>CAAGKR010276323.1_pt1 | contig 12800 bp, 10 predicted proteins | sample 2556971 | NCBI WGS metagenome assembly CAAGKR01 (sample SAMEA5207829, study PRJEB30636) | soil metagenome | biome: forest; feature: boreal; material: soil | place: USA | collected 2011-09 | depth 1 m | reverse complement strand
CGCGGCGCAGAATGAAGTAGTTGATCAACTCCATGGAAGAGTTGTCCATTTCGACATCGAACGCTTCCACTTTATTGGTGAAATAGTTGTAGGCCCACACCGCAGGAATAGCGACGAGCAAACCGAACGCGGTAGTGACCAGCGCCTCAGCGATACCGCCGGCGACGGCCGACAGACCAGTGGCCTTGTTTTGAGAGATGCCTTTGAAGGCGTTCAAAATTCCGACCACGGTGCCGAACAGTCCGACGAACGGAGCTGTCGAACCAATCGTGGCGAGGGCGGAAAGGCCGCGCTTCATTTCAGCATGGACAATAGCGACAGAGCGCTCGAGACCGCGCTTGGCGGCTTCGATGACTTCCGCGTCGGAGACCTGCTGCGAAGCCGACTGGAATTCCGAAAGACCGGTGGCAACAACTTTGGCGATGTGGCTCTTCTTGTTGCGCTCGGCGATGGCGATGGCTTCATCGAGCTTGCCGTCTTTGAGAGCGCCGGCAACCTGCTGCACGAACAGACGCGACTGCTTGCGCGCGTTGTTGTACATGAGGAAGCGGTCAATCATGACGCCGAAGGAGTACACCGAGAGAATGAACAGAATGAAGACCACGAGCTTTGCGAGCAAACCCATATTGCCCCACATCGACCGGAGGTCCCATGAAGTTGCGGCTTCCTGCAGGAAAACCGCGTATACGAACAAAGTTGCTAACATTCGCTTGCTCCTTATTTCCTAGTGGCCCGGCTAGCCGGAACCATCGAAGTTTGTAAATTCGACCGCGGACTCAAAGCGACGGGCAGTTCCCACAACACCGCGCCGCTCCGTTGTGATGCTGGCATTACTGTGCTAGAGAGAAAATTACGTCAATTTCCGTGTCGACTTCGACCGGCTCGCCATTCAACAGTGTCGGTTGATACCGCCACTGGCGGACCGCGTCCAGCGCCGACTGCACCAACAGCGGGTGCCCGGAAACCACTTGCAACTCTTTCACGACGCCATCCTTACCGATGATGGCGTGGAGTTTAACGGTGCCGCTGATGCGCGTCTGACGAGCGAGCGGGGGATAGCTGGGCTGGACGCGATTTACAAGATGGGCAGCTTGAACCTGACCACCAACAGTAATGCGCTTGAGAGTCGACTTTGGAGGAGGAGGGGCGCCGGAACCAGCACCGCCGATTACGCCACCCATTACACCGCCCATCGAGCCGCCTGCAACGCCGCCAGGGACGCCACCGGCCATGCCGCCCATGTCTGGCGGAGTCTCTTCTTCCTTGATGATCTTGATGTCCTTAGGAATGACCTTGGGAGCAACCAGCTTGCCTGCATCCATCAAGTGGACGACCGGCTTAATCTTGACAACCACCGCAGGAGGAGGGGGCGGTGGTGGAGGAGGCGGAGGCGGCGCCAAGAGAATGGACGACATCAGCGTCTTCGGCAGCGCTTCTGTATAGATAAGCGGAATCAAGATTAGGATAGCAAGGAAGCCGACCTGGAGGGCCATGGATATGACAACCGTCCAGGGCTTGTTGGTCTTCTTTGCCGACGAAGTGGATACGACCATTTCTTCGAACATGGTGACTTCTACCTCCTCCCGGCTGGTGCGAAGCGCGGCTGGCCGCCTTCGTTCCCCCGGGTCTTGTTGCCGGCTGCGGTTCCGGTGCCTGTCGCCACGCCCTTGCCGCGCCAGTTATTCCACGCGACGACGAGGGGAGCAGCGATACCAAAACTGGAGTACGTTCCTATCACAATTCCCACCACTAGAGCAAAGGCAAAAGCACGTAGTACTTGCCCCCCCATCAGTAATAGGACGAGGACAGTGAGAAAAGTGAGACCGCTGGTCAAGATCGTTCGCGAAAGAGTTTGATTGATGGACTTGTTAACCACGTCCGCAAAAGACTCTTTGCGTAAGAGCCGGCTGTTTTCCCGAATGCGGTCGAAGATAACGATGGTGTCGTTCATCGAATAACCGACCAGGGTCAAGAGCGCAGCGATTACGGTCAGCGAAATTTCAAAACCAAAAATCTTGAAAAGCCCCAGAGTGATCAGAACATCGTGAAAAACGGCGATGACGGCCGCAGCGCCGTAGACCCACTGGAACCGGAATGCAATATATACCAGCATGCCTGCCAAAGCATATAGGGTAACTCGGATAGCCTGATTGCGAAGCTCTCCACCCACTTTGGCGCTGACGATTTCAGCGTCGCGAATGGCGAAGGGCGCGAGCGAAAAGGTGTCTTTGAGGGAAGCAAGAACCGGAGGAGTAGCGCCTGCTTTAGAGAGGTCATCAAGATTGGTGACCACTCCGCCGCTGTCTTTGTCACGATAGGCGAGCAGACTTTTTACGAGTTGCTGGTAGCGATCGCCTGCATTTAGGGAAAGGCCGAGCGGATCTTTTTGCGCGAGGAAATTGGTAAGGTCGGTGGGAGTGACGGAATTGAAATCCAGCTTACCGGATGCGCCGACACCGTAGGTAGCGTTCAAGGCGCTCAGAACCTTGCGTTTGCCTTCATCGAGAGCCTGATCACCTTCACCGACCTGAGCTACGAATATGAGTACTTCGTTGGAGTTCGGATTACCGATGTCGCTGATGCTCTGGATTTCGTTATTGCCGAGACCCTGGGCGCGGAGACCGTTCCGGAGCTCATCGATATTCGGCGGTTTAGCGAAACGGACATCCACGTCAGTGCCACCTCGAAAATCGATGCCATACTTGATGCCGCCCTTGAAGAAGATCGCGCCCCAGCCGAGCAGCAGCAGCAGGCCGCTCAAAGCGAAGAAGTACTTGGCTTTGCCCATCCAATCAATGTTGGGCTCTTTGAAGAACTCAATCATGCCGTTTTTCGCTTCCCTTCATTAGACTCCACCGTGTTCCAGTTTGTTCCCGGCATACCGGTCCTAAATACTCAGCTCCGCCTGGCGGTCCATCTTGCTCAAGTTGTATTGGAAGATGGTCTTGGAGACGAAGATGGCGGTGAAAACGTTGGCGATCAGACCGATGGTCAAGGTGATGGCGAATCCGCGAATTGGCCCGGTGCCAAAAATGAAGAGAAAGAAGGCCGAGACGACGGTAGTTACGTGAGTGTCGATGATGGTTAGAAAGGCCTTATCGAAACCGGTGTCGACTGCGGCAGCGGCGGATTTACCATTGCGCAGCTCTTCGCGGATGCGCTCGAAGACGAGGACGTTGGAATCGACGCCCATGCCGATAGTTAAGATGACACCGGCGATGCCTGGAAGGGTGAGCACGGCGCCGAACATGGCCAAAGCCGCAAGCAGGATGATCAGGTTCAAGATCAACGCGAGAACGGCATTGATGCCGGACAAGCGGTAATAGAAGACCATAAAGATCATAACGACGGCGAGGCTCAGGACGGATGCCTGAACCCCGTGACGGATCGAGTCTGCTCCAAGCGATGGGCCAACGGTGCGCTCTTCGAGGTATTTGATGGAAGCGGGCAATGCACCGGCGCGGAGAACGAGCGCCAGATCATGGGCCTGATCCTCGCTGAAATTACCCTCGATGCGGCCGGAGTCGTCAATGCGTCCGTTAATTACCGGTGCGGAATAGACTTTGTGTTCGAGGACGATGGCCATTTGGCGGCCCTTGTTCTGTTCGGTGAAGGGCCCGAAGCGGCGGGCGGCTTCGCTGGAAAGAACGAAGTTCACCTGATACTGACCGGGCATTTCGGTGCTGCGATTTTCGATGGCGCTGCGGAGATCGCGGCCGGTGACAACAGCGGTACGGCTGAGGATGTACCAGTTTTCGCCGGAGTCAGTAGGATTCGCTGAATTGCGAGTTTCGCTTCGGCCGCGGACAACTTCGGTGCCGGCCGGGAGGATGCCGCCGTGCGCGGCGAGTGCGGCGCTTTCCGAAGCATAGGGAGCGGGATCCTCGACCAAGCGCAGCTCGAGTTGACCCCCGGCTTGAATCACTTGCTTGGCGCGGGTGGGATCGCCCTCGCCCGGCAGTTGAACCAGAATTTCGTTGTCCTTACGGCCATGCAACTGAATGGTCGGTTCGGTAAGACCGAGAGCGTTGATGCGGCGCTCGATGGTTTCTACCGACTGGGTCATGGTGGTTTCTTGAATGCGCGAAACGGCGCTGAGGCGCAGAGTGAGGAGAATCGCGTTGGCCTCACCCGGTGCGGAGCCCAATTCCCAATTTGTTTCGAATTGATCGTGGACGAGGTCGCGAAACTGCGAAAGCTGATCGGCTGGAACGTTGCGGACGATGATGTGGGTGTCGTCAACGCGGCGAACTTCATCGTAGCGAATGTTTTTTGCGCGCATCTGGGTGGTGATGCGTTCGACGGTCTGGTCGGTTTCCTGAGCGATGGCTTCCTGCACCTGCACCTGGAGTATCAGGTGGGTGCCGCCCTGCAAGTCCAGGCCGAGCTTGATCTGCTGCGCGAAATTATTCTTCAGCGTTGCAAACGAAGTGGGGAAATTGGGGAGGCCGAAAATAAAATAAAGACAGAGTACGACAATCGCAAGAATCGAAATGGCTTTCCACTTTAAATTAGGGTTCATGGTTAGAAGTTCAAGCGCAGATTTGGGCGAGCCGGGGAGTTACTTGGCATCTTCCGATGCCTCCACCTGTGCAATCGCCGCGCGCGAAACGCGGATTTTTACCTGGTCGGCGATTTTGAGAATGACCGTATCGCCATCCATGCCGTTCACTGTGCCGTAGATGCCCGAAGTGGTGATGATCTTGTCGCCGTTTTTCAAAGCGGAAAGCATCTCCTGGACCTTTTTACGCTGCTTTTGCTGGGGCATAATCACCAGGAAATACATGATGCCGAACATAAGCGCGAGGGGGACGAGAAAGCCGCCCAGCCCTGCGGCGCCACCGAGTTGCCAGAGAAAAAAAGCCGTTGCCAGATTCATCTTCGCTATTTGCTACCGTATCCTTTCAAGCGACTGCTCACCTAGAGATGACTGAAATCTAATTGAACGCTGGAAATGACGATACCCAGCAAATGTACCGCAGCGGAAAAATTCCCGCTAACCCTGCCCGTTCGATTCCCACCGGGAGATTCGACCAAGTACGGTTTGAACTAGCGATTGCGAAGCCCGTGCCCGTAGCAGACAGTTCGCATCAGGCTGGCCCAGCATTGTACCTCGCGCGCAGCTCTGACGCGAATTTTTGCAGTTGTCCAAAACTGATAGCCTCTCGAATTTGCCGCATGATGTCAAGGTAAAAGTGGACATTATGATGGGTCGCCAGGATCGCTGCGGTGATTTCTCCGGCGGCAAAGAGATGGCGGAGATAGGCGCGCGAGTAACGCCGGCACACCGAGCATTGACAAGCGGGATCGAGCGGGCGCTGATCTTCGGCGTAACGCGCGTTCTTGATGAGCACGCGACCTTCACTGGTGAAGACGCAAGCGTGGCGGGCGGCGCGCGTAGGGAGCACGCAATCCATCATGTCGATTCCCAGGGCGACGTAATCGGCGAGTTGCTCGGGACGGCCAACGCCCATCAGATAGCGCGGTCGCTCTTGCGGAAGCAGCGCGGTAACTTCTGCGGCCATTTCGCAGGTGAGTTGGTGGGCCTCGCCAACGGCCAGGCCGCCGACTGCGTAACCGGGAAAATCCAAGGCAAGAAGCTGGTGGGCGCTTTCGCGGCGAAGATCGGCGAAGGTTGCGCCTTGCACGATGCCGAACTGCCATTGCAAAAGGGCGGCATCTTGTTGCGCGTGTTGCAGAAAATATTTTCGGGCGCGCTGGGCCCAGAGAGTTGTTCGTTTGAGAGCGGCTTCGGCGGCGACGCGCGGGGCGGGAGTTTCGATGCACTCATCGAGAACCATGGCAATATCCGAGCCGAGCGCAAGCTGGATTTCCGCAGCTTTTTCCGGCGAGAGCAGATGCTCGGAACCGTCGAGGTGCGAACGGAAGCGCGCGCCTTCGTCGGAAATTTTGCGAAGTTCGGAGAGGCTGAAGACCTGGTAGCCGCCGGAATCGGTGAGAATGGCGCCACGCCAGGACATGAAGGAATGCAAGCCACCGAGTTTGCGGATGAGCTGATGCCCGGGGCGCAAATAAAGATGATAGGTGTTGGCGAGGATGACGCGCGCGCCAAGCGTTTCAAGAGCATCTTGCGTGAGGGCTTTTACGGTGGCGGCGGTGCCGACGGGCATAAACGCCGGGGTTTCAATGGCACCGTGCGGCGTGGTGAGCAGGCCGCGGCGCGCGCCGGTTGGATCGGTTTGCAGGACTTCAAACGAAAAATTCACTGCTCCAGTGTATCAGGAGAAAATAAAGGCCCAGATCGTCTTGACCGCAACCATGACGCCCCAAACGGAGAAGGCAATCACGTACGGCTTGGCGCCGTTCAACTTCCGCGGATTAACGGCGGCGAAACCAATGGCGATCAGAATCAGCGTCCAGATGCTGAAGATGTCGATCGATTTGCAGAGCGTAACCAGCCAGCGGGCAGAGTCTTCCGGAAGAAAGGCCGCCAAATTGGTGGCGACGGGATTGTCGGGATCCAGCGTTCCGGGAGGGCGCAAAAACAAGACCAGAAGAAATATCGGTGTGCTGACGATTCCGAGGACAAGAGTGTGCGAGGAGATCGCGAAGGATTGTGAGAATTTCGCGCCTGCTCCACCCAACAAGTTATAGGCCAGCATCATCACTCCGCCGACCAGCACGGCGAAGAGGATAGAGCCAAGAACACCGGCGGCATAAACGATGTACGGAGTCACCTTCGCTGACACCTCGGCTTGGTGCTGTTTTTGCTCGGGGGAGAGTTGCGCCGCGCGCGGGCTCTTCTCAATTTGCTGCAAGATGTACTCGCGCCAGTTCATTCGCTGGTTCAAGGCTACGGTGGCAACGATGCCCAGCACCGTAGAAATAATAACGGGCAAAAGCCAACTGGGTTTTCTGGCGATGTCTAGAAAGGTGGCCTTGGGAGAGAGGAACACGCCGATGATTCTTCCCATCGGAGAGATGGAGGGCTGAGGCTCTAGAGCAGGCACAGCTGCAGCGTCAGGTAAAGGCATGGTTCCCATTGAAATGTCCTCCACCACAGGAAGTTCGAGAAAATCCGCCAAGGGTGTAACGCAAGCTTCGGGTGGAACCTATCACAGATTGCGGGCGGATGGAACGGTGGGAACGGCGGCGAGGAGTTCGCGGGTGTAGGCGGCGGTTGGCTGCTGCAGGATTTTTTTGGCGGGGCCGAATTCGACGAAATTTCCGGCGCGCATTACGGCGATGTGGGTGGCGATCTGGGCGACGACCGGCAAGCTGTGCGAGATGAAAACGTAGGTGAGGCCGAATTCCTGCTGAAGTTCCTGCAGGAGCAGGAGCACCTGTGCGCCTACGGAAACGTCCAGAGCAGAGACGGGTTCGTCGGCCACGACCAATTTGGGGCGCAGGATGAGGGCGCGGGCGATCCCGATGCGTTGACGTTGACCGCCGGAAAACTCGTGGGGATATTTTTTCAGGGCGTCTTCGGATAGGCCAACGCGGCGGAGAATTTCGGCAGCTTTGGCGATGCGCTGCGGCTGAGTGAGCGACGGGTCGTGAATGGTTAGAGGCTCCGCGATGATTTCACCTACCCGCATGCGCGGGTTCAGGGACGCGTACGGATCCTGGAAAATCATTTGCATTTGGCGGCGCTGGGCGCGCAGGGGTTGTTGCGACAAGGCCAGAAGATCGCGGCCTTCAAAGAGAATTTGGCCGGAATCGGGTTCGATGAGGCGGAGGAGCATGCGAGCAAGGGTGGTTTTGCCGCAGCCACTTTCGCCGACGATGGCAAAGGTTTCGCCGGGTGTGACCGTGAAATTAATGTTGTCGACGGCGGTAAAGGAATTTTCGCTGAGGCTGGTGGAAGAGGAAGCGAAGAGACCGGACTTGCGCGTGAATGTCTTGCGCAGATTGCGGACCTCGAGAAGGTGTGGCGTGGCCACGGCTGCGGGTGTGTTCATACCAGAATGCACCTTGCGGTTTGCGGGCTATTGGCGGGACGCAAATCCGGAACCGCTAGGTCACACTCCGCGCGGTGAAAACAACAGCGTGGAGCGAAGGAGCAGCCCGGAGGAAGCGCGGTGAGTTGTGGGACGGTGCCGGGGATGGGAGAGAGTTTCCCGCGCAAGAGCGTGGGCGAGGCGGCGAGAAGGCCTTGGGTATAAGGATGCTTCGGCGAAGTGAGGACCTCCGCGGTGGGGCCCTGTTCGACGATGCGGCCGGCGTACATTACAGCAATGCGCTCGGCAACCTTGGCGACGACTCCGAGATCATGAGTGATGAAGAGTAGGCCAAGATGCATCTCGCGCCGAAGGTGATCGAGGAGCTGAAGGATTTGGAGTTGCACGGTGACGTCGAGAGCGGTCGTGGGTTCGTCGGCGATGAGAAGATGGGGACGGCCGGCGATGGCCATGGCGATCATGGCGCGTTGGCGGAGGCCACCGGAGAGTTGATGAGGATATTGGCGGGCGCGGACTTGCGGCTCCGGCACGGATGCGTGTTGCAGGGCTTCGATTGTGCGCTGCTGCGTGGCGGCGTTGGTGATGCGCGGCTCGTGGGCACGAATAGCTTCGGCGATTTGGGGGCCGATGCGCATCACGGGATTGAGCGAGGTCATAGGCTCTTGAAAAATCATAGCGGTTTCGCATCCGCGGATGGAGCGCCACTCGGCGTCGGTAAGTTGGGCGAGATTTTTGGTTTGTGCTTGACCGTCGTTGAGGAAGGCTTCGCCGGTTACGCGCGCTCCGGTTGGGAGTAGGCCCATCAGCGCGAGAGAGAGCATGGTTTTGCCGCTGCCGGATTCGCCGACGAGGCCCAGGGATTCACCTTTGGCGATGTACAGGGAGACGTTGTTTACGGGGCGCACCCAACCTAGCGGAGTGGGCAGTTCGACGGTCAGGTTGCGCACATCGAGCAAATGGCTCACGCTGAAATGATAAGTGTGATGGGTAGCATTTCGCTAGAAATCTGAACTTAATTTCGTACGCCTCACGCCGGCGTTAGAGAATCTTTGACAGCAGGGATTGCGATCTTGCCGAGATGGGGGCAGCAGGTGCTGAGCTCCCACGCGGAGGAGTTTTTATTACACATCGCTGATCGATCCGCAATTTGAAATGCAATTCCAATAGTAAACTTGTTGGTTCGATGGCGATGGCGGCGACATCTCGTGTGGACTGGAAACTGCTGTGGCAGCAGCGGAGCTTCCGGTATTTTTTCGCGGCGATGTTTGTTTCGCTGTTCGGCAGTGGAATGAATTTTATTGGGGTGAGCTGGTACATTATGTCGGCCACGCATTCGACGGTGGCAGTGAGCTGGCAAGTGATTGTGGTGACGCTGCCGGGGTTGGTGGTGCCGTTCATCGGCGGAGTGCTGATCGATCGGATCGACCGGCGGTGGCTGGGCGTGCTGCTGGATTTGTCGCGCGGATTCGCGGTGCTGGCGATCGCGTACATCGCGTGGCGCGGGCACCTGGAAATCTGGCATTTGTATTTTATGACGCTGATCACCGGCACGGGATCGGCGATGTACTGGGCGAATGTGAATGCGCTGGTGCAAGAAGTGTCACCGCCCAGCCAATTCGCCGGTGCGAATGCGGCTGTACTTGTGGGTGTACAGTGCGGGATGCTGCTGGCGGGGACGTTCGTCGGATTTATTTACGATCACATTGGGATTGGCGGGATTCTGTTGATCGACGGACTGACGTATTTTGTTTCATCCTATTGCCTATTTCAGTTGCGCAGGGGTTACGTTTCGCCGCGCGCGCATAAGAATTTCCCACGCGAATATTCGGAGACCACGCAGGCCACGGTGCAGGCACTCGAAAGCGGAGAAAACCCGGAAGTAGCAGAAGCGGGGCTTTCGCTGGCAATCTACGCGGACATGAAGGAGGGATTTAGTTATTTGCGGCAGCAGCCGGTGGTGCTGGCGCTGGGAATTACCCATGCAATTTTGATGGCCAGCGTTGTGAGCGGCAATATCGTGGTGGTAGCGCTGGCGAATGACATTCTGCATTCCGGGGCGCGCGGATTTGGATTCATCGAAGCGGTGTGGGCCATTGGGGCAATCAGCGGGGGAGTAATTACCAGCCAATTGCCGCAGAAGATTCGGTTACCGCTATATGTGGCGGCGATGGCGGGGTTGGCGCTAGGGCATGTAGCGGTGCCGTTTGTGGCGTTTTTGGTCGGGGCGGCGCTGCTGCAGGGGTGCTTCGGATTTTTCCGCGCGTTGGGCGGGATCGTGGCGCAATCGGCGTTGATGGGGATTGTGCCGCGGCATTTCATGGGGCGCACGCAATCGGCGTTCGCGATTTTCGCGACGATTTTGCAATTGGCGATGAGTTTTTCGCTGGGATGGGTCGCGCAGAAATTCAGTATTGCGACGGGATTTTTTCTGTTGGCGGTGATGTATACGGGGGCGACGATGACGGCGATGCGGGCGCGGAGATTGTTGCGGGCGGGGTGAGCGGAAGACGAAGGCAAACGGATAGCGCAGAGAGCGCTGAGGCCGAGAGATCCTTGGGCTACGAGCCCTAAGGAAGGCGGCTCTCCGCTCAGGATGAAATTTCTTGGTGGGAAGGTGCGGCAGGAAGAGCTGACATAAAAGTCAGCGCTACATTTAAGCCACTCATTGCTTACGTCTGCGGATTGGTTTTGTTCGCGGGTAGTAATTTGGCTTGAGCTGCGTTGGCCCCCAGAACTGCTATGGCGGCTTGGTAGAGTTTGGCGCGGAGTTGGTAACGTTCGTTGGCGCGGGTGATGTAGCGGATGCCGAGTTCGACGCCGCCGACGACGGGCTTTACGCTGATGGCCGGATCGGCGGAGATGCCGCTCATTTCCGGGGAATTTGTTGCGCCGCGCCATTCTTCTTCGGCTTGCTGAGTACTTTCGTGCGTGGCTTCGACAACTTTTCTGTGAATGGCATCGACCATCGGATAAGGATCCTGTCCGCCCGGTAAGACAACTTGCAGTTCATCCCAGAGCCATTGACCAGTTGTGGAGAAATTAAAGTAGTGCCCTTCGATGGCGTAGCTGTTGGTGAAGGTGACGCGGCGTCCGGTGGGATGGCCAGAGTCGGTCCAATTGCCGGTTTCGAGCAGGACGGTGTTGAACGGTCCAATCTGCACGACTTCTCCGGTGACACCGTTGATTTCAACCCAGTCGCCGAGACGCACTCCATTTTTGCCCATCAAAACGAACCAACCGAAGAAACTAACAATGAAGTCCTTCAAGGCAACGGTAAGACCGGCGCCTGCAAGTCCCAGGAAGGTTCCAAGCTGGCCCGGCGGACCAAAGAGTACGAGCAGGGTGAGAAAGAGTGCAAGGATCTGCGAGGTTATGCGGACAACGGTGCGGAGAGATTCTACTTGGCGGCGATCGGTAGAGAAGCGATTGACGAGCGAGTCCATCCAGGTAGTGAAGAAAAGGCCGATGAGCGCGATGATGAAGATTATCAGCAAGCCCATGAGGGCACGATTCAGAAGCTGCCGCTGACGGGCGGAAACAAGAGTGACCCACTGGGAATAGACAACGCCGAGTTCCTTCTGAGCCTCGATGCGCTTGTCGAAAGCAGCGAGGGTGCGCTGGTTGGTCGAGAGCTGTTGCGTTTTTTGCAGCAGCGCGCTGGAATCGTCGGCGCTCTTGTTGGCCGCTGAAATCCGGGCGGCGGCGATTCCGATTTTATCTTTTTTGGAATGATGCGATAGCTCGGGAAGCGCTTCCTTGGCAGCGTCGATTTCTTTATCGAGGACGTTGTGCATGACCGTGAGTCGGGTCATTGCCGCGTCGCTCTTGTCTCTTGCCTGCCATAGCTGCATCTGGATCTGGTGCGCGGCATTCCATTGTTGAAGATTGTGGATCAGGCCGGGTTGATCGGGAGGAGCGCTCCCGGAGGGTGTCGAGGTGCCGTGGGTGGCCTCTTCGTGTTCTTTGCGCAATGCTTCGATGCGATCGGTGAGGTCGCCACCGGCGCGAATTAAATCGCCCTTGGCGTCGTCAACTTCGTCCTGATCGAGTTCGAGATCGGCCTGGGCCTGGACGAGATCAACCTGAATGACAGCCTTTTTTGACTCCGGAGCCTTGGCCAACTGATCGGTGAATTGTTTGACGCGATCCTGATCTTCTTTGAGGAGGCGCTGGGCCTTCTGAAGGCGATCGGAAATCTCTTTCGTTTCCGGTGTGAGCGCAGGTGGATGAAGGCGCGCTTCGCGTAGAGCGGTGTCGAACGCCAGGTCCACTTCATAGTCGGAAAGACGCAAGGCTTCCTGTGCCAAGGCGCGCTCGTCGGGTGTCGTAGCGAGTAGCGCAAGTTTTTGGGCAGTCTTGAGAGGGCTTTGATCGACGAGGGAGGATGCGGACGAGGAGTTCGAGTTGGGAGCGAGCTTGGCGATGTAGATGCTGGAAGAGAAGGGCTGGCGCGTTTCCCAGAAGCCGTACAGAGTGAAGCCGACGAGAATGAGGACGATGATCGCGGCAAGTTGGCGTTTTTTCATAACGATGGAGACGCTCCGCTCGGAAAACGCTGGACGAGACCGGGTGATTCAATTTCGTGGATTCGCGGCGGAAAGGCAAGGGATTCGTGGGAATTTGAAAGCCTGGTGACATGTCCGATCTGTTGACTAGACCAAATCAGGCAGCTATGGTTCCGAAATGAAGGTGGTGATGTAATCCAGTTGATTCACGAAGACGGCTGCTATCTTGCGCGCACTCGGGGCAGCCACCGACAGGAGAAGCACCCGGTCAAAACCGGGCTGGTGACGGTAGCTCGGCAGGCTGGGATGAGATTGCGCCCGGAACTTTGAATAACGTTTCAAAACAGGCAGGAATGAAAAAATATCTGCTCGT
>CAAGKR010462522.1_pt1 | contig 12801 bp, 9 predicted proteins | sample 2556971 | NCBI WGS metagenome assembly CAAGKR01 (sample SAMEA5207829, study PRJEB30636) | soil metagenome | biome: forest; feature: boreal; material: soil | place: USA | collected 2011-09 | depth 1 m | reverse complement strand
TTGTTGGGCCAGATCCGCACGTTGGCGTTCACGGTCGACCCCGTGCCGATGACGACCTCGCTGCCGATGACGCTGCCCTCTTCCAGAAGGCAGCCGTTCTTGACCGTGACCGAGCGGCAGACGACCGCTCCTCGAAGCCGCGAGTTCTCGCCGATGTACGTGTGGTCCCAGATGATCGAGTTGGAGACCTTGGCGCCGGAGTCGATGGTCGTATAGCCGCCGATGACGCATGGCCCGTTCACCCATGACCCCGCGCGAACCTTGGCGCCGGCCCCGATCAGCGCTGGGCCGTCGATGCGCGCCGATGTCGAGACCTCCGCTTCCTCGTGCACCCAGATCGAGTCACCCACGCGCTCGCCTGGGATCTCGACCTTGACCCGGCCTTCGAGGCAGTCGAAGTTGGCCTTGACGTATGCGCCGTGGCTGCCGACGTCCTCCCAGTAGCCCGAGGCGACCCACCCGAAAACGGGCTCACCCTGCTTGAGGAGCTTCGGGAACACGTCGCCGGACCAGTCCGTCGCCTCGCCCGGGCGGAAGAAGTCGAAGACCGCCGGGTCGAGGACATAGATGCCGGTGTTGGCAAGGTCGGAGATGACCTCTCCCCAACTGGGCTTCTCGATGAAGCGCTGGATCGCCCCGCCCTCATCCACGACCACCACGCCATACTCGAGCGGGTTCGGCACCGGCTTGAGCACGATGGTGGCGAGGGCGCGCCGCTCGCGGTGGAAGCGCACGGCCGCGACGAGGTCGATGTCGGTGAGGGAGTCGCCGGAGATGACTACAAACGGCTCGGTCAGCTGGGAGCGGGCAAGCATCACCGAGCCGGCGGTGCCGAGCGGCGAATCCTCAACCGAGTACGTGAGCGCGACACCCTGCTCGGAGCCGTCGCCAAAATAGTTTCGGATCGAGGCGCCCAGGTACTGCACGGTGGCGACGACATCGCGCATCTGATGCCTCCGCAGGTGCAGGAGGATGTGCTCCATGATCGGCCGCCCCGCGACTGGCACGAGCGGCTTCGGCTGGCGGCTGGTCAGCGGGCGGAGACGAGATCCCTCGCCCCCGGCCATGACGACCGCTTTCATGTCGCGCCCATCGCAGTCGATACCATCGTAAGCGCGTGTTAGAAGAACTCAACAACCTTGCCCACGACCTCCTCTGGACCTGGGAGCCCCGTATAGAGGCCGTATTCCGCGCCCTCGACGCAGAGCGATGGGAGTCGACACGACAGAACCCGGTCCTCATGCTCAGGCAGCTCGGAGAGGAGGGACTCGCGAAAGCGGGCGAACGAGACGAGGTGCGAAAGGCGCTCGAAGTCGCGAACGCCGCCCATAAGGAGTACTACGACCGCCGACCGGCCTTCATGGACGCGCAGGCGCCGCTGATGATCGCTTATTTCTCGCTCGAATACGGTCTCGCCGAGTGCCTACCCATCTACTCGGGCGGCCTGGGCGTCCTCGCCGGCGATCACCTGAAGGCCACCAGCGACCTCGGCCTGCCGCTCGTTGCGGTCGGGCTCTTCTACAAACAGGGATTCGGCCGGCAGGAGATCGACGCGGGCGGGCGCCAAGTGGAGGTGTATTCCGAGAACCGCGGCGACGACCTTCCCATGCGTAAGGTCGAAGGGGTCGAGGTCGAGGCCCCGATCGGCGACCGAACGGTGAGGATCGCCGTCTGGCGAGCCCAGGTCGGCCGGGTTCCGCTCTTCCTCCTGGACACCGACCTGGACGTCAACCCACCCGACCTCCGTGCGATCACCGACCGCCTCTACGTCCCCGAGCCCGACCGCCGGCTCCGGCAGGAGATCGTGCTCGGCATCGGCGGAGTGCGTGCCGTGCGCGCCCTGGGCATGACGGCCGGCGTGTTCCATCTCAACGAGGGCCACAGCTTCCTGTGCGCGATCGAACGCATTCGCGAGCTCCGCTCCTCGCGCCAGATGACGCTCGAGGAGGCCAGGCTCGTCGCCCGGGCAGGCATCGTCTTCACCACGCACACCCCGATTGCGGCCGGCAGCGACTACTTCGAGCCGGGTCTGGTCTGGGACCTCCTCAACCCGTATCTGAACGAGGTGGGCATCTCCTTCGACCGGTTCATGGACCTCGGACGCCAGCGTCCCGGGGATCCGCGCGAGAAGCTGTGCACCACGTACGCCGCGCTACGGCTCGCGGATCAATCTGCCGGCGTCAGCCGCCTCCATGGCGCAGTCTCCAGGCGGCTGTGGAAGGACGCTTGGAGAGGGCTGCCCGAGATCCAGGTCCCGATCGGCTCGGTCACCAACGGCGTCCACATGCCCACTTGGATAGCCCCCGCGATCAGAGACCTCCTGCGCCGGTACGTCGGTCCCGACTGGTGGGATCTGGACGGCACCGACGGGCGCTGGCAAGCGGTCTTCGAGATTCCCGCCGCCGAGCTGTGGGCGATCCACGTCGAGCTCAAGCGCAGGTTGCTCGAGATGGCCAAGGTACGGTCGGATGATCCCGCCGACCTCGACCCGAATGCGCTCACGGTCGGTTTTGGACGCCGCTTCGCGCCGTACAAGCGTGCCAACCTGCTCCTGGAGGACCGGCCGCGACTGAACAAGCTTCTCCGCAACGCCAAGCGCCCGGTGCAGCTTCTCTTCGCGGGCAAGGCACACCCGGCCGACGAGCCCGGAAAGGACATCGTCGCGGGTGTGGTCGCCCTCGCGCGCGAGGAGCCGGGCGTGGTCTTCCTCAAGGACTACGACATCGATCTCGCCCGCCACCTCGTGCAGGGCGCGGACGTGTGGCTCAACAACCCGCGCCGGTTCCTGGAGGCGAGCGGCACGAGCGGCATGAAGGCCGGAGCGAACGGGGTGCTGAACGTGAGCATCCTCGATGGCTGGTGGGACGAGGGCTACCGGCCGGAGCTGGGCTGGGCGATTCCGTCCGGCGCGACGCTCGACCGTTCAACGGTGGACGATCAGGCGGAGGCGGAAGGCCTCTACCGGCTGCTCGAGCGCGAGGTGGTGCCGGCGTACTTCGAACGTGATGGGAACGGGATCCCGCAGCGCTGGATGGAGATGATGCGGGCCTCGATCCGCCACATTGCAACCGAATTCGCCGCCCGGCGCATGGTCATCGACTACTTCAACAGTGCGTACGCACCAGGCGCGCGGCGGGTGGAACAGCTTCGGGTATTGCCCGATTGGGGAGGGTGAGAACTCCTAGATCAGTGCTAAGTGGGGCTTCAGGCCGGATTCACTCCGGCCGTCACGCAAGCCCTCCATTTCCAAACATCTCCAGGCGTCGCATCACACAGGAGGGGGTACCGCGGGGGAGGACTTGCGTCCTCACCCACGCCGTTCAGTCAACGAGCGTCGGCGCCCCTCGGCGTTCGCGCCGGGCGGCGATCCCGGCCATGTACAGCTGCACATAGCGCTGCGCCGAGCGCGACCAGGACACGTCCTCGGTCATCGCCCGCCGCACCAGCCAGGTCCACAGTGAGGAGTGCCTGTAGGTTTGCGACGCCCGCACGACCGCAGCGAAGAACTGCCACGCATCGTAGGCGTCGAAGGTGAAGCCGTTCCCGGTCGCCGCCGCCGGGTTGTAGTCGTGGATGGTGTCGGCCAGCCCGCCGGTGGCCCGCACCACAGGGATCGTTCCGTATCGCAGCGCGATCAGCTGAGCCAGGCCGCAAGGCTCGAAGCGCGACGGCATCCAGAGCATGTCCGCGCCTGCATACACGCGCTGCGCGAGCGCCGCGTCGAAATCGATGGCGGCGGCAACTTGCTCAGGTCGCTCGGTGGCCCAACGCCGGAACATGTCCTCGTAGCGGCGGTCGCCGGTGCCGACCACCACGACCTGCAAGCCGAGCTGAAGCAGTGCGGGCATGGCCTGTTCGACGAGGTCCAGGCCCTTCACGTCGTAGAACCTGGAGATCATCGCGCAGAGCGGTTGGTCGATCTGCCCGAGCCCGAGCTCGGAGCGGAGCTCGGCCCGGCACAGCGCCTTCGCCTGCGGAGCTGACGCCGAGTAGTGATGAGGGAGATTGGGATCGCGCTCGGGGTCGAAGAGCTCGTAGTCGATCCCGTCGATGATCCCGTGCAGCTTGTGTGCATGCGACCGTAGAAGCTCATCGAGCCCCTCGCCGAACTCTGGGGTCTGGATCTCGGCGGCGTAACGCTCGCTCACCGTGTTGACGACATCGGCGAAATGGATGCCGCGCGCGAGCACGTTGACCACGTCGTCGAGCCCGGGGATGCCGACACGAAGCAGGCCCCAACGCTCCAGGCCGGCAAGGGTGAGCGCGCCAAAACCGTAGACGCCCTGGGCGGCGAGGTTGTGAATGGTGAGCGCGGTCGCGATCTCCGCCAGCGGCCCATCCGCATAGACGCGCTCGATCAGGTTGGGCACCCATGCCGCATACCAATCGTGGATGTGGATCACGTCGGGGAAGAACTCCAGACGCGGCAGCATCTCGAGGAGCGCCCGCGCGAAGTAGGTCGACCTCGCGTCGTCGTCCCCAAACCCGTAGATGCCCTCGCGGTCATACAGTGACGGGCAGTCGACGAAGTACACAACGATCTCGCCGAGACGGCCCTCGAAGATGGTGGCCGGCAACACCTGGGCGCCGAGCGGTACCTGCAGGTCGGTGATCACCGGCTTGAGGCTGTATCGCGCGATGTCGACCTGGCCGTAGCGCGGCATCACCAGCCGCACGTCGTGCCCGAGCCGGCGCAGCTCCTTTGAGAGCGCCGCCGTGACCTCCGCGACGCTGCCCGACTTCGCGAAGGGCACGAGCTCGGCGGTGGCCATCAGGACCTTCAGATGTCGGGACTCCGTGACCTCGATCGCCGGCTCACCCGGGATGCGCAGACCGAGCGAGCCGTTCGGCGGCACCTGCTCGATGTCGCGACCCTCGCGGCTGACGACCAGCGCCACCTCCATCGTGTCCCCTGCGCGTTTGGCGAGGTGCGTGAACGGAACCGAAACGAAAAGCGGATCGGCGACCTCCCATTCCGCCTCCGGCTCCGCCTTTGTCTGCGGCTCGACGACGCGGGCGACCGTGACCGAAGCTCCCTGGGCCCGCGGAACGATCCGGATCACATGCGCGGGCTCGAATCCGAGCTCGGCCGTTGCCGCGACCGACAGCGGCAGGTCGATGTGCCCACCGCCGTCATCGGCAGGCGCGCCTGAGCAGTAGATCCAGAACTCGATCTTCTGAGCCTCGAGCTCCGCAACCAGGCGCTGGGTGTCAATTCGAAAGTGGAGGTGCTCCGTGTCGCAGCCGTAGAAAACGCGCTCGACGACGCCGGCCGGCCGGTGCAGCGCGCCAAAGCCGGAGCCCACGAGGTAGTAGCCGGCCTGGGTCCAGGCCGGATCCTGGCTCGAGGTCGGAGTGATGCTCACCGACGGAAAGCCGCGTTCAGGCGTGGCGGCACGCTCGATGATCGGCTGGAACAGCCGGGCGGGCGGGCGCTGGCCCATCAGCTTGTAGACGTTCCGCAGGTGCAACCGGAACTGGTTGTCCCAGATCGGGTCCATGCCCGAATCATGTTTGCGGCTGAACCACCAGAACCAGTCGCTGCCCTCGGTGATGAGGATCTCGCGCCAGGCGAGCGCCGCTTGGTCGGATTCCTTCGGCCGCATCCGCGATTGGTCTTCGAGCCAGGAGCGGGTCTCCGCGAGAAGGTCCCACGCGATGTTGTGCTCGGGGTCGCCGATCCAGGTGTCGAGGCTGGCGCCGATCCAACTGCCGGTGTGGAGGCGATGGAGCTGATGCTGGGCTGGATGCTCTTTGAGAAAGTCGGTGACGGTCGTGGTGACGATCTCCGGCGTCGCCTCCAGCTCCGTGTACAAGGCGTTCAGGAAGTCGTGGCCGTCGCGCGGATAGAACTCCCAGGCGTTCTCGCCGTCGAGCGCGATGACGGTCAGGAAGTCGCGATCCTCCTGCTGCTCGCGGATCCGCTTGAGGCGCGCGACCAGGTCCCGCGCGGCATCGATCGAAGACATGCGCTGGTAGTCGAACCCGATGACGTTGGAGAGTTGGGAGTCGCGGAAGACGATGGCGAGCGATCGCCCTTCGCGGTCCATCCGATGGGGCTGGTAGAGCTGCTCGGGTGCGTTGATGTGGCCCCAGTCGCGCGACAGATGCATGTCGAGCGAGCGGGCCAACACCTCCTCGTCGCTGATCATCCAATCGATGCCCGCCTTAACCGCAAGCCCGACCACGCTCTCCCCCACCGCCATCTCCGATGGCCACATGCCGGTCGGCTTGCGCCCGATCAGACGCTCGAAAAGGCCCTGCCCGAGCTCGATCTGTCGTTCGGCGTCCTCGCGATGGGAGAAGTGACGCTCTGGGAGCTGCAGATACGGATTCGCCGTGCGCGCGGAATCGACATGGCAGAGAAGCGGGAGGATCGGGTGATAGTACGGAGAGAACGTCAACTCGGCCTGGCCTCGGTCGGCTAGCTCTCGGTACTTCGGGATGACCCGCTGCATGATCTCCATCTGGGCCTCGAAGAGCGGGGCCTTGTCGGTTTCGGAGAAGTCGCGGTCCTTGCGCTTCAGTTCCGCCAGCCGGGGATCTGACTCGGCCCAGGCGGGATCGCACCAGGCGAGGTTGAACCAGACCTGCAGGTCGCGCATGTCCCCGGTCGTGAACTGCGCATCCAGCGGCCGAGCGGCGAGCTCGAGGTATCGCGGCGACTGCTGCACGCGCAAAGCCCGGGGCGACTCGCGCATCCAGCGAAGGACGAACTCCCGTTCCTCGGCCGACAGGTCCTCGGCGTCGCGGCGGCTGAGGTTCAGGAAGAGGTCGACCGAATCAGCCTTCCCGTAGTCCTCAATCTGTGCCAGCAGCGACGGGACGAGATTGAAGGTCGCCCGGACCTTCGGGTAGGCGTCGAGCAGCGCCGGCATCTTGTAGTAGTCCTTGGCCGAGCGCAGGCGCACCCAGGGCAGCAGGTAGGTGCTGGTGAGATCGTCCTTGTAGTACGGCTGGTGCATGTGCCATATGAAGGCGACGTGAAGCGGCCTCATTACTTCGCGAATTCATCCAGAGCGCGGATGAAGTTGATGTACACCCGCTGCTGTTCTCGCAAAATGCCCAGCGCGCCGAGCTCCCACCACTCGTCGGGGGTGAAATATGCGCTCACGTCCGCCTCGGGGCCCCACCGGCTGAACCATTGGATGAGGTGGAGGTTGTCCGATTGCAGCAGCCACTTCGCGATCTCGATCAGGCGCGGGTCCCCGGTGAGCCGCGCCTTGGAGTACGCATGGTGCATAAGGCGGAAGATGCCCTGCTGGGCGGAGTTGCCGAGGAAAAACTCCATGCCGCCCTCGCCCGCCCACGTGGTCCCGTACTCGTTGATCGGCACTTCGAAGCGACGATCGGCGAGCTCCGCGATCGCTTCCGACGGCAGCATCATCCGCACCTTGCGCTCTTTCAGCTCGGCGGCGAGGGCGGGCATGAACTCGAAGATGCCCGAGTCCGCGCGGTGGTGCTCGCCGAATGTCTCGAAATCCCAGCCAAGCGTCACCAGATCCCCCCACGTCTCGCGAAGCCAGCCGGCGTAGCGGTCGGCCATCAGCGGGAACTCGGCCCAGCTGCGATTCGAGAAGCGATACCCGACATCGTCGGAGAGCTCGTGGTGGCGGCACAGCAGCGCAAGGCGCTGGAGCGGGTAGCGGTAGACGTGGGTGGGCTCCCGCCATCCCATCTGCCACGAACGGCCCTCCATGAACGCGCCGCTGAACCCGCACTGCTGGAGCGCGAAGTACACGTCGTTGGACATGAACATCTCGGTGGTGTCCGTGACCACCACCGACTTCTGAAACAGCTCTTCGAGCCGCTTCCGCGCTTGGATCATCGCTTCCTTGAACGCGACGATGTCGAGATACAGGAGCCATGAGTGGTAAGGCTCAACGCACACCACTTCGATGTTCGGGCCCGCGCAGAGCTGCTTGAAGGAATCCAGCACCTTCGGTCCCCATCGCTCCGCCTGGAGCAGAAATGAGTTGCTGAAGCCGATCGACATCCTCCAGCCCTTCTCGGTGAGGTCGCGGAACATTGCGCTGGCGGGGGTGTACGCATACTTCGCCACCTTTTCGAAGTAGCGACGGTCCATCGCGTCGTCGAAGAGGAACTCGGGCATCGCCTCCGGCGAGGTCTTGGGCGGGATCACCTGCGCCGGGAGCTTCAACCGCCTCGGCTGATGGATAACCGTGTACACGACCAGGTTCTCAGCCATTCGGTGTCACCGCCTTGCGATCAGTAGGGCCCATCCTGACCGCCGCGCCAGCGCGCCGCATTGGACGTCTGGGCGCTTTGGTCTCGGAGCGCTCCGTGGTCGGCAGCCGCACGGCCTGCTGCGCCGCTGCGAATTCGACCTTGAGGAGCAGCTGGTCGATCACCTTTTCCCAGGTGTAGTCCCGCGCGGTGGTCCTGCCCCGCCTGCGGATGGACGCGGCAAGCCGGGGGCGCTCCTTGAGCAGGCTGAGCTCGGTAACCAGCTCGATCGGATCATCGGTCTCGAGCACCAGGGCGTTGCGATAGGGCTCGGCGTAGTCCTCGCCCGTCGACCCGGTCACGGCGATACCGCCAGCCGCCATCACCTCTAGGCCCACCAGCCCGAAGGGCTCGTGCCCCGAGTTGGCCAGCACCGCATCGCAGGCGGAGTAGATCACACCCAGCAAGGCGTCGCTGACGAAGCTCGTGAGGTTGATGACGTCCGCTTCCGGATTCTCGCGAAGGATGGCCGACAGCCCCGACGGGTCGGCGGGCGCATTGACGTGGAAGACTTTCAGCCCCTGATTCTGGGCATGGGCAAGAACCTCGCCGCCGTGCGGCTCGCGGCCGCCTCGCATCACCAGCTTCACGCGCCGGCCGCGGCGCTTGAGATAGCCGGCAGCGGAAATGGCCATCAGCCAGCGCTTGTCGGGGTCGAAGCGACCGATCTTGAAGCAAAAGTGGTCTGCCGCCGCCGCCGCCCTCAACTCCGCGACCGCCTCGGGATCGGCATCCTGGATGGAGGAGCGCGGGATGCCGTTCGGGATGACGAGGGGTTTCTGGCCCGACTCCCACATCTTGAACTTCATGTAACGGCTCACCGTGGTCACGGTCGCGGCGAAGCCGAGGGCACCCCAGTTGATCCGGTGGAAGCCAAACGTGTTGTTTGCGTTCCACAGCATGACCACGCGGTCGCGAAGGCCTCGGTAGTAGAGCGAGTCGGAGATGAGGTTCATCGACGCGGCCGTGTGCCACTCCTCGCCCATGAGGACGACTTTGCGGCCAGCGTCGATCGCCGGCGCGATCACATGGTCGATGAGGCTGGGCGGCAGGCTGGAGTTCCAGTCGCGAACCTTCTCGTCCTCGCCGTCGTAAACGCCGCCACGGCGCCGCGCTGAGATCCATTGACACCACCGCCGGTAGGTGAGCCGGCCGGCCTCATGGGTTTCCATGCCGGGGAGATCCGGATCGCCGCAGAAGTAGAGGTGCGTCTGATACCCCAGCTGCGCGAGCGTGCGCGACAGTCCCTTCACACGGACCCCGAGGCCACCCGCCTGGCTGTACACGTCCGGACCCTCGAAGCTGAGGATGGCAAACTCCGTTTTCTGCGGAGCAATCAGTTGGGCCCCTTCCTTACCGCCGCTTCGCGCGCCGAAGATCACTCGTCAGCGCTCAACGCTTTCAGAGCCGCCGCGTGGAGCTCTTGATTGGGAGCGCACAGCAAAGACGTCCTCGTCTCGAGGGTGCACGCGAGCGAGCGCAGCGGCTTGCCCTGGAGGTTGCTCGCCACTCCGCCCGTCTCAGCGAGCACAAGCAGGCTCGCGGCCATGTCGAAGACGCGCACGGGCATAGGCGCGCAGAACGCATCGAACCCGCCGGCTGCGGTGTGCGCGATTGAGAGCGCCATCGAGCCCAGGATACGGATCTTGTTCGAGCGCTCCACCAAGCGCCGGGCGGCCACCAGCGCGCGCGGTGAGCTCTCCAGCCCGAGGAATTGGATGCGATCACTGGGCTGGCTCGGGAGCACGTGCAGCGGCTTGCCTGCGCGCCACGCCCCCTGTTTGCGGATCGCCGTCCACGACTCGCCGGCCACCAGGTTCAGCACGCAACCGGCGACGGTGTCGTCCACCGTCGGCCCGTCGAGCAGCGCCAGCATGGTTCCAAACAAGGGGACGCCCTGCTTGGCGTTCAGGCTGCCGTCGACCGGATCCACCAGCACCAGTGGGTAGTCGGCGCCGAGACTGCGGCGACCGGATTCCTCGGAGAGGATTGAGAAACGCTCGCCTCGTTCGGCAACTGCCTCGAGCTCGGCGAAGACCACCGCCTCGGCGGCCCTGTCCACCTCCATCGTCCGGTCGCCGCCGGCGCCGACCGCGAACTCGACGCGACCCGCTTCGGTCCCGGCAAGCGGCAGTACCGTTTCGCGCACGCGCGCGCTTATCCGCAAGAACAGCTCGAGCCAGTCAGCCGGTTTCAGCGCGAGCGACGCCAGCGATCAATAAGGCCCATCATGCCCGCGCCCTGGCGCGCAGCAGGACCAAGCCCAGTGCAATCAGGATCCCAGGACCGATCACGCGTTGGTCGACCACATGCGTGGTCAAGAGCAATAGAAACAAACCGCTGCCGATTAGGAACAGGCTGAAGCCACGGCGCGGACGACGCACAGCCTCTCCCGCGCCGGGAAGCGCGAGGTCCAACTCCTGGATCCAGCCGGGCCGACGGAACAAGCCCACGAGGCCGACACCGACGAGGATCAGAGGCCACAACTCATACACGCTGCGCGGGAGCTTGGAGAACGAGACCGCGAGGATGACCGCTCCGACCAACACCAGCAGAATGCCCAGACCGGAGACGCCGCGCCGGCGGTTGATCACCACCTGCACCTCAGGCAACGCCGGGGCTGCTCGACAACGTTGGGTCCATCTTCCGGCGCCGGCGGCGTCGCCGCTCGACCACGACGGTGGTCAGATAAGGCTGCTGCATGGCCCAGACCCGTTCGATGAGCTGCGGGATGGGAATGCTGTGTGGTTCGAGGATGCCGAGCATGACAAGGCGCTCCGCCGCATGGTCGGATAGCTCGGTGCGATCGTGAAGGTTGAGCTGCTCGAGGGTCTCCAAGATGTCATCGAGACGGCGCAGGCTCTGCCGGCGCTGGCTCTGGCGGCGCTCCTGATCGTCCGACTGGAGCATCGGGACAGCTTACTTGGTGGCAACGGCGACGAGGGCGCGGCTCACCTCGTCGGCACGCTCGAACTGCAGCCAGTGACCCGCGCCCTCGAGGACCTCGAGTCGATACTCCCCCTTCACGTGCTGGCCGGTCTCCGCGGCCGCGCGCCTTCCCAGCGCTGGATCCTCGTCGCCCCAGAGCATCACCGTAGGCATGGTGATCGCGCCGATCCCGATCTTGGCCAGCGCCTCCCACGCCGCTCCGCCCGCGGCCAGGTTCGCCCGATAGTAGTTGAGCGCTGAGGTGAGACGGCCCGGCCGGCTCAGCGAGCGGACGAAATGGTCGATCACACTCTTCGGCACGGCGTCTGGGTTCGGACCAATCGTGAACATGAACCTGAGCCGCCTGTAATCGTCGTCGGCCAGCACTCGCTCCGCCTTGCCCTCTTGGAGAAACAGCGCGACGTAGCGCGAGCGCGCCTGCTGGTCCTCATCGTCCTTGCCGGCAGCCGCCAGGGCGGCCGGGTGAGGCACGGACAGAGCTGTGAGCGTCTTTGTCATCTCGGGATACCGGCCGGCGAAGAACCATGCCACCATCGCGCCCCAGTCGTGACCGGCGATGTGGGCGGCAGGGCGTCCGAAGGCCTTGATCATCCAACGCACATCCTCGACCAAGTGATCGATGCCGTAACTGTCCACTGCATCGGGGGCATCGCTGAGGCCATAGCCGCGCAGGTCGGGTGCGATCGCAAGGCAACCGGCAGCGGCCAACGGACCAAGCTGTCGAGACCATGACTCAGCGCCCTCCGGAAAGCCATGGAGGAGGAGGAACATGTCTCCGGTGGCCGGGCCGTCGACCATGGCTCGAAAGCGAAGCCCGTTGGCCTGGACCATGTGCTGGCTCGCTGTCATGTCACCTCCCCGCTTACACCCCACGGAGTCTTCGACTCCGCGGGGACCCCTGAGAAGGGCGGGGAGGTCCGGCGAAGCCGGGATGTGGGGGTCCGACAACTCCCAAACCGCGAATGAAGTCTGCGGCCACGTCAAGCGCCTGGTCGAGAACGGCGAGCAGGCCGTGGCCCTGGCCTTTGAAGACCTCGAGCCTCGCGTTGGGGACCAGCTTCACCGACTCCTTCAAAAGGTCGAGTCTGGCGAACGGGTCGCGGTCGCCGCTCAAGAAGAGCGTCGGGCAGCGGATCGAGGGCAGGTGCTCGGTGCGGCGCTGGTCGCTGAAGCCTGGGCGATGGAGCGGATACGAGAAGAGGATCAGCCCGCCGAAGTCCGCCTCGATCGCGGCCATGCTCGCGACCCTGCCGCCAAATGACTGTCCGCCGCCAATGACCTCGTGCCCACGGCCCGAGGTCTTGATGAAGACGGGCACGGCGCGCTCAGCGCCTCCGCGGGGCAGGTCGACCGCGATTGCGTCGATGCCGCGGCGCTTGAAACCGACCACATAGGGTTTCATCGAAGCCGCAGTGCCGGATGCGCCGTGACCGAGGACGACTCTCATCAATTGAGCGGCGCGGCCCGCTGCTGCTCCAACCACTCGCGCGAAATCTTGACCTCGAAGCGACCGAGACAGACCGCGCACCAGATTCTTTCGCAGCGCTCGCATGCGATGTGTTGATGGTCCTTCGAGAGGTCCATCTCCATGGTGAAGGTCCCGCA
>CAAGKR010083336.1_pt1 | contig 12801 bp, 13 predicted proteins | sample 2556971 | NCBI WGS metagenome assembly CAAGKR01 (sample SAMEA5207829, study PRJEB30636) | soil metagenome | biome: forest; feature: boreal; material: soil | place: USA | collected 2011-09 | depth 1 m | reverse complement strand
TCGCCAGCGCTCCGCCACCTGCGCCTCGCCGCGCAGCAGCGCCAGCCGCGCGCCGCGGTCGACCGCCACCCAGCACATCAGCTTCGAAGAGGTGAAGTGCTGGGCCGGCCCGCGCACCTCCCAGATCCCCTGGTCGGGCTCGCGCCAGCTCGCGATGGCGGCCTCGACCGCGTGTTGGAGCAGCGGCCACACCCGCTCCGGGAGCCGGTCCCGCGACTTGGTGTGCAGGTAGACCGAGTCCAGCACGGCACCCCACACATCGTGCTGCGTCTGCTTGTAGGCGGCGTTGCCGATCCGCACCGGGCGGGCGCCGTCGTAGCCGCTCAGGTGATCGAGGGTGGACTCGTCCAACATGCGCTCGCCGCCGATGCCGTACATCACCTGCAGGTCACTGTCCTCGGCGACATCGCCGATGAAGGAGAAGAAGTCATTGGCCTCGTGATCGAAGCCGAGCGTGTACAGGGCCCAGAGCATGAAGGTCGAATCGCGGATCCAGCTGTAGCGGTAATCCCAGTTCCGTTCCCCGTGCGGCGTCTCCGGCAGCGAGGTGGTGGCGGCCGCGAGCAGGGCGCCCGTCGGCGTGTAGATCAGGCCCTTCAGGGTCAGGGCGCTGCGCTGCAGGATGGGCGCCCAGGGGTGGTCCGGGAAATCGCCGTGATTGAGCCAGTCGCGCCAGAACTGCGCCGTCCGCTCGATCCGCCCGTTGGCGTCCTCGTAGCTCGTCACTTCCTCATGGTGCGACCAGGAAAACGCGGCGAAGGCGGTGTCGCCCGAGTGCAGGGTGCTGCGGGCGCTGACGCGCCGTCCCTCGAACCCGAGTCGCAGGCTGGTGCTCAGACGAAGGCGGGGGTCATAGCCCATGACGGTGGCCTCGGCGCAACCATAGCCGTCGCTGACGAAGCGCCACTCGGGGTCGACCCGACCGTAGTTCCCGACTGGTTCGCATTCGAGGCTCAGCTCGACGCTGCCGTTGACGCACCGCACGGTGCGGACGAAGACGTGTTCCGCCTGGTTGTCGGTCGGTGGCCGCCGGAAATGTTCCGAGCGTCGATTCAGGTCGTGCCAGGGTCCGATCAGGAGGGCGTCGCGGACCACCACCCAGCCGCGCTTGGTGCGCCAGGTGGTCTCCAGGACGAGCGTCCCGGGAAGGTAGCGCCGCCCGACCGGAACCATGACATCGGCCGGCCCGAGCCGGAAGCCGCCGGCCGCACGGTCCAGGATGGCCGCGAATACGCTGGGCGAATCAGGACGGGGCAGGCACATCCATTCCACATTGCCGCTGGGGGCGATCAGGGCGTTGACCTCGCCATCCGCGAGGAAAGCGTACTCGGCGATGAGCGGAAACGGACTGCGGCTCAGGTCGTCCAGCACGTCAGGACCCGGCCCGGAAGTGCTCGAGCAGCTCGCTCGCGTAATAGGGCTCCCAGGGCGCCGACGGCTTGTGGGCGGTATAGTCGCGGTCCAGTTTGACCAGCATATAGATGAGCTCGCTCCGCACCGGCGCGCCACCGAGGATCTTGGGTAACTCCGAGAGGTGGATCAGCCAGGCATACCACGAGGCCCAATCGGGGTCTTCGCCGTCCGCGATGCAGTAGACGCGGCGGTGGGTTTCGCCGGCCTCATGCAACAAGGCGGCGACCTCGCCCTGCTCGTCTGGCATCTCGACCTCCTCCGTTGAGTGACGCGGTGCGGGCCCGTTGGCGCCACACCGCGTCCTCACGCTATCAGGCCGCGACGATTCCTTCCATGTTCTGGCCGTCTGGAACCGGGAGCCCCCGGGCCCGCTCAGGGCATGGCGGGCTGGCGATAGGCAGCGCGGGCCGAGCGCGACAGCAGGATCGCCAGCACCGCCGCCGGTAGCACCAGGTTGATCAGGAGTGGGACCGGCCCGCGCATCGCGTCCACCGGCAACAGCAATAGCAGCGTCGATCCGAGCACCACCAGGCCCTCGAGCACGATCGCGATCCGCCGGGCCCATCGATGGTAGCGTCGTACCCCGCGCGCGACCACGAAGGTAAGCACCGCCAGCACGAGTGTGAGCGGCACCGGCAGGTGATGCCCGGCGTAGCAATGCGCGAACGCGCGCGAGCAGCTCCGTGTAGGCGACGGGCTTGACCAGGTAATCGTCGGCGCCGCTATCGAGGCCGCGCACGCCATCGGGCGTGCCGCCACGGGCGGTCAGGAAGAGGATCGCAAAGCTGCCCTGCGCGCGAAGGCGCCGGCAGACCTCGAGGCCGTCGACCTCGGGCATCATCACGTCGAGAACGACCAGGTCGGGGCGCGTCTGTTTCGCCTGTTCGAGGGCTGCCAGGCCACCCAGGGCGAGTCGACGTCGTACCCCTCCGGTCGAAGGACCCGCTGAATCGTCGCCGCCACCATGGCGTCATCGTCCACGACCAGGATCCGGCGCGGCTGGCTCACGTCCCTATATCGTCGCGCCCCTCGGTAAGAATGCTGTAAGGGGCAAAAAGGGCCCGGCTAGTGTCCTTCGCTGACCTCGTACAGCTCGCTGGCGGGATGCCCGGCCTTCTTGTGGACGGCGGCGACCGCCTCTTTGTTCGGTCCCTTCGCGAGGCAAAACACCTTGCCCGCCTTCGAGTCCAGCCAGTAGCGGACGTACTCCACGCCAGTCCCTTTCTGCGCCTCCACATCGAGTTGGTGCGCCGCGGCGAGCTGTTCCGGGGTCACGTGCATCCCATCGTGAACGTCCATGTACGTCGGCATTCAGTTCCCTCCAGGCGTATTTCGGGTAGACACCCGCAACATCCTAGCTCAGCCCCGGTCATTGTGGTTAGCTGGATGTGTGACGCAGGACGAGTTGCGCATCTACACCGTCCAGCCGGGGAAGATGCAGGACTGGCTCGGTGAATGGCGGGCCCGGATCCGTCCGCTGCGTGAGAAGCTCGGTTTTCAGATTCTGGGCCCATGGATCGTCGAGAAGGACAACCAGTTCCTCTGGATTCTTCGATACACGGGACGCGACTCCTACGAGACCGCCAATGCCGCCTATTACAAATCCCCCGAGCGCAAGGCGTTCGATCCGGACCCCGCCCGGCACCTCGCGAAGACCGAGTACCGGCTGCTGACGCCGGTCGAGTAGGGGGGACGCCGTGCGTAGCCTACCGGCCGATCTCAGCAGCTTCGTGGGTCGGGACAGGGAGCTTGCCGAACTCGGTCCACTCCTGAAGGGCTCCCGGCTGCTGGAGCTGGTCGGTGCGGGTGGGGCGGGCAAGACGCGCCTTGCCATCGAGGTCGCCCGCCGGCATGCCAGCGATTTCGGGGATGGCGTGTGTCTGGTCGACCTCGCAGGCCTGACTGACCCTCGCCTCGTGCCGCAAGCGATCGCCTCGGCGCTGCTGGTACGCGAGCAAGCGCGCCGCCCCCTGGTAGCGACCCTTTCCGATCGACTGCGTGACAAACAGCTGCTGCTGGTCCTCGACAACTGCGAGCACTTGCTGGCGGAATGCGCCGCCGTCGCCGATGCTGTGCTTCGGGTGTGCGCAGGCCTCACCATCCTGGTCACCAGCCGGACGCCGCTCGGGATCGGCGGGGAGGTCGTCTATCGCGTGCCCTCGCTGCCGGCCCCGCCACTAAAGGCCGGCCCAGACGAGGACCTCACCAGGTACGACGCCGTGCGCTTGTTCGTTGACCGGGCTCGCGCGGTCAAGCCCGGCTTTCGCCTGACCTCGGCGAATTCGCCCGCGGTGGCCGAGATCTGTCGCAGGCTGGACGGTATTCCGCTCGCTATCGAGCTGGCAGCGGTGCGCCTGGGCGTGCTCACCGCGGAGCAGATCGACGGCCGCCTCGACGACCGCTTCCGGCTCCTGGTCGGCGGCAGCCGTACCGCGCTACCGCGTCACCGGACGCTGCAGGCGTTGATGGACTGGAGTTTCGAGCTGCTGGAGCCGGCCGAGCAGGTGGCGTGGCGCCGGCTCGCGGTCTTCGCCGGCGAGTTTGACCTGGGTGCCGCCGAAGCGGTCACGGGCGTCGCGAACATCGAGCCGGACCAGGTCCTCAATCTGGTCGGACGACTGGCCGAGCAGTCGATCCTGGTGGTGCACGAGGGCGACGGCGAAGCCCGCTACCGGATGCCCGAAACGGTGCGCCAGTATGGGATGGATCGACTGCGGCAGTCCGGCGAGGAAGGATCGATCCGGGGTGAGCATCTCGACTGGATGCTCTCGCTCAGTGAGCGAGCGGAGTCGGAGTGGCGCGGTCCGAACCAGGCGACCTGGCTGCAGCGAATCGATCGCGACCTCGACAGCATTCGGGCAGCCCTCGACTGGACGAAGGGTGACCTGGCACGCACCGACGCCGGTTTACGGATCGCGACCGCTCTCTGGTTGTTCTGGCTGGTCCGCGGGCAGCATGCGGAGGGCCGCATGTGGCTGGATGCGTTGCTGTCCGCCGGTAGCGGAGCCTCTCCGTTGCGCGGCAAGGCGTTCAACGTTGCCGGTCTTCTTGCCTACACGCAGGGCGAAACGTCGACCGCGCTCCGGCTGCTGGAGCAGAGTCTGGCGATGGGCAAAGAGGTTGGTGACGAGGCGGGCGTGGCGCTGTCCCTTCTCCGCCTGGGCATTGGCGCCTACTACCACGGCGATCTGCCGCGGGCGGTCGCCGTTCTCGAGGACAGCCTCAGCCGCTATCGCGCCATGGGGGACCCGGTTGGGACACACATTGCCCTTTATGAGCTGGCGGAGATGTTGTCCTACACCGGCGAGCATGCGCGGTCTCGTCAGCTTCACGAAGAGGGGCTTGCCATCAAGCGTCAGCTCGGCGACCGCTGGCACATCAACTTCTCGCTGTTCGGCCTCGGCCTGCTGGACTTCCTCGAAGGCCACTACGATGACGCGGTTGCGCGCCAGCGCGAGTGTCTTCGGCTTCGGCACGACCTCGACGACCGCTGGGGCATGGCTATGTGCCTGGAGGTCCTCGCCTGGATCGAGGCGGCGCAAGGCGCCATGCCGGCGGCGGCGCTGCTGCTCGGCGCGGCGGAAACGGCGCGCAACCGGCTGGGCGCGACCCTGGTCAAGCCGCACCTGGGAAATCACGACGCCTGTATCGAATCCGTCCGAAGCGCTCTTGGAGCCGATGCCTTGAGCCAGAAATCGAAAGTGGGGGAGGCTCTGGACGTCGAGGCCGCCTACCGATTGGCCCTTGGCGAGCCGAACCCGGCCACGGATGCGCGGGCGGCGCGCGGGGCGCTGACGTCCCGAGAGGTCCAGATCGCGAGCCTGGTTGCGAGCGGGATGACCAACCGCCAGATCGCCGGCAAGCTCTTCATCGCCGAACGTACCGCTGACGCGCACGTCGAGCACATCAAAAACAAGCTTGGCTTTCGCTCGCGGCTCGAGATTGCTCGCTGGGCGGACCAGCGCAAGGGCTAGCCCGAAAAATAGGTACCGCCGTAGGTCTTTGTACCGATGGCGGGGTTGCCGCCCTCCACCTATACCTCTGACAGATCCAACAAACGGAGGTGTCGATATGGCGGTGTATATGGTCGAGCGCGATCTGCCGGGGATCACGCTCGAGCAACTCGGCGGCGCCCAGAAGGCGGCGATCGAAACCAGCCGGCGATTCACCGAGGAAGGCAGGCAGGTCCGGTACATCCGGAGCACCTATGTGCCGGGCGAGGCCCGCTGCCTCTGCCTCTTCGAGGCGGAGAACGCGCAGCGGGTGCGCGATGTCAACGTCGCGGCGCAGATTCCGTTCACCCGTGTGGTCGAAGCCCTCGACCTCACCCCGTAGCAAACGTAAAGGAGATGCAAGTGAAACAGGTTTTGACGTCGCTGATGCTGGCCGGTGTCCTTGGGGTCGCGTCGGTTCCTGCTGCGGCGCTTGCCGACGACAACCACGTGACGCCAGGTCCCGGCTCGCAGCAGCCTCTCACGGCGAGTCAATTCGCTACGCAGTACCCCGGCTGTCTTGGTCCGCTGCGCAGCCTTATCGCGAACGGGACCCTCGCGGGCGCCGTACTGCCCAGCGGTTTCGTCGTTCCGGATGGGTTCGGTGGCAGCTTCAACCCGGGCGGCCATTACGGCACGGTCGGCGAGGCGTATTTCCTTGAAGTGATCGGCGGGATTCCAGCCGATCAGCTGTCCGGGTTCTGCGCCCAATTCAAGTAGTCGTTAATCAGGGACCCTCCCTCTGCGTTTGGGAGAAGGTCCCCAGTTTTTCGTTCCTCGACGGAGCGTTTGCGGCTTATCTCGTAACATCGGCAGCGCATGCCCGTCACCATCGGTCCATCGACTGTCACCATTAATCACGACCGGCAGTTTCTCGTGTGCCAGCGTGATGCCACGGTGATCCCCAGCGGAGACGTCGGCTTTTACGCCCGCGACACGCGCTTCGTCAGCGGCTATGGGGTCACCATCAACGGGCGCCCACCGCTCCTGCTCGATGCCACGGCGGTGGAGCACTTCTCGGCTCGGCATGAGTTCATGACGCCGGAGCTCCCGCTCAGCCCGGGTGCCGACGGCGGGCGGGACGGCGCCCTGGCCGAAGGCTCGATCGGCTTTCGCCTGGAGCGCAGCATCCTGGAAGGCGTCCACGAGGACTACGACCTCACCAGCCATGTCAACCACCCGGTCCGGCTCGTGCTGGAGGTGGCGATCGAGTCGGACTTCGCCGACATCTTCGACGTGCGTGCGCGGCACCTGGTCCGGCGGGGGGACATCCAGACCACGTGGGGGCGGCGCATCGCCGAATTACGGAGCTCCTACCGCAATCGGTCCTTCCGCCGTGGCCTGGTCGTCAAGGTGGAAAAGCCCGGCTCCCCGCCTGGATTCGCCAACGGGCGGCTGGTGTTCACCTGCGAGATCGCGCCCCGGGAGACCTGGCACGTCTGCCTCCTGTGGCTCCCCGTGATCGGCGAACATGACGCGGCGACCCTACCCTGTCACACACTGACGGCGGCCCAGCCGCACATCAACGCGCATCCCCTGCCCCCGGTCGAGCTGATCACGACCCACGCCACTCTCCCGGCCATCTGGCGCCAGGCCGCGGATGACATCGAGGCCCTCCGCATGGTCGATACCGCTGTGGGCAAGAGCGTGTTCGTTCCGGCGGCGGGTATCCCGTGGTTCGTGACCCTGTTTGGTCGCGATTCGCTCGTGGTCTCGCTGGAGAGTATCAGCGGCTATCCCGAGTTCGCCCTGGGCGCCCTGCACGCGCTGGCCCGGGTCCAGGCGAAGGACGACGACCCGGAGCAGGACAAGGAGCCGGGCAAGATCCCGCACGAGATCCGGTCCGGGGAACTGGCCAGCCTCGGGCTGCTGCCCTTCGCGCCCTATTACGGGACCCACGACGCCACGCCGCTGTACATCATTGTGCTGTCCTACGCCTATCAGTGGTCGGGCGACGTTGGCCTCTTGCGCCGCTATCGCCGAAATGCCGAAGCGGCGCTGCGCTGGATCCTGCGCTACGGAGATCGCGATGGTGATGGGTTCCAGGAGTATCTGCGCCGCTCTCCGCACGGGATCGCCAATCAGGGTTGGAAAGACTCGTGGGACGCGATCCGGCACGCGGATGGATCGATCCCGGAGGGCCCAATCGCCCTCTGCGAGCTGCAGGGCTACGCCTTTGACGCGATGCTGCGCATGGCGGAGATCTACGACCTGTTGGAAGAACCCAAACGGGCGACCGACATGCGCGCGCAGGCCCGCCGCTTGTACGAGCGCTTCAACGAGACGTTCTGGTGGGAAGGGGAGGGGACCTACTACCTCGGGCTGGACGGCGCGAAGCGGCCGATGGAGACGGTGGCCTCGAACGCCGGTCACTGCCTGGGCAGCGGCATCGTTCCACCTGAGCGAGCCGGGCGCGTGGTCGACCGCCTGATGGCGGACGACATGTGGAGCGGCTGGGGCGTGCGGACGCTCTCGAGCGCGCACCCGGGCTACAACCCATTCTCCTATCACTGCGGCTCGATCTGGCCGCACGACAACGCCAACATCGCCGGCGGCTTCCGGCGGGCCGGGCGTCACAAAGAGGCGCACCAGGTGGCGGAAGGCATCTTCGCGGCGGCCGAGCGATTCCAGGCTTACCGGCTCCCGGAGCTTTTCGCCGGACTCCCGCGTGACGTGGGTGCCTTTCCGGTGCCTTACCTGGGGGCCAACGTCCCCCAGGCCTGGGCCGCGGCGGCGGTCTTCCGGCTGGTCGCCATTCTTTGCGGGATCCACACCGTGGGGCGGACTCGCACGATCTATGTCAACCCCGACCTACCGGATTGGCTCCCCTCGCTCACCCTGAAAAATCTTCGCGCGGGGGAGGGCTCGTTGGATCTCCAGATGGAGACCGACCGGGTCCATGTGCTCCGCAACACCACCGGGTTCAACGTGGTGCACGGCCGGTTGCCCCGCCCCGCCCACACTGCAGCCGCCCTGGCGCGGGGCTAACCCCGGCGCCAGCGCCGGAGCTCGACGATTGCCAGGCCGAGCCCGGCCAGGGCGAGAGCGACGGCCACGAGGAAGACGATGAGAGTGACCGTCTGGAAGCATCCCGGGTCAGCGCTGTGGACGCAGCGCGGTGGTCTGACCACGTAGGGTAGCAAGACGAGTGCCACCGAGGCCCCGGTCCCGTAGACCAGCCCCGACCAGCCACGCCGGCGGCCCCGGTAGCGGACGGCCAGGGTAATCGCGATGGCAACCCCGATGATGAGGAGCAAGAGGCCCCCGCTGAAGACGCTGACGAAGCCAAAACCGAGCAAAAGACCGCTGATCAGCCAGAGGATTGGCTGCCTCAACCTGCTAACCCCAGGCTCATGGGTATTGACAGCGGGGCGCCACCCATTGATGCTATAGGAGTTCAGGGCGTGCCAGACTCGCACGTCTCTCTGGGCAAAACCTGGGAGGTGGAGTTTGATGCGGCCTATCCGACTGACCTTTGCGCTCGCAATCGCTGGCGCTCTGACCCTGGCGGCGTGCGGCGGAACCGCCTCGCCGGGCAGCACCACGACGAGTGAAGCCGACGTCACCGGGACGCTGCGCGCGGCGAACTGGGGGGGCAACCCGACGGAGAATGCGCTGGTCAAGAAGTACGAAGCGGACTTTATGACCAAGTACCCCAAGATCAAGATCACGCAGGAGGAGATCCCGACCAACTTCGAGGACAAGATCAAGACCGAGATGGCCGCCAACAGCGAGCCTGACGCCATGTACGTGAGCACCAAGCTCATGAACTTCGCGGCGCCGGCCGGCCGCCTGCTCGACCTGACCCCCCTGATGAGCAAGTGGGGCGTCAGCAAAGACGAGTTCGTCAGCACCCTTTTGAGCCCCTGGCAGCTCAACGGCAAGCAGGACGCGCTCCCGAAGGACTTCGGCGACCTGGTGCTCTTCTATAACAAGTCGATGTTCACCGCGGCCGGCCTGCAGCCGCCGACCACCTGGGACGAGGTCAAGACCGATGCCCAGAAGTTGACCACCGGCGCGGTCAAGGGCATCAGCCTGCCGGCCGACTCGGCGCGGTTTGACGCCTTCCTCTACGCCTACGGCAGCAAGATCCTGAACAGCGATGGCAAGTCGGTTGCCTTCAACGACCAGAAGGGGCAGGATGCCCTGACCTTTTACACCTCCTTCCAGCTCCAGGATCACAGTTCCGCGCTTCCGGACATCCTGGGTGCGACCTGGCCCGGTGACGCGTTTGGCAAGCAGAAAGCCGCCATGGTCATCGAAGGTGGCTGGCTGATCCCCTACATGCACGACACCTATCCGTCGGTCCAGTACGGCAGCGTGCTGTTGCCCAAGGGCCCGGCCCGCCAGGCGTCGTTGCTCTTCACCAACGGCTGGGGTTGCTCCGCCAAGACCAAGTACCAGGACGCCTGCATGCTGTTCGTCAAGTACATGACCGGCAAGGTCGTCCAGCAGCAGGTCCTCCAGAGCGGGTTCGCGCTTCCGTCTCGTAAGGACCTCGCGAGTGATCCCGCGATCACGTCCAACCCGGATGTCAAGAATCTCTGGGACAGCGCGACCTTCGCCGTCCCGTGGACCTTCGGACCGCACGAGGACAAGATCAATGCCGCAACCGATAATGCCTTGCAGACGGTGCTGTTGGGCAAGGGAACCGTCAAGGACGCGCTCAGCAAGGCGGCCGCGGACGCCAACTCCGCGTTGCAGGGAGGCTGACCGGACTAACGGGATTGACTGACTAAGGACTGAGGGAGGACGAAGATGGCGACCCTGGCACCGGAGGCCCCGGCGCTGACGGCTAAAGCGAAGCCGAAGCGAAGTGGCATGGCCGCTGCGCAGCGGCGTGCAGGTCTCCTCTTCGTCGCTCCCTACGTCGTGTTTTTCCTCGTCCTGCAGGCGGGTGCCTTCGGCTTCGCCATCTGGGTCAGCTTTCATCAGTACGACCTGCTGGCTCTCGACAATCCCTTCGTCGGTCTCCACAACTACCTTCGGCTGCCGAGCAATGCCGACTTCATGAAGGCGCTCGGCAACACGACGGAGTACGCCGTGGTTGTCGTCATCCTGCAAACAATCTTTGCGCTGTTGCTTGCGGTGCTCCTCGATACCAAGATCAAGGCGCGCAACTTCTTTCGCTCGACCTGGTACACGCCGTCGATCGCCTCGTCCGTGGTGATCTCGATGATCTTTCTCTACGTGTATCACCCGACGGGCCTCCTCAATACGCTGCTCGGCCTTATCGGGATCCACACGACGACGGCCTACCTGCAGTCCACGACCTGGGCGCTGCCGGCGATCATGTTCCTCAACATCTGGACCACGGCGCCCACCTTCATGCTGATGTTCTTAGCGGGCCTCCAGGACATCCCGAAAGAGATCTACGAGGCGGCGGAGGTCGACGGGTCGAGCGCCGTGCGGAAACTGTTCTCGATCACGATCCCCCTGCTGCGCCCGATCATCTTCCTGGTGGTCTCGCTCGGCATCATCGGCGCCTTCCAGGTTTTCGACCAGGTCTTCATCATGACCAACGGCGGCCCCTTGAAGGCCACCCTGACCGTGGCCTACTTAATCTACGAGAACCTGTTCAAGGACACGGGCACCGTCGGGGTCGCCTGCGCCGAGGCGGTGACCCTCGGCCTCATCATCTTTGGGCTGACGCTGCTGTCACGACGGATCATCGACACCAAGATCGAGTACTGAGATGATTGCCCAACCTTCAACCGGACTGAACGAGCCGATCGCGGTGGCCGAAATGACGCCGCAACGTGCCGAGCCCGACTCCACGGAGCGCGTCAACCAGCTGGAGGTGATCGTTCGGTACGCCCTGTACGGCGTCATCACGGTCTTCCTCTTCCTGCCGTTTGCGATGACGGTGCTGTCGTCCTTCAAGACCTCGGCCGAGGTAATCGCCTTTCCGCCGACCCTCTTTCCCAGCGTTTGGCACCCCGAGAACTACCTCCGGGTCTTTACCGAGACCCAGAACTTCCCCCGCCAGGTCTTCAACGGCTTCTTCATCACACTGGTCGTTGTCGCCCTGAACCTCTTCTTCGACGCACTGGTGGGCTACGCCTTCGCCCGGCTCGAGTTTCCGTTCAAGAACCTGCTCTTCGCGCTGATGATCGGGACCATGGTCATCCCGGGCTTCGTGTTCTTCGTGCCTCGGTTCATCATGCTGCAGCACGCCGGCCTCATCAACACCTACGGCGCCCTGCCGGTCCTGTACTTCGTCCAACCGGCCTACATCCTGCTGATGACCCAATTCTTTAAGAGCATCCCCAAAGAGCTCGAGGAGGCGGCCATCATGGATGGCCTCGGCTGGTTCGGCGTCTTCTGGAAAATCGTCATGCCCTTGGCGCGCCCGGCGCTGCTCGCCACCGGCATCCTCACGTTCGCCGGCATGTGGAACAACTTCCTTGACTGGCTGATTTACATGCAGACCTCGAACATGTTCAACATCCAGCTGGGCTTGGTCACCTTCCGGCAGGTCTACCAGAACCAGTGGGACCTCATCATGGCCGGCTCCGTCATCGCCATTCTCCCGATCCTGATCGTCTATGTGGCCGGCCAGCGGTATTTCGTTCGGGGCATCGCCACTACCGGCCTGAAATAGCCAGCCAACTCCTCGAACCGATCGGCCCGGCCCTGAAGGCCGACCCGGAACTCGGTGAGGGCGCGGTCATGAGCCCGGCGGTCATCGAGGAAGCCAGCCAGAAGACCGGCCGTGTCGACTTGATTCGTAAAAGCCCCGCCGTCACATTGAACGCCTGCCGTCCTCAGGTGATGCGACGGAGCCGGGCTGCCCCGATCCGGAAATCGGCCATCCCGTAATAGACATCAGCCCCGCCGCCAGCACGCCCATCGATAGCGGTTGGGAAGACGACGTTTGGGACGGTCCCCTCGCGCTCCTCCTTCGTCTCCGGCTCGAGCAGCGGCAGCTGTGAGCGAAAGAGGACGCGGCTGACATCCTGAGGATCGAGCACCATCGCTGCGGCGACGTAGCGCACGGGGTCTTGCGGCCCGGGATGGGCATCCGCGCGGGCGGTCACGCCGTGGTACACGATCAGCCACCCCTCCGGAACGCGGATTGGCGGGGTTCCGCCGCCAATCTTCTTCGCCTCCCATGGCTGCTGCGGCTGCGCCACTTGGTGGTGCCCGCCGAGTCGCGTGAGGGCATGCACGTCACCCATGACCGCATCAGCCGAAGCGAACGATACCCAGATGCTCTGGCGCGGATCCGTGACGCCGGCGGGCAGCGGCCGGCCTGCATTGGGGCTAATCCAGGACAGATCCCACATGGGGCGGTGCAGCATGGCAAAGGCGGGCTTGCCGTCCGGGCCGGGCACGGGCTCCGGGAAGAACATCGCGTCTTTGTTGGGGTAGAGGTTCAAGTCCGTCCGCAGGG
>CAAGKR010435607.1_pt1 | contig 12808 bp, 22 predicted proteins | sample 2556971 | NCBI WGS metagenome assembly CAAGKR01 (sample SAMEA5207829, study PRJEB30636) | soil metagenome | biome: forest; feature: boreal; material: soil | place: USA | collected 2011-09 | depth 1 m | reverse complement strand
GCAAATCTGCCGCAGTCGTAATACTCGTCATCTCTTGTGTTTCACCTGTACGGGCTATCTTCATGATGTGCTTGTTTTTCTTTTTCATATCCTATCCTTTCATTCGCTGAGAGACGTTTTACGCCTCTGTCATTTTATTTGCCGTATATTATATCGACACAGCAAGCAAGCGTTAATTTGTAGGCGTTTCTGCACAGCAGAGCTTAGTGCTTTCGGCGTGTCTTGCGTTCAAACAAATCATGCGGTACGCCGATAGATTCCTGTGGGCGCCCACGGCGTATCATGGCTTTTCTAGCTGCGTAGAGCTCACGCCACTCATCACCATTTGTTTCACCAGACTGATATCTAGCCCATGCCTCCTCCTCCTCCTCCTGTATTATTGACGGTGTAGTAGTGATCTTTGCTTCTTCCATCTTCACCAGCGTTTCACGCAACCAGCGTATTTGCTGATCAGGTTTCAGCTTTGCCGATTCTGCTTGCCTTTCCACTAACCAGGGCTTTGAGCCAAGGCCAAACATACCTTTCTGCTGAAAGCGGTTAACGTACCATGAATGTCGGTATACTCGATGAACTTTTGCCACTGTTTACAATCCTTATACTACAGGTTATTCTAAGTATGACTAATATCTTGTTAGTCATAGTCTGCTCACTTATTCCAACGAATGAACCACAAATCGGTAATGCTATAATGACGATATGAAAGAACCGAAACTCTATCCGAGAACCTACACGATTAAGATGGACCTTGCGCCTGGTGGAGGCCTCGTCGTGACGGTGCCTGAAATCGGGGTAAGCGTTACGATTGCGAGCACACGCAGGGAGGATGCGCTTGATGCTGCACACAGGGAAATCGAGCGCAGCGTTATGCAAGAGTATGAGGCAGCACAAGAGAAGCAGGCGGTCTAGGAACGCTCGATGGTGATGCGCAGCCACGGCTTCAGATCGCGCCGTATCTCTACTGAACTGGCGTGCGGATTGTTCATGACCGCACGTGCAAACGCACTCCTGGCGGTAGCCTCACTACTTCCAAAGTACGCCATGGTTGAGGTCCTCTCTGTGTCTACAAACACGGTGTACATGTGATATGGCTTTTTTCTCGCCGGCATGGCTTTACACCTCCTCACTCTATAACGAAGCGCGACCCGGAGTCATCCAGATCGCGCTCGACTACCTACTCTATTCAATTGTTCAGTCTGTGATTGCACCTCCTTACTTCTTGACGTAAGCGTTCAATCCAAGAATCACGTCGGTTCCTGGTATGGCCTGATTGCCGCCAGTGCTGGCAACGATAATAGACTTACCCGAACTAGACAGCTTGCCCCGATGCTTCAGGTCAATCGTGATAATCGCCTTGTCGTCCTTGACTTCGATGGTGATGTTTTCGCCTAACTGTTGTGGCATGTAACATTCTCCTTGCTGGCATAAGGCGGCCAGCTCGCCACTAACAACCTATCTCAATAACGAAAAGCCGTGATTGCCGTTCAGTGGAAGCTTCTCGCGACTCTCGCGCCAGCATATGCAACTGCGATCTTGGCACCGATAACCGTTCTCAGCAGTGTGCACCGGCTCGTCTTCCATCGGGATAGCAATAACGATGGTGTTTCGCTCATCAACAATGGCGACGAGAGTTGCGGTTGTATCGATGATAGTGGTCATGTGTTAGAATCCTTTCGGTATGGTGTCATATCGCTTCGATAAATCTTTCTGGCATCAGTAGAGGCCCCCCAGCGTAGTGGTTGGAGGGCCTCGCCATTTGTTATGCGATGGCTTGCCAGATTTCTAAGTCAGCAGCGAGAACTTCAAGTTCGTGCATCTTGACCTCTAACTGAAATGCTGCTGTGCGCTCAACCTCGGCTTGCTCATTCAATCGGCGCGCCCGTTGCGTTGCGCGGTAGTGCTCTTCCGAAGCAAGGCTTGCTCTTCGGTGCCAACACCCGCTCCCGTTGTCGCTGGCCTTGCAGGTGCAGCTCAGCGCGTTGTACTGGCTGTTGTACTTGACGTGATACTCGCACGGCTCACTCGCTGACTCAACGATGTAGTAGTGGTTCGTGCCGTTGCTGGTGCAGTGGGTTGCTTTGGAAAATTGGGCCTCGTCAATGCGGTACTTTGCGCAGATGCTTGCGATGCTGACGATAATAATTGTGGTTGCCATTGTGTGGTAAACTCCTTTTGAATGCGCCTTTTACTTGAGGGTTTCGGCGTGGATTGGAGCCTGCAATTGCAGGCTCCTTCTTTTACTTACCCTGGCAGGTCGGACATTTGACTTGCTTGAGCCACCTTTGAATTTTGCGTACTTCTTGAATGCCCTTGGCAGGTACTGTTCGTGTGTGTCCGCAACTGTGGACGATATGTGCATCCATGGGTTTCTCCTTACTTGTCTTACTTCGTTTCGCTTCCGGTTCATCGGAGGGTATCTATCTCATCTACTGTCACCTACGCTATGCTTTAAGTTCGTAGCTTCTTGAATGCCTCCGATGTCCCGTATTCAGTTTTTAAGGTTCGCTTTGTTTCTCATCTCTTGTCTATAGTATATAGTACAGAACTATATTTGTCAAGTGTTTTTAGGCTTATTTTCATGACTTTTCAGGAATTTGCAAATATTGGCTTGCTTCTTTAAATATAGTACAGGACTATTGACATTTGTCCTAGAAATCTATATACTTGTAGCAAGTATCGTTCTGAGCGATACGGAACCGAGAAAGTGAGGAGTTAAGTCTATGCCAAGACAGGATAACCCGGAGCGCTGGATCACTGGAAAAGAAGCGGCTGACATTCTGAGCAAAGGACGTGCTCGGCCAGTATCTGTGGATTATGTCCGACTCCTGGGTGTGAAGCGGCACATCGCCATGAGGGACCGTGATGGCCGCACAAAAGAGTACCTGGAGTCAGATGTAAGGAGATACAAGGTACGTGAGAATGTAGAAGCGGGGAAAGGTCCGAGGCGCAAGGAAGAAGCGAGTAGTGCTGCATAGGTCCACTGAAAGATTGAGACGCCAGACAGTGGACCTTAGCTCTACTTGATATCCGAAGATATCAAAGGAAGTATAACACATGCATTTCACTCTGTGGAAATCACATCACGCAGCGATAAGCAGTTACATTATGTCAAGTGTAACTGCTGTTACAAATACCGATGTAACTGCTGTTACCAGTTTTGTATGTTATGTCAAGCTAGCTGCTTTTGCTTGACTTGTTTGGAGGAGGTCTGTAGAATGCAGACAATTAATCGAATAGCAAATCTCAAGCTTGGGGATATAATCCAGAGGCCGACTGACTGATGTATAAACGTGCATCAGTCAGTTGGCTTTTTTGTTTGTAGCTTTCGTAGGAAGTGCCCTGGTGGACAGGGCTTGTAGATAAACACAAAAATACCGACCCCGGCACAACTGAGATCGGTAAATTTGTAGGAGTTACCCTAATGTATGATACAAGAACTATAGCACCCTCAAACATAAGAGTCAATACCAGACTTAATATTATGTCAAGTAGAAATGTGAGGGTTGAGCGATGACCACAGTTGCTAAGAAACTCATTGACCCCACTGAGATACGACGCACGTTAAGCATTCTTGTGGAGCCTGGGCAGGTGTTTGAAGTACGTGTGCTAGACGCTAAATCTGATAGGACTTCTCGTTATACTGACAACCTGGGTGGGTACTTTAACGATATTGATATGCTCACCAAAGCCCTGTTGAATCTTCATTCAGCACTTGGCATTTACATCACCCTCCAACTATGCAATCCAGATCTTCTCCATAGAGCGCACAATAAGCTTATCAAACTGAAGAAAGACTACAGCACTCCAGACAAGTACATCACGCACTATCGATGGCTGCTTATCGATAGCGATCCAGAGCGCGTATCCTTGATTTCTTCAACTGAGGCAGAACACAATCAGGCATTGGAGCATAGCAGGGCCATTCGTGAGAGTTTACGACAACAGGGATGGCCTGAGCCTATTCTGGGTGACAGTAGCAATGGCGGACACCTGCTCTATCTTGTTGATTTGCCTCCCGAAGATGAACCGCTCCTAAAGCGAGTTTTATGGGGACTGGCTGCAAAGTTCGATATTCCTGGCGTGCACATTGATAAGACAGTGTATAACCCTGCTCGTATATCCAAGCTTTACGGCACGCTGGCATGTAAAGGCGACGATACCTCAGAACGTCCGCACCGGATGTCCCGTATATTGGAAGCCCCCGGTGCTCTTCAACATGTTCCCAGGAAGCTGCTAGAAGCAATAGCCGCCACTGACTCAGTGCCTATCACGCCAAGTCAGAATGCGCCAAACACGATGAAGAAACAAGGAACGTTTGACCTCGAAGCATGGACGAGGCAACATGGCATTGATCACAATGGCGGTGAACCTTATGAGGGCGGCACACGCTATATCCTCAAACAATGTGTGTGGGATGCATCCCATACTGGCACGAGCGTATGTATCCTCCAACTCAAAAGCGGCGCGATCGTCTACAAGTGCCAGCATGATAGCTGCCAAGGAAAAACTTGGCAAGATGTACGCACAAAATTTGAGCCAGGCGCTTACAACCGGAAAGAGCGCTATCAATCAAATGGAAATGGGGCACATGCTGACACCGTACCCGAAGAGCAAGAACAAAAAGAAGACTCACAGGCGCTAAAACTCGTTAAGATGGCACTAGAATACTGCGAACTCTTTAGCACTCCCAAAGGCGAGTTTTACGCACGTGTTAGCATACAGGACCGTATTGAAAATCTGTTGATAGGTGAGCGCGGAGGCGCATTCAAGCGCTGGTTAATGAATCTCTATCTTGAGGAAACCGGGACCATCGCAAATCCCACGGCCCTCTCTTCGGCTATAAGCGTACTCGAGGCGAAAGCACAGTGGGGCGGCGCTGCTCAAAAAGAGGTGTATGTGCGAGTCGCCTATTATAATGATAACCTCTATCTCGATTTAGCGGACAAGGAACACAACGTCGTAGAGATCACCTCTGCTGGGTGGAAGATCATCAAGGACTCGCCCGTCTACTTTCGCCGTCCTGATGGCATGCTACCACTACCCAGGCCAGTACCAGGCGGGTCACTCGACGAGCTAAGAAGATTCATCAACGCTGCCAATGAGGATGATTGGCTGCTTATCAAGGCATGGCTGCATGGCGCAATGCATCCTACAGGCCCGTATCCTATTCTTGATATGAATGGTGAGCGTGGCTCCGCTAAGACCTGCGCGGCGAAATGGCTGCGTACGGTTGTTGATCCGCACCAGGCGCCACTGCGAAAAGAACCGAAAGATGATCAGACATTCGCTATTATGGCGCATAACAGTTACATCGTCGCACTCGATAACCTCTCACATCTCTCTTCACATTTGAGCGACCTCATGTGTACGCTTTCGACTGGCGCAGGCGATGCGTACCGAAAGCACTATACCAATGATGAAGAGGTGATTTTTAATGCCAGGCGGGCGCAAGTGTTTACAGGCATCGAAGAGCTTGCTACACGAGGCGACTTGATAGACCGATGCATCATTGTCAAACTGCCGACGATCGCAGAGGAAAAACGTCGCGACGAGCATACCCTTGACAAAGAGTTTGAAGAAGCGCATCCCCGCATACTAGGCGCGTTGCTTGACGCCGTTTCTCTTGCGCTGCGCAACCTGCCACAGACTCACATCGAAAAACTACCCCGTATGGCTGATTTTGCTTTGTGGGTCCAGGCTGCCGAAAGGAAGCTGACGACAGAGCCGGGCGCATTCCTGGCAGCGTACAAACGAAACAGAGAAGAGGGCGTTGCCACTGAGATTGAAGCGTCTCCTGTCGGCCAGGCACTCTTGAAGTTCATGGAGGATACGACCCTCTACGAAAGTAGCACTGCCGATCTACTCGCCAAACTCAAACCATGCGTCGAGGAGGAAGTTACCAAGCAACGCACCTGGCCGAAAAATGCCAGGGCACTTTCAGGTGCATTGAAAAGACTCGCCCCAAGTCTGAGGGCGACCGGCTTGCATGTTACGCAAGATCGAACCAACAAGGGAAGCTTTGTAACGATTACGCGTGACGCAAATCCTCCGAAAAGTGACGCAAATGAAGCCAAAAGTGACGCAAATTTTGAAGGAGTGACGCAAAAAAATGGTGCTTTGCGTCACTCCCAAACTGAGGATACGCGCGATTTTACCCCCCCAGTGACGCAAAGTGACGCAAATAATGGGTACTTTTCTACTTGGCCCGTTGAGAAAAAAGAAGAGGAAGAACAGAAAAACGGTAATGGGGGGGTAGATAGAAATAGCCCTGAAACTTTGCGTCACTTTGCGTCACGATTTCATCTCAATCAATGGGTAGACACGCCCAAAGGTCCAGGCAAGGTTATGCAGGTGTTTCCTATAACGCGAACGGTTAAAGTTGGTTTCTCTCCTGGCGTGTCCATCAGCTATCTCTTTGAGCAGGTTACGGAGGTGCAGGCATGACTACGCGAAAAAAGACGGCGTGTGCTCATTGCGGTGCAGAACATACATGTGCCATTATCAAGCGCACGAAAGCGAACAAGAAGAAAACAACTGGGTCGTATGAGATATGCGCTAGATGCTGGAATGCTGCTGGCGAAGGCTTAAGGCAAACCGACGAACTCCCGGCATGGGTGTATGAATTATGATGGAACAACTGAGAGTCACACATCTATCGCGACACCGGGAAGGCTGGGATACAGAACTTGGCTATGATGGGTGGTTCTTACGCTTCACTGGCGATCAAGATGCATTTGACGATATGCGCGACGAACTGAAAACCTGGGGTCGGATGTACGCTCGCTGGGTCCCTGTCTATCAATGGCGCGACCAAAAAGAGGGAGCCTGGTGGATTGATGGTGACCTGTTTCGCGATCACTACACCGACCAATTCGAGGGCCTGCGGGAAGCGATGGACGCCATACTTGACGGTGATGTGCTGCAATGGATTGCACCGCGCCGCCGCCCTCAACGACGAGCAAGGGCCAGCAGTACGTCACTCATACCAATGCACCTGCAGCAAGAGTATAGGTTGCTCGGCATTGGCGCGGCTGCCACGACGCAAGAGGTGAAAGACGCGTATCGCGTGTTGGCAAAGCAGCATCACCCGGACGCTGGCGGAACGCATGATGGCTTCATCCGATTGCAGAAGTCTTATGAGCGAGTCTTTCAATACGTCAAGTTGCATGAGCGGATCGCGGTCTGATGCGGAGCATGAACATGAGCACAGAATTACAAGATGAAGTTGATCTACTGGCCTACCTAGTCGGCCAGCAAGAATTTATAGATGAAAGGATTACTGAACCTATGATAACAACAAAAGCAACGGTAGAAGCAGCATCTCTACCAACAACCGACCTGGCGAATCTACACGTGTTTCAATACGATCTCACCGTCATGAGTCGTACCACACCTCATCTGCAGACCGTTGATGTCAGTCAGTGGCAGGATGGCGTAGAGGCTTACTTAGAACGTCTTGAATGGCGGCTCATGGACGGTAGCGAACCATCCTGGCAAACTTATGAATCGGATACTGCGTCAAATAATAAGTACCTGGTGCTTGTGCCCGTTGGGAAGCATCTCTTCGCTTTTCTCATTCGGTCAGAATGGGACCATGACAAGCTCATCTCTGAGTATTACGGCCGCAGCCCCATGCTTCCCAAGCGGCTGCTTCCTGAGCCAGTGCCCACACCAGATAACAAATATATTGGCAACCCGTATCCCCGCTTACCGTCCCGTTATTAAGAGAGGTACAACATGTTTTACGAACAATTCGACTCGCCTGAAGAGCTTCAGGCGTATTGTGATCGTGTCCTGGCCACACAAGGACGCAAAGCCTATGAACAACAGTGCGGCTGCGGCACATCTCATCTAGAAAGGAAATCATCCATGTCATCGACATTTGACCAACACTATCAGCAAGCCTCACGGCAGTACAGCGCCCATCCTGAGTCACCTGAGATGCAAGCCTTGCGGAAGCGCAAGGAGCAACTGCAAAACGAGAGCCGTGCGAGCATGAAAAGGCTGCAAGACATGGGAGCAGGCCTGGCGTTAGGACGATTACAACGAGACATAGAAGAGCCGTGGCGCTGGGAACTGCGTCGGTCGATGGAAAAGATGGATGCCTCGCTTGACCGTCTTAGAAACAAGGCAACGCTTTTCGTTACTGGTGTGGCTCTTGACCGTGCTGAAGCGAACGCTGTAGCCCAGGACTTGCGCACCCGCGAGGCCTTGAGCTATCGGGTCGGTGGCAGCTTCATAGAGTAGAAACTATGCTAGAATTAACATCAGGTCGTCTGGTTGCTTTCAGCACGCACCACGTCGCGCTCGTTCCAAGAGAACACCGCGACTTCGGACGTAGAGACGGCAAACCTTACGCACTTGGTACTTCTGCGAACATGCTGTTCGTCATTGGACGCTCAACCGGCGAGTGGGTCGATCTGTACCGGGGAGCATCGGGTGATGGACAAACAGGTTTGCCTCAAGGCCCCGCCTGCATACGGTTATAGGTATGCAGGTGCGAGGGCCATTTTGCTATACACCGGACGCCTGAAAGGGTAGAGTATGAGTGCGACACAAGAATGGCAATGTAAGCAGGGTTGCGGTCGTCGTTTCTGGCTGCAACTGGGTGAGCAGGGATGTACATGTTCTAGTTGCAGCAAGCCCTGTGAACTAACGGGACGGGGAACGAACCCTGATTTCGCTGTAGGGAATTACAGGTTCAGGAACGTCCCCAAATCGAATGGATTACAAAGTCCTGACTTCAGCGTTCCGCATAGTATCAATTTGCCATAAGGTGGATTATATGGAAGCACAAGCATGGGATAGACAACCTGGTGAGCCGCTTATCTGGTATCGCAGATTTACGGCGCTGCGTCTCATGTCGCCTACTCGCTCAATTGCCTCTGTCTATCAGGCAGAAGAGACCACGAAAAACCACGAAAAACCACGAACGAAACCTCCTGGTGATTGGTACCAAATTGCCGATACATGGCAATGGGATCGGCGTTGTGCTGCTTTCGATGAGCACCAAGCCAAACAGCTAGAAGCGCAGATGCAATCTGAAAAGCAAAAGGTGTTGAGCGAGGGCTATGCGCTGATGCATGAACGGGTAAAGACGCTCAACATCCTTGCCAAGAAACTGGTTGCTGATATTGCCAAAGGGAAGATGTACCGTGTAGATGTGCGCTCGATAGGAACCGGCAAGGATGCCCGCCAGGTCAACATTGAACTGTTCGAAGAAGGCCCGATGCGTGAGCTTCGCGCCTGCCTTGACGATATTGCGAAAGAACTGGGAGAACGGGTGAAGCGCACGCAGCAAGAGATTACAGGTAAGGATGGTAAGCCGCTGTTACCTGCTCATGACGAGATACTAGGCGCACTCTCTGACGAAGAGTTTGAACAGCTAAAGATGCTCCAATCTCAAGCCCTGGCGAGGTTAGAACAACAGCATGATAGCAGTAAGTAAACCCTTTGACCTGGGCGACAGGGAACGTTTCTGGCGAGAGGATGCACGCCGTTGTAAGGACTCCTTTGCGTACTTCCTCAAACAAGCATGGCATGTCATAGAGCCTGCTAAGCCGTTGATATGGGGTCTCCATGTGGAAGCTTGCGCGGAGCACCTACAAGCGGTTGGAGACGGTCAAATCCAGCGCCTTGTAGCCAATTTGCCGCCTGGTTTCGGGAAGTCGAGTCTGTTCAGCGTAGCCTTTCCTGCCTGGATATGGACCAGGAATCCATACGAGAGGTTCTTGTGTGCCTCCTATGCGATGGACCTTGCTATCAGGGATAACCGTAACTGTCGCATGCTCATTGAGTCAGAGTGGTATCAAGAGCGATTCGGGGATATGTTTCAGATGAGTCCCGATCAAAATATGAAGTCTTTTTTCGAAAACTCTTGCAAAGGAAGTAGACAAGCGATCGGGGTCAGGGGATCGGGAACTGGAAAAAGGGCTACGGTTGAGATTATAGACGATAGCAACAATGCGATGGCTGGGCAAGCAGAAGTGGCTGCAACGGTAGACTGGTTTGGCAAAACATGGATACCGCGCCTTAACGATAGAGAAAACGGAATCAGTTTAATCGTTGGCCAACGCCTGTATTCTGAGGACCTCACCGCGCATGTGCTTGAACTCGGCGGTTGGGAGCACCTTTGCCTCCCGATGGAATATGAGTCATCACGCAAAAGTTACACGAGCCTGGGAGAGTATGATAAGCGCACGGTAGAGGGTGAATTACTCTGCCCTGAACTCGTAAACGAGGATGGCGTGGAAGAGTTGAAGCACTCGCAAGGAAGCTTTCATTATAGTGCTCAGCAGCAACAAGCACCTGTGCCTTCCACTGGTGGAACGTTTCAGAAAGAATGGGCACGTTACTTTGAAATCAGTGGGGGTTACTACATCCTCCACACCAAGTATGGACGTGAGAAGGCTGTAGCTATCAAGGATTGCCAGAGATACGCTGTTTGTGATCCTGCTATCAGTGAGAAGCAATCGGCTGACTTCTGGGTACTCCAAATCTGGGATGTCACACCAGAGAACGAGGCGTTGCTACTCGCTCAGCTACGTGGGCACTTCAACAACCCAGACCAGCAAAAGAATATTGTCGAGTGGTACGAACGGTACCTCTTCTCGCTTTATGTTGAAACTGTAGCATATCAGCTTGCCTTATTTCAGCAGCTCAAGAACTACCAGCAAGAGATAGAAGTACAGCCAGGCTTGTATCAGAAACGTATCGTCTCTATTCCTGTCAAAGAGTGGCGTCCAACTCGCGGTGATAAGGTTGCTCGGGCTGGCGTTGCTGCTATTTTTATGGAACGTGGTGACCTCTACTGGCTCCTCAATGCGCCGTATCTGACTGACCTCACACCTGAAATCTTTGCCTTTCCTAAATCGAAAAAAGACGATCAAGTTGACGGGCACTCCATGATCTGTGACATTCTCAGCAATCCAATGGTGCCACTTTCTGGATACATTTTAGGCGGCTCTCAGTATGCGGCATCCAGCATAGTGGTCGAGGACACACCTGAAATAACGGCAATACGTGCAAGGATAGCAGAACTAGAAAGGAACAAAGCATCATGAACGAGCAAGAGCAGGAAGAGGCGTTACGCCTTCGTAGGAAGCTCGAAGAGCTTGAAGCGTTTGAGTTGTTAGAGAAGCGACAGCGAGAACAAGAGGCACGAGAAGCGCAAGCGGTAGCACAATTAGAAGCCGAACGTGAAGCGGACCGTAAAGAGCAGCTACGCATTGCAGTAGCGCAACGTAAAATGATTCTAGCTGGTCAGCGTGATCCGTTTGGCTGGGCTGACGGGAAATATCGCCTGAGTGACTTTTTGGAATAGCCATGCGTGATGAACGGCAAAACGTAAGATTGAAGCACATCTCCATTGGAGACGTTGTGTGGTTTGTTGGGCGGAATGGGAAAGAAGCCTGCGCAATTGTCGCCGGCTTCCAAACCGGAGCAACTGGCGCATTCGAATACATCCGCGTTATGCTGGACACAACACAAATTGTGTCCATTTTAGATATCAAGCGTCGGGAGAGGCCAGGCGCTGAGGATGTCCTGTTTACAGGATTTCCTTGATCGCTGGATGCTGCCTAAGCCAACTCACAATGAACTCTGTATATCCAGGCTCAGGCTGTGCTACTGCATCAAGAGCCTGGATAAGATCAAGAGGAAGCCAGAGCAGTATTTGTTTACGTTCTCCATACTTGGGCTTCGGCCCTGGCTTTTTAGTAGGCGGTTCTAGCGTGTCAATCAATCGTTGTAAGCACTTATGGCACATTTGTCTCTGTGCCCACTGATCAATTGACCACAACTCCCGCTCAAAATTGAGGCCGCTATAATCTCCTGCATACATCTTATTACAGTCACTGCATAGGATGATCGCTCTATCTATGTACTTATCGGTATATTGGTAACCGAGCTTTTGCCCTATGTTAGCCATCAATCCACTCCCTCCAATCCTTCACATCTTGCAATTGTGCTTGCGCCCAGGCTGCTGCAATACGCCGCAAGTGCTGAGCCACCTTGTTGACATTCTCAGGAGTCGCCTCTATATCCTGTTGCTGTAAACTCTCTCGGATATCAACAGGATAGAGGCCAAGTGATGCCGTAATTTCCTCCTCGTCTCTCTCTTCCTCCTGAATTGCATAGACAACAGATGCAACTCTATCTAATCCAGCAATGAAGCCCTGCTGCTGCAAAAGCCGTTGGACAGAGGCCACACTGTACCGTTGATTGTATCGGTCATTTGTAGTTAGCTTCTGCATTGCTAGTTCTACTTGACCCCGTAAATGCTCCTCACTCTTGAACCGTATTGCCATATCTCACCTCCAAAGAAAAGAGGGCTTGCGCCCTCCCTCTATAAGCTTGCCATCTCTTTCTTCCAGGCATCCCATTCACGTTTGAATATTTTTACCTGGCTATCTGATGCTTGCCCGTACCAGAGGCTTGCTACCAGATTTGGTGTCATGCGGTAGAGGTCATCCAGGATTGCCAGGGCATCTTCGGCGCTCATGGTCTCTGGGTCAATATGCTGGCTGCGTGCCTGGCTTCTGATTGCCCCTAGTGCGATTTTTCTGTACTCTGCTTGTGTCATTGATTTAGTCTCCTTCGCTTTCGTATCTTCTATATAATAATTATATATCAATTGGCTAAGGATGTCAAGTGTTTTAGAGGCAGTTTGGAGCAGTTTTCAGGAACTCGTAAAAACTCATATGATACACTTATCTTGTTACATACCTAAATTTGGCCCAAATTAGTGGCAGAGAGCCCCAAGAAAGGAGCTTGCCAAAAGAAGGATGATGAGCCATACCTATCGTAGAGT
>CAAGKR010262542.1_pt1 | contig 12808 bp, 15 predicted proteins | sample 2556971 | NCBI WGS metagenome assembly CAAGKR01 (sample SAMEA5207829, study PRJEB30636) | soil metagenome | biome: forest; feature: boreal; material: soil | place: USA | collected 2011-09 | depth 1 m | reverse complement strand
GGTTACCCCGTTACACGCTTTCGAGTTCTGCGAACCAGGGTTCAGGAACGGGCGTCGACGTCCGCCTGGTGCTCAACAAGGCTGTCGGCGTCAGACACCGAACCCAGCCGGACGACGACGAATGAGACAAAAACTGAGACAAGGCGGTTGCGGCGTCGAGAGCCGGAATCACCGAACTATCCAGTTCCCCTCAGCTCGACGTAGCCGCCTTCACGTCGCGCGTTTCCCCTGAGGCCGCGTCCTGGGGTGCGCACGGTAATGCGTGTCCGGTCCGCACGAAACAGGTCGCAGGAGAACTCGAATGGCACGTCATTCTCATCGAATGTTGTTCTCGTGATTGACAATAGCGGGGTCTCAGGTTCGACGGATAGTAGCCCGGCCTCGTCGTCGGTGGCGTTCACTACTTCGATGAGTTCCTCGGCATCGGCCGGTAGCGTGGAGAACTCCTTCTCGAACAGCTCGTACATGGATCCGCCGAGCGGCATCTCGAGCAGCCCGGGAAAACGGTCCGCCGGGAACTGTGCGTGATCCAGCGAGATGGGTGTCCCATCGGCCAGCCGGATCCGGCGGATGACAACAACGAGTGCGTCGGACTCCAGGCGCAGGGCCGTGCGGGTGGTCTGGTCGGCCACGGCAATCTGTGTGGACAAGATGCGGGTTCCTGCAACGTAGCCTTGCCGGGCAAGGTAGGCGGGCACGCCCACGACGCGGCTGAGGTCACGGTCCACCTTGGCGTGGCTGACGAAGGTACCACCGGCACGCCCCGGTACGCGACGGACGAGGCCTGCCTCCTGCAGGGCAGCTAGCACCTGGCGGAGCGTGGCCCGGTTGACGGCGTACTTCGCTGCCAGCTCTCGTTCGCTGCCAAGACGGTCTCCGGGCCGCAGCGCCCCGGACTCGATGTCGGAGAGCACCTTGCGCCGCAACTTCTCCACCACTGAGTGTTCAACTGCCATCACGGCCTCCTACGACAGGTGCCGAGTCCGAACGATTCGGTCCGACCTATTGTCAGTCTCGGCCGAACCCTACCGCGGTGGCACGAGAAGCTGACAAACTCGCGATCACATTTCCTGAAGGGCCATCAGGGACTCGGGGAGGATCTGGCCGCCGTCGACGACCAGAGACTGTCCCGTGATGTAGCCAGCCTCGTCGGTGGCGAAGAAGAGGGCGGTGTTGCCGATGTCCTCGACCTCTCCCAATCTGCCCTGCGGAACGGACGCGGCCATCTGGTCGAGGTAGCTCTGGCCCATGTTGTCGAGACCCTCGGTCTTGATGTTGCCGGGGAGAACTGCGTTGATGGTGATCAGCTTCGGGGCAAGCTCCATTGCCGCCGTGCGGATGAACCCGAGCTGGGCGGCCTTGCTGGCGCCGTAGTGCGACCAGCCGGGGAACCCGGTCACGGGTCCGGTGATGGACGAGGTGACCACGATTCGTCCGTGCCCCGAGGCCTCCAGCGCGGGGAGGCACGCCTGGACGGCGTACACGGTGCCTTTGAAGTTCGTGGCCATGACGGTCTCAAGGTCCTCGGGTGTCATGTCGGTCAGCCTCACCGAGGGAAAGATTCCGGCGTTGGCGCACAGCACGTCAATGCCACCGTTGCGCTCGACCGCGACACGTGCCATGTCGTCGCAAGCAGCGCGGTCACTGACTTCGCCCTGATGCGTGGATATGCGGCCACCAAGCCCAGACAGTGAGCGCGCGGCCGCATCGAGACCTGCCTGGCCACGTCCGACGATCAGGACATTGGCTCCAGCCTTGGCAAAGACGGACGCGATTCCTCTGCCGATGCCCTTGCTACCGCCGGTGACGATGACCGAGCGACCAGCGATTGATGTGAACATGGAACACCTCACTGAAGAGAGCCAGAAGCCTGAACGGCTCAGCTGAGCGACTTACCACCGGATGCGACGTAACGTTCGGCCAGGACACACGACGCGGACGTGTAGCCCGGGCCCTTGACCTGGCATTCCCGCGAGTGGGAATGCGAGCCCATCCACGCGACCAGAAGGAGTCGTCGCAACATGACGAAAGTCGCGAGCATGTCTTCGTCTTCTGCCGACAAGGGGGCGATCGACCGGTATCCCCGGAGCCACGCGGCCTGCCATTGCGGCAGCCGAGGGTCCTCCTCGATGAACGACACCGCCGTCCCGAAGTCGTACATGTACCAGGAGAAGCCGCAGTCGTCGAAGTCAATGACTGTGGTCTTTTCCCCGTCGACGAGAAGGTTGGCGAGCCGCAGGTCAGCGTGTGCGAGGCCGAACCGATCCGGTCCGTCGCCGTACTCGGCAAGTCGCTCACGGATCAGGTCGGCTGCCGAGCCGAGGATCGGGGTTTCATCGGGGCCGACACCGATGCCGTCCTGCCACCGACCCCACCGCGGTGTGACTCCCAACGTGTGCTCCCAGTCCCAGGCGAACCGGGTGAAACCGTCAGGTCGTGTCCATGTCTGTGAGTGCTGGTGCATGAGGGCGGTGATCCGGCCGAGCGTCTCGAAGCTGCCGAGGTCCAGGGCGATCTCGTCGGGCTCCAACCCGCTGACGACCTCGAACAGGACCGCGTAGCGCTGCACGCCGTTCACGGTGGCCGTCACCACTCGTCTGCCGTTCGGCGCCGGTATGACGACTGGGGTCGAGACCTCTGACTGCTCTCGCAACGCGGTCAGCCAGTCGAGTTCGGAGTGGATGGACTGGGGCGGGTGGTAGTCCTCACGGTGCACCCGCAGGATGCCGTTTCGCCCAGTGCCTGGGTCGTCGACGAGGTACGTCGCGTTCTCGGACAGGTTGATCATGCGGGACTGCAACTGGTCGGAGAAACCGTACTGTTTCAGGGCGACGACTGCGACCTGATCGTCGCCTCGGGCGCTCTCCTCGTCCCAGGCGAGGCTCATCTCCTCTCCCCGGTCAGTGCTCACGACCCTCAACCTCGCTCAAGACCTTGGAGATCCGGTCACGTGCCGTCACGACGTCCTCGAGTCGACCACTGAGGTAGAGGCGGCCGGCGGCCCCGATCATCTGGACGTCGATCAGCGTCACGCCCGGAGCGGCGCGTTCCGCCTCGTTCGCCGCGACCGCTGCGAAGAGCGCGGGGGTCATCTCATAGACCAGAAGCGTCTCCCCTGGCATCACCATGGATCCCTGGCGGTTCCGGTTCAAGATCACCGCATGCTGATCAGTGATGTTCTCGATGATGTCGTGGTAGAGGACATGTGGTCGCAGCTGGTCGCTGGCGACCGCCCCGATCCCTTCCAGGATGGCCTTCCCGGCCTGTTCCACGTCTGTCAGCTCCCGGGCGTGGATCTCCAGGACTCCGAACTGTCGCTCGACGAACAGGATGCCCGCTTCGACGGTCGGTACGGACTTCAACGCCAGGTCGATCACCCGCTCAATGGCGAGGGCGGGTGCGACTTCGATGATCAGGGCGTGGTCTTTCTCGAACGGTGGGTAGCCGCGCGCCCTGGTCGGGGTCCCCATGTAGGCCGCGAACTGCTGCTGCAGGTCCTGAACGAGCAGGTAGACCCGCAGGTCGGTGCGCGGAATGTTTTCGCTGGCCAACTGGGCCACCTCCGGTTAGTGGGACTTGCGGTCGATCCGGGCCGGGTTTATTTGTCTGCGACGTTGAAGTGCGCGCCCAAATCGGGGTGCGGGCGCGGGATGACGTAGACGCTGACGAGCTCGCCAACCTGTGCGGCGGTCTCCGCCCCGGCCTCGGTGGCGGCCTTGACTGCTCCGACCTCGCCGGAGATGACGACCGCAACGAGCCCGTCGCCGACCTCCTGACGGTCGGTGATGGTCACGTTCGCGGCCTTGACCATGGCGTCGGCGGCCGCCAGGGCGGCGACGAAGCCCTTGGTCTCGATCATGCCGATAGCACTGATTGCCATTACTGCTCCTTCTGGTTGTGCTCGGGCGTTGTGCGCGAGGCGTCAGGGTCGGGCCTTGCCCGAAGGGGGGTGGTTTTCGTGGTGCGGGTCGAGCGCCGTGTGTTCGCGGCCGGGACCGGGTCGATCGAGCCGATCACCAGGGCGTCCACGGGAGGCGGCGGCCCGGGGAACCAGGCTGCGGCGACCGATCCCTGGGCCACGAGCACCCGCTCTCCGATTCCGGTACCGAGCACGTCGAACGCGATCAACTTGGTCTTCGAGTCCTCCGACTCGATCTCAAGGAAGGCCCCGCTGGGCAGCCCCTTGATCCGCCGGGTCGACCAGACGTTCCCGGTCACGACACCTCGTAGCATCAGTGCTCCTTCTCAACGTGGACGCCCAGTGATCGCGCCTTGTCGCGCGCCAAAGGTGTCAGAACTGCTCCGCGGGCCAGCAGCAGGCGCTCGCCGGCGTCAGCCGCAGCCATCACGCATCGCTCGGTGACTGCCCCACGCTCGATCCGTCGAACGTGGGCGGGCGGTGCGGCGGGCGCGTGGCCCGGCGCAAGTGTGAACCGGTACCGTCCGGCCCTGAGGTCCTGCCGGTTCTTGGGGTTCTCGAACAGCTCCAACAGATGCCGGGCGAACGCGTCTAGATCCCCGTCGCTGCCGATCCGGATGCTCTCGACACGCCCCGTGCCTGGCACGGTCCGGGGACGTGCCGGGCCGGCCGCCGTTGGATCGAGGGTCGCGGCAGTGGGCACCGCCGTGGGAGCGGGCCTGACAGGAGAAGCGGAGGCTGGCAGGTCCGACAGCGCCTGCCGGACCGAGGTCGTGACCATGTCGGCCACAGCCTCTCGGACCGTGACGGCGATCAACGCCCGCAGCTCGTCGCCGCCGAGTTCGGTCATGCCAGGCTCCGCAGTACCTGTTCCGCGGCGGCCGCGGCCTGCCGGACGTCTGCTTCCTTACCCGCGAGATAGACGCGGCCGGTCGCGCCGATCATGCGGTAGTCGACGACCTTGATGTCTGCCGCCTTCTCCGCCTCGTTGGTGGCAAGGATCGCGTAGGAGGCCGGCTGGACCTCGAGCACGAACAGCGAATCCCCGGGAAGCGCCATCGAGCCGACCTTGTTGCGGTTGATCAGGAACGCGTGCTGGTGGTCGATGCTCGAGATGATCTTGCTGGCCAGGATGGTCGGCTTGATCGCCTGGTCGCGGGTCACACCCAGGTCATCGAGCACGGCGTCGGCGGCCGCCTTCACCGCACCGGTCTTTCCGTGGAACTCCAGGTAGCCGAACTGTCTCTCGACTACCAGGACGCCGGCTTGGACCTCGGCGTGCTTGAGCGCCACATCCGTGAGTGGTTCGATGTCGAGACCGGGTGCGACCTCGATGATCTGTGCGGCCATGCTCGCTCGGGGCAGGGAACCCTTGATCCAGGTCCCCAGGTAGCACATCGTCTGCGGCTGCAAACGGTCTATGAAGATGAAGGAGCGTAGCTCTGCCACTGGTCAGCCCTTGATGAGTTGGGAGAATTCTTCGACAACGAGCCGTCGGATCTCGGCCCGGAACTGCTCGTCGCTGCCATTTCCGCTGCCGCCCATGCTGTGCACAACGCGCTCGGCAATGCGGTCTTCGGCGTTGACACCGTTCACGTTCGGCCTGTGGACGTGACCGGTGGAGCTGGCGTCGTTGGACGCCACCGGGTACGCCGGGACGGCGGCGGTGTGCTCCCGCCAGGGGGTGAGCCTGGAGAAGTCGGCCATCGGGAAACTCGGATCGGAGTTGTACGCGATTCGCGCCCAGTTCAGCAGGTGTTTGGGTTCCAGGTTCTCCCCGACCGAGCTGCGGCCGACGAACCCGGTCCCGATGGTCATGGACGGCGCGAGGTTGGTGCCCAGTCCCGAACTTCCGAGGCTGTTGCCGACGTTCACTGCCACCCGGAGCACGGGTACCTGGGCGGTGAACTCCATGATCGTCTGCGGATCGCCTGAATGGATGGCTGCTGAGTGACCGGCACCGGCGATGCGCACGACCGCACGCGCGGTCTCGATGCCACGACGGGCGTCGGGCACCCGGATCATCCCGAGAACTGGGGAGAGCTTCTCGTGAGTCAACGGCTCCTCGGGTACTGCGACGTCGAACGGTGCCACCAGCACCCTGGTGCGAGGTCCGGCGCGAAGACCAGCCCCTTTGGCTATCAGTGCGGCGTCCTTGCCCACCACATCGACGTTGAGCCGCCCGTAGGGGAACATGTAGTCGCGCAGGAGCGCCGCGCCGGCCGCGTCGAGAACATACGCCCCGCACCGTTCCATCTCCCGAATGAGCTTGTCGGCGATGGAGTCTTCGACGATGAGCACCGACTCGTTGGTGCACAGGGTCGAGTTGTCGAAGGCCTTGCTGTCAACGATCAGCTTCGCCGCGACCTTGGCGTCCGCCGTCGCGTCCACCAAGACCGGGACATTGCCGGGACCGACCCCGATGGCCGGGTTTCCCGAACTGTAGGCGGATCGGACGACCGCGGTTCCACCGGTGGCGAGGATGACGTTGGTCCTGGGGTCGGACATCAAGGCATCGATGAGGGGTACGGACGGGTCGGTCACGCACTGGATGATGCCGTCCGGGGCACCGGCCAGGACCGCCGCCTCACCGAGCACGCGTGCCGCGTCGGCGCATGACTCCTTAGCCATAGGGTGCGGGCTGATGACGACCGCGTTCCGGGTCATCAGGCTCAGCAGGATCTTGAAGTAGACCGTTGAGACGGGGTTGGTCGAGGGCGTGAGGGCGAACACGACGCCGGCAGGGCGAGGGACCTCGACGATCTTGCGTGCGACGTCGACCCGTGGGGTGACGAAGTCCTGGTCCCGGTACTGCTCAAGGATGCCGCGGGAGCAAGCCTGGTTCTTGATCACCTTGTGGTCCACCACACCGAACCCGGTCTCCTTGACCGCCCACTCGGCGTACTCACGCGACTTTCCGTACGCCGCTTCAGCGACCGCTGTGACGATACGCATCACGTGCTCGCGGTCGTAGGTTGCGAACGAGGCTGCCGCCCAAGTCGCACGTTCGAGCATGTGCCCGGCTTGCGCGACCGAGACGTCGATGTTCTGTTCGGTCATCAGCTGGCCCTCCGTCCGAGCTTGTGGACCGCGGACTCGGCGCGGGCGATGCCCAGCGCGGTGCGGTCGAGAAGCTCCTCGCACAACGCTGGGGTCATCAAGATCCCTGGTTTGTACTGCAGCACCCGTGGGTCGAGGGTTGAGAAGATCGCCCAGACCCCCAGGTTGTAGAGCTCGCGCATGACGTACTTGGCGCCCTCGGGGTGGTTGAACTCCAGCCCCAGCACCACGCCGTGCTGGCGGATCCCGATGAACCAGTCGGGGTGGTTGGCCTGGATCTGACGAATCCCCGTTCCGACGAAGTCGGAAATGTAGTGCACCATCGAGCGGACCTCAGGGCGGCGGGTGATCTCCAGCGTCTTGAGCGCCGCGATGCATCCAAGCTCTGCGCCGCCGAAGGTGGAGATGTGGCCGAAGCCGTCCTCCTTGAGCCAGGCCCCGGCGCGTTCGCTCAGCAGGACGGCTGCGATCGGGTAGACGCCGCCGGAGAGGCCCTTGCCTGTCACCATGATGTCCGGTTGGATGCCGTGCTTGGTGATCGCCCACAGCTCGCCGGTGCGCATCAGCCCGGTCTGGACCTCGTCGGCGATGTATAGCGCGTCATACCTCTCGCAGAGCTTCTTGACACCTTCGAGGTAGCCGGGGTCCGGCAGCGGGAACCCGTAGGTCGCCGGGATGGTCTCCATGATCACCGCAGCGACGTCTCGCCCTTTCAGCACATGCTCCATCGCATCAAGATCGTTGAACGGCACGTGCGGGAAGTCCTCGGGCTGGTCGGACAGGAACAGCTTGGAGAAGCGGTCGTCTCCCGCCGCCAGGGCCAGGCCGGTGTGGCCGTGGTATGCCTTGTTGATCGAGACGATCTTGCGCTTTTGCGTGGCGTGCCTGGCGCTCTTCAGCGCGATGTCGATCGCTTCTCCCCCACCGGTGGCATACGCCACCTTGGTAAGTGACGTCGGCGCGCTCTCGACCAGCGCCTGAGCCAGCGCGGTGCGCGCCAGCGACGGAAAATGGTGGTTGCCGATGTCGAACTGGCCCATCGCGGTCTTCAACGCCGCCATCACCTCGGGGTTGCGGTGCCCCAGGTTGTAGGTGCCCCCGTTGAGGTGCACGTCGATGAGCCGCCGGCCGTCCAGGTCCCACATCAGGTAGCCCTCGCGGCGGTCGATGACAAGGTCGATCCCAGAGTCCACCCAGAACTGGGTCTTGCCCGGGTTCCAGTACTCCTTGGATTTGGCAACAACCTCATCCTTGGAGTCGAAGCGGAACAGGTCGTACTCGTGCATCGGTCACCAATCGCTGTTGAGCCCTAGCTCGAGGGCGGACGGACGCTGCGCTGACCCCAGCATTATTGGTCGGACCGTATCTGTCAATGGTCTAGGCAAAATCACCCATTTTTGAACCAAAGCCTTGTATTGGTCCGGTCGGTAGTGCCATGATGCCGTCCATTGGTGTGGCGCACGCCACAGACGGGAGCAACGCCTGGTAGTTGCGGGCGACGGAAAGTAGGGCACACATGACCATTGAGAACACCAAGAAACCCCCTGATACCGGTATCGCCCCCCCTGCGGGAGCCGCCAACTCCGGTCCCGAGGTGCAACGCCTCAAGAAGAACGCCGTCGGGCTGATCGGCGTCATATTCATGGCGGTTGCGACCGCCGCCCCCATCACCGCCATGGTCGGCAATGTGCCGATCGCGATCGGATTCGGCAACGGCGCCAATGCCCCCGCTGGCTACATCGTCGCGACCATCGTCCTCGGACTGTTCGCCCTGGGGTACTCCACGATGGCCAAGCACATCACCGCAACCGGAGCCTTCTACGGCTTCGTCTCCCACGGGCTTGGTCGCGTCATGGGCATGGGCGCCGGCGCGCTGACAACCCTGGCGTACGTGGTCTTCGAGGCCTCGCTGGTCGGTATCTTCTCCTTCTTCGCCCACAACTTCTTCACCGCGCACCTCGGCCTGGACATCTCCTGGATCTGGTTCGCGCTGCTGATGCTCGCTGCAAACGCCACGCTGACCTACTTCGACATCAACCTCACCGTCAAGGTCCTCGGCGTCTTCCTGATCACCGAGATCGTCATGCTCACGCTGATGGCCGTCACGGTCCTGTTCACCGGCGGCGGACCCCAAGGCTGGTCACTGGGGTCCCTCAATCCACTCAACGCGTTCAAGAACCTCAACGCGACAGTCGCCGACCCCAAACACGCAGGCAAGATGCTGACCGCGACGGGCTCCGCCGGGATCGGCCTGTTCTTCGCATTCTGGTCCTGGGTCGGGTTCGAGTCCACCGCGATGTACGGCGAGGAGTCCAAGAATCCCAAGAAGATCGTCCCCAAGGCGACCATGCTCGCGGTCCTGGGTATCGGAGTCTTCTATGTCTTCATCTCCTGGTCCGCCATCGTCGGCACGGGCCCCGACGCCGCGGTCGCCCTGGCACAGGACGGTGCCACCGCCGGCAACATCTTCTTCGGTCCGGTGCAACAGCACCTCGGCAACTGGGCCGTCGTCGTCTTCGAGTTTCTCCTCATGACCGGCTCGTACGCCTGCGGCATGGCATTCCACAGCTGCGCCTCGCGCTACATCTACGCGATTGGTCGCGAGAACCTGGTCTCCGGTTTCGGCAAGACATTGGGCGCCACCCACAAGGTCCACGGCTCGCCATACATCGCCGGCTTCGTCCAGACCGCCATCGCGACCACGATCGTGCTGTGGTTCTTCGCCACCGGCCGCGACCCCTACGGTCAGCTGTACGCGCTGATGGCCATCCTGGGGACAACGGCAATTCTCATCGTGCAGGCGCTCACCGCCTTTGCATGCATCGCCTATTTCCACTTCCACAAGAACCATCCCAGCAGCGCCCACTGGTTCCGAACCCTGCTCGCCCCACTGATCGGCGGCATCGGAATGCTGTACGTCATCTACCTGCTGGCCGTGAACGCCGGCTTTGCCGCCGGCGCGGCTGCCAGTGACATCGTGTTCAAACTGTCCCCATGGGTCGTCGGGGTGTTCGGTTTGGGAGGAATGGCGTTCGCGCTGGCCTCGAAGTACCTCGCACCTGATCGCTACGAGATCATCGGCCGCGTCGTCCTCGACGACACGCACGAACGCGAGGACATCGACCAACTCCCGGTCGAACACTGACGGTTGGGGGCCTGCAAACCCAGGCCCCCACCCTCACTCATTGAGCGCACACCAGGATCTGGCGATGCGCTTGGAACGGCGAAAGGGTTCACGCATGACCCAGATCCACACACACGAGATCGACCACGACGCACCCCTCTCCTCGCTCGTCTACACGTTCGGCGGCGTCGAGCCCGTGGCCAGCATCGCGCCTGGCACGATACTTTCGACCTCCACTCTCGACTGCTTCGCCGGCCTTGTGCGCTCTACAGCCGACCGCGTCAGCGAGGTCTGCGACCCACGGTTCATCAACCCGCAGACCGGCCCCTTCTTCGTGGAAGGCGCTGAGCCCGGCGACACCCTAGCCGTGCATTTCGTCTCGATCGAACCCCGCGAAGCATGGGGAGTCAGCACCCTGGTGCCCTTGTTCGGCTCCCTGACAGCCAGCGCTACCACGGCCCTGCTGCACCCTGCGCTGGCCGAGCGCACCTGGATCTACGAGATCGACCACGCGGACCGGCTGGTCCGCTACGCCGCGTTGGACACGCCATTCACCGCCGCTCTTCCTCTGGACCCGATGCACGGCACCGTGGGTGTCGCGCCCGCGCTCGGCGAGGTGCGTTCGTCGCTGGCGCCCGGCGACTGGGGCGGGAACATGGATACCCCCGAGATGCGCGCCGGTGTGACCTGCTACCTGGGCGTCAACGTGCCCGGCGCACTGTTCAGCCTCGGGGATGGGCACGCCAGGCAGGGCGAGGGCGAGGCGTGCGGCGTGGCGGTCGAGTGCGCCATGGACACCGTACTGATCGTCGATCTCGTCAAGGGTGTGAGCACTCCTTGGCCGCGGCTGGAGAGCGACGAGTTCCTGATGACTACCGGCTCAACCAAGCCGCTTGAAGATGCCTTCCGAATCGCCCAGGTGCAGATGGTCCGCTGGGTCGCGGAGCTGACGGGGCAGTCCGAGCTCGACGCCTATCAGCTGGTCTCGCAGACCTGCCTGTCACCGGTAGCCAACGTGGTCGACACCGTCTACACGATGGTCGCCAAGGTGCCCAAGGCGGTGTTCCCCGAGGCGGTAGCGATGCGCGGGGTGCATGCGAGGTTGCGGCGCGCCGCCGCTGCCTGCCTGGCCACTCGGTGAGGCGGCGCACGTGTCGCGCGTGACCCGCACCGAGGTGGACCTGCGGCTCGCCCGGCCCATGGTCGCTGCGGCTGTCGAAGCCGCCACGAGCTTGGAAGCGCTGCTCTCGGTGGCGGTGGTCGACGGCGGCGGCCATCTGGTCTGATTCGAGCGCATGGATGGTGCCGAGATTGCTGGTCCCGTGCTGGCGCCCGACAAGGCGTACAGGGCCGTTGCCCATCGTGCCCGCACCCACGAGCTCGCGCCGCTGGTGATGCCCGGTGGCCCGCTGGCCGGCATGCAGTCGGCCGCCCACGGCCGGTTCGTGTGCTTCGCAGGGGGCATACCGCTGTGGTCAGGCCAAAGGGTGGTCGCCGGGGTCGGGGTGAGCGGCGGTACCGCAGAGCAAGGCCTAGGTCCCCGGGCTGCAACGGGTTGACCGCCAAGGCGGCGAACCTATCGGTCTGCTGGTCCACTGATGCGCTGTGCAGCTCGCTTGCGCACCTGTGCGGCCCAACGTCGGGTGACCGGGGCCCACGTCTGCTCAAGTTTGTTTTGGCGGGCTGCGAGCTCCTCAACGACCTGGTCGCCGTCGCGCCCCCCGTCCGTGACGAGGTGGGAGTGGGCGCGCGCCCAGACCTGGACGTCCTCGGTGGTCACCTCAGGGTGAAATTGCACGGCCCACGCGCACGAGCCCACCCGGAATGCCTGATTCTCATATGCAGAGCTGCTGGCCAGGCGTACGGCACCTTCAGGAAGGCGGGTTACCGCGTCCTGGTGGAACTGCAGCGCGTATGTCCTAGCGGGGACCCCCCCGAATACGGGATCATCGCCAGCGTCAACATCCAAGGCCAGCACGCCCGCCTCCGGACCGCTCGCGCCCCGCCGGACGTCGCCGCCCAGGGCCGTCGCCAGCAGTTGTCCGCCGAGACAGATCCCCCAGGTAGGCACCGCGTCCTGGACCGCACGTCGGAGCAGGGCCCGGGTTGCGGGCAACCATGGCGCGACGGCATCATCTTGCGGTCCGACCGAGCCCCCGAGGACCAGCAGACCGTCGGCCTCGAGCCGCTCAGGCACCGCCTCACCCGCATACGGGCGACAGATCTCAAGTACGACTCCCTCAGCGGACAGCCACTGGCCGACCCGTCCAGGGCCAGCAGTCGGTTCATGCTCGATCACGAGCACCCTCGGGATCGGTTCATTGACCTGCTGATGGCCGACACCCCCAGGTTGCCCGAGGGATGCTCGTCGGTGGGCTCGGCGAGGTGATCGATCATTGCGCGAGCCTAATGCCGCTCGTCGGGGAACGGCGGTCAGCTGCTCGATCTACGCTTGAGCTGGCTGCTCCTTGACAAACAAGGATCACCCGTCGGCCAACCTGCCCTGTCAGCCTGAGCAGAACAGTCATCTTCGTGGTGTCGAACGCGTGTCAGGCATCGATGAACGAGCCGGTGCAAGCGTGTGTGGTGTCGTCCGCCATCGTCGACCTGAGGGACGATCGCGGACGACCACGAGCGGTGGCGGTGGGATTTGAACCCACGAACGGGTTACCCCGTTACACGCTTTCGAGTTCTGCGAACCAGGG
>CAAGKR010095574.1_pt1 | contig 12810 bp, 13 predicted proteins | sample 2556971 | NCBI WGS metagenome assembly CAAGKR01 (sample SAMEA5207829, study PRJEB30636) | soil metagenome | biome: forest; feature: boreal; material: soil | place: USA | collected 2011-09 | depth 1 m | reverse complement strand
GAGGTGATCCCCGGTCCGTCGGCCTTGGTGGCCGCCCTGGTGGTCTCCGGCCTGCCCACCGACCACTTCACCTTCGAGGGCTTCCTCCCGAACCGTCCGGTGCGGCGCCGCAAGGCGCTCGCGGCCCTTTCCCGCGAGACGCGGACGATGATCTTCTACGAGTCCCCGCACCGCCTCGCCTCGTTCCTCGCGGACGCCTCGGCCGAGCTTGGGGAGCGACGGGCCTGCATCGTGCGGGAGCTGACGAAGGTGCACGAGGAGATCGTTCGAGGGACGCTGCCGGAACTGTCGGCGGAGATCGCCGGGCGGTCGAGCGTCCTCGGCGAGGTCACCGTGGTGGTGGCCGGCGCGCCGAAGACAGTGGAACTATCGGTGGAAGAGATCGTCCGGGCCGCGGTCGAGGACGCCTCGGGGTCTTCCCGGGACCTCGCGAGGGAGATCGCCGAGCGCACCGGGCTGTCGCGGAAGGAAGTCTACGAGGAGATCCTGAAGCAGCGAAAATGAAAAGGGCGGGGGAAGGAGCGTCCCCCGCCCAGCGCGTCAGATCGAGACGAGCAGCGAGTCGCTCACGTGCGTGACCATGCCGTGGAACTTCTCCTTCGCCTTCTTGAAGCCCGGATCCGAGAGGATCTTCTCGAGGGTGGCCAGCGAGTCGAGGTCGACCTGGACCACGCGCTGCGGCGAGGAGCCTCCCAGCATGCTCTTGTAGCGGCGAACGGCCTTCACGCCCTTGTACTTCGACCAGATGTTTTTCCCCGCGGTCTTGACGTACTTCTCATACCCCGCGGCCTTGCCGGGGAGGATGTCGAACCGGTACTCGAAGGTGATCATCGCGCTGCCTCCTTTGGAAAGTTCCTTCCTGCCCCGTAACGTATCAAACGGGGCAGGCACCGTCAATCGACTCGGAGGACGATCTTCCCGAACTGGCGCTTCTCCTCGAGGCGCCGGAGGGCCTCCCCGGCCTCCGACAGAGGAAAGACGGCGTCGACCACCGGTTTCACCTTTCCGTCCCGGAAGAGCTTGAGCATCCCGGCGAACTCCGCGTGCGTCCCCATGGTGGAACCGTACACGGTCAGCTGGTTCCAGAAGATCCGCCCGAGGTCGGTCTGCGGATCAGGGCCGGTGGTGGCGCCGCAGGTGAGGAGCCGCCCCCCCTTGGCCGCGGCCGCGATTGACTGCTTCCACGTGGCTTTTCCCACCGAGTCGAGGACGACATCGACCCCGCGTTTCCCCGTGAGCTTGCGAATCTCCCTTGAGAAGTCCGTCTTGCCGTGGTCGATCCCGGCATTCGCGCCGAGCGCCTTCGCGCGATCAAGTTTCTCCGGGCTCCCCGACGTGACGAAAACGGTGAGGCCGAGAAGCTTCGCGATCTGCAGGGCGGCCACCGCGACGCCGCCGCCGATGCCGACGATCAGGAGCGACTCGCCGGGTTTCACCCGCGCCTTGGTGACGAGCATCCGCCACGCGGTGAGGAAAGTGAGCGGGAACGCGGCCGACTCCTCCCAGGAAAGGCCCGCCGGTTTCGGATAGGCGTTCACCGCGGGGGCGACGACGATGTCCGCGAACGTCCCGGCGATGTGCTCCCCGAGGAGGTGGAAGGTGACGCAAAGGGAGTGCTCCCCCGAAAGGCAGAACTCGCACTCCCCGCAGTTGATCCCCGGGTTCAGCACGACTTCGTCGCCGGGCTTCACCCGGGTGACTCCAGGTCCCACCGACTCGATCACCCCGGCCCCGTCCGACCCCATCACGTGGGGGAGAGCCACCGGGATGCCGGGAATGCCGTTTCGGACGAAGATGTCGAGGTGGTTGAGCGCCGCCGCCTTGACCCTCACGCGGACCTGCCCCGGCCCGGCGGCCGCTTCCGGAAGGTCACCGAACTCGACGCAGTCCGGCCCGCCGTGTTCGCGGAAAAAAGCTGCTTTCATGGGACGCCTCCTTGTCGGGATGGAACGGGTTACCGCGGTTGGTGCCTGCGCAGATTCCGATACAGGATCTCGGGCGGGATGTCCGTGGCGTCGATCATCGTCCCCTGTTTTTTCTTTCCCGCGACGACACGGACGAGATCCCGCAACTCCCGGACGTTCCCCGGCCAGTCGTATGTTTCGAGAGCGGAGAGCGCGGAGGAAGTGAACCCGCTGAGCGGTTTCTTCCGCTCCCGGTTCGCCTCCTGCAGGAAATGGTGCAGCAGCAGCGGCACGTCCTCGAGGTGCTCCCGCAGCGCGGGGATGCGCACGATCTCCGGCTCCAGCGCCTTGAGCAGCGTCGGCGGAACGTTTCCCCGCCGCGCCAGTTCCTCCACGGGGACCGCGCTGGAAGCGATGACCCGGATGTCCAGCACGATCGGTTCCGTTCCACCGCCCGGCACCATCGTCTTGTCGGCAAGGAACCGGTCCATCCGCTCGAGGACCTCCCGTCCTGCCTCGGCGAAGTCGGCGAGGTAGAGCGTGCCGTGGTTCGCGAGCTCCATCTTTCCCGAATGGGGGACGGATGTGCGATCCTCGATGGCGCATGGGACCCCGAACAGCTCCGCGATGAGCGTCTCTTCCGGAACGCCCGCGCAGTAGACCGGGACGCACAGCTCCGCGGACCTCCGGCTGTGGAAGTGCACGATGCGGGCGAAGAAGCCGCGCCCGGTGCCGCGCTCCCCGGCGAGCAGCACCGGGCCGCTCACGCCCGAGATCCCCTGGAGGGTGGCGATTAGCCGCAGGATGGGCTCGCTGTCGCCGACGACGGACTGGACATGGTGGGCGGCGCGGATTTCCGATTTGAGGAACTGGTTCTCCCGCTGCAGCTGGCGCTGGGAGTACGCCTTCTCGACGAGGTTCACCACTTCCTCGGGCTTCAGTGGTTTCATGATGTAGTGGAAGGCGCCGTTGCGCATCGCCTCGATAGCGGTGTCCGCGGTGGCGTACCCCGTCATGAGGATCACCTCCACGTCGGGGTGGATCTCCTTGGCGGCCCGCAGCAGGTCGATGCCGCTGTCCCCGGGCATGACGAGGTCGGTGAGGATCACGTCGAACGGGGCCCGGTCCAGCTGGTCGATCCCGTCCGTTCCGGACCGCGCCTCGGTTACGTCCCATCCCTTCTCCCGCAGGATCGTGGAGAGGAGGGAGACGATCATCGGCTCGTCGTCGACGACCAGGACCCGCTTCAAGGGGTTCCGGTTCATGTCAAGGTTTCCTCCTGCGGACCGCCCAGAGGATAGCGGCCCCGCCCGCGACGAGGATGACGACCAGGGACGCCACCTCAAGGTCCCGGTAGCGCGATCGGCTCATCTTCTCCGCGGTCGCGCGGTCCTCGTACGTCCCCGCCTTGCCGTTGTCCGTCGCGGCGGAGGACGGCAGGGAGAAGAGCAGGCAGAGGGCGAGAAGGAGAGCGGAGAGAGCCCTCCCCGCCCCCGAACCGGCGAGGATCCCACGCTGGCCGTGCGGGCGCGAACGTTCCATCGATTGGTTTATACCACGTTCCTTAAAAGGTTCATAGACTTCAATGATTTAGGCCTCTTACAGTTGCAGATTGTGGCAGACTGAGGAACAGAAAAAGCGCTTTCCGCACCCCAGGCGCACCCGGAAAGGAATGCCATGCCTCTCCCGGCCGAGCGAATCGAAACCCGGATCCTCACCATTCGAGGACATCGTATCATGATCGACGCGGACCTCGCGGAACTGTACGGCGTCGAGACGAAGCGCATCAATGAAGCCGTCCGGCGCAACCCGACGCGGTTCCCGGAAGACTTTGTCTTCCAGCTTACCACCGAGGAAAGCGATTCTCTAAGGTCGCAATCTGCGACCTTAGACGCGAACTTGAAATCACAATCTGTGATCGTAGGTGCCGGGCGCGGGAAGCATCGGAAATACCTTCCCTTCGCATTCACGGAACAGGGCGTCGCCATGCTGTCCAGCGTCCTGAGGAGCGAACGGGCGATCGACGTGAACGTCTCCATCATGCGGGCTTTCGTGGTCCTCCGCCGGGCCGCCGCTTCCCATGTCGCCCTCTCCCGACGCCTGGACGAACTGGAACGCAAACACGGTGCCCATGACGAGAAATTCAAGGTCGTATTCACAGCGATCCGCGAACTCATGGAACCGCCGAAGAAGGCGCGGCGGAAGATCGGGTTCTGAGGAAGGAGGTCTTCCGATGCTGGTGGAGGAAGCCCGGTTCTACGAGCAAAACTATTACTGGAACCTCCACCTGGAGTGGCTCTTGGAGAACAAGCCGCAGTTCGTGAAAAGGCTGTTCTTCAAGGACCGAGAGAAGCTTCGGATGTTCCTCTCGCAGAAGGTGAAGCTGGCGATGGATATTGGGTACAGGTTGCAGGAAAAGGGTCTTCCTCCAAACGAGGTGGAAGAGTACGAGATGGAAGTGATAGCGCCACCGCCGCCGGAGGACGAACCGGAGCCACTCCCGGAGCCTCTGAGGGCCGCAATCCTTCTGTGGGCAGAGAACCCCGACGAAGGGTAATTGAAGATAGTTTTTCTTTGAACTGAAATTGATGTAACCGGCTTCCGGGGGATAGGGATTGCAACCCGACAAGCGGCGCTCCTGCAGCCGCTTCCCCCGGATCATCGCAGGATCCACCAGCAGGAGGTGGCAGATGGCGAAGAAGAAGCAACCCGCATCGCCCGAATCTCTTCCCCCCGACTGGAAGCAGCGACTTGGACAGTCCATATCAGGCTACTCACGTCACCCGAAAGAGAAGAACCTGATGCTCCAGTGGCTCGCATTATGCTCCCGCCTCAATGCTCCCAGCGGTTCCGGTGTGGACTTTGGGAAGGGAGATTTATTCCGACCGAATCGTAGAAGTGGGGGAAGGAGATCACCGTCACCGGGTTGTGCGACACTTCAGTCTTTCACCCCGACAGTATTCCCTCGTCCACTCCCTTCTGAACGAACCTCTCCAATTCCTCAACGTAACGGCGCGACAAACCGATCAAGTCTTCGGAGCCGGGCCAGTCATCGAAACGATAGACAACCGTTGGTTCGGTCTTGCTCTCAGGTGCTTCGGTGCTCTCTGGAGGTTTCGGCGGTGAAGGTTCCTCCTTGTTGAATTTTATTTCGATATTATTGTCATTGAAAATCACTATTGACGCAGCATAGCCCCCCAATAATCCGGAGAGTGGCATCGTGATATCTGTTACCGGTTCTACTGGCTCCCCGTGGATGTTCACATCCCTCTTGTCCTTGAAGAAACTCAATACTTCATTACCGGCGACAGTCCCGTCATACCAGTCCAGTCGGCCCCTATCCTCCGATCCCTTCCGAGCATATTGGATTACAGACCGGGCCGCGGACAGGAACGCGCTCAAGTTGTATCGGAACGCCACGCGATTCCCCGACTCCTCCATTCTCGTCAAGAAAAACTTAGCCTCGCCGATCTTGTATTGCTCGTGCATCTCTTTACCTGCTCTCCGGTCGGGAAACTGCCGTGCGTGGAGAAGCGGACTCGGGGAAACACTTGACCGATCAAGCTGAAGACACCATGAAGAAACGACATCAAAACAGAAAGGGCGGGGTTTGCGGCCCCGCCCTTCGGAGACATTCTCTCGATGCTGAATTACTTCCTGAACCGCCTCCTGCCGTACCCAACCAACCCCAGTAGTCCACTCCCCAACAGCATCATCGTGCCGGGTTCGGGTACTGCTTGCGTTGTGACACTGACCTTCAGATTGTCCATCGCCCACGATTCATCGTCGAGACTTTGGTTGCCCACCCCGAAAATGAAGAATTCGATAATCGCCGACGAACTCGTGTGTGCGAAATTGGCAAAGCGCGGATCCGCACCGAAGTTATAGGCGCTGTCGGTGTAATAACCACCGGGACCTCCAAAACCAAGATCAACGTGTCGTGCGAGTTCCACGCCTGTGGGTGGCGCATAACTTTGTATCTGGTCTGGTAATGCATTGGCAAACGATTCGCTAAACAGCGTTGTGCCATCGAACACGATTTTGAAGAAGTCCCCCGCCGGAAATGTACCGGTGCCGTCAAGCGAGTCGATCGCCGCGAATAAGAACGCGAGGCTGATCGTGTCGTGCGTGGGTAGGCCGCTCAGAGTCAGTGTCACGACATTGCCAGTTGCACTGCGTAGAAAGTTCCCACCAAATTGATTGCCGACGGGACCGAGTCCGGCGTACCCCTGAACGGGAGTGAGTGTCGCTGTGCCTGAAGAAATCTCTGATGGTAAAGAGCCGTCAAAATTCGTAGAGAACACGGTGACTGGCGCGGATAGCGCTGTGCCGGGTAAACCAGCGATAATTAACGCTGTTGCGACGGCAAATTTAAGTGAATGTTTCCAAGCAAATCGTGTTTTCATTTTCTTCTCCTGCCGTAGCCGACCAACCCCACCAACCCCTTTTTCCGCCCCATACTGACCTCCCTTTTGTTCTAAATAATCAGATTCCAATGCAATATTTAAACCAATGATAGTATGAACGTAAATGCGCTATATTAAAAGGAATATTACTGTTGGTAATCCTTGCTGACGGGCTTAATGGATCTTATTGGGGAAATGTTTTCCCGTTTGGGAGGCATTATGCTCCCGCCTCAATCCTCCCGGCGGTTCCGGCGCGTGCTTCAAGGGGGGATATTTCTTCCGACTGAATCGGAGGATTGGTGGAAGAAGATCACCGTCACCGTGCCCCCGCTTCTATGGCCTCCTCGGTCGAAAAACTGCCGTGCGTGGAGAAGGATGATCGGGAAAATGCCTGACCGCTCAAGCCGAGGACACCATGAAGAAACGACATCAAAAGAAAAGGGCGGGGTTTGCGGCCCCGCCCTTCGGAGATACTCGATGGATGCCGAATTACTTCTTGAACCGCCTCCTGCCGTAGCCGACCAACCCCAACATCCCGCTTCCCAGAAGGAGCAGCGCGGAGGGTTCGGGGACTGCGGCCGTACGGATTCCGATGTTGTCTACGGTGAAGCCGTCGTTGACGGTGTTGCGGAATGTAATTTTGGCTATCGACAATCCCGGATCGACGACGAAACCGAAAAACGTATTATCCAATCCGGTCCCGAGGCTCAACGTTTCAAACGTAGTTCCGGATCCGTTCTTCAAATCGATGAGAAGAGGGAAGGTGTTTCCGGGATACAGAAAATCCGCACCGAATCCTCCAATGGGTGAGTCAAACGTGATGTCGAAAGAAATCGTCTCATCGACATAGATATTAAGTTGGGGCGTCCCATCAATGGTGGCGCTGGAGAGGGGGAGGGCATCCAGAACGCTATAATTCCCCCCAATTTGCTGCAAGGAGAACGGCCCGACATCTAAGGGTGTGTCGAGTGATCTGTCTACCGTAAATCCATTGAAGTCAACAAGGGAAGACGGAGCACCTCCAATCGCCGTATTCCAGGCGGTCCTATTAAAATAGGTGACCGTGGCGGCTTGGATGGGGGTGACAAAGAACAACGAGAACGTGACAAGAGACAAACGGCAAATAATTGCTTTCAACTGTCTCATCCTGTGCCTCCTCACGACTATTGCATTCGGTTATTGGTTGTCTTCCTCAAGCTGATTGAATTAAAAGCAATATTCATTCCAAATGAATTCCTTTCAGTTTGGCGATATAGATAACGATGTCTTTCCGAATAATTGCGTTACAATAAAATTAAAACCGTGTTTATTAATTAAACGGTTGTATCTGTTTTTTTTGGAAGAATCGGGGAAATATTTCCCCTTTTTGGGCGGCTATACGCTCCCGCCTCAATCCTCACGGCGGTTCCGGTGTGGACTTTGGGAAGGGAGATTTATTCCGGCCGAATCGTAGGATTGGTGGAAGAAGATCACCGTCACCGTGCCGCCGCTTCGATGGCCTCCTCGGTCGAAAAATTGCCGTGCGTGGCGAAGGAAAAAATGATCTTTGAAAATTGTTCATGAAGGCACTGCTGGTCGAAAGCGGTTATACCACGAATCGCAGGCGTGCGCCGCAGGCGGCGCACCGGTCCCCGGACAGGCCGCGCGCGTCGACGCGGTACCCCTCCCGGCGGATGACGGTCGCACGGCACTCCGGGCAAGCCGTATCCTCCGCCCCCGGCAGATGCATGTTCCCGACGTAGACGTACGGGAGTCGTTCCCGGGCGATGCGGTACGCCGCAGCGAGCCGGTCCGACGGTGTCGGAGGGGCGGTGGCACGATGCTGCGGAAAGTAGCGTGAGATATGGAGCGGGATCTCCCGGTCCGTCTCCGCGATGAAGTCGACCACCTTCCGGACCTGATCGTCCGCATCGTTGTGTCCCGTGTACAGGAGCGTGGTGAGCTCGATGTGGGTCGCCTTCGCGGTCGCCCGGATCGTCGCAAGGACCGGGTCAAGATCCCCTCCGCAGATCTTCCGGTAGAAGACGGGGTCCATCGACTTCAGGTCGATGTTCATCGCGTCCACGAAGGGGAGGAGCTCGGACAGCGGTTCCGGACAAACGTACCCGTTGGTGACCAGGACGTTCTTCATCCCCGCCGCCCGGAACGCCTTGGCGCATTCGAGGACGAACTCGAACTGGATGAACGGCTCGTTGTAGGTGTAGGCGATCCCCATCGAATTCTCCCGGCGTGCCGTTCGGAGCAAATCCTCGATCCGCACCGGTTCGACCGGGGCCTGCCGCAGGACCAGGGGGTAGTTCTGGCAGAACTCGCACCGGAAGTTGCACCCGACGGAACCGATGGAGAGGATGCGTGCGCCGGGGTGGAAGTGGAACAACGGTTTCTTCTCGACGGGGTCGACCGCGACGGAAGAGACCTTCCCGTACGTGGCGGCGAAGAGCGTCCCCCCCCGGTTCTCACGGACCCCGCAGATCCCGGCCTTTCCCTCCGCGATCCGGCACCGGTGGGGACACAGCACGCACCGCACCGCGTCCCCGTCCGGGCCCCAGTACGCCCCGACTTTAGCGTCAGTAGCGGATGTCGAAGCCATGAAACACCTCCCCCGCTGGTCGCCAGGAGACGACGCAATCGATCACGGCGGCCCCGGGCGGCCCGGCCCGCATGATATCGATCACGCTCTCCACCGAGGCGCGCTCTCCCTGGAGGACCGCCTCCACCCGGCGGTCGGGAAGATTGCGCACCCACCCGTGGACCCCCGCGGCAGAGGCGGCGCGCTGCGTGTTTCCGCGGAACCAGACCCCCTGCACGCGGCCCGAGACGATGACGTGCGCCTCGGTGACCTCGGCCATCGGCTACTCTTTCCCTTTCAGCATCGCGACAGTTACACCTTCCCGATCAAATCCAACCATTCCCGTTCGGAAAGGATCGTTAGGCCCAATTTGCGTGCTTCTTTCTCTTTCGATCCTGCTCCTGGCCCCGTCACCACGTAGTCGGTCTTCTTAGATACCAAACTGGCCACGTTTGCTCCTGATCTTTCGGCATGAGCCTTAGCTTCCGATCTGGACATGGTTTCCATCCTCCCTGTAAACACGACAGTTTTCCCTGAAACTGGACTTGCCATGTTCATCGGTTCGAAGTCCCTAACCGTTACCAGTGATTCGCTGTTATTGCGGGGACTATATAGTTTGTTTAGCACCTCTTGGTTCTGCGGTTCGCGGAAGAACGATACGATATCCTCCGCCATGCTCTCCCCAATACCGTTGATTGAAAGCAAGTCTTCCCTGGCCTCTGAATCCGGATCGACAGCGGCCTCCATGGACTGGCACCAATTCTTTCGTGTCAGGTAGTGACGAGCTAGTAACCTTGCAGTTGCTTCCCCGACTTGGCGAATACCTAAGGCATATATGAATCGATCAAGAGAAATGGTACGAGCGCGGTTAATGGCATCGAACAAGTTGTGCGCCGAAGTGTCTCCCCAACCTTTCCAGGTAGACAATGGCTGATCACTGTGACGATCTCGTTCTTCCAAGGTGAAAATATCGACTGGAGTTCGAATGAACCCTTTCTCATAAAACAACTGGATGTTTTTCTCGCCCAATCCTTCAATGTCAAAGGCATTCCTTGAAACGAAGTGTAGTAGCCGTTCCTTGGCTTGAGCTTGGCAAAATAGCCCGCCAGTGCAGTAAGTCTCAGCGGCATCTTCCTCTCGGGCAAGCGTGCTTCCGCATACCGGGCAATGGGTTGGGAAGGGGTACGGGCGGCTGTGAACCGGGCGACGATCTTTAACCACCTCAACAACCTGTGGAATCACATCGCCTGCACGCTGGATGATGACGGTGTCGTCCTCGCGTATATCTTTACGTTCGATCTCGTCCTGGTTGTGCAACGTGGCTCGAGATACGAGCACTCCGCCCACGTTGATCGGGGCAAGATTCGCTACAGGTGTCGCTCTTCCCAAGCGGCCTATTTGGACCACGATGTTTCGAATGACCGTCAATGCTTGCTCGGGTGGAAACTTCCAAGCAATTGCCCAACGTGGAGAACGACTGTCGAAGCCCAAACGGTCCTGCCAATCAAGGCGGTTGACCTTCATCACAACACCATCAACAGAAAAGCCGAGTGAGGACCGTTGGACGTGAATATTTTCATAGTAGGCAGATAAGGTCGTGTAATCGGAATCGATCCCTTCGACCAGGCCGGAAGGCTCATTGAGCGTGAAACCCCATTCCTTCAACTTGTGCCGGGCTTCCCATTGGGTTTGCGCGATGGGTTTGGAGACCTCTCCCCAAGCGTAGGCGAAGAAGCGCAGGGGGCGATGCGCGGTAACATCCGGATCTAACTGGCGCAAGCTGCCTGCAGCGGCATTACGGGGGTTGGCGAACAGTTTCCCGCCCACCAACTCCTGTTGTTCGTTCAGCCGGATGAAGTCCTCGTCCGACATGTAAACTTCACCGCGCACCTCCAACACATCCGGCCAGCCTTTACTTTGCAATTTGCGCGGGATGTCCTTAATGGTCTTCACGTTCGCGGTCACGTCCTCTCCCTCGAACCCGTTGCCTCGCGTCAGACCCAGCACCAAGAGGCCCTTCTCGTAGCGAAGTGAACAGGACAGACCATCGATTTTTGGTTCACCCACGAGTTCGATGGAAACATTCGGGTTGTGCAATTCAAGGATGAAGTTTCGAATGCCATCCAGGAATTTCCGCACGTGATCCAAGGTGAGGGCGTTTTCCAACGAGGTCATGGGGATGGCATGGCGTATCTTCTTAAAGCCCGCGGCAGGTTCTGTGCCTACTCTGTGAGAGGGGCTATTAGGAAGAATTAAGTGTGAGAAGCAGGCCTCGATAGCGTTATTCCGACGGCGTAGGGCATCGTATTCGGCGTCCGTGATCTCCGGTTGATCTTTCTCGTAATACAGGCGGTCGTGATGGGCGATACTCTCCGCCAGTTCGTTTAATTCGGATGAGGCTTGTTCCTCCGTCAGTTGGCCCACAGGGACATCGAATCGTGTCGTTCGATTTTTCTTCATCGAAATAACCGGAGCTAATCCTCCTCCAGCGCGGCGATCCCCGGGAGGTGCTTCCCTTCGAGCAGTTCGAGGAAGGCGCCGCCGCCCGTGGAGACGTACGACATCTTGGAGAAGAGCCCCGCTTTGTGGAGGGCGGTGTCGGTGTCCCCTCCGCCCACGATCGTCAGCGCGTCACTCTCCGCGAGCGCTCGCATCACCGCCTGCGTTCCTGCCGCGAACGGCGCGGTTTCGAAGGCCCCCATCGGGCCGTTCCACACGATCGTCTTGGCGTCCTGCAGCGCCTCGCGGAAAAGGGTTCCTGTCGCGGGGCCGATGTCGAGCGCCATCATCTCGTCGGGGATCTCCTGCGCCGGCACGATCCGGGTCGGCGCGGACGCCTCTAGCCGTTCGGCCACCACCACGTCGACGGGGAGGTAGAACCGGATTTTCCGCGATGCCGCTCCCGCGAGGACCCGCTTCGCCGTATCGACCATCTCGGCCTCGTAGAGCGATTTCCCGATACCGTGGCCCATCGCCGCCAGGAAGGTGTTCGCCATCGCCCCGCCGATCAGGATCTTGTCCACCTTGTCGAGGACGTGGTCGATCGCCTCGATCTTTCCGGAGATCTTCGCCCCGCCGAAGATCGCCGCAAGCGGACGTGCGGGGGAAACGAGCGCCTTCTCGAAATAGGCAATCTCGTTCTTCATCAGGAGACCGGCCGCACGCTCCTTCACGAACTTGACGATGGCCACATTGGAGGCGTGCCCCCGATGCGCCGTGGCGAAGGCGTCGTTGATGTAGACGTCGCAGAGGGCGGCGAGCCGTTTGCCCAACTCCTCTTCGTTCTTCTCCTCCCCGGCGTGGTAGCGGACGTTCTCGAGGAGAAGGACATCGCCGGGCTTCATCGCCGCCACTGCCGTTTCCGCCGGCTCGCCCACGCAATCCTGAGCGAACGCGACCGGCCGCCCGAGCAGCCGGGACAGGCGCGGCGCGACCGGCGCCAGGCTCATCTCCGGCACCCGTTTCCCCTTGGGGCGCCCGAGGTGGGAGAGCAGGATCGTCTTCGCCCCCCGCTCGATCGCCAGCCGGATCGTGGGGAGTGCCGCCTGGAGCCGCGTGTCGTCGGTCACGTTGCCGGTCTTGTCCATCGGCACGTTGAAGTCGACGCGGATGAGCGTCCTTTTGCCGGAAAGGTCCAGTTGGTCGACGGTGCGGATCTTCATATCGTGAAACCTCCCCTTGGAGTCTGCGAGCGTTGGCGTCATGAAGGAATATTACCAAATACCCCAGTGTGTGGGTGAGGGACGCTCCTTCCTATTACAGCGAACCTCCGATCAGGGATGGGAAGAGGTTGTACAGGAAGTGGACGGCCGTCGGGACGTACACGTTCCCCGATCTTTTTCTTCCCCATCCGAGGAGGAGCGCGGGGAAGAAGGTCAGCAGGCGGAACGGAGACGGGGCGATCACGAAGTGGCCGATGGCGAAGAGCAGG
>CAAGKR010373251.1_pt1 | contig 12815 bp, 9 predicted proteins | sample 2556971 | NCBI WGS metagenome assembly CAAGKR01 (sample SAMEA5207829, study PRJEB30636) | soil metagenome | biome: forest; feature: boreal; material: soil | place: USA | collected 2011-09 | depth 1 m | reverse complement strand
CAACCGGTGCGACGGGTGGAAATCCCGAAGCCGGACGGCGGGGTGCGAAAGCTTGGCATCCCGACGGTGCTGGATCGATTTATCCAGCAGGCGGTGATGCAGGTTCTGCAACGCAGATGGGACCCGACATTCACCGAACACAGTCACGGGTTCCGGCCGAAACGCTCGGCGCATCAAGCGGTAGCCAAGGCGCAGCAGTACATTGCCGCAGGCCATCGCTGGGTGGTCGACCTTGATCTCGAGAAATTCTTCGATCGGGTCAATCACGACAAACGGATGGCGGCGATCGCACGGCGGGTAACCGACAAGAGAGTGCTCCAATTGATCGGAGCGTTCTTGAAAGTGGGAGTGATGGAGAACGGGCTGGTGAGTCCGGCGGAGGAAGGGACACCGCAAGGTGGACCGCTTTCTCCACTACTATCGAACATCGTACTCGACGAACTCGACCGCGAGCTTGAGCGGCGTAAGCACCACTTCGTGCGGTATGCGGATGACTGCAACATCTACGTCCGCAGCCAACGAGCGGGGCAACGGGTGATGACGAACGTCATCCGCTTCCTCACGCGACGGCTCAAGCTCAAGGTAAACGAGGCCAAGAGTGCAGTGGCTCGACCAGTGGAACGGAAGTTCTTGGGGTTCAGCTTCAGCAAGAACAAGGAACCGAAACGGGGCATCGCGCCGAAGGCCCTGTTGCGCTGCAAGCAGAAAATCCGGGAACTGACGCGACGGACGCGAGGAATCAGTCTGGAACAAATGCTGAAAGAACGGACGGCCTACTTAAGGGGCTGGAAGGGCTACTTCGGCTTCTGTCAGACACCCTCTCTGCTACAGCAACTGGATAAATGGATCCGCCATCGTCTGCGGTCCATGATCTGGAAGCAATGGAAACGCGGGAAGCAGCGGTACGGGCAGCTACGTCAACGCGGGGTTGGTCAGGTACTCGCTGCCCAAACCGCGGGTAGTCCGCACGGTCCCTGGCGTGTGGCGAACAGCCCGGCCTTGTCCATCGCGCTTCCGCTCGCTTACTTCGACTCTCTTGGTCTTCCTCGGCTGTTCGATGGCCTTGCGTAACCCTCTGAACCGCCCGATGCGGACCCGCATGTCGGGTGGTGTGGCAGGGGCGAGCGGGCAACCGCTCCCCCTATGCCTATTCGCACGCCAGCTACAAACTGCTGACAGGCTCTCCAGTGGACTTACGCGCTTTTTTCGGCCAACTTCATGCCGGAAATCGAGGCGACGTCACCCCTTGTATCGACTCTATTTTTCGCGTGCTTCGACGGAAGCGCCGGAGCGGATGGAATCTGTTGCGTTTCGGACCACAAGATCACCGGCTTGCAGCTCGCCGAACACTTCTGTTTTTCCGTTCACAGTCAGCCCGGTCTTCACATCCACCCATTCTGCTTTCCCCTGGCGAACCCGAATGACAAATGTGCGCTGCAGGTCCGTGGTGATGGCAGGTGCCGGAACAAAAAGAGTTGGATAACCACGCTGAACGGGCCATTCGACGTTCGCAAATGTTCCGGGTGTCACCTGAGCATCGCTATTATGAAAATCAAGTTCGACCTGCATCGTGCGAGTCTCTTGACTAATGTCGTGCGAGATCCGCGCAATCGGAGCCTGGAATAAGCGTCCAGGATAGGCAGGCACGCCGAAAGTTGCCGGTTGGCCCTCTCGAACTCCCGCTACGTACGCTTCGGGCACGGGAACGACGACCCGCAGTCGGGCAAGATTTTCCACTTGAACGATTGGCTGCGACCCTGCCTGTCCGGAGGCTGGCCCCACGAGGGCACCTGGATGTAAATTGCGCTGGGTCACCACTCCGTCGAACGGAGCTCGGATTTCCAGATACGATTCGAGCTGAGTGACAGCGCGCAAGGCATTCTGAGAGGCTTGGACATTCTTCGTCGCTGCCTCGACCTGCGCTTTGTCAGCTGCCGCCGCTTGGTCAGCAATCTGAAGATCATTGCCCGCAACTACACCAGGGGTCTGAGCCGCGGCGGCCAAGTGCAAATACGTTCCATGATCGGACGCGAACTTCGCTTGCGCTGCATTGAGTTGAGCCTCCGCACTTTGTAGTGCTGCCTCAGCTTGCGCGCGTTGCGCCACCAGTTCCGGGGCGGACAATCGAATCATAAGTTCGCCAGCACGCACGCGCGATCCCCGGTCGACATTTATCGTGTCCAAGAAACCCGTGACCTTCGGATAGATGTCGACCACTTCGTAGGGGGTGATCTCTGCGGGTAGCGAAAGCGTCGTTTCGAGTCTTTGAGATTCGACCGCAACTACATTCACACCTTGTGGAGAACTTGCCGCAGAGCCTGAATTGCCGTTCTGCCCGGAGGGATTGCCACAAGCCGCAAGAACAAAACTCGAGATGAATATCGCCAAGAGCGGCCTCATTGCGAAACCTTCGGGGTACTTGCAAACGGACTATCAGGATCGTCAGGATCGAGAGAAGGCGAAACGAGGGAAGCACGTTTCTGCACGAGGCTGAAGACCGTCGGCAGAACGAGTAGCGTAGCCGCGGTGGCGCATAGCAGGCCGCCAATAACAGCGCGGCCGAGCGGCGCAGTTTCCTCGCTGCCGCGTCCAATCGCAAGTGCCATTGGGATCATCCCCGTGATCATTGCAAGACTCGTCATCAAAACGGGGCGCAGACGCTCGCCAGCGGCATTCCGCGCGGCGGTTTTCGCATCCGCTCCCTTTTTTCGATTCTGTTCGGCGAAAGTCACCAGCAGAATCGCATTGGCAACGGCAATGCCGATGGCCATGATTGCCCCCATGAAGCTTTCAAGATTCAAGCTTGTTCCGCTGACCAACAACATCAGTACGACGCCGGAAAGCACGGCAGGTGTCGTGGACAGAACGATGAGGGAGAGCCGCAAGGACTCGAAATTCGCGGCGAGCAGCAGAAGGATCACGAATATCGCAATGGCGAGGCCCGCGCTCAGATTTCCGAAAATTTGCCGCATGGCGCTGACCTGTCCGCGGACCTGCGCAGCCACCCCGCGCGGAGGAGTACCCGCTCTTGCAATCGCCCGGTCGATAGCCTGACCGGCGCGTCCCAGATCACTCTTCGCGAGATTGGCCGAAACGGCGATCATCCAAAGACCATTCTGGCGATCGAGTTCCCCTGGTACGCTACCGGCGCGAACTGCGGCGACTTCATTCACGAGTGGATGCGCCCCCGTAACGCTTCCGACGGGTATCGTTTCGATATCCTTCATTGAGTTCATTCGCGCCTGCGGCACTTGGACCTGTACTTGGTAGCTGACGCCAGAATTTGGATCGCGCCAGAAATCGGGTGCGACAAAGCGGCTCGAAGCGGTCGCCGAAACAACTGCCTGTCCAACCTGGTCGGCCGTCACCCCAAGCTGCCCGGCAACTACTCGATTCACATTGACATTGATGGAGGGGTAGTGAAGTGGTTCCTCGTAACCAACATCACGCAACTCGCTAAGGTTTGAAAGCCCCTCTTCCACGCGCCCGGCATAAGTCAGGACGTCGTTATACTGCGGTCCGGTGACAGCGACTTCTACAACCGAAGATGTGCCGAAATTCAAAATCTGACTGATCAGATCGCCCGGATCGAAAGAAAAATGAGACCCGGGAAATTCCTGCGGTAACCGTACTCGTAACTTTTGCACTAAATCGTGAATTGAAATTGAAGCGTCTGGCGAAAGAGCAATGTTCATCACGGCTTCGTGTGGCCCACTGGTCCAGAGAAATACTGCATTGATCGGATACGAAGAGCCTTGCGTCCCAATATAGCTGAGCGTGAGATCAATATTGCCTGCTCCGGCTTCGCGACCAATTATGTCTAAGATTCGTCGCGCCATATCTTCGGTCACCGGGACGCGTGTCCCCTCGGGTGCATCAAACCGCAAGCGGAACTGGCTTGCAGCTGAGGACGGGAAAATTTCGCGGGGAAGTCTGGGCCCAATGAAAACCACTATAGCGATTGCTACAACCGCGTACGTGATCAGCAAAATTACCGGCAGGGCCATAAGACGATCTAACAAGGAATAAAAGCGTTTGCGAAAACGATCGAACTGTCCTTCCGCAGTGCTCGTTCCGTGGACCTTAACTTCTTTAAGCAGCCAGTTCGACAGCACCGGCACGAGCGAACTCGACAAGAGATACGATGCAGCCATAGAAAGTCCGACCGCGAGTGAGAGCGGCACAAATAGCGAGCGCGCTGGTCCAATCATGAAGAACGAAGGCAGAAAGACGGCGAGCACGCACAGCATGGCAAGAAGTCGTGGAACGGCGACCTCCCGACTGGCTTCCAACACTGCGCGTGCTTTTGGCTCGCCTGCCGCCAGATGTACATGGACGTTTTCCAGCAGTACGGTTCCTTCGTCAACCAACACGCCGATAGCGAGTGCAAGTCCGCCCAAGGTCATGATATTGACCGTCTGTCCCGTTGCCCAGAGCGCAACCACCGCGATTAACAAAGCAAACGGGATCGTGATGACCACAATGAGTGAACTGCGCCAGTCACGTAAGAACAGCAGCAGAGTGAGGCCGGTCAGGAGTGCGCCGAGAACTCCCTCGCGAAGCACGGAGAAAAGCGCGTCACGCACGTACTCGGATTGGTCCAATTCATAGGTGATCTTGATGTCTTCCGGAATGAGGGATTGGAAGCGAGTCAAATTTGCGCGGACTTCGTTCACTACCGTAACCGTCGAGGCATCGGGGCGCTTGGTTACGGGGATGTAGATGGTTCGCTTCCCGTTCAACAAGGCATAGCCCGCGAGAATATCGGAAGAATCTGAGACTGTGCCGACATCACGCAAGTACACGGATGGGCCGGACCCCATTCGCAAGGGAATTTCCAGTAAATCGGTAATCCGGTTGACGGTCGAATCCGTTGTAACCAAGGTCTGATAGTCCCCGATGTTGGCACTGCCAGCGGGCTGAATGCTGTTGCCAGCAAGCAGCGCCTGAACCACGTTTTGGGGTGACATTCCCTGAGCGCGCAATTTGTTTGGGTCTACATTTATGACAATGGTTCGTTGGTTGCCGCCAAATGGTGGCGGAGACGAGACTCCCGGCAGCGTGGCGAATACTGGGCGCACACGATTGAGTGCGAGATCCTGGATTTCCCCCAGCGTACGCGACGGGCTGGAAAAGACTAGATACCCCACTGGTAGAGTTCCCGCGTCGTAGCGGATTACAAAGGGCGAAACTGTGCCTGGCGGCATAAACGCGCGAGCGCGGTTGACATACGAAATCGTCTGCGCCAGCGCTTGGCTCATGTCTGTACCCGGATGGAATGTCAGCTTGATCAAGGCTGTGCCCTGAATCGATTTCGCTTCCACGCTCTCGATGCCATTGATGTAGAGAAAGTGATACTCGTAGTAGTACGACAGAAAGCCTTCCATCTGCTGTGGGCTCATGCCGCCATATGGCTGTGCAACGTAGATGACGGGCAGATCTAAGTCGGGAAGAATGTCGATGCGCGTCCGCAGCAGCGCTGGCACGGAACATAGAACCAGAGCGAGTACGATCACCATTACCGTGATTGGTCTCCTCAGTGCTGTACGAATTAGCCACATGCTCAGGGACCTCCCTGCGTTTTCTGGTGGAGAAACTGGAAGAATGGAGTCAAATCGCCTTGGGCCGCGGTCACCGATGCCAGGTCATTCCATACGGCGAGGCGGGCAAGTGCGTCATCGATTTCCGCTTGCACTAACAAGCCTTGCGCTTCCGCAACCTCTACGATGCTGGCGAGTCCGGCTTTGTAGCGCGCGCTCGCCTGCATCTCAGCGTCACGCGCAGCGCCAAGTTCGATCGGGGTGTTCTCAGCAACCCGTCGTGCTGCCTCTAGGGAGACTTGCGCTTGCCTTAACTGCCCGTTGAGGGCATCGAGGGTTTGATCGTAACGCGCGCGTTCTGATCGCTCATTTGCAGCAGCAACTTGCTTTTGGGCTCGGATGGAAAAAAGGTCGAAAAGCGGGAAAGTCACCGTCAGACCGGCGGCCCAATTCGATCGGTCCAAACCCAAACCGCTCGATCCTGCCTGAATTGTGCCGTCCGTGTTCGCCCCACTCCCGCGTCCGTAGATCGTAGATTGAAAGGAGAAGCGAGGATAGTAGGACCGGTCCAGAATGTGTTCTTGCTGCCGGATCAGGTCAATTCTCGCATGTTCGGCGGTAGCAAGAGGGTTTGAGGTAAGAGGAGACGCGGTAGGTCCGGCGTCGGGCGGAATTCCAAGAATCGAACGTGGATCAATACTGATCGTATCGTCAGGGATGACGAGGAGTTCTGCTAAGACGGCGCGGCCCACAGCTTGTGACTGCTCTGCCTGAATGAGTTGTGTCCGTGCGATTGCAAGTTCGGCATCGGCACGAGACGCATCCGCCCCAGGCCGCAGCTCATTGGTTACGAGCACATGCACCGAATGCGCAAACACTTGCCGTCTTTCGAAGTTTGCTTTCGCCGCGGTCACCCTTTGCTGGGCGGCTGCGAGAGTAAAAAACGCATTGGTGACGGCGACTGCGACGTCCAGTCGCGTCACCGAAACGGCGGAGTTCGCCAGGCTTTGCCCAGCGCGCGCTGCATTCACAGTCGCTCCTCGCCGGCCAAAGTCGATGGGTTCCCACGTGAAAAGTAGCCCCGCTGCGCTACCCCAAACGGAATCGTTTGATGTTGAAGCGAGAACCGGTCCCGAGATTGGCGAAATAACCGGATTTGGGAGTAGGAGACCGAAAATATTATTTCGTGTAGCGCGGTTAGCCTGCCACATCATATCGGCGTGCGGAAGATAGTCTGTTTTCGCCAGCGCCACGCCAGCACGCGCCGCGGTCACTTGCTCCAGCGCCGCGCGAACTGCCGGGTAGTGTTGGAGAGCATAGTTCACGGCATCATCCAGAGTGAAAATCTTGGGTGCCGTGTTGTTGTCCTGCGCCGCTGCCGGCGCGGAGAGAAGAACCGCAATTAACAGAATCGCAGAGCCTGTTCGGAGGCAGTTCCAAGGATTTGTTAGCACGTTTTCTGTCCCTCCGCGTGAAACGCTTTCTTACGCCTCTTCATCTGGCCGTGCCGGATTTCATTCCAATAGCTCGCCTAGAAGTAAATTTACTTTCTCTTTCGCCCTCAGGAGCGCACGCCGTCCCGCCGCCGTCCCCCGGTAAATCCGGCGGCCTCTCTTGCCCAGCCGAATCCTCTCAGAACGAAGCAGTCCTTGTCGTTCAAGCCCATGAAGCATCGGATAGAGAGTGCCGGCGCTCATTTTGTATCCGTGCCGCTGTAACTCCTCGATCATGCCCAGGCCAAAGATTGGTTCCTTGCACGCATGGTAGAGGATGTGGATGCGGATCAGGCCTGACAGCAGCTGTTGATCCTTGATGTGTTTGATCTCGGTCAGTTTCATTTTGATTATCGAATATGGATATCGAAAGGCGATAATAAGATACTCGTGAGTTTTTTTTACGTCAAGCGGATAACGCCACGTGGACGCGCAAGACTGAGATGTGGCGCGGCAATCGAATTGCGTTCGCCAATCCATCCTGCCAGAGCAGGCTCCGTGGAACCTGCTTACCGCCAATGCGTGCTTAAAAGATCGAGATTTATCTTGACCCGCACTTGGTGTGAACCTCGTTCCGCTATTACTTGCCCTAGTCCAGGGCGTAATCGATGTTTCAAGAGGCGAGGGTGGCCCACAACCGTTCTTGCGCCGTCTTAGCCACACCGAATCAATAAGATAGATCCCAACGCCCTTTGTTTCCAATATTTAACAAACTCTACCCGCGTTGTAACAAATCTGTAACGTTGGCCCCTCATATTTAGCTGAAACCAAAAGCCAGAGTCCCTTACCACTCGATCTAAGCCCGGAGATAATTCAGATGAAGCGAACTTTCGGAACGGTTGTGGCCATCCTCGCCTTAGGTGCCTTCGCGTGGGGCGCGCAAAACTCGCTGCTCATCAACGGAGCAGGTGCGACGTTCCCCAACCCGATTTATTCGAAATGGTTTGACGAATACCACAAGAACAACCCTGGCATCGCGTTCAACTATCTGTCGGTCGGCTCCGGCGCAGGCATTAAGCAAGTGACCGACGGTACGGTGGATTTTGGTGCCACTGATGGGCCCATGAACGATGAGCAGCTGGCAGCGTATAAGAGCAAGCGCGGCTCAGACATTCTTCATTTCCCTTCTGTCCTCGGCGCAGTAGTCCCCACGTACAACGTTCCTGGCGTTACCGGCTCTCTGAATTTCACTCCAGAAGCGTTAGCGGGTATCTACCTTGGAAAAATCACCAAATGGAATGACTCGACCATCGCCGCGGCGAATAAGGGCGTGAATCTTCCGGCCAATGACATCGTCGTGGTTCACCGTTCGGATGGCAGTGGCACTTCCTATATCTGGACCGACTATCTTTCCAAGGTGAGCGACGAATGGAAAAGCAAAGTTAGCAAGGGCACCAGCGTCAACTGGCCCGTGGGACTCGGAGGTAAGGGCAACGAAGGCGTCACCGGACTCATCAAGCAGACTCCCAATTCTATTGGATACGTCGAGCTCATCTACGCTGCGCAAAACAACGTTCCGTACGGCGCGGTGAAGAATTCGACGGGAACATTCGTCAAGGCCGATCTTCCCAGTGTAAGCGCCGCTGCGGCATCCTTTGCGAAGGAGATTCCCGATGATTTCCGCGTTTCCATCACCAATGCTCCTGGCAAAACGTCGTATCCAATCTCTAGTTTCACCTGGCTGCTGATTCCCCAGAAATTTCAGGATGGGGCCAAGCGCGACGCCATCAAAGGCTTCCTGAAGTGGATGTTGGATAAGGGACAGGACTACGCCGAGCCGCTTTCCTACGCTCGGTTGCCCAAAGAAGTCATCGAGAGAGAAAAGAAAGCGATCAACAACATTCAGTAGTCATTTAAGAGGACTGTGGCAGCACCAACAACAACTTTTGGAACCGCGGGCCCGGCAACGGGCTCGCGCTCGTTTGTACAACGCATTCGCGAAGGCGATGAGATCGCGCGCTTGATTACTTTTCTCTTCGCCGCATCCGTCGTATTAATCACCGTCTTGCTTGTCTACCAACTCTGGATAGATTCCGTGCTGCCGCGTCACAAATTTGGTTTCCATTTTTTTGTTACTTCGGTTTGGGATCCGATTATGGATCAGTTTGGCGCTCTGCCCTTCATTTACGGAACCGTGGTCACCTCTGCTGTGGCGCTGATTATTGCCGTTCCTTTGGGAATAGGGGCTGCCATATTCCTGGCGGAGCTTGCCCCGCCCCGTATTTCGGATACCCTGCAATTCTTCATCGACCTGCTTGCTGCGGTTCCCAGCGTAATTTATGGATTGCTCGGATTTTTCGTCATCGTACCGATGATGCGTTCGGTTATTGCTCCAGCGCTCCGCAGCACTCTAGGATTTCTGCCCATTTTTTCCGGTCCCTCGTATGGAGTCGGTTTTTTCACCGCGGGCATCGTGCTGGCCATCATGGTGATCCCGTATATCATTTCCGTTTCGCGTGAAGTGCTCCTCTCCGTCCCGCGAGACCAGCGCGAAGCGGCTCTCGCGTTGGGCTGTACGCGTTGGGAGGCGACCTGGAAAGTGGTTGTTCCCTTTGCCAAAACCGGTATTATGGGCTCCATCTTCCTCGCCATGGCGCGCGCACTCGGCGAGACCATGGCCGTTACCATGGTCATCGGCAACTCTCCAAAAATCGCAGCCTCGTTATTTGCGCCCGGCTATACCATCGCCGCAGTGATCGCGAATGAATTCACCGAAGCCACCGGCGATTTGTATCTTCAGTCGCTGATATACCTTGGCCTGGTTCTCTTCCTTCTCACTTTCCTTCTCAATGGCTTGGCGCGAATCCTGATCCTAGCCACCACCCAAAAGGGTAGTAAGGCGGCCGCTTGACTAACCCGCGCCTTAAGTGGAGGAAATTCGTCAGCAATTTCATGCTGACCATGACCGGCGTTTGCGCGTTGGTTTCCGTCAGCGTGCTCTTCCTCATTCTGGGCTATCTCTTTTACGACGGCGGAACTTCCATCAACTGGGCGTTCTTTACGCAACTTCCAAAGCCCGTTGGTGAGACCGGGGGCGGTATGGCCAACGCCATCCTGGGCAGCGCCAAGTTGTTGTTCGCGGCGTCTCTCTTCGGGGTGCCGGTGGGGTTTCTCGGTGGCATCTACCTGGCCGAATTCAGTGGTGGCTTTATCGCATCCATCGTTCGTTACTCCGCCGATTTGCTCAATGGTGTTCCTTCCATCGTCATCGGCATTTTTGCGTATAGCGTTGTCGTTCTGCCGTTCAAACATTTCTCCACTCTGGCCGGCGCGTTTGCTCTCGGCGTAATGATGATTCCCATTACCCTGCGTAGCACCGAGGAATTTCTGAAAGCCGTGCCCAAGAATTTGCGCGAGGGAGCCATGGCGCTGGGCGCCAGCAAGACCAAAACGATCTCCAGCGTTATCGTTCCCGCGGCCTACCGCGGAATCTTGACCTCCATCCTTCTCGCTCTTGCCCGCGTCGCGGGCGAGACCGCTCCGCTGTTGTTCACCGCATTCGGCAATCGCTACTGGACCAACGGTTGGCTTACTCCCACCGCTTCGCTTCCGGTTATGATCTACACCTATGCGGTTTCACCTTATGAAGACTGGCACCGCCAGGCCTGGGCCGCTGGGCTGGTATTATTGGGGTTGATCTTGATCATCAACATTCTTGCCCGCACCATCCTGTCCCGGGGCATCGCGGTGCCGAGGTCATGAACATGCCAGCTACGAAGGCGGGGATTTCCGTGAACATAACCACCACAACTGGATCGCCTGCAAGCCGCGAATCCGCTGCGCCTCTGCCTATGCGCATGACCATGTCCAAGGTCAACTTTTTCTACGGCACCAAACAGATTCTCTTCGACATCAACCTCGGAATCGCGGACAAGCGCGTAACCGCCCTGATCGGTCCTTCTGGTTGTGGCAAGTCCACCCTGCTGCGGACCATGAATCGCATGCACGAAACGGTCAATAGTTCCCGGCTCGAAGGTGAGATTCTTCTCGATGCAGAAAACATCCTTACTCAGGACGTTACCTCCGTTCGCAGTCGCGTGGGCATGGTTTTCCAGCGGCCCAATCCATTTCCCAAGTCTATTTTTGACAACGTGGCTTACGGTCCTCGCATCAACGGCATGAAGGGCGCTATTTCGGAAATCGTGGAGAAAAGTCTTCGTCATGCTGCGCTGTGGGACGAAGTGAAGGATCAGCTCCACAAATCGGCTTACGAATTATCCGGCGGGCAACAGCAGCGGTTGTGCATCGCTCGTGCCCTGGCTGTCGAGCCGGAAGTATTGTTGCTCGATGAACCGTGTTCCGCACTCGATCCCATCAGTACCGCAAAAATCGAGGAACTTCTCGTCGAGCTGAAGCACATCACTACGGTGACCATCGTCACTCACAACATGCAACAAGCAGCCCGCGTCAGTGACTTCACCGCTTTTCTTTTAACCGGACAGATTATCGAATTCAGTACCACGCCACACCTTTTCACCACCCCCAGCGACCCGCGTACAGAGGCGTATATCACTGGCCGCTTCGGTTGATACGGGATCTATCGCTCGGAATTCGGCATCATACCAGTCTGAACGCGGCTAACAACTAACGGGAAGGCCATTATGGAAAGACATTTTGAAAAAGATCTGAACGAACTCAAGGAGCGCTTGCTCTGGATGGGCAGCCTTGCGGAACGCGCCGTCCACCAATCCGTCCACGCCGTACTCGATTCCGACGAACAGACTGCTAAGCGCGTGCTCGACGAGGAAGACGCCATCAACGAACTGCAACTGGAAATCGACGACCGCGTCGTGCAACTTCTCGCTCTTCACCAATTAATGGCTGCCGACCTGCGCTTTGTGCTCGCTGTCTCCCGTATCAACAATGATCTCGAGCGCATCGGCGATCAAGCAGTGAACGTGGCACAAGGTGCTTTGCGAATTCTTCGCCACCCGCGGGTAAAACCGTATGTGGATTTACCGCGTATGACCGAACTCGTCGAGGAACAGGTGCGCAGCGCCCTGAACGCCGTGGTCCGCCGCGACGTTGAGCTCGCTCAAAAAGTGATGTCCTCGGATGATCAAGTGGACCAGTATCGCGACCAGATTTTTCGCGAACTGCTCACCTACATGATGGGCGATTCCAGCGTCGTTTTCCCCGCCTTCGAACTCATTCTCGTGGCCAAGAATCTCGAACGCATCGGTGATCACGCCACTAACATCGCTGAAGACGTCATCTACATCGTGCAGGGCCAGGACATCCGTCACCCCAGCGTAGACCGCCGCTAACAAAATGTAGGCGCCGGGTTTTTAACCCGGCCTGCCCTCTGCTCCGATGGGGTGCCGCACCCTTTGGCGTTGGTTCTTCAAAGGGTGCGGGTTTAGATCAAACCCCAACTCCCCAAAATGTGTTCGCAGCTTGACCGTTCAACTCCTCCTCCGCAAGAAAAACAATCCGATAACCAATCCAAGACTAATCAGACTAACAATATTTCCGATCACCCGGTCTGCGGTCCGCGCGAACCGAATCTCAATCACTGATTTTCCCGGCTCCACTGGAATTACCATCTGATTGACGTCGTCCATCCTCTCGGGTGCAACGATCTTTCCATTCACTTCCGCGCGCCAGGCCGGATAATTTAAAATTCTCATCGCTATTCGCGATTCTTCCCGTGCATCAATCACAATCTTCTTGTGCTCCGTATCCCAATTCAAAATGTTAACTTCCACCGCGTTTTCATCGCCGCCTTCCGCATCGTCGGCAACCACCTTCACTTGCGGTACTTTTGCGGGCAGGTCCAGAT
>CAAGKR010178815.1_pt1 | contig 12819 bp, 9 predicted proteins | sample 2556971 | NCBI WGS metagenome assembly CAAGKR01 (sample SAMEA5207829, study PRJEB30636) | soil metagenome | biome: forest; feature: boreal; material: soil | place: USA | collected 2011-09 | depth 1 m | reverse complement strand
TCGGGCTCGACTACCTGACGCTGGACCGGACGAGCGTCACGCTGTCGGGCGGGGAGGCCCAGCGGATCCGGCTCGCGACGCAGATCGGGACGACGCTGATGGGCGTCCTCTACATCCTCGACGAGCCGTCGATCGGGCTCCACCAGCGTGACAACGCCAAGCTCATCGCGACACTGACCCGCCTCCGCGACCTCGGCAACACGGTCCTCGTCGTCGAGCACGACGAGGAGACCATCCGGACCGCCGACTGGGTCATCGACATCGGGCCCGGGGCGGGCGAGCACGGGGGCGAGATCATCGCCAACGGACCGCTCGAGCAGGTCCTGGCCGAGCCGCGCTCGATCACGGGCGCCTTCCTCCGCGGCGAACGGGCGGTGCCGATCCCGGCGACGCGGCGCACCGGCAGCGGCAAGACGCTGCGCGTCCGGGGTGCCCGCGAACACAACCTGCGCGACCTCGACCTCTCGGTCCCGCTCGGGACCTTCGTCGCGGTCACCGGCGTCTCGGGGAGCGGCAAGAGCACGCTCGTGACGGAGGTGCTCTACCGGGCGCTCGCCCGCGAGTTGAACGGCTCGCGCGAGCCGGTCGGGGCCTATGACAAACTCGAGGGCGCCGAGCACATCGACAAGATCATCGAGATCGACCAGAGCCCGATCGGGCGGACGCCGCGCTCGAACCCGGCGACCTATGTCGGGCTCTTCACGCCGATCCGGGAATTGTTCGCCGGCGTCCCGGAATCCCGGCTCCGCGGCTACACGCCGGGTCGGTTCAGCTTCAACGTCAAGGGGGGCCGCTGCGAGCACTGCAAGGGCGACGGCATCCTCAAGATCGAGATGCAGTTCCTCCCGGACGTCTACGTCCCGTGCGAGGTCTGCGGGGGCAAGCGCTACAACCGCGAGGCGCTCGAGATCCACTACAAGGGCAAGTCGATCGCCGACGTCCTGGAGATGACGATCGCAGAGTCGCTCGACTTCTTCTCGGCGGTGCCGAACGTCCGGACGAAGCTCCAGACGCTGCACGACGTCGGGCTCGGGTACGTCCACCTGGGCCAGCCCGCGACGACGCTGTCGGGTGGCGAGGCGCAGCGCGTCAAGCTTTCGACCGAGCTGTCGCGACGGGCGACCGGGCGGACCCTCTACGTCCTCGACGAACCGACGACCGGTCTCCACTTCGCCGACGTCGAGAAGCTGCTCGAGGTCCTCCACCGCCTGGTCGACGGCGGCAACACGGTCCTCGTCATCGAGCACAACCTCGACGTCATCAAGACCGCGGACTGGATCGTCGACCTCGGGCCGGAGGGTGGCGACCGGGGCGGGCGGATCATCGCGGAAGGGACGCCGGAAGCAGTCGCCGCGTCACCTGGCTCGGCGACCGGGGAGTATCTCGCGCGCGTCCTGCGCGGTGAACCGCTCGTGCCGCTCTCCGACGTGACGTTCGCGGAGGAGGCCGGCCGGGCCGATCGCGGGAACGGCCACGGGCCGAAACCGGCGATCCGGATCGCACCGTCCCGCAAGCGCGCCGCGGCAGCCGCGAAGGCTCGCTAGCAGCGCCACCGCCGTGCGCTCTGGGGACCCTCGTTCCGGCCGCTTCGAGGGGCTAGCATAGGGGGATGCCGGACATCGACTTCGCCTTCCTTGCCGACGCGGCCGAGACGATCCCCGGCCAGAAGTTCCACGTCCTCGGCGGCGGCGTGGCGCGGATCGGCGGGCGAAGGTTCCCGCTCCGGCACCCCCACCTGGCGCTCGTGATCGGGCTGCAGGTGACGGCCCCGGAGACCGACCGCGAACACGAGATCCGCTTCGTCCTGCTCGACCCGGACGGGGGGGAGGTGGCCGGCGCGACGGGCAGCCTCGTGGCCCGCAGCCAGCGCGACGCGCGCGACGCCGTCCTGACCTTCTCGATCGACCTCTGGAACCTGACCTTCCCGGCGCCCGGCGACTACTCGTTCCGGATCCTCGTCAACGGCTCCGAGCGAAAGCGCCTTCCGCTCCTGCTCCTGGCCCCGCCGGATCTCGCGACCGATGGTGCCGAGGCGCTGGGGACGAAGCCCGGCGATGACTAGCGGATGACTGAAGGCCGATGACCCGCGCCCGGGCGGAGGGCTCGTCCCGGCGACCCGCGCGGCACGAGCGACCGGCGATCGACGAGGCCGGCCTCGTCGCGGCGCGCCATGCCGATCGGTTGCTCGCGGCCGCGCGGGCGATCGGTTCGGCTCGCTGGACCGCCTACTTCGAGCCGCTCCCGGACCGGCTGCGCGACGACGAGCCGGCGGCGCTGCGCGCCACGGCGACGCGTTGTCGCGCGGCGTACGGCGTCAAGGACTCGATCCGTGACGTCCTCCCCGCCGACCTGACCGAGCCCTTGCTCGACTCGATCGACCGGCTCATCCGCGAGCTCAACCGATCGCGGGGCTGAGCCCCAGCTCGTCCGGACTGAACGCCTCGAGCAGGAACGGGGATGGGACCGCGGGATCGTAGAGGAGCGTCAACGAGCGTCGCGCGCGGGTCCACGCGACGTACGCCAGTCGTCGCTCCTCTTCGTAGGCTCGGACCGGGTCCTCGGCCTGGCTGACGGCCCTCGCACTCGGGAAGCGGCCGATCTCCATCCCGACGACGATGACGTGGTCGAATTCGAGTCCCTTCGTCGCGTGGGCCGTCGCAAGCGTGAGTGGTGCGTCGTCGCGGCGAAGCTCCGCAAGTCGGAGACGGGTCTCGCGGATCGCGGCGGCGAAGGCCGCCAGGTCCGCGTAGCCGACCGCCCAGCCGAGCAGCGCGGTCGCCAGGTCGGCGGTGTCCCGCTCGCCGGCAGACCCGCTCCGGACGCGCCCGAGGGTCACGAGCAGATGGTCGCCATCGAGGGCCATGTCAGCGGCACGCTCGAGCAGCGTGTCGACGACCGGCGAGTCGACGAGCAGGTCGATGCGTGGAGCACGGAACGGCAGCCCGAGCCGGAGCGCGACCACGATCGCGGGCAGGAGCTCGCGGTTCGTCCGGGCGAGGACCGCCCGGGTCGTGTCGTCGTCGGGCCAGGTCCGCATCGCCCGCTCCACGCGGACCGTGTCGTCCGAGGGATCGGGCGCGAGGATGAGTCGTCCGGTCGATGCGGGTCCAGGACGGATCGTCTTGGTGAACCGCTCGCCGTTGTGCTCGACGAGCCGGACCGCCCGCTCGACGACCTGGCGCGGACATCGGTAGTTGACCTCGAGGTCGACGCGCCGCAACCCGGGCAGCTGGGCCTCGAGACCCAGGATCCGCCGGACGTCGGCGAGCCGCCAGCCGTAGATCGACTGGTCGTCGTCGCCGACGAGGAAGACGCGGTTCGCCGGACCGGCGAGCAGGAGCGCGAGGCGGAGCTGGGCGCGGTCCACATCCTGGACCTCGTCGACGAGCAATTCGCGGCAGTGCGCCCGCCAACGATCGAGCAGCGCCGGATCCCGCTCCAGCGCACGGATCGCCCGCAGGATGAGGTCGTCGAAGTCGAGTCCGCCGCTGGCCGCGATGGCGGCCTCGTAGGCGACGAACGCCGTGGCGTTCGGGCCGGCCTCGGCGTCGGCGGCGACATCGGCCGCTGACACGCCCAGTTCGACCTTGAGCCGCGAGACGATCGTGTCGAGGCGCAGCAGGTCGGCTTCGTCGGCCCATGGCGCGACCTCGGCCAGGATCGCCGGCCGATCCGCGAGCGGTTCGACCTCGACACCGGCGTCCCGCAGGATCTCGCGACCGAGGGCATGGAACGTCCGGACCCGGACGGCCCCGGGGGCGATCCCAAGCGGCGCAACGGCCGCGTCGAGGCGTTCCGTCATCTCGACCGCGGCTCGCTTGTTGAACGTGATCGCCCGGATCGCCTCGGCCGGCGTCCCCGTGGCGATGAGCCAGGCCGCGCGCGCGACCAGCGTCGTCGTCTTGCCGCTCCCCGCCGGCGCGATGCACAACGACGGGCCGGGCGGGGCGGTCGCGGCCGCTCGCTGGTCCGGCGCGAGCCGCGCGAGACGATCGGCCACGGATGGATGCAACTCCATGGGATCCAGTGTCGCGGCGGCCGCTTATCGGCGGCTCAACCGCGTTTTGACGTCTCGGCTAGCATCGGGCTGTGACCCCCGAACTCGCCTCCGCCCTTGCCAAGCTGCCCGACAAGCCCGGCGTCTACCTCATGAAGGACGCGCGTGGTGATGTCGTCTATGTCGGCAAGGCGCAGAGCCTCCGGAGCCGCGTCCGGTCGTACTGGCAGAAGCAGGCGCCCGGCGGTGAGATCCACCGGATCCGGAGCGTCATCGATCGCGTCGTCGACGTCGAGGTGACCCAGACCGACTCCGTCTCGGAGGCGCTGCTGCTCGAGGCGAACCTCATCAAGCGCTATCGGCCGCGCTTCAACGTCCGGCTCAAGGACGACAAGAGCTACCCATATATCAAGGTCACGCTGGGCGACGAGTTCCCGCGGGTGGAGCGGACGCGCAAGCTCGTCAACGACGGCAGCCGCTATTTCGGGCCGTACGCCTCGGCGTCGAGCGTGGACGAATCGATGAACCTGGTCCGCCGGCTCTTCCCGTTCCGCACCTGCACGATCGACATCAAGGATGGCGTTCGCGCGCTCCAGCGGCCGTGTCTCCTCTATCACATCAAGCGCTGCCAGGGTCCGTGTATCACGGCCATCTCGAAGGACGACTACCGGAAGGACATCGAGCAGGTCGAGCTCTTCCTCGAAGGTCGCCAGGCGACGCTGGTCAAGGCCCTCGAACGCGACATGGCGGCGGCGGCCGAGCGGACCGAGTACGAGCGGGCCGGCGTCCTGCGCGACAAGATCCGGGCCATCGAGCGGACGATGGAGAGCCAGAAGATGGCGGCCTTCGCGCGAACCGAGCTCGACCTGCTCGGGATGGCCCGCCAGGACAACCAGGCCGCGATCCAGCTCTTCGTCATCCGCGACGGCAAGATGATCGGTCGGGACGTGTTCCTGCTCGACGCGGCCCGCGAGGCGACCGATGACGAGGTCCTCACCAGCTTCGTCGAGCAGTACTACGCGCGGGCGGGCTCCGTCCCGCGCGACGTCTATGTGCCGGCCGCGGTCGCCGAGATGGCGGTGCTCGAGGCCTTCCTTGGTGAGCGCCGTGGCGGCCCTGTCCACATCCGCGTCCCGCAACGCGGCGAGAAGCGCGAGCTGCTCGCCCTCGCGACGCGCAATGCGGGGGAGACGCTCGCGCGCGAGCAGGCACGCTGGCTGGCCGACGAGGGCAAGACGCTCGCCGCGCTCGAAGAGCTGGCCGATGCGCTCGGACTGCCGGGGCCGCCGCTGCGGATCGAGTGTTACGACATCAGCAACTTCCAGGGCAGCGAATCGGTGGGCAGCATGGTCGTCTTCGAGGACGGCAAGCCGCGCTCGGGGGAGTACCGCAGGTTCCGGATCAAGACGGTCCAGGGCGCGAACGACTTCGCCAGCCACCAGGAGGTCCTGCGCCGTCGCTTCCGCTCGGTGCGCACGGGGGAGGAAGGCGTCGAGGAGGCACGCCGCTGGGCGATGCCGGACCTCGTCATCGTCGATGGCGGGAAGGGGCAGGTCAGCGCCGCGAAAGCGGTGCTCGACGAGCTCGGCCTGCACGACCTTCCGCTGGCGGGCCTGGCCAAGGAGCGCGAGGAGCTCTTCCTCCCGGACCGATCCGACCCGATCCTGCTCCCGGCGACCTCACCGGCGCTCTATCTCGTCCAGCGGCTGCGCGACGAGGCGCACCGCTTCGCGATCACCTACCACCGCGACCTGCGGGCGCGCCGGACCGTGCGCTCCGCGTTCGACGACCTGCCCGGGGTGGGGCCGAAGCGCAAGCGCGAGCTCCTCAAGGTCTTCGGGTCGATCAAGCGCGTGCGTGACGCGCCGGTCGAGCAGATCGCGGCCGTACCCGGCATCGGACAGGCGCTGGCCGCGCGGATCAAGGCGACACTGGAGGCCTGATCGTGACGCGAGCCGGGCGAGCGACTGGGCGCCACGTCCGAGCGTGGCCGACTGCGGGCACCCGAGGTTCCGTGTAATATCCCGCGTCGATGCGTAAAGCCGGTCCGATCCTCATCCTGCTCATCGGCGTCCTCGCCTTGATCATCGACTTCATGCCGGGACTCCACCTTCCCGACTCGCAAAGCGCCGATGGCAGCTGGCGCCTCGTCGAGACCAAGCTCGGTCTCGACCTGTCCGGCGGACTCCGGGTCGAGTACCAGGCGCAACCCGTCGGGGGCAAGCAGCCCTCGCCGGGCGACATGTCCGTGATCAAGGACATCATCGAGCGCCGCGTGAACACGACCGGCGTCTCCGAACCGGTGGTCACCACGCAGGGCTCCGACCGCGTCGTCGTCGAACTGCCGGGCGTCACCGACCCTGAGGCTGTCAAGAAGCTCGTGGGCGCGACCGGCCGGCTCGACTTCGTCCCGCTCGGGTCGACCCAGGTCGCCCAGGGCCAGACCATCGACCTCACGACCTTCCCGCCGCTGTTCAGCGGTGACCAGGTCGCCTCTGCGACCGTCGGCACCGACACGAACGGCCGTCCCGCCGTCGATTTCGTCCTGAAGTCGGATGGCTCGAGCAAGTTCGCGGCGTATACGGCGGCGAACGTCGGGAGCTACTTCGCGATCACGCTCGACGGCGTCGTGGTCTCTGCGCCGGTCATCCAGAACTCGATCCCGAACGGCAACGTGCAGATCACGGGCGGCGGCCTGGCTGGCTTCACGGCGAAGGACGCCGGGAGCCTGGTGACGATCCTCAAGTTCGGCTCGCTGCCGTTCCCGATCCAGGCGCTGTCGAGCGAGACGATCAGCGCGACGCTCGGGAACCAGTTCCTTGTCCAGACGCTGCTCGCCGGGTTCCTCGGGATCTCGCTGGTCCTCGCGTTCATGCTCATCTATTTCCGGCTGACCGGGCTGGTGGCGAGCTTCGCGCTCATCTATTACACGCTCGTCATGTACGCCATCTTCCGGTTGGTGCCGGTCACGCTGACGCTGGCCGGGATCGCGGGCTTCGTGCTCTCGGTGGGCATGGCGGTCGACGCCAACATCCTCATCTTCGAACGGACCAAGGAGGAGCTGCGCCTCGGGAAGTCGCTCCCGGCCGCGGTCGAGGCCGGGTTCAACCGGGCCTGGAACTCCATCCTGGACTCGAACGTGTCGAGCCTCATCACGGCGACGATCCTCTACGCGTTCGGCTCGTCGGTGATCCGCGGCTTCGCGCTCGTCCTGATCATCGGCGTCGTCGTCTCGATGTTCAGCGCGATCGTCGTGACCCGCAGCATCCTGCGCTGGGTCGTTCGCCAGGACTGGGCCCGCAAGCCGGCACTCTACGGCCTGCGCGAGGACGAATTCGTCGCGCTCGGCGCGGTCCGGCCATCCGCTCGTCGCGAGGCGCGCGGGCGTGTTTGATGTCATCAGGAAGCGGCGCTGGTTCTATCTCCTCTCGCTGGCTACCACCATCCCGGGCCTTTTCTTCATCCTGCTGACCCCGGTCACCCACGCCGGGCTCCAGTTCACGATCGACTACACCGGCGGCACGAAGTGGGAGATCCGCTTCGAGAACCCGGCGGTCACCCCCGACCAGGTCGTCGCGGTCTTCGCCCAACAGGGCCTCAAGGCCGTTGCCGTCACGACCGGATCCGGCTTCATCGAGATCAAGACCGAGCAGCTGGTCGACCTCCAGGAGCCGGTCCCGTCCCCGAGCGCCGTCGCCAGCCTGCCGCCCGCCAGCGGCTCGCCGGGAACGAGCGCCAGTCCGGGCTCGAGTGCCAGCGCCGCGCCCAGCCCATCCCCCAGTCCGAGTCCGAGCACCAGCGCCTCACCCTCGCCCTCGGGGTCGGCGACGCCCTCGGGTTCGCCCGGTCCGTCCGCCTCGCCGGGCGCGTCTCCAGGCGCCTCGGCATCGCCGCCCGTGGCGACCGGGAACACCAAGCTCCCGACCCAGGGCAAGCTCGGTCAGATCGTCGTCGTCCTCCAGCAGCAACTCGGTCCGATCGCCGAGCAGCGCAGCCTGACGACCATCGGGGCCGTCGTGAGCAGCGACCTCATCACCCAGGCGCTCATCCTGATCCTCGTGGGTTCCATCGGGATCCTCGTGTGGATCACCTATCGCTTCCGTGACGTCAAGTTCGGGGTGACCGCGCTGATCGCGCTCCTCCATGACGTCATCGTGGTGCTCGGTGCGTTCGCGATCCTCGGCACGTTCTTCCACGTCGAGATCGACGCCCTGTTCGTCACGGCCATGCTGACCATCATCGGCTTCAGCGTCCACGACACGATCGTGGTGTTCGACCGGGTCCGCGAGAACAAGGCGCGGCACGCCGGCGAACCGTTCATGGCGATCGTCAACCATTCGATCCTGCAGACGTTCGGCCGGTCGATCATGACCAGCCTGACCGTCGTCCTGACGCTGCTCGCCCTTCTCCTGTTCGGGGGCGCCGCGATCAGCGACTTCATCCTCGCCCTGCTCATCGGGATCATCTCGGGGACCTACTCCTCGATCTTCGTCGCGGCGCCCCTCCTTGTGGACTGGCAGCTCTGGGACGACCGCCGGCACGGTCGTCTGACGGCGACGCGCAGCCCCCGGGTCCGGCGCACGGCGTCCTGAGGCCGGCCACGCACCCGGCCGGTAGATCCGCGGTGCAGCCCTACATGGCATCCTGACGCCGTGGTCGAACCCCGCTTCCGCTGGGCATTTCCGGAGGTCGTGATCCCCTCTGCGTCCGCGCTCGCGGTCGCCCGGGAGCGCGGCATCTCGGAGCGCCTTGCCGGCCTCCTCGCCGGACGCGGCGCGGTCACCGGCGACGATCTCGTCGCCTGGTTCGCCGATCCGCTCGACGGGCTGCACGACCCGGCGCGCCTTCCGGATGCCGCCCTCGTCCTGGACCGGATGCGCACGGCTCGCGACCGCGGCGAGCGCGCCCTCGTCTTCGGCGACTTCGATGCCGACGGTCTGACCGGGCTCGCGATCATGACGCTCGCGCTGCGCCGCTTCGGGGTCGCCGTCGAACCGTACGTCCCGAGCCGGCTCGACGAAGGCCATGGGCTCTCGATCGCGGCGCTTGACACCGCGGCCCGGACCGGCGCCACCTTCATCGTCACCGTCGACTGTGGCACGACGAGCGTCGCGGAGATCGCGGAGGCCAACCTTCGGGGCCTCGATGTCATCGTCACGGACCATCACCGCGTCCCGCCGGTCCTGCCCGCGGCGCTTGCGATCGTCAACCCGCACCGGCCGGACTCCGACTATCCGGACCGCCGCCTGGCGGGGAGCGGCGTGGCCTTCAAGGTCGCCCAACTCCTGCTCGCCGACGAGCCGGGTGGCCCGGCGGCCGCGCTCGACCTGACGGACCTCGCCACGATCGGATCGGTCGCGGATGTCGCGCCGATGGTCGGCGAGAACCGGGCGATCGCGCGGCTCGGCCTCGAACGGCTGCGACGGGCCCCACGCCCGGGGATCGCGGCGTTGCTCGAGCGCGCGCGCATCGCGCCCGAGGCCGTCGACCTCGAGACCGTCGCGTTCGCCATCGCTCCGCGGCTCAACGCGGCGGGTCGGGTCGGGGAAGCCTTCGAGGCCGCCCGGCTCCTGCTGGCCACCGACGCGGTCGAGGCCGCGACGCACGCCGACGTCCTCGAGGCCTCCAACCTCACGCGACGCGACCTGATGAAGATCGCGGTCGCCGAGGCGCGGGTGGCCGTGGCCGATGGGGCGGGAGACGCCGCCACGGTCGTGCGCGGACCGTGGAGTGTCGGGATCGTCGGGCTCGTGGCCGCCCGCCTCGTCGAGGACCGTGGCCGACCGGCGGTCGTTGGGGCCGACCTCGGCGATGTCGTGCGCGCTTCGTGCCGGAGCGACGGGTCGCTCGACCTGGGTGCCGCGCTCGAGCGCTGCGGTGATCTCTTCGTCCGGTTCGGTGGCCACGCTGGCGCCGCGGGCTTCGAGATCGCGACCGAACGCTGGGATGAGTTCCGCGAGCGGTTCCTCGCGCTCGCTGCTGACACGGTCCCGCCCGACCCACGCGTCGCGATCACGGTCGACCTCGCGCTCCCCGCGGTCGACATCGACTACGCCCTCTATCGCGAACTGGCTGGGCTCGCGCCATGTGGCCCGGGCAATCCCGACCCGCTCGTCGCCGTGCTCGGGCTCACCGTGACGCGGGTCCGCGCCGCCGCCGGCGGCCACAGTCAACTCACCCTCCGCCGCGAGCGCGACGTCCTCGACGGGATCGCCTTCGGTCGCGCCGATATCGCCGAGACGGTCCACGAGGGCGATCGGCTCGACGTCGTGGCACGCCTCACGAGCCGTCGCTTCGGCGGGTTCGAATCGCTGCAGCTCGACATCCGCGATGTCGCGTCATCGGGGAGCCATCCGCAGACCGCCGCCGTCCTTGCCGCGCGAGGGATGGGCCCCGTCCTGGCCGGGAGCGTGTCATGACGCGCTCGTCGACGCCGCGCGCGGCGTTCGACGTCGGTGCGGCCGGCCGCTGGTTTGCACCCATCCTGTCGATCGTCGGTCTGCTCGTCCTCGCCCTGATCACGCTCACGCTGATGCAGGGCGGCGTGCCGTTCATCGGAGGTTCGAAGGGGACCGGGACCCAGCCGGGCGCCATCGGTGGGCCGGCCGAGACGCCCGCCCCCTCGAACGTCGTGATCGTTCCGGATGTCGTCACCTTCCCCGGTTCGATCGTCTATGCCAAGGCAGGCAACATCTGGATCCAGACCGGCAAAGAGACACGAGAGCTGACGACCGGTGGCAGCGACTCGATGCCATCGTGGTCACCCGACGGGACATCGATCATCTTCATCCGTACGGTCGGCAGCCTCGGGACCTGGCCCTCGGGTGGGGTCGACCGCCGATACGACGAGACGACGCCGAGCGTGATGCGTATCAACGCCGACGGCAGCGGGAAGCCCGTCGTCATCCTGTCCGGCGTGGTCAGACGCGGCTCCCGCACCTGGCACGCGTGGATCCGGCAACCGGTCCTGTCGCCGGACGGCAGGACGCTCGCGATCGTCTCCGATCGTCCCGACCCCACGCGCAGCGATGTCGTCCTCCAGTTCTACGACCTGACGTCGAAGCGCTCGAAGGTCCCGGCCGTGACAGAAGAGGCTCCGCTGGGCCACCAGGACCCGGCCTGGCGTTCGGACGGCAAGGTGCTCCTGTACGTCCGCAACGGGCGAGACGGCGTCCGCGGCGCACCCGTCATCTACCGCCTTGACGTCGCGAAGGCCAAGGCCGCTCCATTGACCGGTCCGGGCTACCTCGAGCCGAACTTCTCGCCCGACGGACGGTATGTCGCGGCCACGAAGACGACCGCCTTCGGGAACGACCTCGTCATCCTCGATGCCGTGACCGGCCGTGAACTGATGCGCGTCACGACCGACGGCGCATCGTGGGCGCCCGTCTGGTCGCCGGTCGGCGACTCGATCGCGTTCCTCCACATCCAGGGCCAGATCGTCGATCTCAAGCTCGCCACGCTGGATGGCGTCGCGCCCAACTGGACGGTCAAGGCGATCACGGACCTGACCCAGGTCTCCGGCCTCGACGGGGCATCACGGCCCGACTGGTTTGTCCCGCCTGACCAGCTCCCGGCCCCGGCGACGACCCCGGTCCCGAGCGGCGCGACGTCGAGTCCGACCACGAGCGGTTCGACCACGCCGCAGTGAGGGCGACCTACCTCGAGCGATTGGCCGCGCGGACCGCGTCGGTCGGCACCGTCCTGTGTCTCGGGCTCGACCCGGACCCGACCGCCTTGCCGCCCGGTTTCTCGGCGGACATCGCGGGCGTCGAGCGGTTCGTGATGCTGATCATCGAAGCCGCCGGGCCCTGGGCCGCCGCGATCAAGCCGAACCTGGCGTTCTATGAGTCGCACGGGGCGGCCGGGCTGGCCGCCCTCGAACGGATCCGCGGCCGGATCCCGTCGGCGATCCCGGTCGTCATCGACGCCAAGCGCGCCGATATCGGCTCGACAGCGGCACACCACGCGGTCGCCCTCTTCGATCGGCTCGGGGCGGACGCCGTGACGGTCAACCCGTACCCGGGTGGCCAGGCGATCTCGCCCCTCCTTGAGCGGGCGGACCGCTACGCGTATGTCCTGTGTCGCACCTCGAACCCGGATGCGGCCGAGTTCCAGAACCTCGTCGTCGCGGCCGATCCATCCATCGACGCCCCCGCCGAACCGCTGTACGTCCGGGTGGCGCGACGTGCCGCGAGCTGGGGACCGGGCGGTACGGTCGGTCTCGTCGTCGGCGCGACCGCCCCGGCCGAGCTCCACGCCATCCGCGCCGTCGCGCCTGGGCTCGGGTTCCTTGTCCCGGGGATCGGCGCACAGGGCGGGGAGATCGAACCGGTCCTGCGCGATGGGCCCGCGACGGCCGCGCCTGCGGCCGGCGGGACCGGCCGTGGCCTCCTCGTCAACGTCTCACGCGGGATCAGTGGGGCCGCCGTCGGCGAGCCCGGGAGCGGCCAGCCGAGCGACCCCGCGGAGCGGCTTGCGGCGGCCGCCAGAGACTGGGCCTCGCGCCTCCCTGTGCTACCCTAGCCCGCGCACAGGGCCCGCCCGGCCCGCAGACCGGGCGTACCCAACGGAAACGCTGACCGCGCAGGAGCGACCATCATGCCTACCCCCGGACCTCTCGAGCTGGTCATCATCCTGGTGATCGCGCTCCTCGTCCTCGGCCCCGGGAAGCTCCCCGATGTGGGTGCCGCGCTCGGCAAGAGCATCAAGGAATTCCGCAAGGCGTCGTCGGACGTCCAGGAAGCCGTCAGCGTCAATGTCGATACATCGCCGCTGCCGGCCGCGCCAGTCGCCCCGGCGCCCGTCGCCCCGGCGCCCGT
>CAAGKR010114250.1_pt1 | contig 12824 bp, 13 predicted proteins | sample 2556971 | NCBI WGS metagenome assembly CAAGKR01 (sample SAMEA5207829, study PRJEB30636) | soil metagenome | biome: forest; feature: boreal; material: soil | place: USA | collected 2011-09 | depth 1 m | reverse complement strand
GCGCGGTAGCTCGTGATCGGCGCGGCGGTCGCCTCCACTACACGCGGGCCAGGGCGCGCAGCTCCGCCGCGAGGTCCGCGGGCACGTCGGCCTCGACGTCGATACCGCGCTCGGAATACTCCTCGCGCCGCAGGGCGCCGCGCTCGCGGATGCGCTGGATCATCGCGCCGCCACGGTCGTACGGCAGCGTGAGCCGGATCTTCGTCCAGCTCGCGCGCGCTGCTTCGCCCAGGCGCTGGCGCAGCGCGTCCAGGCCCTCGCCGGTCTGCGCTGAGACCAGGATCGCGGGCGGAAACTCGGCGCCGATCGCCTCGCGGAGCGCGTCGCCCTCGGGGCCGCGCAGGAGGTCGGCCTTGTTCAGGACGAGCAGCTGCGGGCGAGCGCCCAGCTCGAGGGAGCCGAGGGTGTCCTTCACGACGCGCATGCGCTCGTGGAGGTTCGGATGCGAGACGTCCGCGACGTGTACGAGGAGATCGGCGTCGGCCAGCTCCTCGAGCGTGGCGCGGAACGCCGCGACGAGCGTCGGCGGGAGCTTGTTCACGAAGCCGACCGTGTCCGAGAGCAGGAGGTTCACGCCGGCGCCGACCGTGGCGCGCCGCGTCGTGGGATCGAGCGTGGCGAACGGCTGATCCGCGACGAGCACGTCGGCGCCGGTGAGCGCGTTGAGGAGCGTCGATTTCCCCGAGTTCGTGTAGCCGACCAGGGCCGCGAGGAAGAGGCCCTCCTTCGCGCGCGACTGGCGCGATCGGCCGCGCTGCTCGGCGACCGTCGCGAGCCGCTCCTTCAGGTCCTGGATCCGGCGGCGGATGACCTGCCGATCGCTCTCGAGCTTCGACTCGCCCGGGCCGCGGGTGTTGATGCCACCGCCCAGCCGCGACATCTCCTTGCCAAGGCCGGCCAGCCGCGGCATCCGGTACTCCATTTGGGCGAGCTCCACCTGCAGCTGACCCTCACGCGAACGGGCATGCCGGGCGAAGATGTCCAGAATCACCGCCGAGCGATCGATCACCCGAACGCCGAGCAGCTCCTCGAGATTCTTCTGCTGCTTGGGCGACAGCTCGTCATCGAAGACGATGAGGTCTGCGCCGATACGGGCGCGCTCGACCGCGAGCTCCTCGGCCTTCCCCTTCCCCACCCAGGTGTTCGGGTCGGGCGTGCGCCGATGCTGCGTCGCGTGCCCGACGACCGTCGCCCCGGCGGCGACGACGAGCGTGGCGAGCTCCTCGAGCGAATCCTCGGCCTCGAGGGCGTTGCCCTGCTGCTCGAGCCCGACGAGGAAAGCGCGCTCCGCGGGCACAGCGGTGTCGAAGGTCACAGTTCTCCCTGAAAGACGTACTCGGCCGGGCCGGCAAGCTCGTAGCGGTCGCCCCGCGGCCGGACGATGAGTGTGCCACCCGGCAGGCGCACGCGGACCGTATCGCTCGTCACATCGCCCCGCGCGATCGCAGCCGCGACCGCGGCGCACGAGCCGGTCCCGCAGGCGAGCGTCTCCCCAACCCCGCGTTCGTGCACCCGGAGCGCGATCTCACCTGGGCCGCGCGGCGTGACCGCGCCGACGTTGGCCGGTCCCGTGAGCGCCATCGATGCGGCGGCGAGCGCGGCGAGATCCTCGCGCCCCGGATCATCGACGAAGATCATCACGGTCGGGTTGCCGACCCGTACCGACCGTGCCTCGCGGCCGTCGACCTCGAGCATCGCGCCGAGCTGCGGTGCGGCGAGCTCGATCCCGATCCCCTCGGGATCGCGCCACGCGCGCACGACGCCGCTCGCGGTGTCGAGCTCGAGCTCGTCGCCGCCGTGGCGATCGAGGAGGTACCGGGCCACGCACCGGGATCCGTTGCCGCAGGCGTCCGCGATCGACCCGTCGGCGTTGTGGATGACCAGCGGCCAGCGCCGCCCGTTCGGCGTGCCGATGACGAGGATCCCATCGGCCCCGATCCCGGTGCGGCGATCGCACAACGCACGCGCACGCGCGGCGTCGATGCGCACGGCCTCATCGACGACGATGAAGTCGTTACCGCAGCCGTGCATCTTCGTGAACTTCAGGCCGGGACCTCCTCGAGGAGCGGCAGCGGATCGGTCGTCGTCGGATCGACCCACCGGATCTCCGGGTCGCGCCGGAACCACGTCATCTGGCGCCGCGCGTACGCGCGCACGTCCTTCGCGGTGGCCGCGACCGCGGCGTCGACCGTCGTCTCGCCGCGGAGGTGCGCCGCCCAGTGCGCGTAGCCGTGGCCACTCATGCTCGGGAGCCGCGGATCGACGCCCGCGTCGACGAGGCGACCGGTCTCCTCGAGCACGCCATCGTCGACCATCCGCCGCACCCGCGCGCCGATCCGGTCGTCCAGCCACGCCCGCGGCGGATCGAGGCCGATCCGCCGAGCCGCGAGCGTCGCGCCGCGCTCGCTCGGTACGCGGCCCGCAAGGAGCGCGAGCTCCAGATAGCGAACGACCCGCCGCGCGTTCCGCACGTCGACGCGCTCCGCGGCCGCTGGGTCGATCACCGCGAGCTCGCGGTGCAGCGCCGCGACACCCTCCGCCGCGGCCCGTTCTTCGAGCGCGGCACGAAGGTCCGGATCGGTGGGCGCGGCCTCGAGGAGCAGCCCGTCGAGCAGCGCACGCACGTAGAGACCCGTCCCGCCGACGACGTAGGCGGTCTTCCCCCGCGTCGCAATGTCGGCCAGGGCCACTCGCCCGTCGCGCTGATACTGGGCCGCGTCGTACGGCTCACGCGGATCGACGAGGTCGATGCAGTGATGCGGCACGCGGCGTCGCTCCGCGGCGGTCGGCTTCGCCGTCCCGACGTCCATCCCGCGATACACCTGGCGCGAGTCGGCCGAGACGATCTCCCCGCCGCTCCGCTCCGCGGCTCGGATCGCGAGCTCGCTCTTCCCCGAGGCCGTCGGCCCAACGATCGCAACCACCGTCACCGCAACTCCTCGATGGTCGCGAGCCCGCGCCGCGCGGCCGCGAGCGTCGCCGCGTCCGGATCGCGATCGCCGTAGCGCAGGTCCTCGAACGCCCGGACCAGCACGGTCGCGGCCTCGTTCCGGGGTGTCGCGACGACGCTGCGATCGTGGTGCTCCGCCGGGGTCTCCCCCGCGGCGCGCCACGCGACGCCGCTCGCGTCACCGCGCGCGAGGTAGCGCCAGTAAAGCGCGCGCAGCGCGCCCGCCGGCGTACCGTCGTCACGAGGCGGGCCGGGCCTGCGGGTGCGGCGCGGGAGCAGGCCGGCGAGGAACGCTCCGATCCCCTCGCCCGCGGACGACTCGCGGTCGAGGGTCGCGCCTTCGGGCAGGGCCTGCTGGCGTTCGCGAGCCATGCGATCGACGAGGATGACCACGATGAGCAACGCGACCAGCGCGATGACGATCTCGACCGCACCCACGATGAACGGGCGCGTCGCCTCGATCTGCCGCAACGCCGCCGCCTCCTCGGCGTCGCTCAGCGGTGGCGCGAACGGCCGGAGCGTCGGGAAGCTCCCGCCGTGGAACAGCGACTGGATGACGTTGACGAAGAACTCCGCGACGTAGCCCATCGCGAGCAGGAACCCATACAGCAGGTTGCCGATGATCGGCGCCACGATGTCACCGCCCTGCCGGATGAGCTCGCCGGTGAACGGCGCGAAGATCGCGCCGATGACCGACAGGACCGCGAGGAGGAGCGCGGTGCCCGACGCGGTCGTGCGGCCGGTGTCGCCGTGGGCCTCGCGCCCGGCAAGCGCAAGCTCCTCAGCGGATCGCGCGAGCGACAATGCCACGCCCGTGGCCGCGGTCGCGGCGAGGCCCGCGATGACCAGGCCGATGCGATCGACGGTCCCCGGCAGCAGCGCGACCAGGGCGGTCACGCCGATCGCGGCGAATCCGGAGTTCCGCGCATCAGACCAGCGCACGAGGGACCGCGCGACGGTGAGGTTCCGCCACACGAACGCCTCGCCCAGGATGCCGAACAGGATGAGCCGGGTCAGGATCATCAGGCCGTCGGGCTGCGGCGGCGCGTAGTAGACGCCGACCATGGCGGCGGCGCCCATCGCGACGAGCGCGATCGCAGTATTCTGACGGTCCGCCCGCGCGTCGCGAAGGATGCTCGCGAGCACGATGCCGACGCCGGCGAGGGCCAGCACGGTGGTCACGATCGGGATCGGGCGTTGGCCGGTCGTGAAGACCTGCGCCGCCGTGACGATCGCCGCGAAGAGCGCGGCCTCGATGAGGCTCCTCGTCACCAGGAGGGCGCCGATCGTGGTCTGCGTGCTACCCCGCCGCACGTCGCGCTCCGATCCGCAGGCTGTCGACAGAGATGTCCGCGGCACGCAGCCGCGCCCGGACCGATTCGTCCGGCTCGTCGATCGCGACCGCGAGGATCCGGTGGTGCGCTCGCCGCAGCCCGAGCAGCGCGCCCGCGAGGCGCGGGCCGAGCACGGGCGTGACGCACACGAGCGTCGCGCCCCACGGCAGCCGCCCGCGCTCGCGGAGGAACACCGCTTCGGGCGAATGCGACGCGTACGGACCGAGGCGCGCGAGGATCTCGAGGCTCCGCGTGAGCGGACGTGGCCCTCGGCCGAGCGCGGAGCGCGGCCGCTCGTGCGTCACGTTGTCGATGCCGTTCGTCACGAGGCCGACCTGGCGCCCGGCGTCGGCGGCGAGTCGGATGAGCTCGGCGGTGGCGGAGATGACCACCTCGGCCGCCTCTGGGTCGGCCTGGATCCAGTACTGGTCGTACGTGGCGACGTTCAACAGGAAGACCGCGTCGAGGCTGGTCGAGGGCTCGTACACCTTCGTCTGCAACGAGCCGAGCCGCGCCGACGTCTTCCAGTGGATCTCCTTGCGCGGGTCACCGCTCCGGTGCTCGCGCACCCCGCGGAACCGCAGCGGATCGGGCAGGAGGCCGCGCTTCGTCGCGGTCTCGGCGAGCGGCCTTAGCGACGGGCGATGATGGTCAGCCACGCTCAGCGGCTTCGGATACACGACGATCGCGGGATGCGGATCCACGACCGCGTCGACGCTGGTGAAGCCGAGCCAGTCGCCGCTGCGCACCCGGATCGGGCCGAGCGCGTAGGCGCCTCGTTGCGTCGCACGGAGCGCGAACGCCAAGGTCACCCGTTCGTTGCCGCGCGGCGCGAAGCCGGCGCCCACCGTGGCGCGTGGCATGCCCGGCGTCGCCGGCTCTGGATCGATGCCTTCCGGAAGCGCGAGCCGCACTTCCAGCCACGGCATCGGGAACGGCTTGCGGTTGGCGATGAGGATGCGCGCGGTGAAGGTGTCGCCGGCGACCATCCGCGACGGCGTGACCTCGATCCGGACCTCCACGCCGCGCAGCGCGATCCGCGAGGTGAAGAACGAGACGGCCCAGCCGGCCAGTGCGGCCGCCGCGGCGAGGAGCACCACCGGCTCGCGCGTGACCGCCGCGGCTCCGAACAGCACGAGGGCGATCGGCCACGGGAACAGCCCGGTGCGCTGCACGGTCATGCGACCGGCCGTGGCTCCTCGGCCGGAACGGGCACGCGACCGAGGACCTCGTTCACGACCGCGGCGGGCGTGCGGCCGCGCATTTGGGCGTCGGCGTCCAGGAAGAGGCGGTGGCGGAGGACCGCCGGCGCCTGCCGCTTCACGTCGTCAGGGAGCACGTACTCGCGGCCCTGGATCGCCGCGCGCGCCTGTGCCGCACGGAACAGCGCGATCGACGCGCGCGGGCTGGCACCGAGCTCGACACCGCTGATCCCTCGGGTCGCCCGCACGACCGCGGCGATGTAGCCGCGGACCGCGTCGCCGATCCGCACGCCGCGCACGGCCTCGCGGAACCGCAGGAGCGCCGTCCGGTCGAAGATCGCCTCGAGCGTCCCGGTGTCCAGCGTCGCGGCGCCGTGCACGCGCAGCATCTCGTCCTCCTGCGCGTCGGTCGGATAGCCGAGGTTCAGGAGGAACAGGAAGCGGTCGAGCTGGGCCTCGGGGAGCGGGAAGGTCCCCTCGAGCTCGATCGGGTTTTGCGTAGCGATCACGAAGAACGGATCAGGCAGCTGATGGGTCGTCTCGTCCACGGTCACCTGACGCTCCTGCATCGCCTCGAGGAGGCTCGACTGCGCGCGGGGCGTCGCGCGGTTGATCTCGTCGACGAGCACGACATTCGCCATGAGCGGGCCCGGCCGGTACTCGAACCGGCCGGCGCGCTGGTCGAAGATCGAGACTCCGGTGATATCGGACGGCACGATGTCCGGCGTGCACTGCACGCGACGGAAGTCGAGGTCGAACGATCGCGCGACCGCGCGCGCAAGCGTGGTCTTCCCCACGCCCGGCACGTCGTCGAGGAGCACGTGCCCTTCGACGAGGAGCGCCGCGAACAGCTGCTCGACGGCCTCCTGCTTGCCAACGACCACGCGACCGACCTGCGCGACAAGCCGCGCGGCGGCGGCCTTGACCTGGTCCGTCAAATCAAGTCGCCGGGGTCGCGGTGCGCGGCACGCTCGATCGCCCGCCGGCGCGGATCGCGCTCGCCGTCGCCAGGGCAAGCGCGAGCGCGATGAACGCCGCGAGCGCATGGAGGCCGAGCTGCACCGGGTCGGTGATCTGCAGCGCGAACGGACTGAAGGCGCGCTCGATGAACAGGATGAGCGCCAGGATCATGAGCAACCGGAGCGCGATCGTGCCCCCGTGGACCGCGCGGGTCGCGACCGTGAGGATCACGACGGCGTACAGGTACACCAGCCACCCGGAGGACTCGAGGGACACGCCCCACTCGTTGCCACCCGGGATGTAGCCCGCCCGGGCACCGTCCGCGACGAGGATCGCCGCGAGCACCAAGGTGAGGAGGCCGAGCAGCCACGCCGACCCGCCGGCGGCGGCGGCCGCGTGGGTCGCGGTCGGAGCCGGAATGGCCGGCATCGACAGCGGGAGCGTCGGGTCGGGCCGCGGGCTCGCCGAGTCGAGCGCGAGCATCGCCTCCATGTCCGCCGGCACCAGGCTGTGCCCGAGGCGCCACACGCGGATCGCGCCCACCAGGATGATGACCTCGACGACCGCCGTCGCGAGGTGTACGGCGACGGCTTCGATGGGCGTCGGCCCGAGGACGAACGCCGTCACCGGCCGCTCGACAATGAAAAACATCGAGAGGGCGATGCGGCCCAACAGGGTGCGCTCGCTGCCCCGCGCGACCGCGATCGTCATGAGGAGGTTCGCGAACGCGAAGAGGTAGGAGGTCCAGCCGACGCCCCTGTGGTCATCGAAGGCGCCCTGGCCGGCGACGTTGTGGTCGAGGAGGCCGTCGGCGATGAACAGGACCGTCGCCAGCAGCATGAGGACGACGACCGGGCGCATAGCGCGAGCCATCAGCTCCCCCCTCCCACGGCGGTCGTCATGGTAGCGGCGGCCTGCCCGCCGCGGCGGGCTTCGAGGGCCGCGATCGTCTCCGGCGGCACGAACACGCCGCCGAGCGGCGCGCCGTGGTCGCCTCGGCCGTGAAAGTCGCTGCCGCCGGTCGGAACGAGCCCGTAGCGGCGCGCCAGCGACAGGCAGGTCGTGGTCATCGCCGGCGGGTGCGAGCCGTAGTAGGCCTCGATCCCGGCCAGGCCCGCGGCCACGATGAGCGGCATGAACTCATCGAGCCCGATCACCGTGAACGGATGCGCGAGCGACGGCACGCCACCGTGTGCGACGACGAGCTGGACAGCCTCGAGCGGCGAGAGCCCGACGCGCGACACGTACGCGGGCGCGCCGTCCGCGATGAGCGTGTCGAACGCGCTGTCGTACGTCGGCACGTGCCCGGCCTCGAACAGCGCCTGCGCGAGATGCGGTCGCCCGAGCGAGCCACCCTGCGCGATCTCCAAGACCCGCTGGAGCGTGATCGGATAGCCGAGCGCGTTCAGCTTCTCGATCATCAGCTCGACCCGCCGGCCACGTTTCTCACGTAGCCAGCGCAACCGCTCCTCAAGCGCGGTGTCGGCGGGATCGAGGAAGTAGCCGAGGATGTGGACGTGGCCCCACTCGGACTCCGTGTTCAGCTCCGTCGATGGGATGACCCGAACGCCGAGCCGTTCTCCCGCGGCGATGGCCTCCGCCGCGCCGGCGAGCGTGTCGTGGTCGGCGAGAGCCTGGATCCTCACCCCGCGCTTAGCGGCTCGCTCGACGAGGGCCGCTGGCTCGAGCGCGCCATCCGACCGAAGCGAGTGTGTGTGCAGATCGATCGGGTAGCCGACGGGGCTCACTTACGCGCCGTTATCTCGTACACGTGGCCATCCGGCCCATAGAAGTGCGACCACGCGCTCGACTCCGCCTCGTGCACCTCGCCGATGAACACGATGCCCTTGGTCTCCATCTCCGCGCGCGCGGCGATCACATCGTCGACCTCGAAGCCCGCGACGGGCGCCACCATGAATTCGTGGCCGTCCGCGATGCCTTTCGGCCCGAACACTTCGAAGGTATCGCCATTCTCGGTCTCGAATACGGCGAACTCGTCCTGCTCCAGTCGTAGGCGCAGGCCAAGCGTGTCGCGCGCGAAGGCCACGGTCTCGGCGTAGCGGTCCGTCGGCGTCCCGAGCCAGCGGATGCCTCGGACCCTCATGCCGGGTGCATCCGATCGACGCGCTCGATCGACCGCGCCTTCCCGCTCCCGTCGTCAGCGTCGATGAGGACGCTCCCGAACACGACCTGCCCATCCGCGACCTCGAACCGCTTCGGCATGCCGGTGCGGAAGCGCTCGACGATGACATCGGTCTTCATCCCAAGGATCGAGTCGCGCGGGCCGACCATGCCGGTGTCGCAGACGAGCGCGGTGCCGTTGGGCAGCACGCGCGCGTCGGCCGTCGGCACGTGGGTGTGGCTCCCGACCACCGCAGTGACCCGTCCATCGAGGTGCCAGCCCATCGCGAGCTTCTCGCTGGTCGCCTCAGCGTGCCAGTCCAGCACGCGCACCAGCGGAACGTCCGTCGCGAGGAGCGCATCCAGCGCGTGGAACGGATCGTCGGCCGGGTTCATGAACGTCCGCCCGATCGCGTTCACGACCAACGCGCCCTTTGCGACGAGCGAGCCGCGGCCCGGATTGTTCGCCGGGAGGTTGATGGGCCGCAGGACGAAGTCGAGGCGCTCGATCTCGTGCATGAACTGCCGCTGATCCCACACGTGATTGCCGCTCGTCACGACATCGGCGCCGCTGGCCTGCAGCTCGCGCGCGATCTCGGCCGTGAGGCCCGCCCCGCCGGCGGCGTTCTCGCCGTTCACGATCGCGAGATCGACCCGCAGCTCGTCGCGGAGCTTCGGCAGCAGCGCGGCGACCGCGTCGCGGCCCGGCCGGCCGACGACGTCACCGACGAAGAGGATGCGCATCGCGACTACTTGGCGTAGTCGACTGCGCGCGTCTCCCGAATGATCGTGATCTTGACCTGGCCCGGGTACTGGAGCGTGTCCTGGATCTTCTGGGCCATGTCGCGCGCGAGCCGCGCGGCGTGGAGATCGTCGATCTCGCCGGGCTTCACCATGACGCGGACCTCGCGGCCGGCCTGGATGGCGAAAGCCTTCTCGACCCCGGGGAAGCTGTTCGCGACCGCTTCGAGCTCGGTGAGACGCTGGATGTAGTTCGAGACGATCTCGCTCCGGGCGCCGGGACGGGCGGCGCTGATCGCGTCGGCGGCCGAGATGAGCGTTCCGACCATTGTCACGGGCTCCACGTCGCCGTGGTGGCCGACGACGCCGTCGATCACCGTCTGCGGGAACCCGTAGCGCTTGAGCAGCTCGCCGCCGATCACGGTGTGCGCGCCCTCGACCTCGTGGTCGATCGCCTTGCCGATGTCGTGGAGCAGGCCGGCGCGCTTCATCGTCTGCTGGTCGTAGCCGGCCTCCGCGGCGAGCATCCCAGCAACGTGCGCGACCTCGATGGAATGGCGGAGGACGTTCTGGCCGAACGACGTCCGGAAGTGCAGCCGCCCGAGGTACTTCACGAGGTCCGGATGGAGCGCGCCGATGCCGACCTCGTACACCGCGGCCTCGCCGGCCTCCTTGATGGACTGGTCGATCTCGGTCCGGGCGCGGCCGACCGCCTCCTCGATGCGCGCGGGATGGATGCGGCCGTCGACGAGCAGCCGCTCGAGGGCGCGCTTCGCGACCTCGCGGCGGATCGGGTCGAAGCCGGAGACGACGACGGTCTCAGGGGTGTCGTCGATGATCACGTCGACGCCGGTCAGGGTCTCGAGCGCGCGGATGTTGCGGCCCTCGCGGCCGATGATCCGGCCCTTCATGTCGTCACTCGGGAGCGAGACCGAGGTCACGGAGTGCTCGGTGGTGTGCTCCGCGGCGTAGCGCTGGAGGGCCATCGTGAGGATCGCGCGGGCCTTGTCGTCCGCGCGCTCGCGGGCCTCGACCTCGTACTCACGGACCTTGCGGTTGGTGATGTCGCGCATCTCCTCCTCGACGCTCTCGAGGAGCAGCGCCCGGGCCTCGTCCTGGCTGAGCCCCGCGACGCGGGCGAGCTCGACCTTCTGCTGCTCCTGGAGCTGTTCGATCTTCGCCCGCTCGGCCTCGAGCGACGCCTCCTTGTCGGTGAGCTTCTTCTCACGGCCGGCGAGCTCGGCGACCTGGGCGTCGAGCTGCTCGTCCTTCTTGTCCAGGCGACTCTCGTAGCGCTGGAGCTCGGCCCGCCGCTCGCGGTTCTCGCTCTCTGCCGACTTCGCGACGTTGAGGGCCTCGTCCTTGGCCTCGAGGATGATGTCCTTCTGCTTGGTCCGGGCCTCCGCGAGGAGACGATCGGCGGTAGCGCGCGCGGTCGTCTCGCTGTTGAGGGCGACGCTCCGGCGGACCATGAGGGCGATCCCGAAGCCGACGAGCAACCCAGCGACGAGGGCGATGACGCCCACGACAAGGTTGTCGGGCATGACCAGAATCCTTTCCGTGTGCCCGCGTACGCGAAGTCGGCGCCGTTGTGAGGGCGCAGGCCCCCGTCCGCGGAATCGGTGCTCAGGACGGCGTGCCCCGGGCGCCGGGAGTTCACAAGTGTTAAGTGGGGCGAGAATAGCAGGATGGCCGTGCCGGAAAGCGAGCAGCTACTACCCGAGCCGGTGCTCGCGAAATTGCTCGGAGAACTCGACGGCTGGGAGCGAGACGGCCAGGCGATCACCAAGACGTTCACCCGCAAGGGCTGGAAGAGCGCGATGGCCTTCGCGGACCGGGTGGCCGACGCGGCGACCGCGGCGGACCACCATCCGGACATCCATATCGAGCGCTATAAGCATGTCCGGATCGTGCTGACGACGCACATCACGAAAGGCATCTCTCGCGCGGACATCGACCTCGCGAAGGCGATCGATATGATCGGGACCCTGTGACACTGCTCGACGTTCCGCGCGATCGAGTCACTCATCGTCGTCTTCCACCTCCGGCTTCGCGATGACCTCCTCGATCACGTCGTACGAGAAGCCGCGGGTGACGAGGTACTGGTGGATCTTCCGCTTGCGCTCGTTCTCGTCCATCGAGAGCCAGCGGGTCATCGGCCGGCGGATCGATTCTCGCGCCCGCTTCGTCTCCGCCTCGGGATCGGCCTCGCCGAGCACGACCTCGATGATCTCGCGCGCGACGCCCTTCTGCATGAGCTCGCTGGTGATCGCGCGCTGGCCCTTCGGCCGGAACTTCGCGCGCTGCTCGACCCAGTAGCGGGCGAAGGCCTCGTCGTCGATGTAGCGCTGCGCCCGGAGCTGGTCGATCGCTTTGTCCTGCGCCGCGTCGTCGAAGCGCTTCGTGCGCAGGTGCCGTTTGATCTCCGAGACGCTGCGTGGACGGGAGGCGAGATAGCGGACGGCGGCGTCGTAGGCATCGCCGAGCGGCGCCGCGTCGCGTGCGGCCCGGCTAGCTTTCCTCATCCGGGCCGCCGACCGGCACCGAACCGGACTTCTCGCGGACCTTCGCCTCGACCTCGGCGGCGACGTCGGCGTGGTCGCGGAAGAACTGCTTCGCGTTCTCGCGGCCCTGGCCGAGCCGGGTCTCGCCGTAGTTGAACCAGGCGCCGTACTTCGTCACGACGCCGGTGAGGAGACCCATGTCGACGAGGCCGCCTTCGCGCGAGATGCCCTCGACCGCGAGGATCTCGAGCTCCGCGATCCGGAACGGCGGCGCGACCTTGTTCTTCACGACCTTGACGCGCACGCGCCGTCCGATCACGTCCGTCCCGTTCTTGATCTGCTCGATGGCCGCGACGTCGAGGCGCATCGAGGCGTAGAACTTCAGCGCCTTGCCGCCGGTCGTGGTTATCGGCGATCCGAACATCACACCGATCTTCTCGCGGAGCTGGTTGATGAAGATCACTGTCGTCTTGGTCTTCGAGATCGTGCCGGTGAGCTTGCGGAGGGCCTGGCTCATCAGCCGCGCCTGCATCCCGACGTGCGAGTCCCCCATCTCGCCCTCGATCTCGGCTTTCGGCACGAGCGCCGCGACCGAGTCGATGACGACGAGATCGACGGCCCCGCTGCGCACCAGTGTGTCGGCGATCTCGAGGGCCTGCTCGCCGTTGTCCGGCTGCGAGATAAGGAGCTCGTCCGTGTTCACGCCACAGATGCGCGCCCAGCCGGCATCGAGCGCGTGCTCGGCGTCGATGAACGCCGCGGTCCCGCCGGTCTTCTGCACGGAGGCGACGGCATGGAGCGCCAGGGTGGTCTTTCCCGACGCCTCTTGGCCGTAGATCTCGACCACCCGGCCGCGCGGATAGCCGCCGACGCCCAGAGCGAGGTCGAGCGCGAGCGAGCCGCTCGGGATGACGTCCATGGTCTGGGTGCCTGCGGCCCCAAGCTTCATGATCGAGCCCTTCCCGAACTGCTTTTCGATCTGGAGGATGGCCGCGTCGATGGCCTTGGTCTT
>CAAGKR010132920.1_pt1 | contig 12825 bp, 10 predicted proteins | sample 2556971 | NCBI WGS metagenome assembly CAAGKR01 (sample SAMEA5207829, study PRJEB30636) | soil metagenome | biome: forest; feature: boreal; material: soil | place: USA | collected 2011-09 | depth 1 m | reverse complement strand
CGTGGGCATGCGTGCGCGGTAGCTCCGGCTCGTCGGTATCGCCTGCGCTCATCGGGCGCGCACAAGAACACGCCTGGGATTGTTAGACAAGTCAAACTTTACGCTTTAATTTCGCCCGCTTCGACCCCGCGTCCACCGGCGCCGGACCCTTGCCGGTCCAGACCCATTTCTCCGCGCTGCGCAGCGAGGCGTCCGCCGCGCCGCCCAGCTCGACCAGTCCGGATCCCGAGCCGTCGGCCGCCACGGCATTGAGATAGTACCGCGTCGCCCCGGGTGCCTCGCCGGGAAGGGGAGGCGGGGGGAGCTTCCGGATCGTGCCCGCGTAGCCGAGGCCGAGCCTCTGCGAGGTCCTGCGCGCGAGAGAGGTGAAGAACCGGTCGAACGCGGCCTGTCGCTGGGCGGAAGTCATGGAGTTCGGGAAATCCTGAAGAAAAAGCGTTTGCTATACGTGTCCAAACAAGCTATCTAAGTTTTCACTCGTTTTCAACCACCTTATCCTATTATTGGTCTCATTAAAACACCATGAGTGACAAGACCAAAGTATCCGATGCCTCTCCCGGCGGCCTTTCCGCGACCGTTGCAGCGTCGCGCGGGATGTCCGAGCCCGATGTCGTCGATTTCCTGCCGCTGCCGGTGTACCCCCTGCTCGGCGTCCAGGTCCACTGCGTCAGGTGGCAGAAGATTGTCCAGGGCATGAAGCGCAAGGGGGTTGTCGTGAGGGTTCACCGGGAGAGCGACCGGGGCGGCCTTTTCAAGGCTGCGTCCCGACTCGACGTGAAGCTCACCAGCCGCAGGTGCTCCGGAGCCCCGGGGCAGGGTGCGAGCTGGCTCGTGCGCATCCGCCAGGCCGGGAGCCGAAATGCCGCGGACCTGGACGCCGCGGATCCCACGGCCTCGGACCGGGGGCGATACCGGGCGCTCGGCCTCCTCGTGCTTCAGCGGGGATCGCTGCCGCTCACGGGGCGCGACATGGCGGTCGCCCTTCACCGCTCTCTGCGCGAATTCATCCGCGAGAACGGCCTCGCCGGGAGGCGGCAGCGCAATGCGGTTGTCGTGAGCCCCGGAAAGGAAGGCGAATTCATCGTGTCCGTGGCCCCGAACATCCGGGCCGCGTATTCAGAGCGCGAGAAGAGCAAGACACCCGCCGCTTGACGCGCGCCTCAGCGTGGTCCAACAAGCGGGGCCATGGGTGAGTATTCAGATGGTCCAGCCGCCCTCGCGGTGTTCCGAAGCCTGCGCGGGCACCTGCGCGAGACGATCCTGGGCCAGGAGGAGGCCGTGGCCGGCCTTTCGGACGCGCTGCTCGCGGGGGAGATGGGCCACACGCCCAAGGGCAGGCCGCGGAGCATGCTTCTCATCCTGGGGCCGACCGGCACGGGCAAGACAAAGGCCGTCACCGAGGCGAGCAGGCACCTCTATGGAACCGAGGCGATAGCCCGGGTGAACGCCGCCGAGTTCTCGTCGGAGGAGCGGGTGCCGCTTCTCCTCGGGACGTCGGCCGGCGCGCGGGGGATCCTGGGCGGGCAGATCGACCGCCTGAGGTCGGCCGGGGGCCGGATCCTCCTTCTCGACGAGATCGAGAAGGCGAACCCAAGGGTGTCCGACTATCTCCTGGGAATCGAGGAGGCGGCGGTCACGCTCGCGAACGGCGAGACACTCGACCTTTCGGACCTGCACATCATCGCAACGTCCAACATCGGCTCGTCCGGGGTCATCGAGATGGAGGGCGTCGCGCGCTCGTCGGTGCGCCGCTTCGTGGAGCAGGAGGCCGCGGCCCACTTCCGGCCCGAGGTGCTCGCGAGGTTCACCTCGGTCCTGGTTTTCGGGCACCTGACGCGCGACATCCAGCTGAGGATATGCCAGCGCATGCTCGAGCAGGAGATAGCCTTTCAGTCCGGAGTGCTTTCCCGCAGGTATGGCCATCCGCACCGCATTCGCGCGGGCGCGGAGGTGTGCCGGCGGCTCGTGAGCGAGGGCTGGCACCGCAGGCTTGGCGCGCGGCCGATGCGGAACGTCGTCGAGCGCCGCGTCCGGGGGGCCCTGGTGGATTCGCAGCTCAGGGGCGCCCTGGGGCCGGGCGTGCGCGAATCGGTCCTCCTCGCCGACGGGTGCGGGGGAATCCGCGCCGCGGTGGCGCGGGCTCCCGTCATCCTTTGAATTCTGAGCGCTTTTGCGCGCTCGCCATGAAATGGGCCTGCGCCGAGAACGGGCGCTCGTCGGCGCCCCGGGGCGCGGGCAGGTAGGCTCCGTTTGAATCCAGGACATGGGCGTTGTCATTGTCCCTGAGCTCTGTCGGGAACATCTCGCCCAGTACCCACTGCCGCAGCGCCGGATCCCTGATGGGGAAAAGGACCTCGACCCGCCGGAAGAAATTCCGCGGCATCCAGTCGGCGCTTCCCGCCAGGATTACGGATTCGCCGCCCGCGTTCTCGAAATAGAAGCAGCGGGCGTGCTCGAGGAACCGGCCGACAATGCTTCTCACCGTGATGTTGTCGCTGAAGCCCTTCATCCCGGGAACAAGGCAGCAGACCCCGCGGATGATCAGGTCTATCTTCACGCCCGCCTGGGATGCGGCGTAGAGGGCGTCGATCGTCACCTTGTCGACCAGGGCGTTCATCTTGGCGAGGATGCGGGCCGGCTTGCCGTTCCTTGCGTTCGCCGCCTCACGGTCGATCAGTTCCTTGATGCGGCGATGGAGGTTGAACGGGGCCACCAGGAGGTTGCGGAACCGTTGCGTGCGCCCGAAGCCAGTGAGGGTGTTGAAGACCTGGGCGACGTCGCCTGTGATGTCCTTCCGGGACGTGAAGTAGCTCAAGTCGGTGTAAAGGCGGGCGGTCCTCGGGTTGTAGTTTCCGGTGCCGAGGTGGGCGTAGTTCTTCATGGACTTGCCCTCGCTCCGCACCACCAGGCACAGCTTGCAGTGGGTCTTGTGCCCCACGAGGCCGTAGACGACGTGGACGCCGGCCTCCTCGAGCTGCTTCGCCCACTGGATGTTGTTCGCCTCGTCGAAGCGCGCCTTCAGCTCGACGAGCGCCGTCACCTGCTTGTCGTTGCGGGAGGCCTCGATCAGCGCCCGCACGATCGGCGAGTCGCCGCTTGTGCGGTAGAGGGTCTGCTTTATCGCCACGACCTGCGGGTCGCGCGCCGCCTGCTCCACGAAATCGACCACCGGCGTGAACGCATCGTAGGGATGGTGGAGCAGGACGTCCTGCTCGCGCACGACGTCAAATATCCGGGAAGGCTCCCTCAGCGGGGAGACGTTCACGGGGGCGAACGGGGGGAACTTGAGGTCGGGCCGGTCCATGTCGGCCAGGCTTTGCAGGCGCAGCAGGTTGATCGGGCCGTGAAGCTGGTAGACGTACTCGTGGGACAGGTTCAGGTGCTGGCACAGCGTCCTGAAGATTCCCTCGTCCACCCCCTTCTCGATTTCCAGCCGCACCGCGGCTCCCCGCCTCAGGTTGCGAAGCTCGTCCTCGATCTTCTTGAGGAGGTTCTCGGCCTCCTCCTCGTCGATGTAGAGGTCGCTGTTGCGGGTGACCCGGAACGCATGAGCGCCCTTCAGCCGGTAGCCCGGGAAGAGCTCGCCCGCGCACAGCTTGATTATGTCGCTCAGGAAGATCGTCCGCTGCGGCCCGGATTTTGGGGTGCCAATCGTGACCAGGCGCGGGAGTATCCGCGGCACCGGGAGTATGGCCACGTGCGTCGCCGTCCCGTTGTCCTTCTTCGCGTCCGGGCTCTCGAGCGAGACGACGACGTTTAGCGTCTTGTTTCCAAGCTGCGGGAAGGGATGGGACTGGTCGAGGGCCAGCGGCGTCAGGACGGGGTAGATCTGGTCGCGGAAGTAGGTCCACACCCAGTTCAGCTCCGCCTTCGAAAGGTCGCGGGGCGAGCGGAATTCGATGCCCTCGCGGGCGAGCGCCGGGACGAGCTGGTGGTGCCAGCAATGGTACTGGTCCTCGACCATCGAGCCTGCGACCGAATGGATGCGCCGCAGCTGCTCAACGGGCGTGAGGCCGTCCGAGCCGAACTCCATCAGCCCGGAGTCGACCTGCTGCATGAGCCCGGCTACCCGGATCTCGAAGAACTCGTCCAGATTGGAGCTCACGATGGCCAGGAAGCGGACGCGCTCCAGGAGGGGGTGTCGGTCGCTCTGGGCCTGCTCGAGCACCCTGCGGTTGAACGCCAGCCAGCTCAGCTCCCGGTTGAAATATGCGACCGCGGCGGATACCTGCGCGCGGGCCTGGTTTTTGTGGGAAGTCATCTCGCCGGGTGGTTCTCAGGCAGGGAAACCCGGCATCATCCATTGTTCCGGGGGATTGAACGAGAAATTATTCAATCCTAAGCTCATTTGTAACAAGGGGGGCGCGGGGCGCCCCGTCAGCCCATCCGGAGGCTCGCGGCGCTCACAAACGCCCGGGGTTCACCGGGTCGCCATGGGCAACGTGCGGGCCGCCGCGGATTGCCCCCCGCGCTCAGGAGCGGTCGGGCCAGGGCGGCGGCGGCGGGAGCGACTTGCCGCTGGTCTTCAGCTCCAGGAGGATCTCCTCGATCGCCCGGTCGAGCTGCTGGTCGGTGCCCGCAAATTCCTTCGCGGGGTCGTTGTCGACGACGATGTCCGGGTCGACCCCGTGACCCTCGATGGGCCAGTCCTTGCCGTCCTTCGAGTACGGCGCGAACTCGGGCTTGTTGAGGAATCCGCCGTCGACTATCGGCAGCGTGCCCCGGATGCCGACCACGCCGCCCCAGCTTCGCTTGCCGATCACCTTGCCAAGCCCGTCAGACTTGAACCGGAAGGGGAAAATGTCCCCGTCCGACGCCGAGAATTCGTCCATCAGGACCACCTTGGGCCCAAGCTGCAAGTCGGCGGGATTCGGCCTGGGGATCCCGTTGCGCATCTTCTGGACCATCACCAGCTCGCGCGAGAGCCGCTCGATGATCATCGGGGACACGTTTCCGCCGCCGTTGCCGCGATCATCGATGATGAGCGCCTTCTTGGTGAGCTGGGGATAAAAATGCTTTGCAAACTCGCCCAGGCCCGCGACGCCCATGTCGGGGATGTGGATGTAGCCGACCTGCCCGTCCGTCATCTGCGAGACATGATCCGTGTTGCGCCGCACCCATGTCTCGTAGTAGAGCGGCCCCTCGTCCGCGATCGGGACGACCGTCACCTTCCGCGCGCCGTCCCCGACCGGCTTGGAATTGACCTCGAGGACAACCTGCTTTCCGGCTGTGCCTGCGAGGGCCGAGTAGATGTTTGAGAGCTCGCGGACCGGCCTGCCGTCGACCGCCAGGATGTAGTCGCCCTCCGCCACGTTCACCCCGATCTCGGTGAGCGGCGAGCGTGTGGAAGCCTCCCAGTTCTCCCCGTGCAGGATGCGGTCGATCCGGTAGGCACGGCTCTGCGGATCGCGGGACAGCTCCGCGCCCAGCAGCCCGGTCGAGATTCTCGGCGCCAGAGGGCGGTCGCCGTCACCCACATAGGTATGGCCGCTGTGGATCTCGCCTATGAGTTCGCCAATCAGGTAGGTGAGGTCGTACCGCGTCTGCGCGTAGGGCACGAGCGCCCCATACTTGGCGCGCATGGCAGGCCAGTCCACGCCGTTCATCGTGGGCGAAAAGAAGAAATCGCGCATCTGGCGCCAGCACTCGTTGTAGATCTCCGCCCACTCGGCATGCCGGTCGAGATTCATCTCGAGGCCTGCGAGCGAGAGCTTGTCCTTCACCTCCACCTTTGCAGTGGGAAGCTCGATGAACGCGTACTCCTTCTCGTTGGCCGCCGTGCCGGCCGCCTTTTCCTTCTTCTTGACGACGCTGACCAGCATCTTCTTGCCGTCCGCCGTGATCTCATAGGAGGCGACCTCGCCCAATTCGGTCTCCTTCCGGTCCTTCAGGTTGTAGAGGAGGAGGGTCGGCGTCATCTCGGCAGACGCTCCGGCCTCGGCCAGAGGCTGGCCGTCCTCGCGCAGGTAGTAGATCTTGCCGCCCACCTCGCGAATCGAGGTGTAATTCGAGGCCCTGATGGGCAGGCCGATCAGGCGCTCCTTGATCCCGTCCTCGTCCACCCGGACGACCACGGGCTTCGGCGGCCCTTCCTTCTTTGCCTCCTTGGCGTCGGATCCCTTGTCCTCGGGCTTGGGCGCGGGGGCGATTTCGACCTCGTCGCTCACGGGCTTTAGCGGCGAGTCGGTGTCCTTCGAAAGCGCTATGAGGTAGACGCGCTGGAGGTTCTTGTAGACATGGTCGAACTCGATGTCGCTTATGAGAGGGCTGAAGTCTCGCCCGGAGGCGAATAGCAGGAATTTCCCGTCGTCGCTGAACGAGGGGTTCGCCGCCGAGTACCAGCCGTCCGTGACCTCGAACTTCCTGGCGACCGCGACCGAGTAGAGCCACAACTTGACGAGCGACTGCTCCTCCGGCCGGATCCAGGCGATCCACGCGCTGTCCGGCGACCAGGCGTATTGGCGGATCTCAAACGCGGTGGCGCTGTCGACCAGGATAACCGCCTTGGTCTCGACAGTCACGTACCGGAGGCGCTGGAGCCGGTCCGCCCAGAGGAGCTTCCTGCTATCGGGCGACCAGATCGGGTTGTAATAATAGGTGTCCGCCGCCTGGGTGAGCCTCACGGGCTCGCCGCTGCCATCCTGGGACCGGACATAGAGCTCGTTCTCCCCGGACTCGTCGGAATCGTAGGCGATCCACTTTCCGTCCGGAGACCAGACTGCGTCGCGCTCGTGGACTCCCGACTTGCGGCTCAGGTTGCGGATGGCGCCGTCCTTTGCGGGAACGGTGAACGTGTTTCCGCGTGCGTTCACGACGACGCGCTTGCCATCGGGCGAGGGGGAGACCGATGCGACGAATTTCGCGACGTCTATGAGCTCGCTGCGCGACGTGACGAGGTCGTCCCTCACGGCGATCGGGACGCGCCGCGCCGCGCCGGCCGCGATGTCGAAGGACCATATGTAGCCGGCCTCCTCGAACACGATCACGCCGCCGCCAAGCGACGGGAACTTGATGTCGAAGTCCGAGAAATGGGTGTGCTGGGCGGTCTCCTTGGACGCCAGGTCGTAGCTGTAGAGGTTGAGCCTCTTGTCGCGGTCGGAGAGAAAGTAAATCCGGTTGTTCGGCGCCCACATCGGGATGATGTCCTGGGCGGGATTGTTCGTGATGTTCTCGATGGCTCCGGTCTTCAGGTCGTAGATCCAGATGTCGTCGGCCATTCCCCCCCGGTAGTCCTTCCAGGTGCGGAACTCGCGGAAGACCCTGTTGTAGGCCATCTTGGTGTCGTCGGGCGACATCGACAGGAAGCCGCCCCTCGGCACCGGCAGCTGCTTCGGCAAGTCGCCATCGATGCCGACCGAGTACAATTGGCCGTTGAAGGGGTTGAACGTGCGCATGCGCGAGCGGAAAAGGATCTCTCGCGAGGTGTTTTTCCACGCCATCACGATGTTGTTCGGGCCCATGCGGTCCCCGAGGTCATCCCGCGTGAGCGTCGCCGTATAGGTGAGCCGGCGCGGCGCGCCGCCGTCCGCCGGCATCAGGTAGACCTCCGTGTTCCCGTCGTACTGGGCCGTGAACGCGAGCTCCTTCCCGTCCGGGGAGAACCGGGGGAAAACCGCGTAGCCCGGGCCGTTGGTCAGCCTGCGGGCGGTGCCTCCCTCGATGCCGACCGTGTAGAGCTGGTCGGCGTACGAGAACACGATCTGCCTTCCGTTTGTCGCCGGGAAGCGCAGGAGGCGCGTGTCGTCGGGCAAAGGCGCGGTGTCCGGGCGAAGCGGCGGAGCGAGCAGCGCGAGGCCCGCGGCCTGCTTGCCCTCCGTAGCCGGGTCGCGCACGGGGCCGGCCGCGTCGGTGGGGGGCGCGGTTTGCGAGCGGAGCGGAAGGGCGAGCAGGGCAATCCCCGCAAGGGACAGGATGAATTTCTTCACAGGGGTATTGGGTTGCGATTGATGACTGTCCGCGCGGTCTGGGCCGTCAAAGCCATTTCCGGTTTCTTCCCGCCCGGCGGATCAGACCGATTCGAGTATCTTGTAGAGGCGCTTGACCATGCCGGAAGCGTCGTCCAGGAGCCCGGCGGAGATCAGCGCATTGTCGAGGACCTGCTCGGCCACGAGCTTCGCCTTGTCGGGCGCGGAGGACTGGAGCTCCGCGAGCCGCTTGATGACGGCGTGGCGCGGGTTGATCTCCAGGTTCACCCTCAGGGGAGTCTGCGCGCCATCCTTGTTCATCGCCTTCATCATCCTGCGCATGTGCGGCGAAACGAATTTGTCCGCGTTGAGCGCCAGCGCGGGGGAATCGACCAGCCGGTCGCTCGACCGGACGTCCGCCACGCGCTCGCCCAGGCTTTCCTTCAGCCATGCCAGGAGCGCCTTGGTCTCCGCCTCCCCGAGGGCGCCCTCGGCCTTCGGCTGCTCCGAGAGCTTCACGTCGGCGTGGTCGGCCGCCGTGATCTTCTTTCCGTCGAACTCCCGGACGTTGTTCATCACGTATTCGTCCACCGCCTCGTAGCAGAAAATAACCTCGAGGTTTCGCGCCCGGAAACCCTCCAGGTACGGACCCGCCTCTATCGACTCGCGGCTCGGGGCGATGAGGTAATAGATCTCCTTCTGCTCCGCGCCCATCCGCGAGACGTAATCGGGGAGGGATGTGGTCTTGCCCTTGTCGGTGAGCGAGGACTCGAATCTGAGCAGCTTCGTGAGCTGGTCCTTGTGGGCGAAGTCCAGGGCTGCGCCCTCCTTCAGGAACACGCCGAATTCCTTGTAGAACTCCGCGTACGGCTCGGGCCGGTTCGTCGCCTCGTCGTCCAGGAACTTCAGGAACCTCTTTGTGATGACCCTGTTCAGCTTCTCGACGAGCGAGCGGTCCTGCATCGTCTCGCGGGAGATGTTGAGCGGCAGATCCTCGCTGTCGACGACGCCCTTCAGAAAGCGGAGCCATTCGGGAAGCAGGTCCTTTGGCCGCGCGTCGATCATGACCTTGCGGCAGTAGAGCGCCACGGCCGCCTCCAGCCGCGAAAGGCCCAGCCTTTCCGTGTTGTCCTTCGGCACAAACAGAAGCGCGTTGATCGAGATCGGCGCGTCCGCGCTGAAATGCAGGCGGAGCCTGGGCTTCTCGGAGTCGTGGGCCTGGAACTTGTAGAACTCGTCGTACTCCTCCTCCTTGATCTCGCCCTTGCCGCGCAGCCACAGCGCCTGGACCGTGTTGATCCGCTTTCCGTTCAGGTTGATCGGAAACGAGACAAAGGCGCTGTAGCGCTCAAGGATCTCGCGGACCCTCCATTCCTGGCTGAATTCGGAGCACTCGTCCTTGAGGTCGACGACCACCTTGCACCCCCTGCGCTCGCCCGTGCTCTCCTCGATCGCATAGCTCCCCGCGCCGTCGCTTGTCCAGAGGAGCCCCGGCTCGGACTCCCGCCACGAGTGGGTGTACACCCTGACGGACTTTGCGACCATGAACGCCGAGTAGAAGCCGACGCCGAACTGCCCGATGAGCCCGGCTGCCTTCTGGTCCCCCTCGCCGAGGGCCTTGAGGAACGCCTTCGATCCCGAATGCGCGATCGTTCCAAGGTTCTCGACCAACTCGGCCTGGGTCATCCCGATCCCGAAGTCCTGGATCGTGAATGTCTTCGCCTTGTCGTCGGTCGTGATGTTGATTTCGAGGGCAAGCTTGTCGTCGTAGACGGACTTTTCCGTCACCTGGAGGTGCCGCTCCTTCTCGAGGGCGTCGGACGCGTTGGAAACGAGCTCCCGGACAAAGATCTCCTTCTCCGTGTACAGCGAATGGATGACGATATCGAGCAGCTGCTTGATCTCGGCCTGGAACTCGAAGGTCTGGGGTGCGGCGGTGGGCATTTGTGAATGGGAAATGAAGCACCGACACTACGCCGGTTCCGGCCAAATATCAACGCCGGCGGAGACGGCTTCGAGCGGCGCCGGGCCGCTGCGGGGCGCTGGCACCGGTCAGGCCCCCTATTTCACCCTGATCCTGAGGCCGACGCAGCATATCAGCGCGGCGCCGGCGAATGTCGCGACCTGGTAGGCCACGAGGGCCCTGCTGGAATAGTGCCACATGATGAACATGTACCCGCAATTTGTGGCGACCAGCGAGGCAAGCGTGCACGTCGTGATCGCGGATCGCAGCCACCCGTCTATCGCAATTTCGGTAGGCTGCTTGTTCAGCACGCGGTCAAAGGCCACGGCGCACGCGACGAGGAGCGGCAGGGAAGACGCGAAGCAGATGATCGCCCATTCAAGCATTTCCGGTCTGTCGGAAACCAGGGTCAGCGAGATTATCGCCCCCACGTTGGCGGTCAGGGAGCCCAGGGTTATCGACCTGAATACCCTGACCTGGGCCGGCTTGCTGTAATCGATCATCTGCATAAGTGGGCGCCCCGCAGCCGCGGGGCGGGATCATGGCCGGTCATTTGGCGGCGCTGTCGCCGACGGAAATCACCTCGAGCGACGTCAACATGCGGGCCCAGCGGGCGGGGCGTTTGTCGCCGGGAACAACGAGGCGTACGGGCCCGAGGGCATCGGGCAGCGCGTGGCCATCCTGGCTGTCGGCAACGAGGATCACGCGGCTGTCAAAGGCATCATCGAACTCGGCAAGCGCGAAGACGATGTCGTAGTTGTCGCGGCAATGGGCGAGCACCGCGAGGCGCAGGTTCTTCCCCCGGAGCTTCTCCCCAAGCGGGACGCCGGCCCTTGCCAGCAGGTCCCGCACCGGCACGCCCGAGTAAACGTGGCTCTTCTTCTCATGGGAGTCGAAGGCCGTCACGTCCTGGTGGGGCAGGCCGGACAGGTCCGCCTCCGAGAGGGCCAGCGTCGTGCCTTCATATGCAATCGTGAGCCTGGGACCGGCCGCCGGCACGCCCTGGGCGGCCGAGAACCCGAAACCGGACAGGAGGACCAACGGGATAAGGAAAGCTGGAAGACGGGCCACGGGAAAACGATGCAGGTCCGGCGGCGCCGGACAAGTTTGATCGGGGTCGGCCGGGGGCGCCGGGCGACGGGCGCGCGGGTTGATGAAAGGGCATTATTCTGCATGGTGTCGGCATAGTCTCATGACCTCTCCCGCGGCCCCCCGTCCCCTCCATCCTGAGGTCAGGATCGGCCATGTGCATCTCAAGGTCGCGGACCTTGACCGCGCGCTTGCCTTCTACTGCGGCGTCCTCGGTTTCCAGCTCATGCAGAGAATTGACTCCAGCGCGGCCTTCATTTCCGCCGGCGGTTATCATCATCACATAGGCCTCAACACATGGGAGAGCCTTGGGGGTTCGCCGCCCCCTCCCGGATCGACGGGACTCTATCACCTGGCGATCCTTTACCCCACCCGGGCGGAGCTTGCCGACGCGCTCCGGCGCCTGGTGAAGGCCCGCATCCCCCTGGATGGGGCTTCGGACCACGGGGTGAGCGAGGCCCTGTACCTGCGCGACCCGGACGGGAACGGCGTCGAGCTCTATCGGGACCGTGCGCGCGAGCAGTGGCCCCGCGACGCCAAGGGCGGCGTGGCGATGTTCACCCGGCGCCTGGACCTGGACGGCTTGCTCGCCGAGCCCAAGCCGGCCTGAAGCCCGCTAACCTCCCAGGTATGCGGCCTTGAGCTGGGGGTTCTTCCTCAGGTCCGCGCTCGCCCCGTCCATGGTGAGCTGGCCGGTTTCCAGGACATAGGCGTAGCCGCTTATCTCGAGCGCAAGGTTGGCGTTCTGCTCTACGAGGAGGACGGCGATCTTCCGGTCCCGGTTGATCTCGACGATCTTCTCGAAGATGGTGCTGATCAGCCTGGGCGCTATTCCGAGCGAGGGCTCGTCGAGCATCAGGAACTTGGGTTCGCCCATGAGCGCCCGCCCGATCGCCAGCATCTGCTGCTCGCCCCCCGAAAGCGTGCCGGCCGTCTGGCGCAGGCGCTCCTTGAGGCGTGGGAAGATGCCGAAGACGTAGTCGCGGTTTCCCGCGATCGCGGCCTTGTCGCTGCGCAGGTACGCGCCCATCGCCAGGTTCTCGTCCACGGTCAGGTTCGAGAACACCATCCGTCCCTCGGGGACGTGCCCGATGCCGCGGGCCACGATCTTGTGGGCGGCCAGCTGGGTGATGTTCTCACCGAGAAAGGTCACTGAGCCGCTCCTCGGCCTGAGCAGGCCCGAGATGGTCCGGAGCGTGGTCGTCTTTCCCGCCCCGTTGCCCCCGATGAGCGTCACGATCGAGCCGTGGCCCACCTTCAGCGAGATGCCGCGCAGCGCCGAGATGGCGCCGTAGGAAACGCAGAGCTCGGAAATCTCGAGCATCGGCGTCAGTGGTGCGCGAAACCCGCCTCGTGGGGCTCCCCGAGGTAGGCCTCGATCACCTTCGGGTCGTTCTGGATCTCCGCGGGGCTGCCTTCCGCGATCTTGACGCCGTAGTCGAGGACGGCGATCCGGTGGCAGACTCCCATGACAACCTTCATGGAGTGTTCGACGAGCAGGATCGACAGGCTGAACTCCTTGTGGATCCGCTGGATCAGCGCCATCAGCCCGACCTTTTCCGTCGGGTTCATTCCCGCGGCAGGCTCGTCGAGCAGCAGGAGCTTGGGCCTGGTCGCAAGGCACCGCACGATCTCCAGGCGGCGCTGCTCGCCGTAGGGCAGGCTCGTCGCCGGGGCGTCACGGAAGCGGCGCAGGTTGAAAAGGTCGAGGAGCCCCTCCACGCGCACGGCGATCGCCGCCTCGTCCTCGCGGAAGGCGCGCATGCGCACGAGCGCCTGCGCCGGCGCGCAGGACCTGTGGAGGTTGCAGGCAACCCTGACGTTGTCGAAGACCGACAGGCTCTTGAAGAGCCGGATGTTCTGGAAGGG
>CAAGKR010476772.1_pt1 | contig 12829 bp, 16 predicted proteins | sample 2556971 | NCBI WGS metagenome assembly CAAGKR01 (sample SAMEA5207829, study PRJEB30636) | soil metagenome | biome: forest; feature: boreal; material: soil | place: USA | collected 2011-09 | depth 1 m | reverse complement strand
GGGATCTTGCCTGACGATCAAGCCTCGAGCAGCAACGTCACGGGTCCATCGTTGACCAGCTCGACGGCCATGTGGGCGCCGAAGATCCCGCGCGCTGCGCCCGCCTGCTCGCAGAAGCGCTCGTACAGCGCACGCGCGTGGTCGGGCGCGGCCGCGTCCTTGAAGCTCGGCCGGTTACCCCGGCGCGTGTCGCCGTAGAGGGTGAACTGGCTGACGCACAGGATCTCGCGCTCGTCCAGCGGCTCGTTCATCTGACCCTTGGCATCGGCGAAGATGCGCAGGGCGCGCACCTTGTGAGCCAGCCGGTCGGCGGTCTCGGCGCCGTCATCGCCCGCGATGCCGAGCAGCACGAGGAGCCCGGGGCCGATCGCGGCGACCCTCTCGCCGTCCACCCGCACCGCGGCGCTGGTGACCCTCTGAACGAGCGCGCGCATCGCCGCCGAGTATGGCATACTTAAGTACATGCTTAAGCAATATTCGGCCGCCGATCATCAACCGGTCGACCTCCTCTTCCAGGCGCTCGCCGATCCCAGCCGCCGCTCGATGGTGGATCGGCTCACGCGTGGGCCGGCCTCGGTGAGCGAGCTCGCGAGGCCGTTCGCGATGTCGCTGCCCGCGGTCGTCCAGCATCTGCACGTGCTCGAGGCGAGCGGCCTGGTGCGCTCGGAGAAGGTCGGTCGCGTACGCACCTGCCGCATCGAGCCCACCGCGCTGGCGCAGGCCGAGGGCTGGATCAGCGAGCGGCGGAGGATGTGGGAGCGCCGCCTGGACCGGCTCGGCGAGTACCTCGACGAGCACCCCGACCAACCACAGCAAAGGAGCAACTCGTGAGCGAGCGTTCCGTGGCACACGCCACATTCACGATCGAGCGGATCTACGACGCCTCGCCCGAGCGGGTGTTCGGCGCGTGGTCGGAGCCGGTGGCGAAGGCCCGCTGGTTCGGCCCCGGCGACTCTCATGAGCTTGACTTCCGCGTCGGCGGGCAGGAGCATCTCACCGCGCGCGGGCCGGATGGCTCGAACTACGCGTTCGACAGCCGCTACCAGGACATCGTGTCCGGCCAGCGCATCGTCTACGCCTACGACATGCATCGCGAGCAGACGCGCATCTCGGTGTCGCTGGCGACGATCGAGTTCAAGCCGGCCGGGGAGGGCACGCGGCTGGTCCTGACCGAGCAGGGCGCATTCCTCGACGGCGAGGACGACTCGGCCGCGCGCGAGCACGGCACGCGCGCGCTGCTCGAGAGGCTCGCGGCAGAGCTCACGGACGAGCGCCGATGATGGCGGCCACGGACGACGGCGCCGCGGCCACGCCCGGCTTCCGGCCGCAGCCGGCCGGCGAGCGTTCGCGCTGGATCGCCCTGTACGTGCTCTGCGTCGGGATGCTGATGATCGTGCTCGACGTGACCGTCGTGAACGTCGCGCTCCCGTCGATCCAGGACAACCTGGGCTTCTCGACCTCGAGCCTCGCGTGGGTGGTCAACGCATACCTGATCGCCTTCGGCGGCCTGCTGCTGCTCGCCGGGCGGCTCGGCGACCTGCTCGGTCGCAGGCGCGTCTTCCTGCTCGGCGTGGGGCTGTTCACCGCGGCGTCCCTGGCGTGCGGGCTCGCGCAGAGCCAGGAGCTGCTGATCGCCGCCCGCTTCGCGCAGGGCATCGGCGGCGCGATGACCTCGGCTGTGATCCTCGGCATGATCGTGACGATGTTCCCAGAGCCTCGCGAGCGGGCCAAGGCGATCGGCGTCTACGCGTTCGTGGCCTCGGCCGGCGGCTCGGTGGGCCTGCTGGCGGGCGGGATCCTGACCCAGTCGATCAACTGGCACTGGATCTTCTTCGTGAACATCCCGATCGGGATCGCGACGGCGGCCTTCGCGAGGCGCCTGCTGGCCGCCGATGAGGGCATCGGCCTCGGCGAGGGCGCGGACGTCCCGGGAGCAATCCTCGTCACGGGAGCCCTGATGTTGGGCGTCTACACGATCGTCAAGCCGGCCGCCGAGCAGGGGTGGGGAGCGCCCCGCACGTTGGCGCTCGGTGGCGTCTCGCTGGCGTTGCTGGCCGCCTTCCTCGTGCGCGAGGCGAGCGCCCGCAACCCGCTGATACCGCTGCGGATCTTCCGCTCACGCGAGGTCAGCGCCGCCAACATCGTGCAGGTCCTGTCGGTCGCCGGCATGTTCGGCATGTTCTTCCTCGGGGCCCTCTACCTGCGGCGCGTGCTCCACTACGACGCCCTGCAGATCGGCCTTGCCTTCCTGCCCGTCACGATCGCGATGGGGTCGCTCTCGATTCGCTATTCCGAGCGGCTGATCATGCGCTTCGGCGCGAAGGCCAACATCGTCTCGGGCCTGGTGGCGATCATGGTGGGGCTCATGCTGTTCGCGCAGACGCCCATCGCCGGCAGCTACGTCGCGCACGTGATGCCCTCGATGCTGCTGCTCGGCGTGGGCGCCGGAGCGTGCTTCCCGGCGCTCATGGCCGTCGCGATGTCGGGCTCAACGCCGCAGGACGCCGGGCTGGCCTCGGGCCTCGTGAACACGACCGCGCAGGTCGGCGGCGCGCTCGGACTGGCCGTGCTCGCCACCCTGTCGAGGTCGCGAAGCGACCATCTGCTGAGGGCTGGACGCTCGTCTGCGGCGGCTCTGACGGGGGGTTACCACCTCTCCTTCTGGATCGCCTCGGCGCTCGTCGCCGGCGCGGTCGCCGTAGCGCTGGCCGTGCTGCGGCCGCACGCTCGGCTCAAACAGGCACCCGCGTTCGACGGCGAAACCGCCCCGACGGTGGCCGTCGCGGAGCGGGCTGCATAGGGCGCTGCTCGCGGCCGCGGCCGGCGGCGCGCAGGCGGATCACGCCACGCAGATCGTCTCGCGCGGTCGCCAGGATGTCTACGCGGGAGTCTCGATCCTCGACCCAGCGGACTGGAACCTCATGGATCGACAGCTTGCTGCGCTGGGCGAGCCACAGCAGCTCGGTGTCGAAGAACCAGGCGTCGTCCTCGACCTCGTCGAGCAGCGGCTGGATCAGCTCGCGCCGCCCGGCCTTGAGGCCGCACTGGGCGTCGGAGAAGGTGGCGCCGAGCGCGATCCGCAGCAGGAGGTTGTAGCCCCGCGAGATGATCTCGCGTTTGATCCCGCGCGTCACCTCGGCTCCGGCAGCCAGGCGCGAGCCGATCGCGATGTCGCCCCGCCCTTCGAGCAGGGGCGTCAGGAGCTCCTCGAGCGCCACGAGGTCCGTCGAGAGGTCGACATCCATGTAGGCGAGCACCTCCGCCTCGCTTGCGCTCCAGGCCGCGCGCAGCGCCAGGCCGCGTCCCTTGCGAGGGAGATGCAGGGCGGCGACCTCTGGTAGCTCGCGCGCGAGCGCACGCGCGATCGCGAGCGTCGCGTCGGTGCTCGCGTTGTCCGCGACGGTGATCCGGAAGGGGAAGCTGAAGTGGCGCCTCATGTGGGCGCGCAGCGTGCGCACGCTCGACTCGAGCGCGTGCTGCTCGTTGTAGACGGGAATCACGATCTCGACGCTGGGCGGGCTCATGTCAGTCATGTCAGCCATGCTGGTGCACCCAGCTTGGAGGTCGCTGGGCATTGGCCGAAAGCCGGCTGAGCGTGATCGTCGGCGGCGGCTGGATGACCTCGTGCGAGCCGTCATCGAGGACGATCACGCCTCCGTGCGGCAGCCACGCGCGGGCCGCGCCCGGTCCGCTGAGGATCGCCGCTTTGGCGTGGATCTCGGCCATCAGCGCGCTCGGCGCGAGCGCCGTCACCTGGACGACGCCGGTGTAGGCCGGCTCACCGGTCCACGGATCGAGCAGGTGATGGGCGGGACGTCCGCGCGCGTCCAACCACGCACGCCGGCCGATCCCGCTGGTGGCGACACCCGTGCGCGTCGACTCGAACGTGTGCAGCGTGCGCCCGTCAAACGGGCTTTCGACGTGGATCGGGCGGCTGTAGCCGTCGCTGCCCCCGATCACGAGGTCGCCGGCGCAGTTGATCGCGAAGCTCGGGTGCTCCGCCAGCTCCTCGGCGAGCACGTCGGCGAAGAGTCCCTTCGCTAGGCCGCCGCTGTCGAGCTTGACCCCGATCGGGCGCTTGACCGTGTGATCGGCGAGGCTCACCTCGATCTCCCGCCACCGCAGCGCGACGCCGGCGCGGGCGGGCCTGCGTGGGGGCGCGAGCCTCAGCGCCGTCGGCAGCGGGAGCTGATCGCGAAGCTCGCCGGAGTAGCCGGCAGCCTCGATCTGATCGATCAGCGTCGCGTCGACCAGTCCCGCGGTCAGGAAGCCGGCGCTCACGACGGCATTGGCGAAGCGCGCCATCAGCGGGCTCACGGGCACCACCGGGCGCGGGTCCCGATTCAGGGACGACAGCTCGCTGTGCGCCCGGAAGCGCGAGAAGCGCTCGTGCCAGCCGAGCAGGCTGCGCCGGACCTGGTCGACCGCCTCCCGCGCCGAGGCCTCCCGGCCGGCGCCGATGACGAAGGCGGCGCAGGAGGAGCCGAAGCAGTCGAAGGTCTCGCCGATCTCGGTCTCGCCGCTCATGACTGCGAGGTCGTCACCGCGGAGGCGCTGTTGCTGGATTCTTCGCTGGCCGAGGAGGAGGAACCCGAGGAGCCCGACCCGCTCGTGCTCGAGCCGCTCGAGGATTCGGTGCCCGACGATTCGGTGCTGTTCGACGTCCCGGTCGACGTCGAAGAGGCCGTGGCTGTGGCTTTCTTGGTCGAGAGCGCGGGATCGTGTCCCGAGGCCAGCTGGACGTAGACCGCCAGGAAGGCGGTGCTGAAGAGCGCGGCGGCGAGGCCCACGACCGATCGGCGGATGCGCCGCGCGCGCCGGCGCATCGCTGCTCGGCGGCCTCGTGCGATCGACCTGGCGTTCAGCTGCTCGGCGGTCGGGCCGGAGGGCGGGGCAGGTGGGGAGATGGTTCTCTGCCGGTCCATGTTCACTCCAATCTCGGGCTGGTGGATTCCGTCGTTTGTAGTGTCGAGCGCGCATGTCGGAGTTCCCTGGAGCTGCCCTGGGAGGATCCTGAGTGCCGAGCCGTCAAATGCGGGCGCCGCCGAGGGCGAGCCTGCACGGCGTTCGCCTCGAGGCTGAGCCGGGAGCCGGGTCACGGGAAGATCTGCTCCCCGCTGTCCTCGTCGACGACGCGGATTGCGACGGCCGGGCAGACGCGGGCGGCCTCGAGCATGAGCTCGTCGGATCCCACCCCGATAACGACCGCGACGTCCTCGAGGCGGAAGATCTCGGGCGCGATCGCCTCGCAGTCTCCGTGAGCGGCGCACGCGCTCTCATCGATCTGGGCCACGTAGCTCATGCGAACGTCCTTTCGGTGGTGGGGGTCAACAGCGCCCGCGCGTGCGGGAGCATCTCCGGGCGGCCCGCGAGCAGCACGGCCACCGGTTCCCCGTCGCGCGTGAAGGTCGCGGTGAAACGGCGCGAGGCCGGGTCGCCGTCGAAGCCCGCCTCGTCGGCCAGGGACGCGCGCCCCAGATACTGCACGCGGGGTCCCGTAGAGGTCGCTCCAGAAGCTCGAGATCGACGCGGGCCCCGGGTCCAGGCCGAGCATCGCCTTGGCGACGCGGCTGCCCTGACGGCCGGCGCTCTCCCAGTGGTTGCCGAGCACGTGCGCGCCGATCTGCGGATCGAAGATGGCTGCGGCGTCGCCGGCCGCGTAGACGTCGGGGACATCGGTGCGGCCGTCGAGGTCGGTGCGCACGCCCGTGCGCTGCAGCGCGGTTCCGTCCAGCCAATCGAGATCGGGCTGCACGCCGACGCCGAGGAGCACGTGATCGCAGGCGATCGTGCGTCCGCCCGCGAGCGTGACCGCTTGCACCCGGCGGCCCTCGCCCCGCGGCGCCACCACCTGCTCTCCGAGCAGCAGCTCGACGCCGCTTTCGCGATGCAGCTGCGCGAACCAGTCGCCCATCTCCGTGCCGAGCAGGCTCGCCAGGGGGGAGGCGGCGGCCTCGACGATCTTCGTGTGCACGCCGGCCTGGCGGGCCGCCGATGCGACCTCTTGACCGATGAAGCCGGCTCCGATCACGAGCAGCCGGCTGCCCGGCACGAGCGCGGCGCGCAGCGTGCGGGCGTCCTCGAGCGTGCGCAGGCCGCTGACGTTCTCGAACCCGTCGAACATCGCCAGAGAGCGGGGACGCGCGCCGGTCGCGATCAGCAGCCGTCCGTATCGCAGGCGCGAGCCGTCGGCGAGCTCGATCAGCTTGTCGCGTTGATTCAGCCGGCGAGCCGCGACGCCGAGCGAGAGCCGCACCGCCTTCTGCTCATACCACTCGCGCGGGCGAAACGAGAGCGTGTCCTCGATGTCGCCCTCGAAGAGCGCCTCCTTGGACAGGGGCGGGCGGTCGTAGGGGCGGTGAGGCTCGCCGCAGACCATCACGATCGGCTCCTCGCAGCCGCAACGACGCAGGGTCTCCGCGCAACGCTGGCCGGCCAGTCCGCCGCCCACGATCACGATCGGATCGCTCATCGCGCGGGGCTCGGCTGCGGCGTCGCGGACGGGCTCGACCAGCGGATCGCCAGCAGGAGGAGCGCGGGTACCACGACGATCGCCGTCATCGCCAGGAACCAGGCCTGTCCGGCGTCGGTCCCCTCGCCGAGCGAGTGCACGATCCCGAGCATCCAGGCCAGCGCCGTGAAGCGGTGCAGCTTGCGCCAGCGCTGCGGGCCGATCCGACTGCGCGCGTAGTAGGAGAGTCCGAGCAGCAGCAGGACCCAGAAGGCGACTATCCCGGCGCTGGTCCAGAGTGTCTTGTAGCCGCTGAGGAAGGGGATCGCGATATCGCCGAGGCTCGGGTTGATGTAGCTGTCGCCCAGCAGGGTCAAGCCGTGGACGACGAGGGCCACGAGCGTGGCCAGCGACAGCGCCTCGTGCGTGACGCGCAGGTCCGGCTGGCGTCCTTTGAGGATGCGCCCGCCCATCAGCAGGCCGATGCATACCGAAAGGCTCGAGAGCACCAGCGCGGCGATGCCTGCCGCCCTGCTCGTGATCCAGAAGAGGTGGGGGCCGACGGCGGTGGCGAGGAGCTGGGTGTTGATCATGTGAGCATCAAACTGGGGGTTCCTGGGAGCAGGCTGTGAAGGGACTGGGCACTTGGTGAGCCTTGCGGCGTTCCCGTGAGGGTCGCTCGCGAGCGATCGGGCTCACCGGCGCCCGGGGATCTCGCGCGCCGCCGTCGGGTGCCGGCCGGGACACGTGCGGCGCGCTAGATGCCGGCGTGCGCGCCCTGCAAGAAGGTCTTGACGGTGTTGCTCGAGATCGCGAAGCCGACGCCGGTCGAGCCTCCCTGCCCGCCGCTCGTGCTCGCCGAGGCGATCTGCGAGTTGACACCGATCACCGCGCCGGACGCGTTGATCAGCGGACCGCCCGAGTTGCCGGGGTTGAGCGCCGCGTCGGTCTGGATCACGTGGCTGATCGTCGCTTCGTCGGGCGCCTTGATCTGCCGGTTCACGGCCGAGACGACCCCGGTCGTCAGGGTCCAGTTCAGGCCGAACGGGTTGCCGATCGCGTAGGCCGGGTCGCCGACCTGCGTCGCGCTGGAGTTGGCGAGCGAAAGCGGATGCAGCGTCAACCCGCTGGGAGAGATCTTCAGAAGCGCCAGATCGTGGGACGGGTCCGTTGCGATCACGCTCGCCTGCCGCGTCTGGCCGCTGGAGCCATCGAGCGAGACCGTGATCGTGCCGGCCCTTTCAACCACGTGGTCGTTCGTCACGATCAAGCCGCTCGTGCTGAGCACGATCCCGGTTCCCGTGTCCGTCTGCGTGCCCTGTTCGGCACCGAAGGGTGACAGCGAGCGCGGGGCGGCGCTCGAGGTCGCCCGGATCGCGACCACGCCGCGGGCATCGCGTTCGTAGACTTCGCGCGGCGTCAGCGGGGTGGTCGCGGTCAGCTGCGAGGCGAAGGTCGTTCCGCCCGAGGGGCGTACGAGCACCTGCTTGGTGCTTTCGGAGAAGGGGTGTCCGAGCATGATCGCGAGTGCGGCCGCCAGGCCGCCGATCGCGGCTGAGATGAAAGTGACCACCTTTGAGTTCGTCATGCTCGGGCTCCTGTGTGGGGTGTCGGGACACTGTGGCGAGCGCCGCTGAACCGCGAGTAACAGGGGAGTAAGCGCGCGGTAAGACCCGGCAGAGCCGATGGGCGACGCTGGACGGCGCCGCCCATCGGCTTGCACGGGCGTGTCGGGGACGCCTCAGGCACTGGCCGGGACTGCGCTTGCGCGAGCGAGGCGGATGTGACCGGCTGCCCGCGCGGGCCTGACGGCGGCCGGCGGTGTACGCACCGTCGCCGTGGCGAGCGACACGTGGGGCGTCAGCAGCTTCGCCCGCGACGTCGCGTAGGCGAGGATGCCGAGGATCGCCAGATCGGCGAAGACGATGGCTGCGATTGCGACTGAGAGGGTCATGGCATACCTTTCGGTTGGCGTTGATCCGTTGATCGACTACCGGGAGTGTCGAGCCGCAGGCTGAGCCGGGTGTGGGTCCGGCCTGGGAGCTTCCTGAGAAGCCGGTCGCGCGGCTCAGCCGGCGTCGGACGCGATCGGCTCGGGCGCGGACTTCGGCAGGCGCACGAGGAACAGCGCGCCTCCGCCCGGCGCCTGCTGTGCGCTGATCTCGCCGTAGTGGGCCTCGACGACACCGCGGGCGATCGCCAGCCCGAGGCCAGCTCCGGCCTTGCCCCGCTCGCGACCGCCCTCGGCGCGCCAGAAGCGGCCGAAGAGATGATCCTGCGAGACGTCGGGCAGCCCCGGCCCATGGTCGCGCACGCCGATCGTGACCGTCTCCTCGTCCTGTTCGACCGACACCTCGATCGGGGTCCCGGCGGGGGTGTGCACGAGCGCGTTGCGCAGCAGGTTGGCGAGCACCTGTCGCAGCTGATGCGGGTCGCCCGAGGCGAGCGCGATGTCGGGTGCGCTCAGGCCGATCGTCCTGTCGGGTGCCGTCGCGCGCGCGTCCTCGACGGCGTCACGCGCGAGCAGCGCCAGGTCGACGGGCCCGCGTCGCAGCTCGGGCGCCTCGTCGAGGCGCGCGAGCGTCAGCAGGTCCTCGACGAGGACGCCCATGCGCTTGGACTCCTCCTCGATGCGCCGCATCGCCTTCTCGGTTCCGGCGGTGTCCCCTGTGGCTCCCATGCGGAATAGCTCGGCGTAGCCGCGAATCGAGGCCAGCGGGGTGCGCAGCTCGTGCGAGGCGTCGGCCAGGAACTCGCGTAGCCGCTCTTCGCTGGCGGTCCGTTCGGCGAAGGCCCGCTCCAGGCGCTCGAGCATCGCGTTCAGCGCCAACCCCAGGCGCCCGACCTCGGTTCGCGGAGTCGCCGGGCTGACGCGACGCGAGAGCTCGCCGGCGGCGATCTGTCCGGCTGTCACCTCGATGCGGTCGAGCGGGCGTAGCCCCAGCCGGACGACGAAGAACGCGCTGAGACCAAGCGCAGCCAGCACGCCGCCGATCACGAGGCCCTCCACCAGCAGCAGGCGGCTGAGCGTCTGGTCGACCTCGTGCAGCGGCACGGCGGCGACCGTGATCCCCGTGTCCTCAGGGTCCTGCTTGGCGAACACGCGGTAGCGAAGCCCGGAGGAGCCGACCGAGCCGACGGTGAAGAGCTTTCCGAGGGGCACCTGCGCCGGGATCTTCGCCGCGGGCGCTTCGGCTTCGCTTTCGCTGTATCGGATCGCGACGTGTCCGAGGACCTTGCCGGACGCGTCCCTGCGCTGCCCGTAGGTGCCGGGAGGGATGTTGAGGTTGCTGCCGGCGGGCCCGCCGCCCGGGCGGCCGCGGCCGGGCAGCTGCGCACCGCCGCCCGCGGAGCGCGAGCGCGCGCCGGCTGAGCTCGAGGAGCCGAGCGGGGGTCGGTAGCCCTTGCTGTCGAGCGCGAAGGAGAGGGCGGGCCATGCCGCCTTGACCTCCTGGTCCACCCTCCCTTCGAGGAACGAGCGCTGCTCTGCGTAGGTCACGGCGGCGAGCGCCACCAGGCCCGCTGCCGCGAGCAGGAGCACGCTTGCGAGCACGCGGGAGCGCAGCGAGGTCATCAGGCCCGCGGGGCCTGGAGTGCGTATCCGACGCCGCGCACGGTCTTGATCAACGACGGTCCATGGGCGTCCAGCTTCTTGCGCAGGTAGCTGATGTAGGTCTCCAGGACGCGGCCGTCGCCGCCGAAGTCGTAGTTCCACACGTGGTCGAGCAGCTGGGCGCGCGTCATCACGCGGCGCGGGTTGAGCATCAGGTAGCGCAACAGCCGGTATTCGGTAGCGGTGAGCTCGATCGGCACCCCTGCCCGCGCGACTTCACGCGACTCCTCGTCCATCTCCAGGTCCTCGAACACGAGGCGCCCCGACTCGGGGGTGGCCTGTCCGGTGCGCCGCAGGATCGTCCGGATCCTCGCGACGAGCTCCTCGAGGCTGAAGGGCTTGGTCATGTAGTCGTCGCCGCCTCCGCTCAGGCCGCGTACCTTGTCCTCGGTGGCGTCTCGCGCGGTGAGGAAGATGATCGGCACCCCCGCGCGCTGCGCGCCGAGGCGTGCGGCGACGTCGAATCCCTCCATGTCGGGGAGCATCACGTCGAGCACCATCAGATGGGGGTTGAAGCTCCGCACCGCGGCTAGGGCCTCGCGGCCGGTCCCGGCGGTCTCGACCGCGAATCCCTGAAAGCGAAGCGCCATCGAGACGACCTCGAGCAGGCTCGGCTCGTCGTCGACGACCAGGACGCGATGGGCGTTTGCCTCAGCGGCCATCGGGGCTCCCGTGCTCGCGCGCGGCGTCGGCCGCGCTTGCGACGGACGTGGGTGAAGGGCTGAGGCTCATCGTGGTCTCCCGTGCGGGGTGATGCGAGTTGCTCGGAGGATCAACGCTCCCGCTGAGCGTATCCCGTGAGACGCCTGGGAGCTTGCTGAGAGCGCCCTAAGCGCGCTGCAGGCGCAGGTCGAATTCCATGGTCGCCTTTTCGGTCACGTTGACGAAGCCCCCGATGCTCGGTGCGGTCATGCCGAATTCGCTCCAGGGGAAGGTGAGGGAGCCGACGGCCTCGAGCGTGGATCCCGACAGGCTCATTTCCACCGGCACGGTCTCCTTCTTGGAGGTGCCGTGGATGTCGAAGGTCCCGGTGACCGACAGATGCGCGACCTTGCCCTCGAGGGCGCTCGCCGAGACCGTGAGCGGCGTCGAGAGCGCGAATGTCGCCGTTGGATAGCGACTGCTTTCGAGCCCGATTTCGTGGATTTTTTCGTCGCGCATCGACCTGTCGCTTTTGAGGGTGTTGACGGCCACGTTGAAGGAGGCGGTGGTGATCGTGACGGTGCCGCCGGTCTCGCCGAACGTGGCGCCGCCGGTGATCTGCGAGGTGCGCCCCACCGCATCGCTCTGGGCGGGGAGGAAGCCGAGCTTCTCGCGGACGCGGTAGCCGGCCTGCGAGCCGGCCGCGACCTTCCAGCTGCCCGTCAGCTCGGTGCCCGAGCTTGATCGCGTCGTCGGGCCGGCAGCGCTCGTGGTGCTCCCGGCCGTCGAGACGCTCAGGCTGAACCGTTTGGGGGAGGAGGTCGGGAAGAGGACGAAATAGGCCACGGCGAAGGCCACGACGGCGAACGTCGCGAGGCTCGCGCCGATCGCGATCGCAGCGCCGCGCCTGCTCTGCGGGCGTCGAAACAGCCTGGCCACCTTGTCGCTCCTCTCGTTCGGGGAGGCGACGGGTCTGCCCGCCGCCAGGCACATCACAGACGGCCAGGCTGTGAGCGGGCGCAGGGCTTGCTGAGATCTCGCTGAGTATTCGCCCGCTGAGAGGCGGCGGATCGCAGTGCGGTGCGAGCAAAGAGAAGACGCGGCCGCGAGCCGGTCGAGGAACCCTGTCCATCGAGCCCGAGGGCCCTCCGGCTTGGTGGCGCGGCCTCACACCTCATGGCCTCGCTCTTTACGGCTCGCAAACCGCGTACGGATCAACCTACGACGCCCTGCGGCCGGTTGCAAGCCCCGCGCGGGATGCTTCCGGCACCTTGCGGAAGAATCCGCATCGCAGCCGCCTCGGGGGGCACGGGGACGGGCGTTCAGAGCAGTGAAAGAGGCACCGCGAAGGGAGTAGTGTGCACCCCGGGCGACATAAAGGAGGAGATATGAGTCGGAAATACATCGACTGCCGTGAGATGCCCAGCGAGAACAACTGCGATCTGGCGATGGCGGGAAGCGAGGAGCACCTGGTCGAGGCGGCCGCCATCCATGCGGTGACCGCCCACCAGCACGAGGACACGCCGGAGCTGCGCATGGAGATCCGCGGGGCGCTCAAAGAGGAGGTCCCGGCCGCGATCGCCTAGGCTCGCGCGCCGCCGAGCATCGGCTACTCGGCGCCGGCGCTCGCGAAGCGCCTGAGCCCGCTGCGCACCCAGTCGGGCACGTCGGTCTTGCGCCATGTGTCCGTCGCGACGCACACGTGGCGCAGGCGGCCGGCGACCAGCAGCTCCTGGCCGCGCAGCACATCGATCTCGGTCGTGATCGCCGTCCTGCCGAGGCGCGTGACCTGGGCGGCAAGCGCGAGCTCGTCGTCGTAGCGCGCCGGCGCCCGGAAGCTCAGGTTCGCCTCGGCGACGACCGCGTCGATGCCGCGCGCCACCATCTCCTGCCACGGCCCTATCGCGGCGCGCCAGAGCTCGGTGAACGCCACGTCGAAGTAGAGCAGGTAATTGGCGTTGAAGACGATGCCCTGCGGGTCGCACTCCCCGTAGCGGACACGCAGCTCGTGTACGAAGGGCGCCGCCAAGATGCGGACACACTACAGCCGTCCGCTCGGGCATTCGGCTCACCGCGCGCTCGCCTTCGGGCATGAGGCTCGCGCGGCCAGCCCGCCGTCAACG
>CAAGKR010219536.1_pt1 | contig 12832 bp, 12 predicted proteins | sample 2556971 | NCBI WGS metagenome assembly CAAGKR01 (sample SAMEA5207829, study PRJEB30636) | soil metagenome | biome: forest; feature: boreal; material: soil | place: USA | collected 2011-09 | depth 1 m | reverse complement strand
GACGCTCGGATCGGCAGAGGAGGCCTACAGCCTGGCTGCCGAGTGCATGCGCACCGCGTTGAGCCGCCGCACAGGCCCCGTGTTCATGGACGTTCCCATCGACACCTTCTTTGGCGCGGCTGACGTGCCCGAGGCGACCGAGCACCTGACTCCGGACCCAGGACCTTCCCCCGACCCCGATGCGATAGCGCACGCGGCTCGCCTGATCCGCTCCGCCGAGCGGCCCGCCGTGATCGCGGGGGGAAGCGTCTGGTGGTCGCATGCGGAGACTGAGCTCACACAGCTCGTGGAGATGGCCCACCTTCCGCTGTGCGTCAACGGCATGGCACGCGGGATGCTGCCTCGAGGCCATCCATTGTTCTTTCCACGCGCGCGCGGCCCGGCGCTTGGTGAGGCGGACCTCATCCTCGTCATCGGCGTTCCCCTGGATTTCCGATTGAACTTCGGGCAGCCGCCAGTTTTTGCGGAGAACGCAAAGCTCGTCGTCATGGATGTCGACGACCGCCGCAAGCACCGCACGGCGGAGGTTGCGATCTACGGTGACCTCAAGGCAGCCCTTGCGGCCCTCGCCAGTGCGGCTGCGGGCGCACCGGAACGCACCTCGTGGCTCGAGAAGTTGCGAGACGCGGAGGCAGCGTCCAGGAAGCGCGACGAGACGATGACGAAGTCGGACTCATCTCCTGTCCACCCGGCGCGCCTCATCGCCGAGGTCGAGCGGTTCAGCGACCCAGACGCCATCTTCGTGGGCGACGGCGGCGACTTCGTCTCGTTCGCCGGCCGGCTGCTCGAGCGTCCGCGGCCGGGACTTTGGATCGACCCAGGCCCGTACGGCTGTCTCGGTTCGGGACCCGCCTACGCGATGGCCGCCAAGCTTGCACACCCCGATCGCCAGGTGATCCTGCTGGCGGGTGACGGCGCTTTCGGATTCTCGGCGATGGAGTTCGACACGATGGTCAGGCACGGCATCCCTGTCGTGTGCGTCATCGGCAACAACGGGATCTGGGCGCTGGAGAAGCACCCGATGATGAGCCTGCTCGGGGTGAGCATTGCCGCCGACCTTGGGCCCCGAACCCGCTACGACAAGGTGGTCGAGGCGCTGGGAGGGTACGGGGAGCTTGTCGAGCGCCCTGACCAGATCAGGCCGGCCCTGGAACGGGCGTTCCGATCGGGCCTGCCCGCATGCATCAATACAATCTGTGATCCCGATGCCGAATATCCGCGATCATCAGTCCTGATGTGAGGTTGCCCAGATGAGCGCAGTCAAGCAAGTCGTTGAAGCGGACGAATGGCGCACCGCCCAGTCGCAATTTGACGAGGCTGCCGAGATCATCAAGCTCGAGCCCTGGCTGCGCGAGGTGCTGCGCGAGGTGCAGCGGGAGTTCACGTGCAACTTCCCGGTCAAGATGGACAACGGGCATCTGCGGATCTTCACCGGCTATCGAGTCCAGCACAACATCAACCGCGGGCCGGCGAAGGGCGGCATCCGCTATCACCCCGACGTCTCCCTCAACGAGGTCAAGGCGCTGGCGATGTGGATGACGTGGAAATGCGCGACAGTCAACATCCCGTTCGGCGGCGCGAAGGGCGGCATCATCGTCAATCCGAAAGAGCTGTCGCTTAACGAACTCGAGCACATGACGCGGCGCTTCGCGACGGAGATCTCGATCCTCATCGGAGCAGACCGCGACATCCCCGCGCCCGACGTCAACACCGACGGCCAGACGATGGCCTGGATCATGGACACGCTGTCGATGCATCTCGGCTATTCGGCCCCCGCATCGGTGACCGGCAAGCCAATCGAGGTCGGTGGGTCGCTCGGCCGTATCGAAGCCACCGGGCGTGGCGTCACCATCTGCGCGATGGCGGCCCTCGAGCACCTCGGGAGGCTTCCGCACCAGACACGCGTCGCGGTGCAGGGATTCGGAAACGTCGGGAGCATCAGCGCCAAGCTCCTCGAGGAGTCGGGTTGCACTGTGATCGCGGTTTCCGAGGACTACGGCGGCATCTACAACCCGCTCGGCCTTTCCATCAAGCGAGTGCTCGAATATCGCGCCCGCGAGAAAACGCTTCGCGGTTTCCCCGGATCGCAGGAGATCGGCAACCAGGAGCTGCTTGGCGTCGACTGCGACCTGCTGGTACCCGCCGCCATCGGTAACCAGCTCACCTCCCGCAACGCGCGCGACGTGAAGGCGAAGCTGATAGTCGAGGGCGCCAACGGGCCGACTACTCCTGAGGCCGATGAGATCTTTCGCGAGCGCGACATCTTCCTCGTGCCGGACATCCTCGCCAACGCGGGCGGCGTGACGGTCTCGTATTTCGAGTGGGTGCAGGACCTGCAGTCCTTCTTCTGGTCGGAGCACGAGGTCAACCAGAAGCTGAAGGCGATCCTCACGCGCGCGTTCTCAGAAGTTTTGAAGACGAAGCTCGAAAAGAAGCTCGACATGCGCATGGCCGCTTACGTCCAGGCTGTCTCCCGAGTGGCCGGCGCGACCCGCGAGAGAGGTCTTTACCCCTAAGGCTGCTTTGTCCGCCAGGGTCCCCTCCGGCGCTTCGACCACCCCCGCGCGCCGCGCGGGGACCCCAAAGGAGCGGGGAGGATATTTAGCCCCTAAAGCTCTCTCGTCCGGAAGCTCAAAACGCTGAGCGCGAGCATCACGGCGAACCAGATGACTACCCACGCAAGGAACTGGATTGGCGGCGGCTCGGCCGCTGCGAACGGGTTGGCGCTCGCGATCGCGCCACCTGCTCGGAGCGTCGCCAGGACGGTGTCAGGCTCCATCGCGTAGACCGCGCCGCGCCACAAGCCGTCGGTGGGGAGAAGCAGATGGCTGACAGTCCCGACGTTCTGGATCGCCTGGTTCTGGAGCGCGGTCCCGATGTCGCCGACGATCCCGCCGATCCAGGCGATGAGCCAAGCGACAAGGGCGATAACGCCACCGGTGATGCCCGACATGCGTGTCGAAAGAAGTAGGCCTAGGGAAAGCAGCGCCAGGCCCTCGGCCCCGACGTAAAAGATCAGGTCAATTGGATGCGGAGGCACGTAGCCGGTCGCCCAGTCGACTGCTGCGATCTCGAGGAGAGCCGACCCCGCGGCGTAGATCGCCACCAGCATCGCGAGCCCGAGCCACTTCCCGATGACCACCTCGCTGCGCCGCATCGGCCTCGCCAGCATCGACAACAAAAGACCGCTCTCGACCTCGCTCGAGATGAGCGGGCCCGCGACCACCGCCGCGCTCAGGGCCAGCACTCCGCTGTACATGAAGGTCACGACGATCAGCAGCTGCGAGGTGATGAGCGTGACCTGCACCGCCGGCAGCGTCGTGCCGTCGCTCCTTGTCACCGTGGTGATCTTGTTGAAGCCCCAGGCCGAGAACCCGACCACGAGCAGGGTAAGGATCACTAAAGCGAGGAGCAGCCGCCGGCGAGACGCTTCCTGAACTGTGAGGCGAGCCATGACGAGTGCCGGTTGCAAGGCCTCTAACCCTCCTCTTCGAGGAGCTGCAGGAAGCGGTCTTCAAGCGTCTGATGTCGCGGCGCCACCTCGTAGACCCTTGCGCCCAACGCGACGATCGCCGCGACCAGGTCCGGCACTCGCTCGACATTCAGGTTGGTGAATGTCAGCTGGTCGCCTTCGACGTCGACCTGACCAAACTTTGAGAGCTTGGCAGTGTCCGCAGGCTCGAGGCCGGCTGCCCTCACGCGCACAGTCGTCCCGCTCAGGAGCTCGTCCATCGTGCCGGCGGCGATGACCCTGCCGTGGTCCACCACCGCCACCCTGTCGCATATCTGCTCGACCTCGCTGAGGAGGTGTGAGTTCAGGAACACCGCTGTCCCGCGGGACGCAAGGCCTCTGATGACCTCCCGCACGTCATGCCTGCCGATTGGGTCCAGCGCCGACGTGGGCTCGTCAAGGAATACGAGCTCAGGTTCGCCCAGCAACGCAACAGCCAGGCCGAGCCGTTGCTGCATGCCCTTCGAGAAGGTCCCAACACGGTCTGACGCGCGCTCGGTCAGGCCCACCGTGTCGAGGGCGGTGGCTATCTCATCCTGCCAGCTGGAGCGCGGCAGCGGGGCGAGCTCGCAGTGGACGGCCAGGACTTCGCGGGCCGTGAGCCAGCCCTGGTAGCGGAACAGCTCCGGCAGATAGCCGATCTTCCGGCGGGTTTTGAGGTCCCCTATCGGCTGCCCGAGCAGCCATCCCTCGCCGGAGGTCGGGGCGATGAGACCCAGGAGCAGCTTGACGGACGTCGTCTTGCCGGCGCCGTTTGGGCCGAGAAAGCCGAAAACCTCGCCACGCGGCACTGTCATCGAAAGGCCGGCGAGGGCGACGGTCTTGCCGAATCGCTTCGAGAGCTCGACCGTGTGGATGGCAGGCGAGCCGGCGGCCACCCCGTTCGGGATGGCCGCCGTCTTGATCTCAGCTAGCTCAGCCACCGATGCAGGCTATACCGAGCTTTAGTGCAAGTTGTTGGCGATAACCAGTATCTGGCTCTGCTTGAGGGTGCCCGCGACCGCGTAGACGGTATCGCTCTTGATCCAGATGACTCCAGCGCCCAGGCCCGTGTTGTCGCCCAGGGCCAGCCCGTCGACGTTCTGCACGCGGACCGGGGTTGAGGTCGCGTATTCGACTGGGATTGGAATCGGCAGCGTGGTGCTCGGGTCCTTGATCGCGCGGATCGCGGCCGCCAGCTGCGGCGACACGCCAGGCTGCGACAGCAGGTAGTCCTCGAGCTGCTGCGTGGTGACGCCGCTCGACGTGACTACAGGAGCAGTCGACTCCCCGATGACCAGCTGCGGCAGGTTGAGCTGAGTGGTGTCCGATGCCGCACCTGCGTTCAGGTTGCCGAAGATCTCGACCACCGCAGGTCCGACTGTGACCGTAAGCGTGGAACCGTCCATGCCGGCGGGCATCTTGGGCAGAGCTTTGCCTGTCTTGGCCGCGGAGGCTGCTGCCTTGGCGGCATCGAAGGTGAACACGCCAACTGCTTTCGGCATTGCCGCGTACGAGACAGTGGTCGAGACGGAAGAGGGGAGCGGGCCGGTGACAGGGACATGAAGGCCCGAGACAGTCGCTGCCTCGGCCGCGCTGGTCACCAGCTGCGGCGCGGGCTTTGTCGTCCAGGCGAAGGTGCCAAACTCGGCGAGGCCGGAGAGCGACTGTAGGTCGGCCACGTTGACAGCCACCGGCTGCACCGATTTCGGCGAGAAGAAGGTCAGCGCGTCCTGCGCGACGCCTGTAACGATAAGCGCGACGATGACCGCAGCCGCCGCCAGCCCGCCCATGACCGGGCGCGACGCTGGGCGCATGATCGGCAGCCGGATTCCAAATCGCGGCTGCGCCGCGGGAGCCGACCTGACACGACCGAACGCCGACGCGACGTCGACTTCGGGGTCGGAGATGGCGAGCACGCCGGCAACCGCCCGGGCGTCATCAGCCGCTGCGGTGTAGCGAGCCTGGCACTCGGCGCAGGCCGAATAGTGCCGAACTTCCGAATCGGTAAGGGCGTCCTCGTCGTCAAATTTGCGGCGGAGCGTTCCTTCAGAGAGATGTGCCACGGGTGACCTCCTTGCGCAGCGCGGCTTCCGCGCGCCTTAACAGTGTTCCGATCTGTCCGATACCGACGCCGAGTGCCTGCGCCACCTCGGCATAGCTGAGACCGCTGGCCCGAAGGACCAGCACGGTTGCGGGTTTGGGCGCGAGGCGGGCGAGCGCCTGGCGGACCAGTCGGCGGTCTTCACTTGTCTCCAGCACGTGCTGCGGGTCCATCGTGCTGGAGCCCTCGTCTGCAGCCTGGGTGAGCTCGCGCCGCTCACGCCTGCGGCGGCCGCGCACCCGGTTGAGCGCCTTATGCGCCGCCGCCCGATACAGCCACGCGGCTGCGTATGGGGCGCTGGCCGAGTGGAGCCGATTGAAGTCGATGAAGACCTCCTGGGCAACGTCCTCGGCCTCATGGGGGTCCGCCAGCACGCGATTGGCGATGCCCGTCACGCGACCGTATTCGGAAGCGAAAAGTGCCTCGAACGACTCTTCGTTCGACTTCACGTTTCCATGTCGCCTGCCGGCCTCCGAGACCGATTCGAGGTTGACTCCCACCAATGAACAAGCACCGGCGGGATGCCCTTTGTGACACACCCTGGCGTCATGACTTCGGGTTCCGGTGGAGCACGTACCGCCCGACCGCGCGGAGGAACGGGTAGCCCCAGATCCCGACCGACAGAAGGGCCGCGAATATGACCACCGCATCGATGCTCTCGCGCCCCTGCTTCGCCCAGTAGACGTCCTGGAAGTTGAGCCACAGGGCGAACTCATCGAGGGTCAGCGCAGCGCCGACCCCGAACGCGAAGGCGGTGAGGCGCGAAACCCAGAGGGCGCCGGGCTGGATGAGCCATGCGTAGCCGACGACCAGCAGCAGCAGGATCCCCCAGACGAGGTGGTGGATATGGAGAGTGCCGTTGCTGATGTTGTCGAACGGACCGATGCCGGCGCGGATCAGGTGGGTGATGCCGCGGACGATGGCAAAGGCGAGCAGAAATCCAAGCGAGGCCAGGAAGAGCCTCTCGCGTCGCTCGTCCTGGTAGTGGAAAAGAATGAGCCGGCGCATGGCTCGCAAAGAGTTACCCGGCGAGGGGTCTCCGACGCCGCGAGCTGCGCGAGATCTCGTCCTCGACGATCGCGAAATCATTGCGTGGCAGCGCATGTATGTGTCCCTGAAAAGCCAGCGTCCAGTGTTCAGGTGGCCATTTGCGCACGTAGTCGAGGCGGTAGGCGAGCTCTTTGGCCGGAATCCAGTCGATCTCTTCGAGGATGACATCGCCGCGGATGTGCACGCGCCACGGGTAGTCCTCATCCCTTCGGGCCGAGCGCCAGATGGGGGTGTGGTCCTCGTACATCGGCGAAGCAACGGTGACGGTGGAGGCGAACGCCATCCGCCCTGTGACGTAATAAAGGACCCTGTCGCCGACTCGCATGGTCTCCACCCGGCGACGATGGCGGCTCTTCATGCCCTGGATGGTGAAGCCAAGCTCGCGGGTCTTGCGGAAGTTGTCGGGTGAGGTGACGATCATCCAGTACTGGGACGACCGCCCTTCCGATCGCCCGGATTTGCGTTTTCTCTTGGGGCGACCCTGCTTGGCAGCCTGCCCGGGTGCCGGCTCTGATCCTGGCTCGGGGGTGGGCTCGGATCCAGAATCGAATTCAACCTCCAGGCCGGCTGTCTCCTCGGTCATGACTGCATCGTGGTTGGGTGTCTTGGGCCCAGGTCAACCGGTTCGGGGAGGAGGACTGCCAGGTTGCGAATCTGCGAAACGTGGGCCATCTCATGCTTGGTCACCATCCTGCAGATGTCGAGCAGGGTGAGGCTGGTGCCGCGGGGATCCGTGACAGTCCGTTCCCATTCGCTCTTGCCCCAACCGTGGAGGAGGTCGACGGTCCGGCGGCGGATGCGGGCGAAGTCCTCGATCGCCTGTTGCAGGGGCCGATCGAGGTCATCGTCGTGGCCGGGGTCGATGGTCGCCCTGACGTCGGCCGTGGCGAGCCCGTCCAGGTGAGCGTGTCGCAGCAGCCCGTCGACCTTGGAGCCTGAATCGAGGAGGTGGAAGATCAAGCTTCCCAGCGTCGGGAAGGCGGGTCCGTGGCGGTAGCGAAGGCGCGTCTCGTCGAGCCCGAAGACGAGATCGTTGATGCGCTCGGGCACCGAGCTCATGAGCAGCACGGCATCGGCGGGAGACATCTCCTCCTGGAGTTCCACAGGCCAAACACTACATACTCAGAAGGGTGCAGCAGGTACAGGTCGCTTGCGACTCGTGCAGCGCGGAATTGATTCCCGGCGCCGCCTACTGCGAACGCTGCGGGGCTAGAACGCGAAAGGCGCGGCGCCTGGTTCGGTTGGCCCTCAGGTTCGAGATTCTCTTCTTTCTCTTGGTGGTGGCGGTCCTGATCTCATTCATCTGGACGTATTCAGCCCAGAGGTAATGCCGGCTAACGCCCCTCTCCTGTCCGGCACGCTTCGCGTGCGGGACATCCTCCCCCCTGAAGGGGTGAGGGAAAGCTACCTTCGGTAGACCGCTCTACCCTCGACTTCGTCCTTGTTAAGGCGCTTGTTCAGGTGCAGGCCCTCGAGCAGGAACTCGATAACTGACGCCCTCACCTCGGGCCGATCGGGAAGGCCAAGCTTCTTGAGCGCGCCGGTCAGCTCTGGCAGGTCGCCGATCGCGCGCGTATAGATCCTGGCGGAGATGCCTTCGCCGACTTCGAGCATGGAGCCTTCTTCAAAGTGGGCGACGATGCCGTCGAACTGAGAGGCAGAGAAATGCCGACTGAAGACAGCGCTGACGGCGCCGCGCTCCAACCGCGAGAGAACCTGCTCCTCCTTGCCCTCGTCAAGGGCTTCGATCTCGACGCGGCCCGCTGTCGACGACGCGAGGAACGCAAGATCGCTGATTCGCGGCACTGCAAGCGTCTCGCCCAATCGAGCTGCGCGCCGGACGGAGTTGCTCGCGAGGTTTTCGAAGTTCGCGATGGACATTCGCACTGACACGCCTGACGACTGGGAGATGTGCGGGCTGCGTCGTGCGAGGTGCGTGAGCTCGGCCACCATCTCTTTCATGAAGGTTGGAAAGATGAGCTCGAAGTCCTCGGGCACAGGGTGCCGCTCGGCTTCCATGATCTGCATCTCTTCGCTGGTCGTGAGCGGATAGTGCGTGCGCACCTGCGAACCGAAACGGTCCTTGAGCGGCGTGATGATGCGACCGCGCGACGTGTAGTCTTCCGGGTTCGCGCTGGCGATGACGAAAAGGTCGAGTGGAAGGCGCACGCGATAGCCGCGGATCTGCACGTCCTTCTCTTCCATGATGTTCAAGAGACCCACCTGGATGCGCTCGGCGAGGTCCGGCAGCTCGTTGATGCCGAAGATGCCGCGGTTGGTGCGCGGAATTAGTCCGTAGTGGATGGTTAGCTCGTCCGCCAGGTACCGGCCTTCGGCAACCTTGATCGGGTCGACCTCGCCGATGAGGTCGGCGATCGAGATGTCTGGCGTCGCGAGCTTCTCCCCGTAACGCATGTCGCTGTCGATCCAAGTGACCTCTACCTTGTCCCTGTTCTTGGCGACGAGGTCCAGGCAGCGCCTGCAGATCGGCGCGTAGGGGTGGTCGTTGACCTCGCAGCCCGCGATCGCGGGGACCTGCGGGTCGAGAAGGCTGACCAGCGATCGCATGATCCGGCTCTTCGCCTGACCGCGCTCGCCAAGGAGGATCACGTCGTGGCCGGAGATGACCGCATTGGCCAGCTGCGGCAGCACCGTTTCGTCGTATCCGACGATACCTGGAAGGAGGGGTTCGCCCGAGCGCAGCCGTACGAGCAGGTTGCGGCGCATCTCCTGCTTGACTGTCTCGCGCACGTGGCCGGTGGCGCGAAGCTCAGCGATGGTCCGGGCTGCTGCAGCAGTCATCCCTCTGCACTATAGACAAGCGGCGCACCCGACCGATCACCAGAATTGATGTCCAGCGCAGTTAGACTTTCCGGCGCCTTGACCCAGTCGATACGCGCGCGTTACGAGACAGCTCACGACGACGGCCGCCCCCTCGTGGGCGGTCATCGCGGTACCCCCGCCGACCACCCCGAGAACACCATCCGTTCATTCCGCTCGGCGATCGCAGCAGGGTGCGATCTCCTCGAGTGCGACGTGCACCTCACCTCGGATAACCGGCTTGTTGTCATCCACGATCACACGCTCGAGCGCACCACCAACGGCAAGGGCCTAGTCCGCGATCACACGGCTGCAGAGCTGCGAAGGCTTGACGCCGGACACGGCGAGCACATCCCGCTTCTACAGGAGGTGATCGAGCTGGCGCTGGGCAAGGTCGGCCTCGTGATCGAGATCAAGCAGGTACCGATCCAGTACCCCGGCCTCGAGGACAAGCTCGTGGCTATGCTGCGCCAGCTCGGCGCGGTGGAGGAGTGCGCCGTCGTGTCCTTCTACCATCCGTCGATCAAGCTGCTGCGCGAGATGGAGCCTCGGCTCCAGCTCGGCGTGCTCGAGGGCGCGCGGCCGATCGACCCGGCCCGGATCATGCGCGAGGCCGGCGCCGACGTCTTCTCTCCGCACTGGGGAGCCATGGACCAACAGCTGGTGAAGGAGATCCACAACGCAGGCGGCGCGGTGGGAGTGTGGACTGTGGATGACGACACCGCAGTCGCCTGGTGCAAGCTCTGCCGCCCCGACTCGATCTTCACGAACCGGCCAGTCGAGATAGGGCGAGCCTTCCGGACTTAGCGAAGGGCGGGCGTTACGGCGCCGGACTGCGGTCCGTTGGGTCAGACGAGAGTGCTTGCCAATACCATGAACCGGCCGTGCTCGCCAACCGGCCGCCATTCGAAGACCTCTATCGCGACTACCTCGGTCGCATATACGCCTACGTCCGCGCGCAGGTCTCGACATCGGCCGACGCCGAAGACATCACTGCGCAGGTTTTCATGAACGCATACCAGGCTTACGGCCGCTTCGAAGCCCGCAACGCGAGTCCCGTGGCCTGGCTGTTTCGCATTGCTCGAAACGCGACAACCGACCACTTCCGCGCCCACGGAAGGCGCGAGCGCCTGCGTCGCACAATCGAGCACGAGCCGGTTGCCGAGGACGACCCGTCCCGGATGGCCGAGGAGCGCATCCAGTACGAGGCACTGCTCGAGCACGTTGCCCGGTTGCCGGAGCGCCAGCGTGACTCGATAGCACTCCGCCACTCCGGTCTCAGCTTTGAAGAGGTTGGGGTTCTCATGAGCTGCAGCGAGGACGCCGCGAAGATGCTGTACCACCGCGGGCTGAAGGCGCTCCGCGACTCCGTGCACAAGGAGGACGCATGAGCGAGGACGAGGACTTCGAGCTCCAGGCGCTGCAGCGCCAGCTCGACGACGCGTTCCAGACCACCCGTCCGCGCCCTGCCTTCGAGGACGAGCTCTGGCTCCGCATACAGTCCCGCCGGCCCATCTGGTCACGCATTCGGGATGGCGTGACCGGACTGGTCGCCGGCTTGAAGGAGGCGCCGGCAGTGCCGTCTGCGGCAGTCGCCGTGCTGCTGATACTCGTGGTTGGCGCAGGCATCTTCGCACTCAGCGGTCTGCACCCCGGAGGAGGTGCAACAAGCGCGACCGGCGCCCTCCCGGACGGCGCCAACAAGTACGGGCCAGCCGCGCCCGAGTACGGCACATTGCCGCAGCCTTCGCTTTCCGGTCCCACTTCGGCGCCGGTGACCGCGCCAGCGCAGGACACCACTGCGGCCCCGAACTACTTCGGTCCGGTCAGCCTCACGTGGGCGGGCACACTCGACGTCACCGCCGCGAGCCTGCCGGTTTTCCGCTACCAGGAACCGACGGCGACTGCCGCCGACGCCTTCGCCACCGCGCTGGGAGCTACACCGTCCGGTAAGAACTTCGGCAACGCCCTAGGTGCGTACGCGTCCGGCGACCGCCTCGACCTTGTGGTGTACGGAAGCCAGGCCCAGCCGGCGCGCGAGCCCAACTTCGTCCTTGACGAGATCAAATTGACATCTGCCCCAACCGGCGACCCTGTCGCGGAGGCCACCGCCTACCTCGCCGCTCACAGCCTGATCCCCGAGTGGCAGTACCAGACCCAGGTTGAAACAGTCGGGGTGACAGTACATGTCAAATTCCTCCGCTCCTTCAACGTTCCGACTCAAGGCCTGGTGAACCTTGTCGACGATGCGGGCGATCGATACGGGATCGAGGTGGACATCGTGGCGGCCCAGCCCCGCGTGCTGGAGTTCGGCCCGCTGCCGCTGACGCTCGACTCGGCAAGCTACCCGATCATCAGCTCGGACCAGGCAGTGCGAGCCGCGCTCGCCTCGTCAGCCACGTCTACGAGCTCGACTCCTATCCCGGCGGTCCGACTCACCAAGGCGGAGCTCGTGTACAAGCTTGTGTGGGCGGGTGACCACAGCTTCTACGAACCTGCGTTTCTCTTCTCGGGCACCTTCACGGACCACGGCGTCCTGAAGGTGAAGCGCATCCTGGTTCCGGCCGTAGGCCCGTCCTTCCTGTCGCCTTAGACGGTTTCATCCGTCGTCGAGGTCACCCCTCTCATACTTGTCGCTGTGGGGAAGAGGCGAATGCAGGTCAGGCAGCAGGTGCGGAAGGTCCAGCCGAAGGCTGCGGCCGCCCCCCCGACGAAGGGGCAGACGAAGCGCCAGCGCGAGCGCTTTGTCCAGGGTGGCGGAATGCTGCAGGGGTACGACCCCAACTTCGTGCTTCGGCTCGGCTACGTCTCGGTCGGTATCGCTGTTGGGTGCCTGGTCATCATCGCGGCGCTGCTGATCTTCATTCCCCCCGTGTACGGCCTGCCTGTGGCGATCGCTGCAGCAGTGGCATGGGTGCTGCCTATCGCGCTCCTCGCCAGCTTCGTCGGCCCGGGTTTTCGATTGGCGCTCAGGGACAGAAAAGCCGAGGCAAAGCTCGTGCAGGGTCAGCTGATGGGAGCCGCATCGGTGAGTACCTCAGTGGGGCTGGGCATGCTCATGGTGCAGACGCGGGGTGGGGTCGAGCAATACCTCGTGCCTCCGGCGCGCCTGAAGCAGGTGCCCGGCAACCAGGTAAGCGTCGTGCTGACGGTGACGCCAAACCTGCGCCACGTGCGGTCAGTCGGTGTGATGGGCCAGCGCATGGTCGGCCGCGTCGAACCGCCGGTGCCCGCTGTCATGCGACGCGTTCAGCTGCTCCCTCTGTTGACCCCTGTCGCACTGTCGGTGGCCGCGATCATCGGCGACGACGCCATCGCCCTTTCGCCGATCTCGCCGATGCCTTTGCACGCGGTGCTTGCAGTGCTCG
>CAAGKR010438805.1_pt1 | contig 12833 bp, 14 predicted proteins | sample 2556971 | NCBI WGS metagenome assembly CAAGKR01 (sample SAMEA5207829, study PRJEB30636) | soil metagenome | biome: forest; feature: boreal; material: soil | place: USA | collected 2011-09 | depth 1 m | reverse complement strand
GGTGAGCTTGAGCGTCTTGATGATGTAGTCCGCCATCGCCGGGCCCTGGACGGTGTCCGGAGCCGCGATGCGGAAGTAGTTGTTCTTCCCGGACGGGCGGAGCGCCGCCGGCTGCGGGCTGCAGTACGGGAACGTCTGGGTGAGGCACTCGTTCGTGTTCGAGGGGCTCATCATCGCGAGCGGTCCACCGTTCGCGATCGGGATCTCAGCCAGGGCAACGTTCGAGTTGAACGGCCCGACCATCGCGACGGTCTTCGGGTCCGAGAGCATCTGCTGGACGTTCTGCGCGCCCTTCTGGGGGTCGTGCACGCCGTTCACGGTGTCGTCGTACGGCTTGAACGTGATCTTGATGCCCTTGTAGGTCGTGGTCTGTGACAGCGCGAACGCCACGCCGTTCTGAGTCGGCAGCCCGCTCGAGGCGTCCGCACCAGAGGTCGGCAGGTCGCTCGCGATGATGACCTCGCCGACAGCCGCCGCGGTGGTCGCTGCCGCCGAAGTGGTGCCCGCCGGGGCCGTGGTCCCTGCGCCTGTGCCGCCGCCGCCGCACGCTGCCGCGACGAGCGCGATCGCTGTAAGGACGGAAGCCATGGAAAGCCAGCGCTTCTGCATAAGTCCTCCCTCGCCATATGGGTGCGCCGAAGCCCGGCCTCCCCATCCGTGGGCCCGTTGGGCCCGGTGACCAATGAGCGTACGAGCACCCCCTAGGCTCGTCAACGAAATGACCGTGCGGCTCCTGCGGGCGGCGGACCTCGCGCTCGTGTGTCCGATGGCCGATGCGATCAGTGCGGTCGCCGACGGTTTCACGGCCCTTTCCGCGGGTCAAGCCACTGTTCCAGTGCGGCTGTCCGTGCCGCTCCGACACGAGGGCGTGGCACTCGCGATGCCGGCCGCGCTGACCGGTGCGTCCTGTTATTCGGTCAAGGTCGTGAGCGTTGCCCCCCGGAACGCCCTGGCCGGGCGCCCGGTCGTGATGGGGACGGTGCTCCTGGGCGACGCTGCCACGGGGGAGCTCCTCGCGCTCATCGACGGGACCGCCTTGACGGCCCTTCGCACTGGCGCCGCGGGAGGCGTCGCCGCTCGGGAGCTGAGCCGGTCGAACGCCAGCCGGGTGGCCCTGTTCGGAGCAGGCGCGCAGGCCCGAGCGCAGCTCCTCGCGGTCGCCGCGGTCCGCGCGATCAGCGACGTGAGCGTGGTCACGCGCGATCCGGCGCACGCCGCGGCGCTGCGGGCATGGGCGGCCCACCAGCGCGCGCTCGGCTCCGTCGCGATCCGCCCGGCCGCGCCGAAGGATGCCGTCGCCGACGCGGACATCGTCGTCACCGCGACGACCAGCCCCACGCCGCTCTTTCATGGGGGCTGGCTCGGCCCGGGAGCGCACGTCACCGCCGTCGGATCGTTCACGCCGCAGATGCGCGAGCTCGACGAGGAGACGCTACGCGGCGCGGTGCTCGTCGTGGACCAGCGGGCGGCTGCGCTCGCTGAGGCCGGCGAGCTCCATGGCCGGAGCGGCGACGACATCGTCGAGCTGGGGGAGATCCTGTCCGGACAGGTGCCCGGCCGCACCGACGAAGTTCAGCGGACGGTGTTCAAGAGCGTCGGGAACGCGATCCAGGATCTCGTCGTCGCCGCTCGCGCGTACGAGCGCGCCTGCGAGTCCGGGATCGGAGAGGAGATCGCGTTCCCGTGATGCTCCGTGGCGCCGGGATCGCCGGCATCGGCGCATGCGTCGCCGCCCTCGGGTGGTACCTCGGCTCGCCGCTCTTCATCGGCACGACCGTCTACGAGGCGTTCCCGACCGAGGGACCGGCGCCGACCGCGAGCTCCACCGCAGCAGCTGACACGCCGACCACCGGGCCCGTCACGCTCTGGTCCGGCGAGCTCGGTCGGGTCGACGCGCTCCACAACGGCACGGGAAGCGGTTCCTCGTGCGCACCGGCGAGAGCGTCGCCATGCGCTTCGAGGGCGTCGCCATCACGAACGCGCCGGTCGTGCACGTGTACCGCTCGCGTGCGATCGGCAGGAAATGGACGGAGGCGACGAGCACCTCCCTCGGGCCGCTCAAGGCGACGAACGGCTCGTTCAACTACACCGTCCCGGCGGAGGCGAATCTCGCAATGATCAGGAGTGTCGTCGTGTGGTGCCGCCAGTTCTCGGTGCTCGTCACCTGGGCGGATCTTCATTGATGCCGGCGAAGAAGACCGCCCCGAAGAAGCCGACCAAGAGGCGCGCTGCGAAGAAGCCGTATCAGCCGAAGATCGCACCGGAGGTGCGGGAGCGCGCGCGCGTGATCCTCGGCCGGCTCGAGAAGGCGTATCCAGACTGGGGCCCGACCCTCGAATTCGCCGACCCGCTGCAGCTCCTCGTCGCAACCATCCTCGCCGCGCAGGCCCAGGACGAGCGGATCAACCAGGTCACCCGCACGGTCGTCTTCCCGAAGTACCGGACCGCCGCCGACTACGTCGCGGTCAAGACCGCGGTGCTCGAGCGCGAGCTCAAGCCGACCGGCTTCTTCCGTCAGAAGGCGAAGGCGGTCAAAGGAGCGGCGGCCGGCATCGTCGAGCGCTTCGGCGGGGAGGTGCCACGCGACATGGAGGGCCTCACCTCCCTCCCTGGGGTCGGCCGGAAGACCGCTTCGATCGTCCTCGCGAACTCGTTCGGGGTGCCGTCGATCGCGGTGGACCGGCACGTCGCCCGGGTCGCCGGACGGCTGGGCTTCACCCGTCAGACGGACCCCGACAAGATCGAACAGGACCTCCGGGCGGTCTTCCGGGAGCCGGATTGGGTCAAGGCGACCTGGAATTTGATCCTTCACGGACGCCGGATCTGCAACCCGACCCCCAAATGTCCGGAGTGCCCGGTCATCGATCGCTGTCCCTACCCGAGGAAGACGAAGCCCGCTAGCTCCGCGTCGAAAGCCATCCGCCGACGGAGCCGAACGACAGGATGAGCACGTCGCTGACGACGATGCTCAGCGTGTCGGCCAGCACGTTCGTGACGTTCGCGTTCCCCGCGCTCGCAGCGATCGAGGCCACGATGATCGCCAGCATGCCGACGATCGCACCGTGGTAGAGGCCGTCGCGCCCAGCCATGTGGCCCGCAGCGTAGCCACCGGCGGCGACACCGGCGAGGGCTCCAATTGCCGAAAACCCGAGGAAAACACCGAGAACTGCGACCACTACTGATAGCGCCAGTCCGGCGAGCACAGCGCGCATGTCGAGGTCGGGGACTGATCGCTGACGCATCCGGCCCAGCCTACGTCCGGCAAAAAAAAACCGATCCGCCCAGGCCTAGAGCGGATCGGCGAGATCGCGAAAGGTGTCGGATCGTGATTACGAAAGAGCGACGACCTTCGTCGTCGCTACACGTCAAAGAGCTACTTCTTCTTCGAGGACTTCTTCTTGGCCGTCTTCTTAGCGGCCTTCTTCTTCGCTGGCATTGGAGATCACCCCCTTCTGGCCACGGATTGTTTGTTATCTAGACACATTCACGAGCGGAATGTCAATAGCTAGAGCGGTGTGTCGCTCTCCATCCGCAGTCGGGCGACGATGCGCGTTCGGAGCTGCGTTGGCGCCACATCCTCGTGGCAGCAGTCACGGACGCGGGCAAGGAAGCGCTCTTCGAGGACGAAGTTGTCCTCACAGCCACCGCAGTCGTCGAGGTGCACACGGACTTGGGTGACCTCAGCGGGCGCGAGCTCCCGGTCGAGGTACGTGTAGAGGCGCTCCAGGCAGTCGGCGCAGTCCATCGGGCTCCTCCTTAGTCCGCCGGCCTCGGCATCGCGCGCGCGGCGACGATGCCACGGTCCCGCGCGAGGTCGTAGAGGCGCTTCTGGAGGAACTTCCGCCCGCGGTGCAGCCGGCTCATGACCGTCCCGATCGGGATGTCGAGCACCTCGGCGATCTCCTTATAAGAGAACCCCTCGACGTCGAGCAGGAGCGTGGTCCGGAACTTTTCAGGGAGCGCCTCGAGCGCATCCTTCACTTCGCTGGAGAGCGTGTTGTCGATGAGCTCCGCCTCGGGGTTGGGGGACGCGGATCCGGGGCTCACATCCCGCATGTGCCGGTAGAGGATCGACTCCTCGACGTCGTCGAGCTCCGTCGTCTGGGGCCGGGCGGCCTTGCGGCGGTACTGGTTGATGAACGTGTTCGTGAGGATCCGGAAGAGCCAGGCCTTCAGGTTCGTGCCCGGCGTGAACTGGTGCCGGAAGCGGAATGCCCGGATATAGGTCTCCTGCACGAGATCCTCGGCTTCGGCCTCCGAGCGGGTCATCCGGAGGGCCGTTCGGTATAGCGCGTCGAGGAAGGACAGCGCCTCAGTCTCGAAGGGATCGGCAGCCATGTCCTCACTCTACGGGAACAATTCACCACTTCCCGCGCATTCCAGGACTAGCATCCCGCGGTCATGAACGACGTAGACGCCGAACGCAGCGAGCGGCTTCGCAGCGTCGACCTGACCTCGGGTCTCGACCGCGTCGCGTTGGCTCGGTTGGCGGCGTACATGGATCCGGTCGCTGTTCAAGCGGGCGACACGATCATCACCGAAGGCGAGAGCGGGGACGCGCTCTACATCGTGGTGCGCGGCACCTTCGCCGTACTGGTCGGGCCCGACGCCCAGCGTCTCAACACGATCGGCCCCGGACACTACGTCGGCGAGCTCGCGCTCCTCGTTGACGAGCCGCGATCGGCGACGATCCGTGCGGACACCGACGGCGAGGTCCTGCGTCTCGAGCGGCAGCAGTTCATGGAGCTCCTCGGACGGGACGCGCCGGCCGCGCGGGCCGTCGCGACCACGCTCGCCCACCGGCTGCGCCGGCGCGAAGGCACGCTGCCCGATGAGGCCGAGGCCGTGGTGGCGGCGATACCGATACGCCCTCCCAGGTCGAAGCGCGCGCCGCTCACGAAGACCATCGGCCTGATCCTCGCGATCGCGCTCGTGGCGGCGACGTTCTCGCCCCTCGTCGATCTCGCGCAATTGCAGTTCGGGCTTCTGCTGGCCGCGGCCGTGGCGCTCTGGGTCACCGAGCCCGTGCCGAACGTCGTCGTCTCGCTTGGATTGGTCGGCGCGTTGGTCATGACCGGCATGGCCCCGTCCTACGCGGTGCTCCAGGGCTTCGCGACCCTCAACTGGGTGTTCGTCCTCTCCGTGCTCGGCGTGGCGGCGGCCGTGGCCCGGTCCGGCCTCCTGCTGCGGCTCGGTCTTCTGCTCATCGAGCGCGTGCCGGCGCGGCCGTCGTGGCAGTCGGCGGCGTTCCTCGTCACGGGCATCGTGCTCACTCCACTCCTTCCGCTCGCGATGGCTCGTGCGGCGATCACCGGGCCACTCGCCGAGGGCGTCTCCGACACGATGAAGCTCCCCGCGCGTGGGCCTGCGAGCGCGACGCTCGGGCTCTCGGCCTGGATCGGATCCGGACCGTTCATCTTCCTGTTCCTGAATGGCTCGCCGGTCTGCCTCATGGCCTGGAGCCTCATGCCGATCAAGGACCAGGTCCAGTTCACCTGGCTCCAGTGGTTCCTGTCGGCCGCGCCGCTCGGGGCCATCATCGCCGTCGGGTCGTTCGTCGCGATGCGCGTCATGTTCCGCACCGCACCTCGGCCGGCGCCGGCACGCGCGCCACTGCGGTTGCAGCGGGCCATCCTCGGGCCGCCGTCGACCCGCGAGCTCGCGATCCTCGCGATCGTTGCCGTCATGCTGATCGGCTGGATCATCGGGCCGAAGTTCCTGTGGCCGCCGGGTCTGGTCGCGCTCTTCGCGTTCATCGCGGTGATGGTCGTCGCCGGCGTGTCGGATCTGAAGAACCTCGATTGGGAGTACCTCGTCTTCTTCGGTGTGGCCCTGTCGATCGCGTCCATCGCGCAGGGGCTGTCGCTGGACAAGATCGTGGGTAAGAGCGCGGCGGACCTGCTCACGCAGCTCGGGCTCGGCGGCGCCGGGCTCGTCATGCTGGCCGGCGTGGTCACCATCCTCGTGAAGTCACTGCTCGCCGCGGATCAGGCGGTCTTGCTGTTGTCGTTCGCGTTCATCCCCGTCGCGACGGCGGTGAACATCAGTCCATGGCTGGTGGCGGTGGCGATCCTGGCGCTCGGCCTCAGCTGGCACGTGCCGGCGCAGTCGCCGGAGTACCTGGTCGCGTACGGCGCGACCCACGGGCGCCTTTACTCGCACGCCCAAGGGCGCCGGATGGCCCTTGTCTATGAGGCGATCGCGCTGGCGGGACTGGCGTTGTGCCTCCCGTACTGGCACCTGCTCGGCCTCCTCTAGCGCGTGCCGGTCACCCTTCCGGCGCGGCTCCGTCAGATCGCTCGCCGCCTCCGCCGCGCGTACGGCGCGCCGCCCGCACCGCGCCGGCTGCCGCCGCTCGACGAGCTCGTGCTCACGATCCTGTCGCAGAACACCAACGACACGAACCGCGATCGCGCGTACGCGGACCTCCGCGGCGGGCTGCCGCAGTGGGAGGACGTGGCCGACGCGCCGCTCCCGGTGATCGAGCGGGCCATCCGCAGCGGCGGGCTCGCGCCGACGAAGGCACCGCGGATCCGCGCGGTGCTCCGTGGCCTGCGCGATCGCGGCATCGCGCTCGACGACCGGGCCCTTCGCCGGATCCGGCACGACCGGCTGTACAAGCTGCTCGTGGCCCTACCCGGGGTCGGACCGAAGACCGCCGCGTGCGTCCTGCTGTTCTCGCTCGACCGCCCGTACTTCCCGGTCGACACCCACGTCCACCGCGTCGCGATCCGGCTCGGCCTTGTCGCGCCGCGAGCGACCGCGGTGCACACGCAGGAGCAGCTGCAGGCCGCGCTCGCGGCCGGTGACATGTACGAGGTCCATATGAATCTCATCCGGCACGGCCGCCACGTGTGCGTGGCGCTCCGCCCGATCTGCTCGCAGTGCGTGCTGAACGACATCTGCCCGAAGGTGGGAGTCGTGCGCGCGCGCTGATCTTCGGCTAGCCCGGCCGTCCGATGAGCTGCGGCTCGAGATCCGGCGCGCTCATCTCCGCGTCGAGCGGGTAGATCGGACGCTCGAGGGAACGGTACGGAAGGCGCGTGATGTGCTGGTCGACACCGCCAGGCGTGAGCGCGATGAGCCAGCCGCGCGCGGCCGCGAAGAGGTCGGGCACGAGGTAGCCGATCTTCACGACCACCAGGTCGTGCGCCGCGGGGTCGAGGCCGAGGTCGGTGAGGTCCTTGATGAAGTGGTACGGCTTGCGCCGCGTCGTGAGGATCGCGCGCACGCCGCCCGACGCGACGACGGCGATATCCCCGCCGACGGGATCCGCGAGGTGGACCCGCTGCACCCGACCGCTCAAGTCGACGGACCAGGGCGAGCCAAACGCGCCGCCCACACGCAGCACCACCTCGGCGCCTTCTCCCGCGCGCACGCAGGTCGCGACCGCGGCCGGGTCCACGCAGCTCGCCCAGATCGCGGTCGCGCCTCCGGTCACGAGGCGTGGCTCGCCGAGCAGCTGCCCGAGCATGTACGAGCCGTCGCCGGCCCCGCCGGCCGTCGGGTTGTCGCCCGAATCGCTGATGAAGAACGGGCGATCCGGTCGCGAGAGCCCGGTCGCGATGCACGACGCTGCGTCCGCTGCCGGCGCGCTGAAGTCGAAGCTCGCGCGGGCGTCCCAGTACCGCTGCGCCAGCTCGTGGGCCGCGGACCGGATGGCCGCCTCGTCGGTGCCAGTCACGACGACGGCGGCGCTGCAGCGCGGCTCGTCCGCCCACGCGTACCCGATCCACACGGCCGCGTCGATGATCCCGTCGCGCCGCTCGATCTCGGAGAGGCTTCCGTAGATCGACCTCGCCGGCTCATCGCGGGTGCATGCGCGCTCACCGGGCAGCAGCACCGGGACGCGGACCCATGCGCGCAGCGGCCGTAGGCCGCGGTCGAGGCAGCGGATCAGGTTGGCGACGGCGCGCCGTTTCGTGAGCGGCGCGTCCTCGTGCGGCGACATCCGGTGCGAGGTCGCGAGGTCGAGCGCGCCGACGAGGCGGCGCGACATGTTCCCGTGCGGATCCATCGACGCGGAGATGAGGCAGCCGGGGCCGACGACGTCGCGGATCGCCGCGGCAAGGTCGCCCTCGGCGTCGGTGAGGCCGCTGACGGTCATCGCGCCGTGGATGTCGAAGTACACGCCGTCCAGGGGCAGGGCCGCGCGAAGCCGGTCGAGGAGCTCGGTCTTGATCGCGTCGTAGAAGGCGCGTTCGACCGCGCCGCCCGGCAGCGCGCGCGCGTGGACGAGCGGGAGCCACTCGATGTTCGATGGCAGCGAGTCGTAGCGCGCGAGGAGCGCGGCTCCCCTGACGACCGTGAAGTCAGCGGCGCCGCTCCGATGCGGGCTGAACGTGCTCGATTCGATCGCCATGCCGCCGATCGCGATGCGCCACGTCACGTGCGCCGACCCTAGCCGATGCTGGCTAGACGATCACGAGCGCGTTCGGTACGCGGTCGCGCGGAGCTTGGGGAACTTCACGCGCAAGTCCGTCGCGTTCACCTGGAACAGGCCCTCGGGCTCGGGCAGGCCTGCGAGCGAGTACCGACCGAGCGTTCGGAACGTGATGCCGTCCGTTCGGACGATCTGCATCGCGTCGTGCGCCGCGGTCGAGAGCAGGATCTGCCCGCCGTGGCCGGCCGAGCAGACCCGTGATGCCGTGTGCACGGCGATGCCGACGTAGCCGGTCTCGGCGAGCGTCGTTCGGCCGGTGTGGATGCCGATGCGGACGCAGACCTCGATGTCGTCGGGCCACGTCCGCTCCTGCAGCGAGCGCTGGATCGCGACCGCGGCGGCGAGCGCCTGCGCCACACGCCGGAACGCGGCGAAGAACTCGTCGGCCCGGGCATCCACCTCGTGGCCGCCGGCCTGGCGCACGCCGGCCCGGATCAGCGTGCGCACGTCGCGGAGGATCTTCGCGTAGCCGTCGCCCAGCGTGCGCAGCAGCTCGGTCGATCCTTCGATGTCGGTCATCAGGAACGTCACGGTTCCGCGGGGCAGGCTCGCCACGTCCGTCGCGGGGCGTCGGATCTCCGCCTGCAGGCGCTCGTTGCGCAGCTGTCCGTCGAAGAATCCGATCGGGACGATCCCGTACTTCTTTGCGGCCGCGAGGAGCCGTTGCCGTGCCTTCTCGCGTGCGGCGTCGTTCTCGAAGGCGGTCTGATCGAACCGCGAGAGCGCGTTCCGCACATGCGATGCGTCGTGGATCGGCAGGCGGCGCAGGCCCTTGGCGTCGATGTAGGCGAACGCGCTTGCAGGGAGCTTGGCCCGGGCGGTCGCGCTCAGTGACGGCATCGCTCGATTATTCGCCCTTTCGCCGGCGCGTCGGGCCAATGCTCGGCCCCGCCCGGCCGCCGGGCCGAGGATCGAGGAGGACACGGTGAACTGGATTGCCATCATCGTCGCGGCGGTCGTGAGCTTGGTCCTGGGCTCCCTCTGGTTCTCGCCGATCCTGTTCCAGAAGCCGGGGGTCGCGATGCGCGTCGAACAAGAACCCGATGAGCGGCGTCGCAAGCCCGACGCTCTACGTGATCACCGCCGTCGGCGCGCTCGTGTCGGCGGTCACGCTCGATTGGCTCATCAGCCCTGCCGGCGCGAGCAGCCTGGCCGGCGACGCGATCATCGGCTTCTACGCGGGCATGGGGCTTCGTCGCGCCGGCGATCTCTCGGACAACCTGTTCAACGAGCGTCCGTTCAAGCTCTACCTGATCGTCGCCGGCTTCCCGGTCGTCGCTCTGCTCGTGATGGACGCGATCATCGGCGCGCTGGGTGCCTAGCGGGTCACGGATTCACCGCGCTCGACCAGGTCGCGACGAGCTCGCCCGAGCAGAACACGAAGCTCGTGCCGACGGACTTGAAGTTCAGGTAGTAGGTCTTGGCGCCGGTCGGGACATCCACGCGTACGGTCGCGAATGAGAGATCCCAGGTCCCGTTCGCGTTCACGTTGACGCTGGTCTGTGTCCCATTGTTCGCGAAGATCGCTGGCGCGCCGACGAGCGCGTAGCGGCGGGTCCCATCCGTCTGCACGACGGTCGCGCTGTCTTCGATCGTGACGTAGACCCGGTTGCTGCCGGTCACCCCGCAATGTCCGGTCGCCTGCAGGAGCATCTGTCCACCCGCGTGGGTGGTGGTGATCGACGCGAGGTTGTGGGCCAGCGTGTTGCCGCCGTTCGACACCCAGTTCTCATCGCACGTGAAGAAGGAGCACAGCCGACCGCTGTCGGCCTCGGCCTGTGGGTTGCCGCTGCCGGCCGGACCGGTCGGTCCGGTCGTGCCACCCGCACCACTTGCACCGGTCGCGCCCGTCGCACCGGTGTCGCCCTTCGCTCCTGTGTCGCCCGCCGCACCCGTTGATCCGGCTGCGCCGGTCGGGCCCTGCGGGCCCTGAGGTCCGGTATCACCGGTCGCGCCCATAGCGCCTGTCCCACCGGTGCCTCCCGTTGCGCCGCCCGCGCCGGCGGCTCCTGTCGCGCCGGTGGCTCCCGTTGCGCCGGTCGCCCCCGCTGCACCCGTTGCGCCGGTCGCGCCCGTTGCCCCGGTTGCGCCGATCGCACCGGTGGCGCCTGTCGGGCCGGCCGGGCCGCTCTGATCCCACGTGATGCTCAGCTCGTTGGCTCGGCAGGAGCTCGCGTCGGTCACGAGCCGGAGGCTCCCGTCGGGCTTGTAGCACGCCTGGATACTGCCGGCGGTGCTGCCAAAAGGCCCGGCCTTCGCAGCAACAACGCTACCGCTGCCGATGAGGCAGGCGATGACCGCGATCACGATCGTGCGCAACATACCGAGACGGCGGATCTGAGCGAACATCAAGACCTCCTCACACCAACGCGTCGAGTAAAGGGTGGGCCGAGCAAGCGGACAAGAGACCGGAAGGGTCCTCGTACTAAAGGCCCTCTGTTACGTACGAACGGCCCACATGACGATTGCCCAACGATCTGCCGGCCGATCTCCCAACGATCCGCGCGCTGACCCTTGTGCTCGCCCCGATCGGGAGGACAGTGATCTTCCAAGCGGATCCGATGCCTGCCGAGCTCAGCGCCGGCGAGTGCTCGTGGACCTTGGCACGCCAGTCACGCATCAGCCCAAACGAAATGAGAAAAGGGAGCAACCATGTCTACCGATCAGAACAAGACCATCGCTCGTCGCATCGTCGACGAGGCGTGGAACAAGCACAACCCGAGCAGCCTCGACACGCTCTTCTCGAACGACGCGATCCTGCACGACCCGCAGAACAAGACGATCGTCAAGGGTCCGCAGGGCGCGAAGAGCACCCTCGCCACGTACCTCAAGGCGTTCCCGGACATGAAGATCTCGATCGAGCGGGAGATCGCTGAGGGCGACTTCGTCGTTCAGCACCTCATCGCGACCGGCAAGAACACCGGTGAGTTCAACGGAATGCCGGCGACCGGCAAGAACACCAACGTCACCGGCGTCATGACGAGCAAGATCAAGGACGGCAAGGTCATCGAGGCCTGGTCGCTCTTCGACTCGCTCGGTCTGCTCCAGCAGCTGGGCGTCGTCCCGGCAGCCCAAGTCACCCCGACGCGCGAGCGCGAGCTCGTCGGCGCTCGCTAGCTCACACGCGAATTAGGTGAGCGGCGCCCGGCGGGCTCGTCCCGCCGGGCGTCTTCGCGCTCGCGTGTAGGCTCGGCATTCGTTCGACCACGCAGATAGGGGAGGAATGACATGGCGAAGTTCATGGACGTCCACGAGGGCTTCGTTGGCGTGACCGCGGAACAATTGAAGAAGGCTCACGACGCGGACCTCGCGATCGAGAAGGACGAGAACGTGCATTTCGAGCGCGCCTGGCTTGACCCGAAGAGCGGCAAGGTCTTCTGCCTCTCATCCGGCCCGAACAAGGAAGCGATCATGCGGATCCACGAGCGTGCCGGCCACCCGACCGCCGAGGTGTACGAGCTGCCAATCGAGGTCTGAGGATCGGCGTCTTCATCTAGCATCGACGGGGGAGCGGGAGGAAATGCCGGGAACGCGTCGTATCGGGGTCCTCACCGGCGGCGGTGACGTTCCGGGCCTGAACTCAGTCATCAAAAGCGTCGTGTACCGCTCGACCGAGCTCGGATACACGGTGCTGGGGATCCGCCGCGGCTGGCTGGGTCTCACGCACTTGGCACCCGGCTCCGATCTCGACCGCGAGCACGTCCTGCCGCTCGACCGCGCGAACACGCGGACCATCGACCGCACTGGTGGGACGATGCTGCACACCTCACGCACGAATCCGGCCCGCATGAAGCGTGACGACCTACCTCCGCACCTCGCCGCCGACGCCGCACGCTATGCGGCTGCCGATGGCCGCTACGACCTCACGCCCGTGGTGCTGGAGAACATCGCCCGGCTCGGCCTCGACCATCTCGTCGTCATCGGAGGCGACGACACGCTCGGGTACGCGCACGGCATCGCCGCGCGTGGCATCTCGCTCGTGGCGATCCCGAAGACGATGGATAACGACGTCCGCGATACCGAGTACTGCATCGGGTTCTCGACCGCGGTCACCCGGGCGAAGGAGCTCATCAACCGACAGCGAACGACCCTCGGGTCGCATGAGCGCATCGGCGTGTTCCGGATCTTCGGTCGCGACGCGGGCTTCAGTGCCCTCCACATCGCCTATGTCACCTCGGCACGCTGCCTGATCCCCGAGGCCCCGTTCGACCTCGAGCGGCTCATCGCGCTCCTCGTTGCGGACAAGCGCGCGAGTCCGAGCCGCTACGCCTTCGTCATCGCGGCGGAGGGTGCTACGTGGATCGGCGCGAAGGTCGGCGAGCTCGGCGAGCCGGATGGGTTCGGTCATCGCCGGAAGGTCGACATCGGCGAGGCGCTGGCCGAGGAGATC
>CAAGKR010054024.1_pt1 | contig 12839 bp, 11 predicted proteins | sample 2556971 | NCBI WGS metagenome assembly CAAGKR01 (sample SAMEA5207829, study PRJEB30636) | soil metagenome | biome: forest; feature: boreal; material: soil | place: USA | collected 2011-09 | depth 1 m | reverse complement strand
AGGCCGGACCGAGGCGGCCTATCTCAACGGCGCCGTGGTCGATGCCGGGCGCCTGCACGATGTGCCCACCCCGGTTAATTCCGTCTTATGGGCGTTGCTCGAGAAGGTGACGAAGTCGCCGTCGGAGTGGGAACGCTACCGTCGCCGACCGGACCGTCTGAAGGAACTGCTCCGCACGGCGCTGCGCCTCTAACGCTTGGCTTACGGGTCGGGAGCCGACCCGGCCACCGCACGCGGCAGCGGCGGCACCGACCGCGTGAGCAGGGGGATCGCACCCCGGATGTACTCGAGCCCCGAACCGATCGTCCAGATGACCGCGATCAGCAAGGCCCAGACCGGGGCGGTGAACGGGCCAAGGGACCGAAGCAACCAGCTTCCCGGCGCGAACCGCGCTGAGAGCAGCCCGCCGTGCAGCGCATCGCCGGCGAGCAGGACGAGGATCAGTGCCACGATGGTGATCAGGGTCTTGGCCTTGCCCCATCCCCCGGCCGGGATGACCACGCCGAGGGCCGCCGCATAACTGCGTAGCCCGGTGACCAGGAACTCCCGAGCGATGATGACCGCGACCATCCACCCGGGGGCAAGGTGGACGACGGCAAGGCCGACCAGCAGGACCGCGATCAGGATCTTGTCCGACGTCGTGTCCAGGTAGATGCCCAGCGCGGAAACCAGGCGTCGACGTCGGGCAATTTCGCCGTCGACGGTATCCGTCAGCGACGCGGCGATGAAGAGGACGAGGGCGACAAGAATCGCGTAGCGCGCCGTGGAGACGATCAGCGCATAGAGGATGGGCGCCGCCACGATGCGGGAGAAGCTCAGCAGGTTGGGCACAGCCCAGAGCGAGGGCATGCCCACCAGTGTAGGTCCGGCTCGCGCTAGTGGGGCCTTACCGCGACGTGCACGGCCGCGATCCCAAAGGTCAGGCGTTTGACCAGCACCGGCGCGAATCCGATGGCGCGCAGCTGCTCGGCCAGTTCGGCCGGGCTCGGGAAGGCCTCGACACTTGTGGACAGGTATTCATAGGCCTTTTCTTCGCCGCGCTTGAGGGCGCCGGCGATGGCGGGCATGACTCGCGTCAGGTAAAAGCGATAGGGACGCTGGAGGGGTCCAATCGGCGGGGGAGGCAGCTCGAGCACCACGAGCCGGCCCCCAGGTCTCAGAACGCGGAACATCTCCCGCAGGGCTCGATCGCGATCGACCAGGTTTCGCAGGCCAAAGCCGATGGTGATCGCGGCGATGCTCCCATCAGGATAGGGAAGGCTGGTGGCATCGCCCAGGATGAACTGGATGTCAGGCTCGAGCCGCCGGGCGATGTCGAGCATTGCGGGCGAGAAATCGATGCCAACGACGTGACCGCTGGGACGGGTATATGGCAGGAGCTCGTGCGCGAGCTTGCCCGTCCCGCAACAGAGGTCGAGCGCCGTATCGCCCGGATGAAGCTCGGCAAGCCGGGCCGCGGCCCGGCGCCACCCGGCGTCGCGGTCGAGACTGAAGAGGCGGTTCCGCCGGTCGTAGCCGTCGGCGATCTGGTCGAACATCTGCCGGATGCGGTCGGCTCGGGCCTGCTGGCTCACCTCTGGATTATCGTCAGCTGCGATCCGGATTGCGGGCTTGAGGCGGGCTGGGGTACGGTGACGCTGTGGCGGATCTCGCGTTCCGGGTCGGGCTCGGGCTTGCGGCACGCGGGGACGTCCGCGAAACGGTGCGCTGGGCGCAGCAGGCGGAGGCAATGGGTCTCAACTCGGTCTGGGTCCATGACAGCTATTTCGAACGCGATCCCATCACCTACCTGTCCGCCATCGGTCTCCAAACCTCCCGGATCGGGCTCGGCGCCGGCGCGCTGAATCCCTACACCCGGCACCCCGTCGTCCTGGCGATGACCATGTCCGCCCTCGACGACCTGGCTCCGCGTCGCTGCACCCTCGCGCTGGGCAGTGGGCTGCCGCTCCGGCTCGCCCAGATGGCGATCCCGCATGACGACACGGTGAGCCGGGTCTCCGAGGCAATCGACCAGGTCCGCGCGCTCTGGAGCGGCGAACGGCTGCACCTGAACGACAAGGTCCCACCCTTGCAACCGATGTTCCAGCCCCCGCATCGGATTCCCATCTACATCGCGGCCTATCGCACCCCTTTCCTCGACCTCTGCGGACAGAAGGCCGATGGCTACCTGGCGCGACCGGCGGAATCCCTCCCCGCGTTTCGAAAAATGCGAGATCGGGTCCTCGAGACGGCCGCGGCGGCCGGCCGCCCCGCGGGCGATATCGAGTTCCGCGGCTATCTCCTCTCGCTGATCGACAGCAGTCATCGTGAAGCGCTCAACCGGGCCAAGCGGGAACCGTTCGTCATCTACATGATCTCCGTCCTGAGCGACATCTCCCTGAAGCGGGCGGGCTTCGAGCCCGAGCTCCGCAACCGGATTGCCGCGGCCTGGCGGGCGGAGGACTATCATCAGGCCGGCGGGTTGATCCCTGACGACCTGCTCGACGCCTTCATCCTCTGCGGCACGGCCTCGGATGTGGCAGCCCGGGCCGCCGCCTTCCAGGAGGCTGGCATGACGGTCCCCCTGCTGCAGCCGATCCTGCAGGAGGAGGCGCAGGTCAAGGCGCTGATGGCGGCCGCCGTCGAGTACGGCACTCGCGCGTCAGGGCCGACCCCGGCGCGCGGCGACCAGCGGGTGCCCGCCGAAACGACCTCGGTCAACATCGCGCGACGAGCCCAGGGAATCTGGGAGCTGGTCCGCCCCTTCAGCTTCACCGCCTCGCTGCTGCCGATCTCGGTTGGCGGGGCGATCGCGCTGCAGCAGGGGCGGATGCACGGGTGGCTCTTCTCGGCGGCCCTGCTGGGGGGCCTTGGCCTCCATATCGGGACCAATGTCATCAATGAGATCTACGACGTTCGCCAGGGAATCGACTCCATCACCTCGCCCCGGATGTCAATGGCGATCTTGAAGGGTCGTATCAGCGAACGCGGCGCGTTCGCCGTCGCCTGGGCGGGATTTCTGACGGCGCTCCTGATGGGCATCTACCTCATCGTGAACCGCGGCTGGCCGATCCTCGTCCTCGGACTGATCGGCTTCATCGGCGGGTACTTCTACACCGCTCCGCCGTTCCAGTACAAATACCGGGCGCTCGGCTTGCCCCTGGTCTTCGTGCTGATGGGCCCGCTGATGGTCTTCGGCTCCTACTACGCGGTCTCGGGCCGGTTCGACAGCGGGCTCTTTATCGTCGCCCTTCCGGTCGGCCTCCTGGTCACAGCCATCCTGCACGGCAACGAATGGCGCGATGTCGCCGAGGATACCCGGCACGGATTCACGACCCTGTCCGCCCAGGTCGGCCGGGATGCGGCCCATTGGATCTACGTCATGCTCGTGCTGGGTGCCTACGTCGCGGTGGGTCTCGGCGTCATGCTCGGCGCCCTGCCCCGGCTCGCCCTGCTCACGCTCTTCAGCCTTCCGCTGATGGCCTGGGTCTTGCGAGCGGCGGAACTGGGCGCCGAGGGCCACCTCCGAGCGATCGCCATGATCGACCTGATGACGGCGCGCCTGCACGGGGCCTTTGGGATCCTGCTCCTGGTTGGACTCGTGATCGGAAGCCCGGCGCGGTGAAACGGCTCCTGATTGGACTCGGGCTGGCCGGGCTGGTGTGGACCCGGGCGTTTCGCGGCCCGCGTTCCAGGTTCTGGCCGCGGATGACGGTGGGCGTCGGAAGCCTGGGCCTCTTCGCGCTAGCCACCGACCCCGAATTGCGCCGCGAGCGGGCCAGTCCTCAAGATGTCCTCCGAGGCCTGGGCTCGGCCGCCGTCCTCTACGGCGTCTTCCAGGTCGGAGACCGCCTGGCCCGGCGCATCATGCCGGCTGGCGGCCGTGAGATCCAGGAGATCTATGCCTTGCGAACGCAGGCGCCGAAGGCCGCGATTGCCACCGCGCTCGCCCTCGCCATCGGGCCGGGGGAAGAGCTGTTCTGGCGCGGCCTGGTGCAGCGGAGCCTTCAGCCGCGCTTCGGGCGGGTCGGAGCGGCGCTGGTGGCCTCCTCGATCTACGGCGGCATCCATCTCGTGTCGACGAATCTGACCCTCACCGGCGCCGCCGGCACGGCGGGACTGTTCTGGGGAGGGGTCTACGCCCTCGAGCAGCGGATGGCACCCTTGATCGTCAGCCACGTCGCCTGGGACATCTGGATCTTTCTGATCGCGCCGACGGAATGATGGAGCGGGCGCTGGCGGTTCGGTGGCTACGGTAGCCTGATGCCGTGAGACTCGGAGCGGAACTGCTGAGCGCGGCCGACATTGAGCGACGCGTTCAGGAGATGGCGGCCGACGTCTCCCGCGACTACGCATCGATCGACCGGCCCCTGATCCTCCTCTCCGTGCTGAAAGGGTCGGTGTGTTTCGCCACCGACCTGAGCCGCCACCTGGTCGTCCCGGTCAACTTCGATTACGTGGCGGTGAGCAGCTACGGTCAGGCCACCGTCTCCTCCGGGCACGTCCAGCTCCTAAAGGACCTCAGCATGGACGTGGCGGACCGCCACGTGCTGATGATCGAAGACATCATCGACACCGGGCTGACGACCGCCTTTCTCTTCGAGCACGTGCAGCGCCACAAACCGGCGTCGCTGAAGCTGTGCGTGCTCCTCAACAAGGAAGAGCGTCGGGAAAAGCCGGTGCCGATCGCCTATAAGGGCTTCGATATTCCGAACCACTTCGTGGTCGGCTACGGCCTGGACTACGACGAGCTGTACCGGAACCTTCCCGCCGTTCACATCCTGGAGCCGTAGGGGCGCCGAAACACGCGCGGCCCGGCGCTCGGCGAGAGGGGTCCTGCTATCTAGTGCGAGCAGCCGCGGGCGGTCCCGGCGTCCGCGCCGGTGTCGAATGAGCTACCGCAGGAGCAGCTCGAGACGGCGTTCGGGTTGTGCACCGTGAAGCCGCCGCCCATCAGGCTGTCGACGAAGTCGATCTCGGCGCCCTTGATGTACTGGACGCTGACGGAGTCGACGAAGAGACGAACCCCGCCGTACTCGGTGATCGCGTCGCCATCCTCCGCGTGGTCCTCGAAGCCCATCCCGTAGGACATGCCGGAGCACCCGCCGGGTTGGACGAAGACGCGCAGGCCCATCTCGGGACGGCCCTGTTTGCCCAGCAGGTCGCGAAGCTGGCCGAGCGCGGAGTCGCTGATGCTGATCAGAGCGGTGTCGTTTTCGATCATTTCTTGAGCCATGACCAGACCATTATAGGGCGATCCCCTGTGACAGATGCGTTACGGGAATTGCTGGCGCCGTAAGGGACGCACCGCGTGGGTATGCCCGAAGCGCCGCCACCGGACGGCCACGACGGCGTCCTGGGCCACCGCCAGCATCTCGTCGGGGGGGAGCGCCTTCAAGACACCCAGCGGCTCGCTGGCGTGCCGGCGGACGCGGCGCAGGGCCAGGACGAAGCGGCGTTCCCCCTCGAAGTCGAAATACGGGGGTTGGTCCGGATCACCTGCCCGGACCAGGCGGTCCAGCTGGATGTAGGGCTGATCCCAGTCGAGCGGCGTGTGCCGCACCGGGGGCTCGTAGCTGCCCTGGGCGACGTCCGGGGTGACGGCATGAACCTTGCCCCGGGCAAGGCCTGCCAGCGTCTCATCCAGGGCATCCAGGCCCTCGGCCACCAGGCGCTTGCAGAGGGTGCCCGCGGTATCCTCCCCCCCGACGGGAACCCGCCGCTGGGCCAGGATCGGCCCGGCATCGATCCGGGGAACCGTGAAGTGCACGCTGATGCCGGCCTCACGGTCGCCCTGCACGATGGTCCAGTAAATCGGCTCCGGCCCTCGATGCCGGGGCAGGAGCGATGGATGGATGTTGAGCCAGCCTCGGGTCGGAACGGCGATCGGCTCGGGCTTCAAGATCTGGTCGAAGCTCGCCATCACGACGACGTCCGGCTCGTAGCCCTGGAGGCTGCGCACGAAGGCGTCGGCGTTGGCATTCGAGGTGACCTCGACCGGCCGCCCCAGGTGGCCGGCGATCCGGGCGATCAAATCCGCCTTGGGATGGGTCCGCTGCCAGCGGGTGCTACAGACGGCGGCGACGATGTTGGCCCGTCGCTCGATGAGGTGAAGGAAGAACGCGGTGCCGTAGTCCGAGGGGATGCCGACGAACACGATCCGCGGCCCGACGTTGTCACGCGGCCCGGCGTAGGGGCGACCGGGCACGACTTCGTAATCGATCGGCACCATCGAGAATTCCGGCTTTGCCCAGATGGTGCTCGCCAGCTGGTCCAGCCACGGATCCCCCAGCCGGCGGCTGGGAGCCAGCGCCATCAGCGGAAGGCGCGGCGGATGACAGACGGCGCCTCCCCGTCATCGCCATAGGCCCATCCGAGCAGGTCCATCACGTGGACCACCGGGATATCGTGCCCGGCCCGCTGCAGGCCCATCGCGATCTGCAGGATGCACCCGGGATTCGCGGACGCCACCACCTGGGCGCCCGACTCGACGATGTTGCGGACCTTCCAGGCCAGCGCTTCCTCGGCGATCTCCGGATGCGTCAGGTTGTAGATGCCGGCCGAACCGCAGCACCAGTCTGATTCCTTCATCTCCACCAGGCGAACGCCGGGAATCATGCCCAACACCTGCCGTGGCTGCTGGTGGATTCGCTGGCCGTGGAGCAGATGGCAGGGATCCTGGTAGACGACCCGGAGCTCGATCCGTCGAGTTGGCGGACGCATCCCATGCAGGATGAGCAACTCCGACGCGTCCCGCACCGTGCGCGAGAAGGCGGCGCCGGCCTCCACCGCACTCGGATCCCCGCGCAGCTGCACGGCGTACTCCTTCATGTTGGATCCGCACCCCGCCGCGTTGACGACAACCGACTCGACCTCCAACCGGCCGAAGGCGGCGAGCGTCTTCAACGCGAGCCGCTGGGCGGTCTCACCTTCGCCGGCATGCGACGGAAGCGCCCCGCAGCAAACGCGCTCATCCGGAGTCAGGACCTCGTAGCCATTCATGGCGAGGGCCAGGGCCGTGCGCCGATTGGTGGCATGGAACATCTCGTCCTGGATGCATCCGGTGAGCAGCCCCACGCGACCGCGTCGCTTGCCCTGCGCCGCCGTATTCGCGGGCAGGGGCCGATGCCCCCCCAGTTCGATGAAAGGCGGAAAGGCGGCGAACTTTCCGAGGGGGAGGACGCGCCACACAGCGGTTCGGCGGAGCAGCGATGCGAGCCGGAGGGCCTGGATCGCGCGATAGATCCGGCCGGCCAGGCGCAACCGTCCCGGGTGTGGAAGGAGGCCGTTGAGGAGGAGAGCCCGGACCATCCGGTCGCGCCGGTCCTGCGGCGGCGTCTTGGCGCGAGCCATCTCCATCACCGCCCCGAACTGGACCCCTGAAGGGCATGCCGTCTCACAGGCGCGACAGTTGAAGCACTGATAGATGTGCGCCTGAAACCGCGGGTCATCGAACTCGACCAGGCCCAGGCTGGCTTCCTTGATCTGCCACATGCGTCCTCGCGGGCTGTCCCCCTCGTGGTGAAGGATCCGGAACGTCGGACACTTCGGCAGGCACAACCCGCAATGAATACAGTCGCGGACCAGGTCGATGTCGATGTCCGCGACCGGGGAGGGCGCACCCCGCCGGTCCAGCTCGCGCTTGAAATCGAGCTCGGGCAGCCTGGCCACTACAAGCCACCCACGAAGCGACCGGGGTTCAAGGTCGCGTTCGGATCGAGGGCCTGCTTGAGCGACCGCATGAGCGGGAATGCGGCGGGTGGCGGCCCCCAGACATCGAGGCTCTTCTTTGCTGGCGGCGGGGCGCTGCCCACGATCACCTGTCCCTCGGACCCGGCAGCCTGACGCAGTCGTTCCAGCGCCGACGCGGCCGCCTCGGCCGGAACGCGAATATCCAGGGCGCCGGCGGCCGGTTGCGCCATCAACGCCCCAAGCGGCGCGCCACTCAGCACCAGCTTCTCCAGCCCGGTGAGCGGGCTGAGTCCGCAGAGCACGACCTCGTCGTCCGCGGGAGACGCGGCCCAGTCGCGAGCAACCTCCCAGAACCGGGCGGGCACCGACTGTCCTTCCAGGCGGCCACCGGCCCCCCGAACGATTCCCTCGGCGTTTTCACGCGCCGCATCGACCTCGCGAGCATAGCCTTCGAATTTCAGGGCCAGCGTCCAGCGCCAATCTGCCGTCACGCCACAGGCCCACAGCGACGAGCGATCGAGGAGGATGCAGGCGGCGGGCGCCAGGTATTGATGGGCCAGCTCCCTGCCCGCCGTCAGCGCCTTGCCGGCATCGTCGAAATGCGTGAGCACGGAGAGTTCTGACTCGGGGAGCGTCTGGACCTTGAGGTTCACCTCGGCGATCACCCCAAGCGTGCCGAGCGCCCCGGTATGCAGCTTCATCAGGTCGTAGCCGGCGACGTTCTTGACCACGCGGCCGCCGCCGCGGGCGACCTTGCCCGATGGATACGCCACCGCGATGCCGATCACCCAGTCCCGGACGGTCCCATGGCGGGCTCGACTCAGCCCATGGCTGTTCGCGGCCACCATTCCACCGACCGTCGCCCGGTCCGGGTGGGGCGGTTCCAGGGGAAGGCGCTGACCCTGTGCGCGCAGAGTCTTCTGCAGCTCATCGAGCCGCATGCCCGCCTCCACACGGCAGGTCAGATCCGCAGGCTCATATTCCAGGAGCCGGGTCATCCGTTCGGTCGAGAACGCGATGTCATAGCGCTGCGGATGAGACCCGAGCCGCATCTGGGTGCCACCGCCCCAGATCACGACCGCCGCGGGCGTCAGGTCGCAAAGTCGGAGCCCCCGCGCGGCGTCTTCGGCATCCGCCGGGTGCATGATCTTGGAGGGCAACAGCCCATCCACGCTCATCCGGTGCTGCTGCTCGACGCTGATCTGGTGTCCGGGCAATGGCTGTGCGTCGACCCTCAGACCCACAATCCGTCTCCTTCGACCGCAGCCCCGGCCTGTCGCCGCGGGTACCCGGGCGGAAAACGGGGAGCCGATGGCTTCAGGCCATCCCCGGGAAAAACTTTTCCAGGGTTCATCAGGCCATCCGGATCGAACACGCGCCGGACCCGGTCCATGACCTCGAGATCGTCGTCTGAGAAGACATACCGGATGTTCTCGCGTTTCTCCAGGCCGATGCCGTGCTCGCCCGTCACCGACCCCCCCGCGTCGGCACAGAGCTTCAGGATCTCGTCGCCGATTCGGAGGACCGCCTCGTACTGGCCCTCTTTGAAGGCATCGAATAGAACGAGCGGATGGAGATTGCCGTCACCGGCGTGAAAGACATTGCAGATGGTGAAGCCGGTGCGCTGGCTGATGGCCTCGATCTTCTTGAGCGTCTCGGGGAGCCGCGTGCGGGGGACGACGCCGTCCATGACGTAGAAGTCCGGAGATAGCCGTCCCATCGCGGAGAAGGCCCCCTTCCTTCCCTTCCAGAGTGCCTGTCGTTCGGCCTCGCTTCGCGCGACGCGCACTTCGGTCGCGCCATGCTTGGTGCAAATGGTTCCCATGCGCTCGGCCAGATCCTCGACGACCGGCTCGATGCCATCCACCTCCAGGAGGACCACGGCCCCGGCGTCCAGCGGGTACCCGGCGTGGGAGGCTTGCTCGATCGCCTGGATGGAGATCTTGTCCATCATCTCGATCGCCGCAGGAAGGATTCCGGAGCGGACGATGGCGGAGACGCCGTTGCTGGCGCTCTCGACGTCGGGATAGATCGCCAGCATCGTTTTTTGCATCGGCGGGAGGGGCGTCAGCCTGACCCAGATTTTCGTGACGATCCCCATGGTGCCTTCGGAGCCGACCACCACGCCGGTGAGGTCATATCCGGTCGATCCTGCGGTTTTCCTGCCACCGAGTTGCACCAACTCGCCGCTGGCCAGCGCGATCTCGACGCCGGTGACGTGGTTGACGGTGACGCCGTACAGCAATGTGTGTGGCCCGCCCGCGTTGGTCCCGACGTTGCCCCCGATCGTGCAGGCGCCCTGGCTGGACGGGTCCGGGACGTAGTAGTAGCCGTGCGGCTTGAGGGCCTGGCTCAACGCCAGGTTGACGACGCCCGGCTCGACCACCGCCCGGAGGTTATCGACATCGATCTCCAGGATGTGGTTCATCCGGGGAAACGTGACGACCACCCCGTGCTCGACCGGCACGGTGCCCCCGGCGAGACTGCTCGCCGCGCTGCGGGCGACGATCGGGACTCGTTCCTCTGAGCAAATCCTCACGACCCGAGCGACCTCGTCGGCGTTTTTGGGCAGGACCACAGCATCCGGGAGCGCCGTTTCCGGGCTCGCGTCGTACTGGTAGAGGCGCATCTCGTACGGATCCGCGAAGGCATAGCGCTCGCCGACCACGTCGCGGAGACGTCTTAGCAGCCGTTCAAGCGCAGCCGCTTCCATGGGCCTTAGCCTACGCGCTCATCGGATCAGGCCGCGGACTCAGCGGAGGGTTGGAATGATGCCTGGGAGCAGGTAGACCTCGATCAGGGCGACGATGCCCACCGCCGCCGTCAGGATCAGGCTGTAGCCGATCGTGCGGCGGAAAATCTCGCCTTCCGACCCGACCCGGTTGACGCCGGCGGCGCCCACCGAGAGGTTCTGCGGGCTGATCATCTTGCCCATGACGCCACCCGAGGAATTCGTCCCTGCGGTCAGGATGGGGCTGAGGTGATGCCCGCCGATCACGATCTGCTTGGCGGTGAAGGCCTGCATGGGGCCGAACAGCGTATTGGATGCCGTGTCACTCCCGGTCAAAAAGACGCCCAGGGCGCCGATCACCGCCGAGAAGAAGGGAAAGACCGCGCCCGTCTTCGCCATCAATAGCGCTAGGGTGGACGTCATCCCCGAGAAGTTCATGACCGCGGCGATCCCCAGGATGAACGCGATGGTCATGATGGGCAGGGCGAGCTGACGCAGGGTCCGTCCATAAGTCGTAAAGAACAGCCGCCGCGGCGCACCCCGGATCGCCATCACGATGAAGGCGATGATGCACGCGTACAGCACCAGGCTGCCGGCTGCCGCCAGGAAGTCCCAGGTGAAGGTGATGGGATAGGCGGTGGACTTGGCCACGATCGGCGGTTCCTGGAAGATCAGAGGCTTTGGCTTGGCCGATGTGCCGGTGTAGCTGCCGGGCCACTGGAACCGCCAGAACGGGAACTTGAACGCTCCGGCATCCTTTGTCGGGCTGGGACCGATCCACGGGTTGGGGCAGAGCTTGAATGCCGGCTGGCCGCACTTGAGGTCGGCAGTAAGGTTTGCCGGGGTGTGCAGCGCATTCTTTACGTTGCCCGCTGGACTGCCGGAAAAGAATGGCAAGTTCCCCATCTGGCCGACCAGGATGACCACCACCAGGATCACATACATCAGGTAGGCACGCGCCACTCGAGCGGGTGAATCGACCACCTGGGCCACCGCGGCACCCAGGCTACGCAGCCCCGGGCTGCCGCTGACGGGTGTCGCGGCGCGATCGGCGGCGAAGCCCCAGAGCGTCCGTGGCTTCCAGACTCGAAGCAGGAGGGCGACCGCCGCCATCGAGACCAGCGCGGCGAGCACGTCCGTCAGTTCCGGGCCGATAAAGTTGGAGACCAGGAATTGGACGACGGCGAAAACCACGCCCGCCGTGAGAACGGCCGGCAAGACCTCGACCATCCGCTTCCAGCCGGCAAGGACGACGATCAAGAAGCCCGGAATGAGGACCGAAAAGATCGGAAGCTGCCGGCCTACCATGGCGGACAGGGCCAGCGTGACCGGCGTCTGGTCGGCCGCACTGTGCCCGATGATGGGCGCGGTCAGCAAGCCCAGGGTAACCACCGGGATGCCGATCGAGCCAAACGCCACCGGCGCGGTGTTGGCCAGCAGCGCCAGGACCGCCGCACTGATGGGCTCGAACCCCAGGCTGGCCAGGATGGCCGCCGAGATCGCCACCGGGGCCCCAAAGCCGGCGATGCCTTCCATCAGGGCGCCGAAGCAGAAGGCCACCAGCAGGGCCTGGATCCGCCGGTCCTCCGTCATGCGGGTCAGCGAACGCCGGATCACGTCGAAGTCGCCACTGGCGATGGTCAGGTTGTGGAAGAAGACGGCGTTCAGCACGATCCAACTGATCGGCCACAACCCGTTGGCCATCCCCTCGGTGGTCGCCGAGACATCGAGCCCGAGCGGCATCCCCCAGACCAGGGCCGCGAGCACGGCGGCGGAGAGCATGGCCGTCAGCGCCGACAGCCACGCCGGCAGCCGGAAAACCGCCAGCATCGCGAACAAGAGGTAAAGAGGAATCCCTGCGACGATCGCAGAGACAACAATGCTGCCGCCGACCGGCTGGTAGTCGTGATGAAACGCCAGGATTGCGATGGCCACGTTCATGACGAGGCAACCTCCCTTGCTTCCGGCATCGGTGCTTTCGTACACGTTACACAGGGCGGCCCCAAAACGCCACAATTGGCGGCATGACAGATGCTGCGGTGCACCGGAAGGCCCGCCTGGCAGCTCCCCTCAAGCTCGATGACTTCGAGCCGGCAGCCCGCGCCGTCCTCCCCCAGGGCATCTACGACTACATCGCCGGCGGTTCGGAGGATGAAGCGGCGCTCCGCGGCAACCGTGAGGCGTTTGCCCGCTATCGGTTTCGCTTCAAAGTCCTGACGTCGGCCGATCGTCCCGACCTGGGCAGCGAGCTGCTCAATCAGCGCTTTCGGATGCCGGTGCATCTCGCGCCGACGGCCATCCAACGGATGGCGCACAAGGACGGCGAAGTTGCCGCGTATCGGGCCGCGACCGATGCGGGGATCGCCTACTGCCTCAGCACCCTGTCCAGTGTCTCGATCGAAGATGTCACCGCAGCGGCATCCGGCGTCCGCTGGTT
>CAAGKR010398775.1_pt1 | contig 12840 bp, 16 predicted proteins | sample 2556971 | NCBI WGS metagenome assembly CAAGKR01 (sample SAMEA5207829, study PRJEB30636) | soil metagenome | biome: forest; feature: boreal; material: soil | place: USA | collected 2011-09 | depth 1 m | reverse complement strand
GTGTCGGTGCTCTTGAAGAGGAAGAGGCGAGCGGTGCGGCCGTAGAGCTTCTCCGTCATCGCGCGCACCTGCCGCGTCCGCACGACCTGGACGAGACCGGCCTTCTCGAGCACTTTCACGTGGTGGCCCACGGTGCCCTTCGGCAGGCCGAGCTTCGATGCGAGCTCGGTCGTCGAAAAGGCGCGGTCGCGGAGCAGGATGACGATCTTCGAGCGGAGATCGTCGCCGAGCGCCTTCAGCTGCTCCGGCTCGCGCACGACGAGCACGTCGTCCGCCTCGTAGTCCGGAGACGGAAGGGTGATGCGCTCGGTTGCCGTCGCCGAATGGACCACTATTCCGAAATGTACGACTAATCCCGCCCATTCGTCAAGAACGATTCTTCCCCGGCCCGGCGCATAGGCTCCGCCCGTGGACGCGATCGTCGTCGAGGTGCGGCGCGAGGGCGTCGTCGAGGCGCGGCACCGCGTGCATGCAGTCGCGGTGCGTGACGGGGCGGTCGTCGCCGAGGCCGGGGACCCCGCGCTCGTCTGCTTCATGCGCTCCTCGTCGAAGCCGATCCAGGCGCTGCCAGTCGCGCGGGCGCGCCATGACCTCGAGGACCGCGACCTCGCGATTGCGTCCGCCTCGCACCGCGCGACGGACGACCAGATCGCGGCGGTCCGCGCGCTGCTCGCCAAGGTGCCGGCGACCGAGGATGACCTCGAGGTCGGGCTCCAGGAGGGCCGGCCGCCGCAGCGCGTCTTCCACAACTGCTCCGGCAAGCACGCCGGGATGCTCGCCCTCTGCCGCGCACACGGCTGGGACACGCGCGGCTATCGCCTGGCTGACCACCCCGTGCAACAGGCCAGCCGCGCCGCCCACGCCGAGGCCGCGCAGGTGGACGCCGCCGAGCTCCTCACGGCCACCGACGGCTGCGGCGTCGCCACGTTCGCCCTCCCCCTGGAGCGGATGGCTCTCGCGTTCGCGCGCTTCGAGCAGCTTCCGGCCGGCCCGCGCGTCGCCGCCGCCATGCGCGCGCACCCGGAGCTCGTCGGGGGCCCCGACGGCGCCGACCTCCATTTCATGCGCGCCGCCCCCGGCTGGTTCGCCAAGGGCGGAGCCGAGGGGCTGCTCTGCGCCGGCGGCCCCGGCGGCACCGGCGTCGTCCTGAAGTGCGAAGACGGCTCGTCACGCCCGCTCGAGCCGGCGCTCGCCGCCTTTCTCGCCCCGCTCGGCGTCGACCTGCCGGGGCTCGCCGAGACCCCGATCGTGAACAGCCGGGGGGAGCGCGTGGGCGAATGCGTGGTCTCGCGGTTGTGACGTGTGAACTTTTCTTTACGAACCTGTGACTCCGCACTAAGATCCGGCTCACTTTGAGGTGAGGAAGCCGGGGCTGGGTGGACCGGCTGGTTGCATGACTGGTTCGTACGTCGCAAACCGTCGTCAAAACGACTAGCCGGAGGTCGCCACAACGTGCTCGCTGTCGACATCGCGCTCCCTGAAGTCGAAGAGCTTCACAAGCTCGTTGCCGAAGGCCAGGAGAAGGGCTTTCTCACGTACGACGAGATCGTCACCGGTCTCGACGACGTCGAACTGACGAAGGAGCAGGTCGAAGACTTCTACACCTACTTGATCGAGCACGGCGTCGAGCTCGTCGAGGGTGAGCAGCACAAGACACCCCCCCACGAGCAGCCGCAGCCGGAGGAGGAAAAGGTCGTCGCGGCGCCCAAGCTCGATCTCTCGGTCGAGCCTTCCCTCGACTCGCTGCGGCTCTACCTGCGCGAGATCGGCAAAGTCTCGCTGCTCACCGCCGACCAGGAGGTCTCGCTCGCCAAGCGGATCGAGCGCGGCGACATGTCGGCGAAGACGCAGATGACGGAGGCAAACCTGCGCCTCGTCGTCTCGATCGCGAAGGGCTATCTCGGGCGCGGGCTCTCGTTCCTCGACCTGATCCAGGAAGGCTCGCTCGGCCTCATCCGCGCGGTCGAGAAGTTCGACTACCGCAAGGGCTACAAGTTCTCGACGTACGCGACGTGGTGGATCCGCCAGGCGATCACCCGCGCGATCGCGGACCAGGCGCGGACGATCCGCATCCCGGTCCACATGGTCGAGACGATCAACAAGCTCATCCGCGTCTCCCGCGGCCTGCTCCAGGAGCTCGGCCGAGAGCCGACGGCGGAAGAGATCGCCGAACGGATGCTCATCACCGCGGACAAGGTCCGCGAGATCGTGAAGGTCTCGCAGGAGCCCGTGTCGCTCGAGACGCCGATCGGCGAGGAAGAGGATTCGCACCTCGGGGACTTCATCCCCGACAACCAGGCCCTCGCCCCGTCGGACGCGGCCTCGCACAAGCTCCTCAAGGAGCAGGTCGAGAGCGTCCTCGAGGGCCTCACCGGCCGCGAGCGTCGCGTGCTGCAGCTCCGCTTCGGGCTGGAGGACGGTCGCACGCGCACGCTCGAAGAGGTCGGGCGCGAGTTCAACGTCACCCGTGAGCGGATCCGGCAGATCGAGGCGAAGGCGCTCCGCAAGCTTCGGCACCCGAGCCGATCGCGGAAGCTCAAGGACTACCTGGAGTAGTGAAGCTGGGAGCCGCCGATCGGGCGGCTCCCATGCTGTTCAGGCCTTCGGCTTGCCCCAGCGCTCGTGGCTCACGATCTCGAACAGCGGCTTCCGTCCGCCCGCTCGCGGGTTGGGCCGCGGATCCTTGATCGAGATCGGCCGGCCGATGGCGACCACGGACCGGGCCGTCCGCTCCGCCGGTATGCCCAGGATCCGCTTCGCTTCAGCCTGCTGCGTGTCGTCGCCGAACCAGGCTGTGCCGCCGCCGAGCCCGAGCGCGTGCGCGCCGATCAGCAGACGTTCGGTCACCCGGCCTTCGTCGTAGGCCTCGCTCATGCCCGGGCCATCGAGGACGATGGCGATCGCGAGCGGAGCGCCCGCGAGCCAGTTGATGTTTGGCCGCAGCTGGCTGATCTGTCGCAGCGCGTCGCGGTCTCGGACGACGACGAAGTGCCACGGCTGCGAGTTCTTCGAGCTACCGGTCCATCGCGCGACCTGAAGGAGCTGCCCGATGACGTCATCGGGCACCGGGTCCGTCGCGTACTCGCGGATCTGCCGGACGGTGCGGAGCTGCTCGATCACCAGCGCGAGCATATGGCCGTCGGCCGTGGCACCATCCGAGGCGTGACCGTCGATCAAGGTGAGCTCGAGCGGCTGGCGTCGGCGCTCCGGCTGGCGAGCTCCGCGCTCGAAGAGGCGCTCGAAGCGGCTGAGAACCTCGGCAACTTCGACCATCGCTTCGACGTGCCGCGTGCGCTCGGCGGCGCGCAGCGCCTCATCGGGAACGCGGAAGAGGCGGTCGCCGCGGCGCGCGAGGTGCGCTAGGCGTTGCCGCGTGTGGGCGCGTTGCGGGCGGCCGGCATCTCATCGGCCGTCGGCATCGTGGCCGGTGGACGTGACCAACGCGTCGAGCGAGCCTCTCAACGTCGCCCTGGATCCGGACGGTCGGGTCGTCCAGATCCCGGCTGGCGGCACCGCAAAACTGGAGATGGGTTCCGCGCCGCGAGCATTGGACGTCGTCGCCTTTGATCGGTCGCTCAACCGCGTCTTCTGCGCACCGATGACGGCCAGGGAAGTACTTCATGCTCGTCTCCGGATCACGGTCCTCCGTAACCCGGAAACGTGTCCGGGCAGATAACCCAGAGTGCTAGCTCGGCGTCGCCTCCACACTCAGGGCGACGTTCCCCTTCAGGGCCTTCGAGATCGGGCAGTTCTCCTTCGCATCCTCGGCCACGGCCTTGAGCTTCGCGGCGTCTCCGTCGGGCGCCTGCGCGCGCACTGTCAGCGCGCTCGAGAGCACGGCGTTGCCGCCCTCGGCCTTCGGTCCGAAGGTCACCTTCGCGGTGACAGTGATGTTCGGATCGCTGACGCCGGCTTTCGCGAGCCGCGCCGCGAACGCCATCGAGAAGCAGCTTGCGTGCGCGGCCGCCAGGAGCTCCTCGGGGCTGGTCGCGCCCGCGCTGCCGGTGCCCTCGGTGCGCTCCGTCCAGCTGGTCGCCGCCTGCTTCAGCGCACCGCTCTTCGTCGAGACGTCGCCTTTGCCCGAGGCGAGATCACCGCGCCAGGTGGCGGTCGCTTCATGAGTTGTCGGCATCTCGGTCCTCCGTCGCTCTCATCGGAACGAGGCTACTTGCTCCAGCGCACGTCCGCCGGGAGCGAGTCCTCGAGGATCGGCTCGAGCACGCGGACGTACTTCGCGAGCGTCTTCGTGACGCGGTCGCTGAAGTCCCCGTCGAACTTCTCGAGCGGGATCGGTTCCCAGATGCGGGCCCAGCCCTTGTCCCAGCTCTCGATGCGCGCCGTCGGGAGCCGCCGGGCGATGGTCTTCGCGTGACCGCGGATCGCGCCGAGCAGGAGCTGATTCGTGAACGCGTCGCTCTCGAAGTGCAGGCCGAGCTCGACCACCTTGCGGTGGAGGTACACGCCGCACTCGTAGTGCAGATCCTTATTGCCGAACCAGACCTTGACCATCCACCCGGTCGCGCTGCCATGCGGGGCCGCGCCGTCGCCGAGCTCGTCCGCGAGCGCGCGCGGCAGGGCCTTGCAGAACGTCCGGTATGTCGCCACTCGGTGCCGTTGCGTCGGAACCGTCAGTGATCACGACCGTGCCCGCTCGGTGCGGTCACAGGTACCCGACGGGCGGCTCATCACCGACGACGCCAACCGGTAGAATTGGACATCTCAGCAAGACATTCCGGTGCAGCACGACGGTCGTGCAGAGGACTGTTAATCCTTTGGTTGGAGGTTCGAATCCTCCCACCGGAGCTGTCGGGCGCACTGAGTTCCTCACTCGTGGTGATGGTATTGACGCGACTCACGCGATAGAACTAACGTTCGATGCATGCTCGTCGGTGAGGACTGTGGCGGCTCCTTCGCGCAGGTCGTGCACTTGGGCGGCATTCGGCTCGACCTGCGTGGGCGAAAACGGTGCCTCGCCTGTCGACCACATCGGCCGCTGAGTGGTCCGCGGAAGCCAGTCCATCGTGCGATCCAGAGCCGAACATGCGCCCACTGTGGCGGGCGATTTTCGGCGAAGGCTGTCATTGGCGCCACCGTCCACTCGCTCTACCGACGCAGGTTCTGTCTGGCTTGTTCGCCCTTCGGAGTCCACAACACGTCCCAGCAGCCCCCCGGCGCGCTCGCACCCAGCGAACTCCTCGAACATCGTCGCAGGCGCCGGAACGCCAAGACCTACCGTTATCAGAAGAAGAAACGCACGGAGCTCAAGGCGGAGCTCATCGCAACGCGAGGTGGCCGATGTGAGCGGTGCGGCTACAACGCCGCGACCGCTGCGCTCGAATTCCATCATCGGGACGCCAGCTCGAAGGAATTCCAGATCAGCTACGGCAGCGTCTCTCGGCAGCGCCTCTGGGCCGAGGATTCGAAATGCGACCTGCTCTGCGCTAATTGTCACCGCTTGCGCCATATCACCATGCCCAAGGCGGGCGAGCCGATCACCGTCGGGCTGCGGCGTGAACGCAAGAGGCGCGCGGTTCTGGCGCTCGGTGGCGCGTGTAGGGGCTGCGGCTGCGTGGTTCCGTCTCGCGTGTTCGAGTTCCACCACCTCGATGCGCGCGTGAAGGACTTCGCCATATCCGCCGACGGCATCCTGCGGTCATGGAAAAAGATCGAGGCCGAGCTCGCGAAGTGCGTCCTGCTCTGCGCGAACTGCCACCGTGAGACCCACGCCGGGCTGCGGGCGTTCACCAGCGACCACGCGATCAGCGAGTCTCCTGTGGCGTCTCGCGTCCGGCATCACGCCGCCTAGAACGAACGTTTTCACCGAGCGCAGCGCACCCTTTGGTACGCTCCGGCGACCACCGTAGGGGAGGCGCCTTGCTCCGGACCGTCGCTGCCGTTTACCAGCCGCGTCCCTGGATGCTCCTCGCGTCCGTGTTCTGCCTCACCCTGCTCTTCGGCTTCATCACCCAGGCCGCCGGCAGCCTCTACCTTCGCTGGACCGCCGACCCGATCATCCTCCACTACCGCACGACGCTGTCGTACACGTCGGCGATCGTCGGTGACGCGTTCCTCCTGCCGATCGTGAACCTGTTCATCGTCAGCCAGCTCGCCCTGTGGCGCCGCCGTCCGCACATCGCGGAGGTGACCGGCGCGCTCCTGCTCGGCGGCGTCCTCACGATCGCCGTGCACCTGTACCAGGCGACGCACGCGCTCCTCAACTGGACGATGACCCAGCCGTACTCGTGGACGCCGCTCGGCTACGTGCACGCGGCGTTCATGTTCAGCGAGCTGTCGCTCGTCCTGTTCTTCTGGGGCCAGGTCGCGCAGGTGGCGCGCGAGCAGCCGCGGGCGATCTTCTCGCACCGCATCGCGATCGTCATCCTGTGTTCGCTGTTCTTCCTGCGACTGCTGCTCGGGGACTACGGGTATTTCGCCTAGCTGACTAGCGGATCCCCGTGTCGGCGTGCAGCTCCACGTTCGTGAATTGGCCGGCGACGACGACCACCGGCTGCGACCTGAGGGTCGGCAGCCCGGTCTTGGAGCGCAGCGTGTAGGACCCCGGCCCGACGCTGACGCTGAACGTTCCCGCGGCGTCGGTCGTGAACGTGGCCGCGACATCCGAGCCGCTGACGACCTCGACGGTCATCGCGACCGGCCGGTCGGGGCAGGGACTGTCGAGGCGCGCGGGCCCCGGGCAGGCGGGTCCGGCGAGGACCGTGCCGCGGATGCCAGTGTTCGCCGGGGCGGCCGAGCCGCACGCGGCGAGGACCAATGCCAGGACTACGAGCCAGCGCATGGCAGGTAGACGACGGCGAGGCGGCCTAAGTTCCGTAGATTTTGCCCGGATTCAAGATGCCCTTCGGGTCGAGCGTGTCCTTCACCCGCTTCATGACATCCAGGGCCGCCCCGTGCTCCAGGCGCATGTACTGCTGGCGGACCGCCCCGGTCCCGTGCTCGCCGGTCACCGTGCCCCCGACCGCGACGGCGAGGCGGTGGAGTCGGTCCGCCAGCTCGTCGGCGCGCTTCACCTCGTCGGCGTTCGCCGGGTCGATGAGGATCGCCGAGTGGACGTTCCCGTCGCCGAAGTGGCCGTAGAAGATGACCGCGATCCCGAGCTCGGCCGCCAGCTCGCGCGCCGTCCGGATCGTTCGGGGGATCTCCGAGAGCGGCACCGCGAGATCCTCGCCGGCGAAGATCCGGTGCTTGTCGGGATGCGCGAGCGCCGACGCCGCTGCCATCCCGCTGCGCGCTGACCACAGCTGCTGGATCTCCGCCTCGCTCTCGGCGAACCGGGTGCTGCTTGCGCGCGCCCGCACGATGCCGTCGACGTAGCGGACGGCCGACGCGACATGATCGGGCGTGCCCTCGACCTCGATGAACAGGACCGCCTCACCATCGGGAAGCCCGAGCTCCGGCCGGTAGCGCTGAATCGCCTCGACGGCGCTGCGGTCGAGCAGCTCGGCCGTCGAGGGCAGGATGCCGGCGGCGAACAGGTCGTCGAGCGACAGGACCGTGTCGTCGACGCTCGCGTACGCGGCGAGGCACACCGCGCGAGCCGATGGCCGGGGCTGCACGCGCAGCCGGAGGCGGGTGAGGATCCCGAGCGTCCCTTCCGATCCGACGAACAGTTTGGTGAGGTCGATGCCGCTCGACGACTTCAGGGCCTTGCTGTGCTCGCCGCCGGTCACGATCACGGATCCGTCGGCGAGGACGACCTCGGCGCCGAGCACGTAGGCGGACGTCGTGCCCCACCGGACCGCGTGCGGTCCACTTGCGTTGTTCGCGACCATGCCACCGAGCGTGCACGCCCGACCGCTCCCCGGATCCGGTGGGAAGAACAGGCCGCGCTCCCCGAGCGCGAGCTGGAAGTCCGCGAAGACGAGGCCGGGCTCGACGACGGCCTGGAGGTTCGGACGGTCGATCTCGATGATCTTTCGCATGCGGGCAAACGACACGACGATGCCGCCGCGCGCGGCGACCGCGCCGCCGGTCTGGCCGGTGCCGGCCCCGCGGGGCACGATCGGCGTGCCTGTCTCGGCAGCGACGCGCATCGTCGCGGCCACCTCGGCGGTCGTCTCGGGCACGACGACGACGTCCGGCCGATGCTGCATCCGGAGTGACCAGAACGAGGCGTCGTACGCGTACGGCTCGAGCGTCGCCGGGTCATCGATGACGCGGTCACCAGGCAGGACCGCGCGGAGGCGCGCGGCGATGTCGTTCCGGGTCTGGAGGGCCATGCGGCCCCGTATCGTATGGCCCATCTCCACCCAGACCGCGCCGATCGTCCTGTCGTCGCACGTCCGCGCGGACGACCTCGCGACCTGCATCTCGTGCGGCCTGTGCCTGAACGATTGCCCGACGTACCGAGTGCTCGACGATGAGGCGGATTCACCCCGGGGCCGCATCCAGCTGATCCGCCAGATGGTCACGACCGAGGCGACCCCGGTCGACGACCGGCTCGCCGGCCATCTCGAGGCCTGCCTCGTCTGCCGCGCGTGCGAGACGGCGTGCCCGTCCGGCGTTCCGTTCGGCCGGATCATGGAGGGCGCCCGCGAGGACCTCCGCGCGCGCGAGCGGCCGCGTCGGGTCGCGAAGGCGATCCGAAGGCTGGGCCTCGCGACGATCGCCGATCAGGGCCGACTGCGCCTCGCGACGCGCATGCTCGATCTCTACGTCCGGAGCGGCGCGCGCCGCGTCGTGCGCGCGTCGCGGCTGCTGCCGAAGCGCCTACGCACGATGGAGGCGCTGGCGATGACGGCCGAGGGCGCGCCGTACGTGCCGGTCCAGCGCCCGGACGCCGACACCGCGTTCTTCGCCGGCTGCATCATGCGCACCGCGTTCGGCGAGACCGAGCGGGCCACGGTGCGGATGCTCGAGCGCGGCGATAAGCGCGTGACCGCGTGCCAGGAGCAGACCTGCTGCGGAGCGCTCCATGCCCATGCGGGCGACGGCGAGACCGCGCGCGAGCTCGCGCGCCTGAACATCGACGCGTTCTCGGGGACCGCGGGGCCCATCGTCGTCAACGCGGCGGGCTGCGGCGCGCAGCTGAAGGCGTACGGCGAGGTGCTGGACGGCGATCCGGCGTGGCGCGAGCGCGCCCGGGCGTTCGGCGCGCGCGTGCGCGACGCGTCGGAGGTCGTCGCTCCTCACGCGGTGCGGAGCTCGGCCCCGCGCGCGATCCGCGTCGTCTACCAGGATGCCTGCCACCTCGCGCACGGCCAGAAGATCCGCCGCCAGCCACGCGCGCTGCTCGCCGCGGTGCCGAACGTCACCCTCGTCCCGATCGTCGACGCTGAAAGGTGTTGCGGCAGCGCCGGCATCTACAACCTCACGCATCCAGAGGTCGCGGGCGAGCTGCAGCACCAAAAGGTCGCGGCGATCCTCGCGGCCCGGCCCGACGTCGTCGTCTCGGCGAACCCTGGCTGCATCCTCCAGGTCGCGGCCGGCCTCCGCGCCGCCGGGTCGGACGTTCCAGTCGTGCATTTGATGCGCTTTTTGGACGATCCCAGCGCTAGCTTGGGTGCTTCTGAGCCTTCCTGACCGCGGCCGACACGCCGTCCCCGCGATGTGCGAAAATAGTGCTACCAAATGAGCGTTTCTCGTAGCACCTACCGCCACCGTCTCAGCTCCGAAGATGTCCGCAAGGGCCGGATCCTCATCACGAAGGATGCGTGGAAGCTGTTCCCCGAGCCTGGTGCGCCCGTGCACCTGCGCATCGGCGCGCGCCGCTTCGACGCCGAGATCCAAGCCGAGCGATGCATGTGTGTGCCCCCGGAGCACGAGCACTACCACCTGTTCTGCAAGGATCTGAAGGGTCAGAGCGGCTTCAAGAACGGCGCGCTCGTCGTGATCGCCAAGGATTCAGACGGGGGCTACCGCTTCGTCGAAGAGCGCGGGTAACATCGTGACGATGGCCGGTCCGTCGTACATCCTCATCCACGTCTTCGGGACCGTGCGCGACGAGCTGGACCGCGCAGACCGCGGCAAGCGCAGCTACTCAGGCTGGCTCCGCGAGTTCGTCTCCGACACACCTCAACGGCTCACCGAGATCGCCCGGCTCGTCGACCTCCTCACCGAGAACGGTTGGAGCCTCGTCGGATCGCCGTACGACTGCGACGTGATGCTCGAGCGCGCGATCGACCGAAGCGCCGCCGAGCAGGAGCTGCGGCGCGCCGAGGTCTGGGACCGCCTGCTTCAGGTCTGCTCCGCCGACGACGATGGCCACGCCATCTGGCATGACCATCCGGAAGGCAAGCCGTCGCGGCCGCGCCGTCGCCGCCGCGTGCGCCGGCCACCAACGAGCAGAGAGCAGGGCAATTGAGCGAGGCACGGCTTCGCCGGGCCGAGCGAATCGACCAGCCCTGAGCAATTTGCGAGCGCCAGCTCGCAAGCGGGACTAGGGTGCCGCACCCCCTCGGAGACGAGCTCACCGAGCTCCACGTCCATCTTGGCGGCGCCGTTGACCCTGCCGCGATGTGGGGCATCGCGCACGCCCAGGGCATCCGCCTCCCGACGAAGGATTATTGGGAGTTCGTCGACCTCATCACGGTGAACCCGAAGCGCCGCAAATCGTTCGAGGACTTTCTCGAGCTGTACCACTGGACCGAGCTCATCCAGTCGAGCCCGATCGCGCTCGAGCAATCGGTCTACGCGGTCATCGGGGGCGCGTATCGCAAGGCGAACATCACGACCCTTGAGCTGCGCTACAACCCGCTGAAGCGAAATCGCGGCGGCGAGCAGGACCTGGACCACATCATCATGGCCTCGATCCGCGGCCTCGACCGCGCCGCGCTCGAGTACCCGGTGAAGGTGGGGCTCATCTTCTGCCTCGACCGGACCTTCGATCACCGGATGAACGAGATCGTCGTCGACAAGGCGATCCAGTACCGGAAGCGCGGGGTGATCGCGATCGACATCGCCGGACCGAAGAACCCGGACTTCCGCTACGCCGACTACGCCGTGCTGTTCAAGAAGGCACGCAAGGCCGGGCTGGGCGTCACCGTCCACGCCGGCGAGGACGAGGACTGGCAGTCGGTCGACGAGGTGCTGACGCATCTCGAGCCCGACCGCATCGGGCATGGGATCCACGCGGCGCAGGACGCAGGGCTCTGCAAGCGGCTCGCGGAGCGGGGGATCCATCTGGAGATCTGCCCGTCATCGAACCTCGACACGAAGGTCGTGCGCGACCTCGATGAGCTCCGCGAATTCATCGCCGTCTTCCGCAAGCACAAGGTCCACTTCAGCTTCAACACGGATGGGCCGGAGATGCTGCAGACGACGCTCCGCGATGAGCTGAAGCTCGCCGTGCGCGCGAACCTCGTATCGCGCGACGAGCTCGCCCAGTGCGGGGAGTGGGCTCGCGAGGCCTCATTCCTGCTGAAGCGCGGCGCGTGATGGATCGCGAGCGCCGAGCCTGGGTGCGCTTCCTCATCATCATCGCCGCCGCGGCGTTGGGCGAGACCATCGGCATCTGGCAGCGTCTGCCGTCGAGCGACCTCCTGCTCCCGCTCCTCTTCGGCGGGGCGGCCTACTACCTCACGATGGGCCTGACGGCGCCGCGCTACCGGAGCAACGGGAACGTGCGCTACTGGCGAGGACGCCGGATCGACGACGACTAGACATCACCGCGGCCTGCGGCCGCGTCCGCTGATGGCTCTTGGCTATTTGCCGCCCTCGTCCTTGGCCTTCGGGGCAGTGCCGGCCGCGGCAGGGGCGCCGAACTTCACCCCGGGCTCAGCTCCGAACGACGCCGCGCGGAGCGAGTCCATCTCGGCCGCGTTGTCGTGGCGCATGACGAACGGCGCGAGCGCCCAGACGATCGTGCGCAGTGGATCGGGATCCGGGTTGATCTTCCCGATTCGGTCCGACACGAATTCGAGGAACGTGTTGGGTCCGACCAGGAGCTTCACCTCTTTGCGGTGCGTCGCGCCGGGAGGGGCGCAGGCCACGTGGGCGAGCGTGAAGTCGTGCTCGCCGCGGCCGTCGGTCACCCACGTGACCACCGCATCGCGCGGCTCCATGGTGATCGCGCAGACGTCGCACACCAGGTCGTACTCGCTCACGTCTGTTCGACGATAATCGGACTCTGATGAGCGAGCGCTACGGCAGCTGGGGCAAGGTCCTGCGCGTCGACCTGACGAGGGGCACGACGTCCGTCGAGGAGATGGACGAGCCGACCTTCCGGCGTCACCCGGGCGGGCGCGCGCTCATCGCGCACTACCTGCTCACCGAGCTGCCGGCGGGCGTGGACCCGCTCGGGCCCGACAACATCCTCATCTTCGCGATGGGCGTGCTCACCGGCACGCCGCTGTCGGGCGCGTCGCGGCACGCCGTGGGCGCGAAGTCGCCGCTCACCGGCGGCTTCGGGGAAGCCGAGGTCGGCGGCTTCTGGGGCGCCGAGCTCAAGCGCTGCGGCTGGGACGCGATCGTCGTCAGCGGCGCGTCTCCGAAGCCGGTGTACCTCTGGATCAAGGACGATCAGGTCGAGATCCGCGACGCGGCGCACCTCTGGGGCCTCGAGATCATGGACACCGAGGAGACGCTCAAGGCCGAGGTCGGCGAGCGGCTCGCGCGGGGGTGTGAGATCGGTCCGGCCGGCGAGAACCTCGTCCGCATCGCCGGCATCGTCAACGACTTCAAGGACATCGCCGGCCGCGCCGGGCTCGGCGCCGTGATGGGCAGCAAGAAGCTCAAGGCCATCGTGGTGAAGGGCTCGCGCGCCGTTCCGCTGCACGATGCCGCGAAGGTGAAGGAGATCGGGCGGTGGGTCGCGGACACGCTCCAGGAGAACCACTGGGCGTTCCACAACTTCGGCACCGGCATGGGCCTCGACGGGTACAC
>CAAGKR010115560.1_pt1 | contig 12840 bp, 7 predicted proteins | sample 2556971 | NCBI WGS metagenome assembly CAAGKR01 (sample SAMEA5207829, study PRJEB30636) | soil metagenome | biome: forest; feature: boreal; material: soil | place: USA | collected 2011-09 | depth 1 m | reverse complement strand
GGCCTGTTCGCCACCGCCTACGGCAATGTCGGCTCCTCGATCTACTACGCGCTTGGCCTTGTTGCCGCCCACGCGCTGGGACTCACCCCGCTGGTGTTCGTGTTTGCGGGTGGGCTATTCGCGCTTACGGCGAAAACCTATGCCGAGGGTGCCGCGATGTTTCCCGAAGCGGGAGGCTCCTCTTCGTTCGCGCGCCATGCGTTCAACGATGTCGTCTCGTTCTTCGCTGGCTGGGCGCTGAGCCTGGACTACATCCTCACGATCGCCATCTCGGCGTTCTTCGTCCCCCATTACCTGAGTGCGTTCCCCGGCCTGCATGCGCTCAATCACAACCCCGGCGACATCGTCGGAGGGTTGATTGTCGTTGTCCTGCTGACCGCGCTGAACGTCCGCGGCCTCGGGGAGTCGGCAAAGCTCAACTTCATCCTTGCGATCCTCGACCTGAGCACGCAGATCCTGCTCGTCGGCGTCGGGCTCGTGCTCGTCTTCAACCCAACGCTTTTGATCCACCAGGTGCACCTGGGCAGCGTGCCGAGCTGGCACGAACTGATTTTCGCTCTCTCGCTGGCGATGCTCGCCTACACCGGTATCGAGACGGTGGCGAACATGGCGGAGGAGTCGCGGGACCCCGGCCGCCAGGTCCCCAAGGCGGTCAACCTCGTGGTGCTGGCAGTGCTCGGCGTCTACGCAGGCATCTCGGTGGTTGCCCTGTCGGCTTTGCCCGTCATCCACCACGGGGTCGGCTACAGCGCCGCCCTGGGCGAACACTTCAGCCATCCCGGCTATGCGACGGGGTTGGGTGGCCTGTTTCAGAACGATCCGGTGCTCGGGATCATCTCCCGGCTCGGCCTGCACGGCACGGTCCTGCACTTCGCTCAGTACTACGTCGGCCTGCTCGCCGCGACGATCCTGTTCATCGCCACCAATGCGGGGATGATCGGGATCTCGCGCCTATCGTGGTCGCTGGCCGAGCACCGGCAGCTCCCCAGCTTGTTCTCACAGCTGCACCCGAAATTCCGCACGCCCTGGTTCACGCTGATGTTCTTCTCGGCGCTCGCGGGCGTGCTGATCCTCTACGGCAACACCAACGTGCTCGGCAACCTCTACTCGTTCGGCGCGATGCTGTCGTTCACGACCGCCCACGTCGCGGTCATCGCGTTGCGCATCAGAGACCCCGACCGCGAGCGTCCTTACCGGATGCCCTGGAGCGTGCGCATCCGCGGCGCTGAGATCCCGATGACCGCTGTCGTCGGCGGCCTCGGCACCGCCGCCGCGTGGGTCGCGGTGGTCATCTTCCACAGTGAGGCGCGGGTCGTGGGCATCCCGTGGATGATCGTGGGGATGGCCGGCTATTTCTACTATCGCCATCGTCAGGGGCTCGACCCACGCAAGCACTACCAGATCGAGCGCGCCGAGCGACCGGCGGACTTCGAGGAGCTCGAGTACAAGACCGCGCTCGTGCCGATCTTCGGCGAGGACATCAGCGCCACCGCCCTCTCGAGCGCTGCCAAGCTGATTGGCAAAGAGGGTGTTCTCTACGCGATCTTCGTGCTGCCCGTGCCCAGCCAGCTCTCGCTGGAGGCGGGCTTGGAAGACGAGGAGGCTCAGGGCCGCTCGGTGTTGGAGAGCGCGCGGATCCAGGCTCGACGGAGGGGGATCAAGATCCACACCGGACTGATCCGGACACGCAACCCCGGAGCAGCGATCGTTGAGGAGGCTCAGCGCGTGGGTGCGGACGTGATCTACTGGTCCGCGATCCACGCCCCCACCGGTGAGCAGCGGATCGGCCCAACCGCCGCCTACCTGCTCTCAAAGCGCCCTTGCCGGATCATCATCGAGACCGAGAACCGCCGCACGCGCGCACCCATTCCCGCTCCGGCGCCGGCCTAGCTGAGCGCGGACCGCAACGCCTCATCCAGCTCGGGGTGGCGGAAGCTGTAGCCGAGCACGAGTGGCTTGGCGGGCATCACGCGCGCGCCGGTGGTCACGATCCCGGCCATCTCGCCGTAGAGCAATCCCAAGGCGACGCCCGGCACCGGCAGCAGCGAGGGCCGGTGCAGCGCACGACCGAGGGCGCGGGAGAAGTCGCGACTACAGACCGGTTCGGGCGCGGTGCCGTTGACCGGTCCCGACCAGCGCTCGTCCTCCAAGGCGACGCTCATCATGCCGATCAGGTCCTCGCGGTGGATCCAGGACATGTACTGGCTTCCCCCCGCCACCGGCCCGCCCAAGCCGAGCTTGAACGGGGGCAGCATCTTCGCAAGCGCTCCGCCTCCACGGTCGAGCACCACGCCTGTGCGCACCCGCACCACGCGCATCCCCAGCGCCGAGGCCTTCATCTCCTCGGCCTCCCAGGCCACACACGTCTCCGCCAGGAAGCCGCTTCCTGCTGGCGCATCCTCGTCGAGCGGCTCCTCGCCGCGCGCGCCGTAATAGCCAATCGCCGAACTGGCGATCAGCGTCCGCGGGCGAGGCTCGGCATCTGTGAGACCGTCTAGCAGATGGCGGGTGCCCGTAACACGGCTTGCCCGGATCGCCTCCTTCGCGCGGGCGGTCCAGCGCTGGGCGACATTCTCCCCGGCGAGATGCACCACAGCGTCGCGCCCTTCCAGGGTCTCCACCGGCGCCGGTTCGTTCATTAGATCCCACTTGACCGTCTCCACCGGGGATGACCCGCTCGCGCTGAACATCTCCCTTGCGCGGTCGGGATTGCGCGACAGGACCGTGACCTCTACGTCGTGCTCACACAGCTCGGCGACGAGTGCCGTGCCGATCAGTCCAGTGGCTCCTGTGATCGTCACACGCAAGGACATCGTCACCCTTGTTGTTGTACACCCATCGTGTCGCCTTGGGCGAACCCGACCTCCTGGCCGGCTTGTGCGGTGCCGGCCGCACGGGCCTCGTCGGCTACGGCGGCGGCGACAGCGGGCGCGACATCGCGGTTGAATACCGACGGGATGATGTAGTCCTCGCGCAGTTCCTCGTCGGTGACGATCGCGGCGATCGCACGGGCGGCAGCCATCTTCATCGCCTCGGTGATCGCTGGCGCGCGCACGTCGAGCGCGCCGCGGAAGATCCCCGGGAAGCACAGCACGTTGTTGATCTGGTTGGGGTAGTCCGAACGGCCTGTTGCCATGATCCGCACGTACTGAGCAGCCTCCTCGGGAATGACCTCGGGATTGGGGTTGGCCATCGCGAACACCATCGCGTCCTTGTTCATCCGCGATAGCGCTTGAGCAGGCAGCACCCGAGCGCCGGATACACCGATCACCAAGTCAGCTCCGTCGATTACGTCCGCCGGTGCACCGGATCGGCACTCGGGGTTGGTCGCCTCGGCATACCAGCGCTTTATCTCGTTGAGCGATCCCTGCTTGTAGTCCTCACGCTGGACATGAAGAGCGCCTTGAGAGTCTGCGCCGATGATTTGACGCACGCCCGCCTCGAGCAGGATCTTGGTCACGGCGATCCCAGCGGCACCAAGTCCGATGACCAGCACCGAAAGATCCTCCAAGCGGCGGCCGGTGAGCTTCACGGCGTTCAGCAGGGCCGCCATCACGACCACGGCGGTCCCGTGCTGGTCGTCGTGGAAGATCGGGATGTCGAGGGCCGCCTTCAATCGCTCCTCGATCTCAAAGCAGCGCGGGGCGGAGATGTCCTCCAGGTTGATCCCCCCAAAGGCGGGCGCGATCAGCGTGACGGCGCGGACGATCTCATCGGTGTCCTTCGTGTCCAAGCACACCGGGAAGGCGTCGACGCCCGCGAACTCCTTGAACAGGCAGCACTTCCCCTCCATCACCGGCATCGCCGCCCGCGGGCCGATATCGCCCAGCCCGAGCACCGCGGTGCCGTCTGAGACGACCGCGACGGTGTTGCGCTTGATCGTGTACTGGAATGCCCTGTCTTCATCCTCGGCGATCGCCAAGCACACGCGCGCCACGCCGGGGGTGTAGGCCATCGAGAGGTCATCGCGTGTCTTCAGCGGATGCTTGTTGTGCTGTTCGATCTTGCCGCCGACGTGCAGCAGAAACGTGCGGTCGATCGTGTCAATCACGCGTGCGCCATCCACCGCCGCGATCGCGGCGAGGATCTGCTCCCAGTGCTCCTGATCTGAAGCGTCCACGACGATGTCGCGCACGCTGTGCTCAGAGTCCATCTCGATCGGGTCAACAGCCACCACCATCCCCCCGGACTCGCCGATTGCGCTGGTCAGCTGCGCGAGCGTGCCTGCGGTGTCGTCGATCTCGACGCGAATCGTCAGGCGGTACTGCGCGCTTGGGGTGACGCTGCTCACGGGAGGTTTGGCTCCTGGGTCGAAGGCGACGTGGACGGGGCGGCTGGGCATCTTATTTACTTGCCCTCCGTGGCCTGCGCTCCGATCAATAAGGTGATCGATGTGCCCCAACTCGAGCGACGACGATGGACCCGGCGAGGATGAGCCCCGCCGCACCGAGCGCCGGCGGCCAGGAGCGACGCCTGTTTCTGATCGACGGGCCCAGCCTCGTCTACCGGGCCTTCTTCGCGCTGCCCGAGTCGATCGCGACCTCCACTGGCGTACCCACCAATGCGATCTTCGGGTTCGCCTCGATGCTGGTCAAGATCATCACCGAGTACGGCGTCGGCCCGACGGTCGTTGCCTGGGACGCCGGCAGCTCCGGGCGCACCGAGGTCTACTCCGAATACAAGTCGGGGCGCCGCTCGCGCCCGGACCTGCTCAAGCAGCAGTGGCCCGCAATGGAACCTCTCGTCGAGGCCTTTGGCTACAGCAACGTCAAAATCGAGGGCTACGAGGCTGACGACGTGATCGCCTCGATCGCCGAGCACGCGCTGCTGGCCGAGCCGCCGGTGCCCGTGATGATCGTCACCGGCGACCGCGACGCCTTCCAGCTGATCGATGGCGAGGGCGTCGTCAAGGTGATGGCGACCTCGCGGGGGATCACCGACACGAAGGTCTACGACCGCGAGGCGGTGATTGATCGTTATGGCATCGCACCTGAGCTGATCCCCGACTTCTACGGGCTGAAGGGGGACACCTCGGACAACATCCCCGGCGTCCCCGGGATCGGCGATAAGACCGCCAGCGAGCTGATCCAACGCTACGGCTCGCTCGAGCAGGTATTCGCTCACATCGACGAGATCAAAGGTGCTAAGCGCAAAGAGAACCTGATCGAGCATGCCGAGAACGCGCGCATCTCAAAGCAGCTTGCGACCGTACAGCGCGATGTGGCCGTTGACTTCGACATCGTCGCCGAGTCCATCCGCGAGCCAGATCGCTCGCGCGTGCGCGAGGTCTTCCGCGAGTATGAGCTGCGTGATCCGCTGCGGCGTCTGGAGGAAGCACTCGGCGACCCCGACATCGCTGCCCCGGGACTGCCTGCCGAGGTCAAGCTGGGCGGGCGCGTGCGCGCCGGCTCGCCCGCGGATCTTGCTCGTTTCGGCGCGAGCGAGGACGAGCTCGCGCTCATCGTGCGCGAGACGGAGACGCCCGAGGGCGAGCTGTTCGCAGAAGGGCCGCCGTGGCGCTTCGCTGCAGCCCTCGCCGCGAGTGGAACCGAGCCCTCCCAACCCCCCGAGGTGCTCGCCGGCGATTGTGAGGGCCCCGAGCAGGTCGTCGAGGCGATTGGCGAGCGCGCGGTGCTCGCGCACGACGCAAAGGCTCTGCGGCTCGTGCCGCCCGGCCTTGCGCACGACACGCTGCTCGGCGCTTTTCTGCTGGAGCCCGCCCGGCGCCGTTTCCCGTTTGCCGAGCTGTGCGAAGAGCGCGGCCTGGCGAGCGATGTCGAAGACCCGCTCGCGGCCGACGCGCTGCTGCTGCGCGCGCTTGCTGCCTGGCAGCGCGAGCAGATCTCCGAGCGCGGCCTGCAGGGGGTGATGCGCGACATCGAGCTGCCGCTCGTCGCTGTTCTGCGCGAGATGGAGCTGCTGGGCGTGCGCCTGAACCTCGAGCGCCTCGCTGAGATCACCGGCCGCGTGCGCGAGGAGCTGATCGCGCTGGAAGCGGACATCTTCGCGCTCGCCGAGGAGGAGTTCCTGATCTCCTCACCGTCGCAGCTGGGGGAGATCCTGTTCGAGAAGCTTGGGCTCTCGCGCAAGCGCCGCGGCAAGACCGGCTTCTCGACCGACGCACGCGTGCTGCAGGCGATCCGTTCAGAGCACGAGATCATCCCGAAGATCGAGCGCTGGCGCGAGCTCTCGACGCTGACCAAGACATACCTCGACGTGCTCCCCCAGGTGGTTGACGAGCGGGCGCGCATCCACACGACGTACCTGCAGGCCGGAGCCCAGACGGGCCGGCTCGCGAGCACAAACCCGAACATGCAGAACGTTCCGATCCGCACACCGCTCGGGCGCGAGATCCGTGGCTGCTTCGAGGCCGAGCCGGGCGCCACGCTGATCTCTGCCGACTACTCGCAGATCGAGCTGCGCGTGCTCGCCCACGTGGCCGGCGAGCCGGTGCTGAAGGAGATTTTCGCGCGCGAGGAAGACGTGCACGAGGCGACCGCCTCGCAGGTATTTTCGGTCGCCGCTGCAGAGATCGACCCTGGCATGCGTTCGAAGGCCAAGATGATCAACTACGGCATCGTCTACGGACTGTCCGACTTCGGCCTCGCCGACCGGCTGAACATCCCGCGCGAGGAGGCGAAGGAGTTCATCGACGCCTACTTGGAGCGCTTTCCGCGCGTCGCAGCGTTCATCGCCGAGACGATCGAGCGCGCCAAGGAAGAGGGCTATGTGAAGACCCTTTGGGGACGCCGCCGGCAGATCCCCGAGCTGCAGGCCCGCAACTACCAGGTGCGCACGCTCGGCGAGCGCCTGGCCGTCAACACGGTGATCCAGGGCACCGCCGCCGACATCATCAAGCTCGCGATGGTCCGCTGCCAGCGGGCGCTGTCGCAGTCTGAGCTCCAGACGCGCCTGCTGCTGACGATCCACGACGAGCTTCTGTTCGAAGGGCCGCCCGGCGAGGCCGACGCCGCGAGCGCGCTCGTCGAGCGCGAGATGTGCGGGGTGTGGGAGCACGATCCGCCGCTCGCCGTCGACATCGGCGTGGGTCAGAACTGGCTGGAGGCCAAGTGAGCGCGTGGGGCCCAGCGAACGGGCCTGTGGGAACGCGGCAATGAGCCGCGGCTTGGCGGTCCTGCTAGGCGCCGGTGCAGGCTGTCTCGTGGGCATGCAGGCGCCGATCAACGCCCGGCTCGGCGGCGTGATTGGCAAGGTCCAGGCGGCAACGTTCTCGTTCCTCGTCGGCACGGCCGTGCTGCTCGTGGTGGCCGCCTTCGTGAACGGCGGGCTTGGAACGCTGGGGCACGCCGGCAGGGCGCCGTGGTGGGCGCTCGCCGGAGGGCTGCTGGGAGCGATCTACGTGACCGTCGCGCTCGTGGCCGTGCAGACGCTCGGCGCGAGCGGCCTAACGGCCGTGGTGATCACCGGTCAGCTCACGATCTCTGTGATGATCGACCGCTTCGGCCTGTTGGGCATCGCTAGGCAGCACGTTGGGGTACCGCGCATCATCGGGCTCGTGCTGCTCGTGGCGGGGGTTGTCTTGGTGGTACGGAAGTAGGCTCACCGCATCTCGCTGTATGCCTTGCCCAGCAGGCGAATACCCTGCTCGATCGCTGGCTCTGAGAGGTTGCCGTAGCCGAGCAGTAACGCCGGGGAGCCGACAGGGGTGAAGCGGTGCAGGGAGAGACCCTCGACGCCCACGCCATGCTCGCCCGCGACTCGCAGCAGCAGCGACTCATCGATCTCCTCGGGAAGCCATAAGAGCTCGAACAGCCCGGCGTCAGCGCCGCTCGTGTGCGTGCCCGGCAGCCAGCGGTCGAGCGCCTGCAGCATGGCGAGACGGCGCCGGTGGTATTGCAAGCGCATACGCCTTACGTGGCGGTCGAGCTCTCCCCGGGCGATGAAGTCGCTCAACGCAAGCTGGCCGACTATCTCCGAGCCGCCGTCCTCGATGCTCTTGCCGGCGGTCAGCTCCCAAGTGAGCCAGGAGGGCAAAAGCATCCAGCCGAGGCGCATTCCGGGCGCCAGGCGCTTGCTCGTGGAGCCGATATAGGTGACCTGCTCAGGCGCGAGTCCCTGCAGGGCGCCTACCGCCACGCGGTCATAGCGGTACTCCGAGTCGTAGTCGTCCTCAATGATCAAACGCTCGTCCCCGGCCCACTCGATCAGCGATGCGCGCCGCTCGGGGGCAAGTACGGCGCCGGTCGGGAACTGATGGGCGGGTGTCACAAGAACGGCTGACGCGTCCGTTTCCGTCAGCGCCTCGACGCACAGCCCTCCCGCATCGACAGGGATTGGGAGCACCCGCAGGCCCGCCTGCTCGACGATCAGGCGGTGAATGTGCCAGCCGGGATCCTCGAGTGCGACCTGCTCCACGCCACGGCTACGCAATGCACGGCAAAGCAGCGAGAAGCCCTGCATGAACCCCGTGCACACGAGAATGTTCTCCGGATCAGCATCAGCGCCACGCACGCGGCCGAGATAGCCAGCGAGCGCTTCGCGCAGCATGGGCGTCCCGCGCGGGTCGCCATAACCCAGCGAGTCCAGTGGCGAGTCGCGCAACGCCGAACGCAACGACCGCAGCCACGCCTCGCGGGGAAAGCCTGTGAGGTCCGGCAAGCCCGAGTGGAAGTGGTAGGGGAAGCTCGCAAGCAGCGAGCGGGCGGGCGCCCGTGACGCGGCAGCACGCACTGCTTTCGCGACCTTGGCGGGAGCGCCCTGACGTGTCATTAGATACCCCTCCGCCGCGAGCTGACCATATGCCTCGGTCACGGTGCTGCGTGACACGCCAAGCTCCTTTGCCAACCCGCGGGTGGAGGGCAGGCACGTGTCGGCCGAGAGTCGCCCCGAGCGGATCTGCTCGCGCAGCGAGCGCTCGATCTGCTCATGCAGTGGGAGCTCGCTGTCGTGCTCCACCTCTACGAGGAGCTCTGGTCCCCCAACTGGTCTGCTCCAACGTGTCACTACTGGCACTGTAATCGAGACCAGTACGGGCGTAGCATGGCTGACAACCAGATCATTCTTCGACACGCTCGGCGACTAGACGGCCGGGAATCTCTGATCAGGAGGCCTTTATCATGAGCTCGACTACGCCACCCAACCACGGAGCGGCACGCAAGATCACGGTCATCGGGGCCGGTATCGCCGGTCTCGTCGCGGCAATCTCCTGTGCGGAGGAGGGAGCGAACGTATCCCTCATCGAGGCCCACGAGAGCATCGGGGGACGGGCGCGCAGCACCGAGGGCCCCTACAAAGCGAACCTGGGTCCGCACGCGATCTACAAGGACGACTCCTCCTTGTGGGGATGGATGAGCGAGCGTCACCTGCTCCCGGCCCACGTCGGTCCACGGCTGAGTGGCGTACGTCTGCGCTGGCAGGGCTCGATTCGTCGCATGCCGCCGCTTGGCGCACTGCCATCAGTGCTGCGATTGCGCGGGCGTGAGGCTCCAGTCGACATGGACTTCCGCACCTGGGTTGCGCGTCACACGGACGAGCCCACGGCCGAGATGCTCTCGTCGGCCGCCGGCGTATACACCTTCCACCACGATCCGGGCGAGCTGTCAGCCGCGTTCGTATGGGCTCGTACCGTACGCCTGTTCCTCTCGGTTCCAACGGCCCGTTATGTCGTCGGCGGCTGGACCGCGCTTGTCTACGCGCTCGAGCGCCGCGTGCGCGAGCTAAACGTGGATGTGAAAACCACGACTCGCGTCGAGACGCTTCCGGATACACCGGTGATTGTCGCTACCGAGCTCGACCAAGCACGCGAGCTGCTTGGGGACGACGGTCTCCGCTGGCAGAGCGGGAAGACGGTCTGCCTGGACCTGGGGCTCCGTCACCGCCGGGGCGACCCGGCGCTCGTCTCGGATCTTGACGAGGCTGGCTGGATCGGTCGCTACTCCACCACCGAGCCGTCGATCGCACCCGATGGCGAGGAGCTCGTCCAAGCGCAGATGCCGATCCGCCCGGGCGAGAGTGCCGACCAGGCGGGGCTGCGTCTCGAGCACCTGCTGGATGCCGGGCTGGTTGACTGGCGCGAGCGCGAGACGTGGCGCCGGCGCCAGGTCATGGACGCCCGCTCTGGCGCGCTCGACCTGCCGGGCACCACATGGCGTGACCGCCCGGCGGTGAACCGGGGCGATGGCGTGTTTCTGGCGGGCGACATGGTTGCTGCGCCCGGCCTGCTTGCCGAGGTCTCTTGGGCAAGCGCGATCGAGGCGAGCCGTCTCGCGCTGGAGGCCACGAACGCTGGACGCCCGCGCCTGCGGAAGGTCGCCTGAGAACCCGCGAGGCCGCGATCAGGCCGCGACCCGAACCGGCCGCTTCCTAACACCGGATCCATCGCCCACGAACGACGGCGGCGCGATATCGAGGTAGTGATTGAAAGCCCAGTGCGAGATGTGCTGGCTCTCAAAGGCGCGTGTCACAGCGGTCGCGGCCCGGCTCGGGGTGATCTGCCCAATCGCGCGCTGCACGGCCAGCAGCCAGGCGAATTTGCGCCCGTGCGCGTCGGAGAAGGCGCCGTAGCGCGCCAGCGCCTCTTCGCGGGTGCGGGTCCTCGCGATCACTGCGCGCAGCTCACGCCCGCAGGCGAGGCCGAAGTAGAGCGCCGTGCGGATGCCCTCGGCGGTCAGTGGGAGACAGTGCCCGGCGGAGTCTCCGGCGAAGAAGACGCCGTCCTCGACCGCGCGGCGCAGCTGGTGGGGGATCCAGTTGCCCTGGTAGCCCTCCGGCGGCACACCGAGCTCGCCCGCGAGTCTGACGGTCGGCTCCTTGACGTGGTGAGTGGGCCAGAAGGAGCCGATGCCGATGCGTAGCTCATCGCCGGCCGGGAAGCTCCAGCCGTAGCCCGCGCGAATGTAGTTCGAGTCGAGCCACAGTTCCATCTCCTCGCCGCGGCCCGGCGGATGCACCTCCAGGCCGCGCGAGAGGCGGGCGTTCGGCGGCTGGATCGTGGTGGTGTTCGAGAGCACGCGCCGCCAGCCGAGTGCATCAACGATCAGCGGCGCTTGCACCTTGCCGCGGTCGGTATGCACGGTGAAGCCATCGCGGCCCGTGATTGTCGCCGTCTCGAGTTCGACCTCGGTGTGGTCGGCCTGATCCCACAGCAGCGCGCACAACTCGCGATAGTCGAACGTGGCGAATGACCACGGCAGCGGCCAGCGCGAGGTCCGAAACGGCGTGTGGACAGTCAGCTCGTCGAAACTCTGCAGAAACGAGCCCATCAGGTCCATTGCTTGCAGCCACAGGGTTGGTATGCCGCAGGCTGAGGTCTGGCGCTCCCCCAGCTCGTAGCGGTCGAGGATTAAGACCTTCGCCCCTGAGCCGGCAAGCTCGCGGGCAATCGCAAGCCCCGCGAAGCTGGCGCCGCAAACGAGCACGTCGCAGTCACGTCGCACCAACTGGGTGCGCTCCGCTCCTCGCTTGGTCGCTCGCACAGGCATCGGCCAATCATACGATCGCCACCACGAAGTGCGAGGTGCGCCGGTGGTGGGTGGGCACTCATTCCACCATGCTGCGCTAGGCTTCGGCCGGTGCAAACGCTGATCGAGAAACCCGACGCTCGCGAGGTCGAGGGGTCCAACGGGCTCCTGCTGGAAATCGACGGTCAGATCGTCCCTAACTACGAGGCTACCTTCCAGCCCATCGAGGAGGGGCAGGTGGTGACGGGGCACGTAGTGCGAATCGACAAGGACGAGGTGCTTGTTGATATCGGCTACAAGTCCGAGGGCGTCATCGCCGCGAACGAGCTGTCGATCCGCAAGTCGGTCGATCCCAAGGACGAGGTCCATTTGGGTGAGGAGGTCGACGCGATCGTCCTGATCAAGGAGGACCAGGACGGGCGCCTGATGATGTCGAAGAAGCGCGCGCGCTTCGAGAAGGCATGGCGGCGTATCGAAACCGCCGCAGAGTCGGGTGAGCCGGTTGAGGGCACGGTCATCGAGGTCGTCAAGGGTGGCCTGATCATTGATCTCGGCGTGCGCGGATTCCTGCCCGCCTCGCTGGTGGACATCCGCCGCGTGCCGAATCTCGATGAATACATGGGTACGAAGATCGAGAGCAAGGTGATCGAGCTCAATCGCTCGCGCAACAACGTCGTGCTCTCCCGCCGTGCGGTCCTGGAGGAGGAGCGCAAGGAGGTCCGCCAGCAGATCCTCGATCGCCTCCAGCCGGGGCTGGTAGTAGAAGGGCAAATCTCGAACATCGTCGACTTCGGTGCATTCGTCGACCTGGATGGCATCGACGGCCTGATCCACATTTCTGAGCTCTCGTGGTCACACGTGAACCACCCGTCAGAGATCCTCACGATCGGGGACACCGTGAAGGTGAAGGTGCTCGATATCGACCGCGACCGCCAGCGCATCTCGCTGGGGCTGAAGCAGACCCAGGAGGATCCGTGGCAACGGATCGTGGACACCTACAACGTCGACGACGAGCTCGCCGGCAAGGTCACGAAGGTTGTCACCTTCGGGGCGTTCGTAGAGATCCTCGACGGCGTGGAGGGGCTCGTGCACATCTCTGAGCTTGCTCCGCACCACGTCGAAAGCCCGCGCGAGGTGGTACACCCGGGCGAGGAGATTCGCGTGAGAATCCTCGAGATCGACTCCGAGCGCCGGCGCCTGTCGCTGTCAGCGAAGCGGGTCGAGGACCAGATCCTTCCCCTGTCGCGCCCCGAAGACGCCGCCGTCGTGGAGGGTGTCGAGGACACCGCTGATAAAGAGGGAGAAGGGACCGGCGCAGAGACGACTGCTGAGGTACCTTCGCCTGAGGCAGAGATCGAACAACAGGTGCCTGAGGCTGAGGCTGTTGAGGTTCCGTCTGAGGCCGAGGCGGCGCCTGAGG
>CAAGKR010476957.1_pt1 | contig 12841 bp, 11 predicted proteins | sample 2556971 | NCBI WGS metagenome assembly CAAGKR01 (sample SAMEA5207829, study PRJEB30636) | soil metagenome | biome: forest; feature: boreal; material: soil | place: USA | collected 2011-09 | depth 1 m | reverse complement strand
GCCTAAGGCGTCACTCGCGCCGGCGGATGGTGCAAATGTTTCGCCGGATCGACCCCTTCAAGCTTGAGGTCGTGTTCGAGCATCTCGTGAACCATTTCGTCGAAGCTGGTGACCGGGTGCCATCCGAGCTTCTCACCCGCTTTGGTCGAATCGCCGAGTAGGTCGGCTACATCTGTCGGGTCGCATGTAGGCTTTGTCGCTCTCGACGTATTTCTTCCAGTCGAGTCCAACAAGACTGAACGCTGCCTGGACAAAATCTCGAACCGATCTGGAGACACCGGAGGCAATCACATAGTCGTCCGGTTTGTCCTGCTGAAGCATGAGCCACATAGCTCTTACGTAGTCTCGGGCGTGACCCCAGTCGCGTTTTGCGTCGAGATTGCCCATACGCAATTTGTCGAGTTTGCCAGCAGAATCTGAGCGACGCCTCGCGTAACCTTTCGTGTCACAAAGTTCTCGCCCCTACGAGGCGATTCGTGATTGAAGAGTATCCCGCTGCAGGCGAACAGGCCATGAGCCTCGCGATAGTTGATCGTCATCCAGTGCGCATAAAGTTTGGCGATCGCATAAGGGCTACGCGGGTGAAACGGTGTTGCCTCGGTCTGGGGGGAGCCGATACACCGAACATTTCGGAAGTGGACGCCTGATAGAAGCGAATCGGCAAGCCAGTCGTGCGAATCGCCTCGAGGATGCGCGTCGTGCCAACGCCGTCAGTGTCACCCGTGTACTCGGGTTGGTCGAACGAAATCTGCACATGACTCTGCGCGGCAAGGTTGTAGACCTCGTCCGGCCGCACGGCCTTCACCAAGCGGTTCAGCCCGCCAGAGTCGGTCATGTCGCCGTAGTGGAGGACGAGCGAGAGCCTTCCGCATGACCTGGATGGGCGTGCTGTAGGTGGTCGATATGCCCGCGATTCATTGAAGAGGAGCAGCGCACGACCCCATGGACCTCATAACCGTTTTCAAGGAGGAGTTCAGCCAGGTTAGAGCCGTCTTGCCCTGTGATTCCAGTTATGAGGGCCTTGGTCATTTCTGGGGTGCAGTCTAGAGATCAGGGAGATGCCGATGCATCTCGCTGATCTAGCGGGAGGCGACCGCAAATAGCGTCATGCCAAACCGCCTGTCATGCGAATGAGACCGTTCTATCAGGTGATCAACGATGGTGATCTGGGGTAGCGGGCGGCGAATCACATGCTTATACGTAAGCAGTCGAATGTGATTTAGACATTCAACAAGACCGCCCGCTACGAATAGGCGATCTACATTGAAGCCGGCGGTCCGGAGTAGCCGGTGAACCGTTGCCCTGCGATAGTGTCGGTGGCCCAGGTACCAGACTGGATCAAACGGGGTATGAACTGGACTTGCGTGCGGAGTTGAGAAATAGAGCTTGCCGCCACTCTCAAGTACGCGCCAGATCTCGCGAAGAGCCCGCTCCTCGCAACCTCTTGGGAGATGTTCGATGACGTCGAACATGCAGACACTATCGAATGACCCGTCCAGAAATGGAAGGCCAAAGACCGACCCCTCGACGAACCTTGTACTGCCCTTTGCATCCTGCGAGCCAACTATGGCTCGATCCATTCCAATGTACTCAACGAAGCCTTTCCGGATTACGTGCTCCGAGAGCCAGCCGGACGAGCACCCTACATCCAAAAGGCGCCGGCCCGGCGTAACGAGGTTGGCACATTCCTTCACCCGTCCTTGCAATCGGACCTCAGTGCCAACTGCCAAGGGATAAGCAAGTGCTCGCCTCACTTTCAAATTCAGGTACCCACGATTGAGATTCTCGCCCGTACAAGCGCAGTCGCCTGGATGCCTCGTCGACGTGTGCTCATGTTGAGTGTTGTTGCTGTCACAGTCTGTAGCGGATCATTCTGAGTCAGCTGAATCCTATCGTGACTCCCCGTCGTCAGAGCATTCGTAGACGAGCAGCAGTGGCAACGACTCAAAACCCATTCATGCCGGATCTAGACAACCGTAGGTACAGATCGAGGTACGAATCACACATCTGTTGCCACGTGAATGCTTCGAGAATCCGGGTGCGGGCGGCTACCGCCAAGGACTGACGTAGCCCCGGTTCGGTGAGGACGGTGGTCAAATGGGCAGCCAGGCTATCAGTCTGTCCGATTGGAAAGACAAGACCGGCGCTTCCAACCATTTCTGGCAATGCGCCGGCGGAAGACACGACCGGTGGTAGGCCACATGCCATACCTTCGAGAAGGGCGAAAGGAACGTTATCCCAGACGGCCGGATGACAGAACGCTACCGCTGTGTTGAGAAGCTCAGGCAGCTCCGACCGCGCGACGGTTCCTACGAAGGTCACGCATTGATCCATCCCCAAACTGCTCGTCAATCGTTTCAAAGGCTGCTCCTCAGGTCCAGTACCGACAATCAGTAGATGGGCAGGCCTATAGGCAGCGACGACCTCATGCATCGCCCGAATTAGGGCTTCGTAACCCTTACGCGCGATAAGCCTGCCCACGGCGATCACCCTGCCGTCGATCTGATCCACAGGCCGGCCCGGACTGAACTGAACTGTGTCAATCCCGGGTGGAATAACCACTGCATCGGGAAGCTCCGGTGGAGCGCTCGCCCGGGCTTCGACAGTGACAACATCTGCGAGTCGCATCGTCCTGCGCCACAAGGCTCTTGCCAACACACGAGCAGGTTTCGAGGCGACGATGCTCATCCACCCTTGTGTGGCGGTTGCATTCGTAGAGAGCAGCCACGAGAGCCATTCGTCATCAACCACAGTCGGCGGCCTTGCACCCGGTAATGGGCCGTACACAAATGGCACTGATATAGGTCCAATCAGACTCGGCGATTGCTGGCCGCAGGGTCCTAAATGGTGGACAGCCAACACTCGGCCAGACGCGATCTCTCGACGGGCGACGCGCAGTGCTTGAAGGTAAAGATTTACTCTATCGACGACCTTTCCCAACGGTGATTCTGGCGCGTGGCCTGGTAGGCGCACTAACTCAACGTTGGAGCCGAGCAGGTCCAGTTTCTTGACCTCGCGTGCGACAAGAACGACCCTGACACCGCGCTTGGCGAGACCCTCGACCAGACGCCATGGCCTTTCATAGTCCGACCCGATATCGGGGTCAAGCAGATAACCTGCCGGCGCCAGAACCACAGTATCCATGCGGCCCCTAGGTTAGTGTGTCGATCGCCCGCGCCACGCTAGTGCGACTCCGAACCGCGGCTGTGCGGCCCAAATCGGCTCTTGGACGAAAGTGAGTCCGTCGCGGCGAATATCGCAATTGGTACTCTGCGACCGAGTGAGAAGGCGGACTAAGACCGGGAAGTACATAAGGTTGTGAGCCACAAGGCGGTGATAGGCGAGGATGGCGACCGAGACGACTTCGATCAGGTAGTGAACCAGCCGCAGGTGGTGGGTCCCGCCGCGTTTCCGCTCATCTCGACTACATACCTACGCTGGGTTTGCGCGGCAAGCGGGGTGGTCGCACTGTGTGCCCTCGGATTCCTGCGAGAAGGCGATCTAAGCAATCACGTAGCGGACTTTGCCCTCGTGATGCTTACTGTTGGAGCGGCATTGGGCTGGTGGGAGCTAGCCCGGTCGCGAGGCACTGGTGTGATACAGCAGGACCGCGTTGAGAGGCGCGCTTCTCGTGCGTGGCCGTTAGTGACGATCACAGTCGCAGTCTTTGCTGGGGTTGCAGTGCAGTCTTGGTTTAAGTCGGGTACAACGATCGCCACTGGGGACATCTCCCCGCCGACGGGGACGGCTTGGCTCGGCAGACTCTTTGAGCCGTGGGCATGGACGGGCTCGAATCTTGGAGAACCCTCACAACTAAGCCTCCAGGTTCCGTGGGCTGCCATCCTCGGTCTAGTTCACGCACTGGGAGGCAGCCCTGAACTGGCGCAACGAGTATGGTTCACAGCCCTATTCGTTGGGGCCGCACTCGGGGCGCTTGCGTTCATGGCGGCGCTTCGAATGGGCCCGATGGCAGCTTTGGTAGGCGCCACCGCGTACTTGCTGAATCCGTATGTCGTTAGCGACGTGAATATTTACGGACTGTACATGGCGGCGATGGGCCTACTCGCGGCGATCCCCGCGGTATTGTTGGCTGTAGGGACCGGAAGGCTGTCAATTCGCTGGGGCGCATTCCTCATCAGCGCCTCGGCTCCGGTGATCGGTTACATATTCTTCAATCCGCCGTTAGTTGGTCTAATTATCGCTGCGCTCTTGTTCACCCCCCTACTGGTAGCTTGGCTCGACGGCAGGGAGGCCGCCTGGCGAAGCCTTCGTGCGCTCTTGCTAGGACTCCCTCTTCTGCTGGCTGCCTCGGCGTACTGGATCACGGCGTCGGCACTTCATCTGTCCAATATTGGCGACAGCCAACTCTCGACTTTGTCTAGTTGGACTTGGACCGAGGTTCGGGCGAGCATCCGCAACGCGTTCTGGCTCAACCCTAATTGGGCTTGGACGTTTCCAGAGTACTTTCCTTACGCTCAGTCTTACGATTCATTACCAGTTTCGTTCGCTAGATTCGCGTTTCCAGCCGTAGCCTTTAGCGCGCTCGGGCTGAACCAGAACGTCACCAGCGGAAACCCGCAACACTCGGCTCGGCATTTACGTGTTGCGACCGCGGCCGCAACTGTGGCTCTATTCGTAATTTTTCTGAGCACAGGAACAAACTCACCCGGAAATGTCATCTTCGACCGACTATACAATTTACCGTTCGGCTGGGTAATCCGTGAACCAAGTCGCTTCCTCATGGTCGCGGCCCTAGCGTACGCGGCAATGGTCGCCGTTGTAGTCGAAACGGTGGTCACCAATCGATCCGTCATTGACCTCATTCGAGCTCGACGCCTGTCATTTGGAGCATCAGCCGTGCTCTATATACCTGCGGCGATGGGAATATCGCTTCTTATCGGCTATCCCCTGTATACGGGTGCCGTTGTGATCAACAGTCGCCCGTCCCTGCCATCCGCACACGTTAACGTACCAACGTACTGGTCTGATATGGCGCAGTTGGTTGACGGGTTACAGGTACAGGGTGGGGTACTAGTCATGCCCCCTGATGATTATTATCAGATGCCATACACGTGGGGTTACTACGGTAGCGATGGCTTCGTTGTTGAGATGTTCCGCCGCCCAGTACTGGTGCCAAACGCACAACAATACACACCGACCTCATCGGAAGTAATCAATGCAGTCAACCTAGCAGCACAAAGCATCTTGAACCATGATTGGACTGAAGCCGAGGCGTTGACGACCGCTTTGCACACGCCCCTTATATTGGTTCGGCGCGATATCCAATCTCCGTATCCTGGCCGATCAATAGTGCCACCGGGCGATCTTGTAGACGCCCTGAGTAAGGCGCCTAACTTCGAACTAATCCGCCAAGTCGGGTCCCTCGACCTGTTTGCACTTAAGGACTCGCTTAGCGACCCTGTGACAATCAGTGGGTTCATGACGATGAACTCTGATGCGCCCGACCTCCGCATTCTTTCGGTACTGCCTGCTGGTACAGCGGTTGTATCGAGCCGGCCAGTGGCTGGCTCTCCGAGCATTGAACAAGCGCCCCCGTTGGATTCCTGGCAACTCGCCGGCGATACGCTGGAGTGGCACCCGTTCTCACCAACTGGCAATGAGTACCGTATAGCGGACATATCCACGAAGGCGCAGGTGACGCTGGATCGCTCAGGAAACTTCGTGCTAGGTGGCTCGGGCGTCCGCATCGTGTATGCGCCTAATAAGACAACGGGCGCGGTTACGGCATCGGTCCTCGGGCGAACGACGATATCTAATGGCGACTTCGCTCGTGGAGCTTGGGGACCAGTCGTCGACTGCAATGCCACGTCTCCGGGAGGTAGCCAGACCGGCATCGGGGCGCGAGTCATACCGGCGGGAGGACCTGGCGGCGTGCCTGCAATGCGATTGGAGGCAGCCTTCGACAGTGCGTGCGTCAGTCAGCGGCTCAATTGGAATGGTGGACCCCTGGTAATCACTCTGATGGCTCACCAGGTACAAGGGTCTGCGCCGCGCCTGTGCATGTGGGAGGGCGGGATAAATCGCTGCGCGCCGCTTCCCGACATTCCCAGCGGCAATGGTTGGGTGGCATATCGAGCATCCGTTATGCCGGATCCAGGGACCACGACTTTGACCCTGTACCTGTATGCCGACGGACCAGTACAAGGCAGTCAGAGCATTGATGACTACGCGGACGCGCGTGTCGTCGAGGTGCCGACTCTACCGAACCTAGTCATGCTCGCAACGCCAGTGGGAGACAACGTTTCGGCACCTCATTTAGTCGTTCTGTACGACAGCTACTCAACGCAATGGGCATCAAACCATGGCAGACATGTCGAGGTTGATGGGATGCTCAACGGGTGGCTTGTTGCGGAGGCGCCCTCGGCCACCAAAATTTCATACAGGCCAGCTGTGATATTTTCAGCCGCCCAGTGGACGTCGCTGGGCGGCGTCCTCGTTGCAGCGCTGCTTGTCGCCGGCGGTCCAATTGGCAAGTATTTGCTCATCATTCTCGCTCGGGCCAAGCTATCCGAGTTGCCCCGTCTCCGGCCTAGATGAGAATGTGTAGCTCAATCGGGCAATTCAGAATCGGGGCTGCTTTGGGAGTGTCCGCAACAAGGAGCGTGCTTGCTTCTAGATGAACAAACATCCAGTCGTCGACGTTGTTATTCCGACCTACAACGAAGAACAAAACATCGAGAGGCTACTAGCCTCCATTAGTTCTCAACAAGACTGCAGCTATACGGTCGTGGTAGTTGATCAGAGCAGTTCGGATCGAACTGCGGCAATGGCTCGATCGTATGGCTGCCATGTAATTGAGGTTCCGAGGGCTCCCTTCTACACGCCGCCAGCGCGGAGCCGCAATCTCGGAGCTCGAGCCACAAACGGCACGATACTGCTGCACTTGGATGCCGATATGGAACTTTCCTCTCCAAATACCCTGTCGACCCTTGTCTCACTTGTCGCACAGGGCCACGGTGCAGTCATTATTCACGAGAATGACTTGGCGACCGGCTTTTGGGCCAGGTGCAAGGCGCTTGAGCGGTTCTGTTATTGGAACACCGAAATGGAAAGCGCTCGGGGTGTCACACGCGAATTGTTCACGCTGGTCGGCGGCTACGATGAAGACGTCTCGTCTGGCGAGGACTTCTTTATTACGAAGCTCTACCAGAAGCACACCAGGATTGCCAGGGATGAGTTGTTGGTTCTGAACCACCACATCGGGAGACTGTCCCTTAAGCAACTACTCGGGAAGAAGTTTGCCTACGGCAGAACCGCCCAGACTTACCTACACAAGGCGCGTCATACTGGCGCGAACTCATCCATGGACATCGTCCGAAACTCCATGGGTGCTTACCTCACTAACTGGCGCCTGTTGTTTCGGCACCCCGCACTCTACCTATGTATTTTCCCACTGCGTGTATTCGAATTCGTGGCAGTGCAGATGGGTAAGCGGGCGAGTCGCACCCTGACTCCCGAGACTCCGTCCAAAAGCCATCCATCCGATTGCGCCGGGCGCGATAACCAAGAGTCGTAGGTCGTCATCAACTTACGATTCAGCGGCAGCCGGTTGGTAGGCCGCGACTGTCGCGTCGAGTGCCTGCTCGAAAAGGTGTGCTGCTTCCTGAAACGAAAAGGTCTTGCTCCACAGACCAGCTGCCTCTGAGAGGCGCGAATACAAAGCGGGGTCTGAGATCAGACGGATCATCGCTTTCGACAGCTGGGATGGCTCGGGTGGCACGACCAATCCCGTGGATTCGTTTCGGACCGAGTCTCGTAGGCCAGCAACGTCGTAAGCGATGGCTGGCGTACCGCACGCGTTCGCTTCTGTTACCACGAGCCCCCAACCTTCGCGAACGGAGGTCATAAGTAGTGCGTGCGCTTCAGCCATCAGGCGCTGCTTTTCGTGCTGAGAGACCCGGCCACAGAACGTGACACTCTCATCGACACGTAGACGCCTAGCAAGCGCGAGCAGCGAACGCTTGTACCTTTCTGAACCGGTACCAGCAAGCCACAAGCGCCCTGTTCCGGTTACTTGACGAAATTGCGCCAGCGCCTGCACCATGTGCCCAATTCGCTTCGAGGGCGCTAAGCGTCCGACATACAAGAAGGTAGGAGTGGGCGCCTTCGAGTAATGACTCGGAGGAGCCTCTTCGGTTCCGATTGGGATGATGGTAATCGGGCCTGTGAAGCCTAGTTTTCTAAGGTCACGCTCGGTCGACGTCGAAATTGTGATCACCGGCGTGCGCTGGTAGGAACGCAGATACAGGGGTTCGGCTGAATATCCAAGGGCGCTGATCGGAAGCGGACTTTCATACCACCAAACTTCTCGTGCTAGTTGGAAGATCAACATTACTGTTGGAATGCTGGCCCAGACGGGCGTGAAAAATGGCATCGTGTTGACTTCATCAATGACCACGTCGAAGCGACTATGCGTGGACCCGTGATAGCGCTTAAACGCGCGCCAATGCACTGTCCACTGACGACCTGCGCGCACGATCTGAATGCCGTCCATGTCTTCCATCGCTTTAGCACCTGGGAACGAGGCGCTAAACCATTCAACGGTGTGTCCCATGACTACGAGGCGGCGGGCGATCTCGTACGTGAGTGCCTCTGCTCCGCCTGCACGCGGATGCCGTGGGCACCGCCAATTGAGAATTAGGATCCGCAGGTCAGGCCTCGGGAGTTGCTCCGGTTGCCAGCGGGTTCTCTACGTTCATCAACTCGTCCCGGCGGTGCTGGTAGTAACGAAGGATGCGCAGCCTGTAGAAGATTGCGGCGGTGTCCCACAGAACTCGCCAAGCCGACCAGAGGTTTACCGTACTTTCGAACTTGTAGTCGAGTGATATCGGCGCCTCAACCACGTTGCGATAGCCGAGGTAGCGCGCAACGACCAGGAGCTCGAGGTCGAACGCGAATTTCTTGATCGCAAGAAGGGGCAGAGCATCCTTTAGGACTTGCCGCCGAAATAGCTTCAGGCCAGTCTGGGTATCGCGGACATTGAGGTTGAAAAGCAGGTGAATCAGGAATTGGTACATTGCGCTTTGCAGCCCTCGGAACTTTGGATATGACACCCGCGACTCCGGGTGACGCTTTGACCCGATCACAGCATCGCAGCCAGAAGTTCGCATGATTTCGATGAATCTGCCGATTGTTGCAGGGTCAAGCTCCATATCGGCGTCGATAAAGGTCACGAGGTTTCCGGCGGATTGGTCGACTCCACAGCTCAGCGCAAACCCTTTGCCAATGTTCATCGGGTAGTGGAACACCCTCACGGCTAGAGAGTCGATTCGCTTCGCCTCCCGAACGGTCGAGTCCGTGTTTCCATCAGAAACGACGACGATCTCGTAAGTCACGTCCAGCTTGTCCAACTCGCCGATCAGTCGCGTGATGTTCCCGTGGATGCGCGGACCCTCGCGGTATGCCGGCACAACTACCGAAAGCTCGACTTGCGGCAACTTCTCGAGGTCAGGCTGATCTGCCGGCAGCTCATCGACTGGCCTGACTATGTCGATGCTCATTTGTTGATCCCCATTGGCGCGATACCGGTGGCGGCGCGAGCGCTCCCTGGGACCGGGTCCAACTGCAGCGCCCTATGCTGAACAGCGTAGAGCGCCCCGAGGCCGCCCACAACCAGCGCCATCGACACGTCCAGCACCTGTACGACCTGAGTCAGGTTCTGATGGAAGGTGATGAGCAGAACCGGCTCCAGCAAGCTCAGCGGAATCAGCAACGCCAGAAAACCGCGCTTGCCAGTGGCCTGGTGTACAGCGATCAACACGGCAGCGCTACCTAGCAGGATCATTCCGATGCCATACCAAGGCAGGTAGACGGAGACTCCGGAGTATGCCGCGCCTGCGAACGCCACTAGGATCCAGCGAGAGGCGAGCCACAGGATGATCAGGCTGGCCAGCCCGCCCAATGCGACCAAAGACAGGGATGCGCCAACGAGGTGAACCCCACTCTGACCCTGCGTTGCACGCATCACCACTTTAGGAAAAAGGACAGCGGCGACCCCGCTCGCACCCCAGAAGATCGCGCGCCCCAGCGCAGCCACGGCCGCATATTGGCCGGCGACGGGCGTGGGAAAGTAGTGCTTGACCAGCAGCACGTCGGCACTCAGGAGCACCGCCAGCGACAGAGTGCTGGGCAGCACAATAGCCAGATACCCAGCAGTTGGGCGCCACCACGAGAGATTGGCTCTAATCCCAAATTTTCGGCGCAACAAGCGTAAGGCGACTACATAGATTGTGATCGTTGCCAGCGAGACTCCGGCGATCACGCCAAGCGGACCGAAGACAATGCCGAGCGCAATGGCGGCAATGAGCTTTACGCCAGCTTGTCCAATCATGATCAAAGAGTAAGCAGTGAAGCGCTGCTGCCCCTGGAACTCGCCGAGCAGCAACGGAAGAGCAATCGCGAACGGCAGGCCGACGGCAGCGGCAGCCAACAGCGCCGCAGGGACATCCAGGAATCGCGCCAATATCGGCGATGCGAGCACTATCAGAATTGCCAAAACGATGCCAAAGCCCATGAGCGCGCGGTTGCCACGGCGCAAAAGATTTGCGCTCGGAGCGTCATTCCCCGAGGCCTGACCCCTACTTGTCTCTCGAGCCATGAGCAGCGTTAGCCCGCTCGCGGGTAGACCGATGAGAGTAATCAAGGTGACGACCGCGAAGACACTCCCATAATCTCCGGGCTTGAGTTGATGGGACGCAAGCGACTGGAAGGCGACGCCCAAAATTCCTGCCGTGACCGTCCCTCCGCCGACGATTAGATTGTGGGAGAGGACGCGCTCGCTTTTGAGCAGCCCAAGGCTGCGCCAAATGTGCGATCCCGTTGAAGTCGTTGGTCCGGTCACACCGCCCCTAAATAACAAGGTTCCGAACTGATGGGTCTCGGTCGATCACTATCGCCGGTGCGTACTCAGGTATCTCGCGATTGAGCCGATACTATATGGCTTGAGATCGGCTATGCGTTCGCTGATCTCGAAGTCTCAGATGCATGTCGCAGCTCGGCTGACGAGCTCCGCTCCAGCCCTCCTATGGGCTGGGTTTCTCACTCTGGTCGTGGCGGGCCCGTGGCTTCTTTCGGGCTATCTTTTCGGCACCGACTGGCCCGGCCAGAGGCATTTCGCTCTGCCGAACACGTTCGATAGTTCAGCTCTGCTGGACGTCGCGCTGGCCGCGATCGCGTGGGCTGTCGGCGGAGAGGCGACCGGGAAGATCCTCGTGCTTGGCTCGCTGTTCGCTGCGGGAGCCCTGGGGTACAGGGCCCTACCGGAAGGTGGCTTTGTGCCTCGAGCCGCCGCTGCCACCGTCTATGTGGCGAATCCATTTGTCTACGGCCGGCTGCATTACGGCCAGATGTTTCTGCTGGCTGCCTACGCCGCCATGCCATGGGCGCTCAGCAGATTGCGCCAGCTGCTCGCCGAGCCAGGCGCAACGTCCAGCTTTGGAGCTGCCGCGGCGTTCTTTGTGGTGGGCATCTGCAGTCCCCATGTGCTTTTGATGGCGGGGTTAGCGGCCATCGTCCTTTATGTAGTGCACGTGGTGGCGCGGAAGGGAAAGCTTGCTTATCTGAGGCAATCAGGCCCGTGGGTTGTGGCCTCAGGCGTTCTGGCGGCTGCAGCGAGCTCCTACTGGGTGATCCCGCTAATCGCAGGGCGTGGATACGAGGGCACCGTGATCGCGACGACAGGTGCCGGCGAATTGATCGCCTATGCTGCGGTTCCAGATCGGTCTCTTGGCCTGTTCTCGAACCTTTTGGGCCTCTACGGCTTTTGGGCCGAGAACACGGGCCGCTTCAACTCGATGAAGGCATTCGTCCCCTTCTGGCCGGTCGTGCTTGCAGCGATCCTTGCGATCGGTGCGGTTGGGGTGGTCGCCGCGTTCAGAAAGCGGGAGTCCCAGCTTGCATCGTGGGCCGCCGGCCTTCTGGCCTTAGCAGCCATCGCCCTTGTGCTCGAGATGGGTGTCACGCAACCGATCACCGCAGGGCTGGTTACATGGCTCGACTCTCATTTTGTTATCTACCGCGGCATGAGAGACGCGGGGAAATGGGCCGCTCTCCTGGCGCTTGTCTATTCGCAGTTGGTCGGGTTAGGGACAGCTTCGGTCCTGGATTGGGTGCGAACGCGTTTTAAAGACTTGACTCGGCAGGAGTGGGCGACCGGCGTTGCCACCGCCCTTCTGCTGGCGCTGCCGCTGTACTACGGCAATGGGCTCCTTTTCGGGGCCCACGGTGAGATCAGGCCCTCGCAATATCCGGCGGGGTGGTACGCCGCCGATCGCGTGCTGGTCTCCGATTCCCATCCTGGCCGCACCCTAATCCTCCCGTGGCATGAGTACATGAGCTATTCGTTCATTCAGAACCAGAACTCGGTTGTTGCCTCGCCCGCTCCGAGCTTCTTTTCGGTGCCTATCCTGGCGAGCGCCAATCCCGAGGTGTCGGGCATCGCTCCGCCGGCCACGGCGGACCAGGTGGCGGTGGCTGCTCTTGTGAAGGAGGGCTCTCAAGGGAGCTGGGCCGAGGTCCTCGGGGCCCTGAATGTCAAGTACATCCTCGTGGCAAAAGAAGGGGACTGGAAGTCGTACGGCTACCTCGACGCCCAGCAGGGCATAACCAGAGTCGCCGACTTCGGGCAGATCCTGCTTTTTCGCAACAACCTTGTGAGTCCATTACGAGTCTTAACCAAACAACCTTTACGTTAAGTTGACAGTTCGCCCCGGGGGTGGTTATATGTCCTTTGGGCGCGCCGCCGTGGGTGCGTCGTGGGTAGTTGATTTCGGCTGGGATTAGGCCCGGCTGCCTTCGGACCCTGAGTTGTCGGTCAAGGTTT
>CAAGKR010062154.1_pt1 | contig 12843 bp, 23 predicted proteins | sample 2556971 | NCBI WGS metagenome assembly CAAGKR01 (sample SAMEA5207829, study PRJEB30636) | soil metagenome | biome: forest; feature: boreal; material: soil | place: USA | collected 2011-09 | depth 1 m | reverse complement strand
GACGCCGAAGAACACCGTCTTAGCCGTGTGGTAAAGGAGTGTGCAGCGCGACAGCGGGATCAGCCAGGAATGAAGGACGCGGAGACACAGCGTCAGCGCTATGCATGGCTGAGTAAGGTTTTCGGTGATGCCGAAGCTGTGGTGATTTACAAGCGCGGATAGGTCCCGTCCGTTTACAGAACGGTATACATAATTTGACAATCCGGGGCACCTAAGCCACCCTGCGAGCGTGAGTCAACCGCTTGCATCTTTGTGACTGAGCCCCGAATAAATTGGGGCGATACCCTTTTCATGGCGGGCGTAGCTCTCGCTGTGGTCGTCGCGGTGCTTGTGGTTTTCCCTTCCCTGCGCCCCAAAGCGCCAGCCCCCACAGTAACCGGAGCCTAGCACCATGCCCAGCACCGCAGCCATCAAAGCGGCAGCACTCGCCGCAGCGGTCGTCATTCTCCTGATGCATTTCGTGACACCGATTCGCAGTTTTGCGAACGGCGTCTGACGAAATCGCACAGACTGACGACTAGGAGAAATCGAAATGTTCCTGCTCAGACGTAAGCGCGCACCCCAGTACGCCTACGCGGCTGGCGCCGCGTCGGTTGATGCAGGGCAGCGCCAAGCTAACAACCTGCTCGCGCCAGGGCAGCATCACTACCTGACGGTTACGGTCGAAGGCGACCTTAACCTGACGGTCGCGGGTACGGTCGTCCGCAATCGCGGCAGCATCTTGGCGGCATTCGACCGAATCGGCATCGTCGAGAACGGCCAGGACCGCAACGTGCTCGATCCCCGCATCGCTCGCTTTTACAGCGAGACACGCGCGGATTCCTCTCTCACGGCGCTCCGACTAGCATCGGCAACGGTCGTCGCGAATACGCACTTGAAGGAAACTTTCCGGTTCTACTTTGCGGATCGTCGCCAGGTACGCCCGCGAGAAACGGCCTTCTGCGTGCGCGACCCGCGCGCCCCGTTCCAATTCTTCCACCAGTTGAACGGGACCAACAACGGCGTTCTCAAAATCACTGACGCGACGGCCACACTTCAGAACGTCAAGGTGTCCGTTGTCCAGAGGTTCGACGACACCGAACGCTCGCGGCCGCTTTTCTTGCCGGTCGCTCGACAGCTTTCGCTCCCCGTGCCCGGCGCCAATAGTGCGCTAGAAATTTACTTGCGGCCGGAATGGCCGGTGCGCGCAATCGTCATTCAGCAGGACGGCGGCGTTTGTGGTGAGGTCAATGACATCATCAACAGACTGCGGCTTGCGGGCGATACGCGCGAAATCATCGGACCCGAGCTTGTAGAGTGGGACCAGCTCGTGCGCGATATGGAGGACGAGTTCGGCGGCGCCGTGATGCAGATAGGTGGCACTAACCTTGTGCTGCCGGGCGCCTACTACATTGCCGATTTCGTCAATGAGGGGCGGCTAAACACCGTCATCAATCCGAATCAGGACTCCAACCTGCGCCTGGTGTTCGACGCTCAGCCGAGCGTTACCGCAGGGCAAACCGTTTCCACCATCAATATCGGCCTCATCATGCTTGAGCATGACTTGACCCGCGTTGATGCTTCCGGCCGCGCGCTCGTCGATCCCGTTCTATTTCCGTATTAGGCGGGCGGCGTTATGGCAGCAGCCACCATCCTGGCGGCGGCAGCGACCGTGCCGGGCCCGCAACAGCCTTTCGTGGCGGCGGGCGCGGCGCTCGCGGGCGTTTTCGGCTCGCTTACCGGTATGAGTCCCGCCAATCAAAAGCGGACGCAGCAGGGCATTACCGATTTGAATGCGGCGCTTAATGGCGACGTAACCGCAGCGAGTTCGCTCTATGACGGCATCGTGCATTCCGTCCCATTCTCGCAGGACATCTGCCGGAAAGCGTGGGCGATCATTCAGCAGAACCGGCCTGACATCGCCGCACAGGTGCTTGCAAAGCTTGGACTCCCGCCCAACACGCCAGCGCCGCAGGCCGTGCCCGGCCCGTCCGTTGTGAGTCCTACGCAATCGCTTCTCGATCAGTACATGGCGCAAATAAGAGTGGACACCGCGAACGCCCTGCAAAAGCTCGGGACGGGCACCCTAAATGCGGGCACCGCGGCAATTTCTCCCAATGCGGGCACGTCCGTTCCGTTCACGGCAGCGCAAAAAAATCTTTTGTATGTGGGCTTGGCGGTGCTGGCGTTCTTTCTCCTGCCAAAACTTCTTAAGAGTCGCGGATAACATGCAATCTCTTTCTGCTGCTACGACCGTCATGCCCGACAGCTCGGGGCCGAATCCGGCCTTTAACGGCTCCTTGGGCGCGAGCTGGTCCAACACGCCCTATCTGGCCGAGGCGGATAACCTTGCTCTCCTTGGACCACGGACCAGCCCGCGCCCGAATCCAAAGTTTAACGGCGCTCTGAGCGCGAGCTGGTCAAACGCGCCGTTTTTCAATGAGGCGGACAACCTTGCTCTCCTTGGCCCCCGCACCAGCCCGCGCCCGAACCCGAATTTTAACGGCGCCCTGGGCGCGAGCTGGTCAAACCCGCCGTTTTTCAATGAGGCGGACAACGTAGCGGTCCTTGGACCGCGCGTAGCTACGTCACTCACGGGTTCGCCTACGGCGAGCACGTCCGCAACGGCGAGCACGCTTGCATCACTCACGACACCGCAAAAACATTCTCTCTATGTCGGGCTCGCGGTGCTGGCGTTGTTCTTTCTCTTGAACGCGAGCACGAAAGGCCAGGGCTAAACATGCTCGTCGTGAATCCGAATTTTAACGGTGGGTTGGGCCTTAGCCCGGAAAATCAATTGCTCATTCCGGCAGATGCGCCGGTCCCACCGCGCCAGGTGCCCTTATATATCCCGCCAGTGATTGTTGGGTGGGTACCGCCCTCTGCGCCGGGAATAATCCAGTCAAGTCCCATCGCTCCGGCCTTCAATCCCGGCACGGCGCCGGTAACGCCCAGCATTCCGGTGCCTACAACCGTCGCGCTCACGCCCGTCTTACCTGGCTCGGGCGCTGCCACCGCGTCTTTCCAGCTCACGCGCAATCAGTGGATAGCGGTTGCGGTTGTTGGCGCGCTCTTGCTCGCGCACCTATGACTGCTTTTGTTGGGATTTCCACGACTGACATTGTGGCGCCGGGCGACGATTTTCGCATTGTCATCGAGGCGAAAACTATTGACTGGAATTTGCTCGATACGTTCAAGAGTTTTGGCGCGAGCGTCACTGATTTTTTTAACAACATGCTCGCGAAAACTGGCGTCGTCTATCCGGTGTCGCCTAACCCGGTGGTCGCTGGCAACCTTCTGACGGGCGAGCAGCGAGTCTATACACTCGATGTCCGAATCAGCGGCGTCGATGTCGTCGCGGGCAACTACTCGGCGCCGGTCACGGCGGCGGACGTAGTTAACCGGTTGAATGGGATTAGCTCGGGCGTTTCCGTTGTTCGCTTCCAAGCAATCACAGACGCTGACTTGACGGACGCGGCATCGAGGGACGCTCTCACGGCGAGCCAAAGCGCGCGAGATCTGGCGTCCAATCCCCTGACGAGTCTTTTCGGCAGTCTCGGCCGATACGCCACGCTCGCCGTTATTGCGGTCGCGGCCTATGCGCTAATCGTCGTATCGAAGGAGTTCTCTCGTGGCTGACACCATGGGGGACCGTCGCCATTCCAACAACGTGCAGACCTTGGCGCTTTACATCACGGTGCTGGCGAACGTCATTGCTCTTGCGTGGGCAGCGGCGACGATAACCGCGCAGGTGGGCACGATACGGGAGACACTAAGGCCGCTCGTTAGTGATGTCGCTCAGCTCAAAATAGACGACGCGATCCAGCGCGACCGCGAGAGTCGCCGGACGGGTGACAAATGAGCAATCCAATCACCGACCTGATTACGAGCGGGCTCACGGGGCCGGGCGGCATCGTGTCGTTGGCGTCGGGCATCATCGGCAAATTTGTTGCGAGCCCTGAGGAAAAGCTAAAAGCGACAACGCAGCTCGCGCAAATGGCGAACGATTTACAGGTGAGGATGATTGACGCTGAGCGCGACCTGGCGGTGCAGCAGGCATCCGTAATCGTCGCAGAGGCCAAGTCAGACTCATGGATGGCGCGCAATTGGCGCCCGGTCGCGATGCTTAGCTTTGTGTTCATCATCGACTACAACTACGTCATTGCCCAACTATTCCACCTTGTCGTGCTCCCGATTCCCCCAGACATGTGGACGCTTCTCAGGTACGGGTTGACGGGCTATATCGTGGCGCGCAGCGGCGAAAAGGTTGCCGACATCATCGCGAACCGGAATGCAAAACCCGCAGTAAAAGAGGACGAGAGCTAAATGCGCGGCTCTCCGGTTTTCGATTCGATCATTAACGATGCGGCTAATGCGTGGGGCGTTTCGCAAGCCGTTATCAAAGCGATCATCGAGCGAGAAAGTAATTTCGATCCGAACGCTTACAGGGGCGAGCCGCAAATAGGCGATGCGTCCTACGGCTTGATGCAGCTCCTATTCGGCACGGCGCAAACTCTCGGCTTTACAGGGGATGCGAGCCAGCTTTTCGATCCGACGACGAACATCCGGCTTGGTACGCGCTACCTGCGCGACCTGATTGCAAAGGCGACCGCTTACGGTTACAACATCGACTCCGCGATTTCCGCTTATAACGGCGGCTTTAGCGCGCAGCGGACGGGCGACGGCAAGCGAACGGGCGACACGACGGACACTCCTTTCATCAATCAAAGCTACGTTGACAATGTGATTGCGGCCGCAAATGCCTACGCGGCCGAAGCAAGCGCGACTCCGCAGCAGCTTGCCACGGTTACGGTTATGGCGGTGCCTGGCGCGACAGTTAGCACTCCCACCAGCAGCGGCGCGCCCGACATTAGCAATTTCGCCACGTTAGTCGTTACGACAATTGTCATTTTCCTTATCAATCACGCTTTAGACCGGAGGGCTTGAGTTTATGGATGCGCCTGGCAATATACTTACGGCATTTGAAAGCTTCTTCCGTGTCATCGCTTTCGGAGTGCTCCCCCCTGGTGTCAAGCCGGAAATCGAGCCAATGGTTTTGCTCGACGACAACTCCAAGGGGCCCTATCCCATCTATCGCCCCTTTACCTGTGAGTATCGCCAGGTGGGAGGCGGTGGACAATTTACGGAGATTGTCATCGTCAATCTGGACGACGCGACAACGCATAGCGTCGTCGTCATCGACTGGTTGCTTGTTGCCGTCACGGTCGCTGGCACGGATGTTCTGTTCGCAGTTCGCCCGGTGCTTCCCACACTTCAAGGAATCACCCCGACGCTCCTGTTGACGAACGGGGGCGTGGCGTTCGATCAAGGTGCGGAGAGGGACCGGGCACCATCTGACGGGATCCATATTCCCAATGTAGGGATTTACGCCTACGTGCTCGCCGCTCAGCAATTGGCGAGCGGGATAGGCGGCGGCGCGAACGCGACTCTCCTACCTGGCTATGGTGATGTGCTCCCGCACGGTGTTGACGGGCCCTGGATGCTGGGGCCGGGTTCAATGCTTCAGCTTATGCCCGCCGCCGTCAATGTCGGGCTCACGGTTTACGCGCGGGGCCGGTATTACCCAGGCGGGTAAGAAGAAATGACGCTCCCCCTTCAGGAACCGTTTTCCGGCGCCGCTGGCGTCCTGGCAACTCCGCCGTGGACGCAAGAAGCACTATCGGCTACAACCCTCAACTATGACGGTGCCGGTTCAGGAAAGGCATCGGCGGCCGACGGCGTAAAAACGGTCTATGCTTACGACAACTTGAATGTCTACAGCCCCGACCAATACGCACAGCACATAATTATTTTTGGCCTGGCGTCTGGCTCGAATCACGCCGACTTAATTGTTCGCGCATCGGGAGCGGGTGTTACTGTAAAGCATTATGAGTTCTATACTGACGGCGCATCGGGAGCGGGACACACCGATTTACGGATCCGCTGGAATGGCGTTGCGACACTCTTACGGAGCTTTGCAACAACCTTCGTGTCTGGCGACGGCATGAGGATTGAGATTGCAGGCAAGATTATCACTTGCTACAAGGACGGCGCGGCGCTCGGGACGTATGACACATCGGGCGATGCAAACCAGATTGCGACGGGGGCCGCAGGTTGCGGCGTCTTCAACTCCGCCACGAATCAGGTTTTGATAGATACCTGGCAGGGGGGAAATCTTCCCGCCGCTGTCGGCGGCGCAGGCTTTCGGCATAGCCACCCCCAGGTTACGCGCGCGTCATTCTGATTTAACGGTCCCGTCACGCTCGCGCCCCTAGATTTTCTCGATGCGGACGACGAGTGCCGACCGTGAGAGCTTCCGGCGAATCATAGAGCGAAGCGAGCTACCGATTTCGGTTTTCACGGAATGGGTACTCGGCCGCAATCCGTCTACCGGCTTTCGTTATTTGTCAGGTGGCGAGATTCCGCATTCCGCGCTCTTGTGGCTCAGACATTTGGAGAGCGTCGAGCATCGGGGCGACGAGGTTCGCATCCTGCTAAAATGGTCGCCGCCCAACCGTCGCTGGTGGCCGTTTGTAGAGCATGGCAATCGGCGCACATTCATGCGCGAGGAGCGGCGGCTGTGAGGGTGCTCCGGCCGTTCCGCTCGATTTGATACATACAGGCGAGCATTTCCGCTTTTGTCCGCAGATCGAAAGCGGCGTTAGTACCCTTAACGCCCCCGACGAAAAGCCCGATTATTCCGCCAATCACGGCACCGTTTCCAGTTTTCTGCGATGCAAAGGATGCGATCACGGCGCCAATTATGGCGGCTAGAATCATCCAACCAACCACATATTGCGCTACAGTGAAATCGGCGGCGTCACTGAGCGTTTCGATAATTCCGCGCAACTTCTTTTCGTCGTAAATTGCCATGTCTGCATCCTCCGGTTGAGGCGATCGGGTCAAAAACACACAAATGCGAGCGCAGGAATGTGACGCTTGCACAAACATGCTCGACACCTACCATATTAACTGAGCGCAGCTAAGTACATATCGCATAAGCAGTTAACAGACTATATCTTATACGCATATTTCGTTACAATTACATGGTTGTCCGTACAAGGTGAACGTAAGTAACCGTCACATCCCTACTTACGCGAGATTTTACCGTGACGGATACACCCGAACAGGATGCCGCGAATATCAGCCAGGCAGCACGACGCGCCGAGCTGGCAAAGGTCGTCGCGCTCGCCAACTCTGAGATTGACCAGCTCGACGCCTTCGCCAGCGCCGCATCACAAATCGCAGCCGACAAGGCGCGGCTCGCCGCTGATGCAGAGGCGGGAACGGGAACGGCTGACGATGTTGCCGCGCTGGAAATCGACGAGCAAAACGAAAGGCGCGGGCGCGTAAGGTAGCGCCGCCGTGCATCGCGATTACTGCATCTGCCACTGTCATCGGCGCGCGGGCGTTGTCGATGCTGACGGCGCGGTGCTGGCGATGCTTTCGCCGCGCGTCAACTTCGCTTTCAACCTTTTCGCGGTCCCGCTCGACGATCCCATCGAAGCGGTGAGCGCGTGCGACGGTTGCGTGCGCTATCACGTCGCCAGCTTAGTTCGCACTCCGGCGCGGCGCTCAGAGTGACCACGCTCGCCGGGTGCCTTCCCTCTCTCATCGACGCAGAAGCGAAGCTTCAAGCAAAAGCGGCGGCGCTTGACATCCTCTACGCACTCGCGGACTACGGGGCCCTCCGAACGCGAGCGGTCGTCACTCTGCTGATTAAATGGCGGGACGAAGCGGTGGCGAGCGGCGAGCCCTCTTACCGTGTCTCAGGTTTTACCCATGGTTATCATCCGCGCGGCGCGGCGTTCGACATTCGTATCACGAATTGGCCCCATGCCACGATGTCGAGCAATCACGCTTACAGCATTCTCGGGCAGTTAGCCGCGAGCTGTGGACTACGTTGGGGCGGATACTTCCCGGCGCCCGCAGACATTTATCACTTCGAGCTACCGATTACGCTCGATGAAGCCACGCAGCAATTCGCTGCGTTTTCTGGCGTCACGGTGCCCACCGCGTGAGCCGCGCGCTCGGTCAAAGCGTTTACGATGCTCTAATTCGGGCATCATGGTTTGACGAGGCGCATACCCTCCTTCTTCTCTCGCCGCGAATTGTGCGGGTGCTACAACCGGATACCGTCCTTTCGAGCATCGACGGCACGACAGCCACCGCGCGCGAATTGTGCCGATTCGCGGACGGTTCAGGAAAAATGGCTACGCGGTTTGGCGTGACCGCTTTCGGTTTTAAGATGACGCCCGCGCCAACCGTGCCACGATGATGCTCCGCGATTTTCTGCGCGCCCTTCCCTGCTGGCCGATTCTCGTCGACAAGTATTGCCGGGACGGTCTGCGCGCGGCGAAGCAAGCATCGGGCGGCGCGAGCTATTCGCTAATCATCGACCGTTATGCGCAGCTCGCAAACGATTCTCTCACGCATCGCCAGCGCCGCCGCGAACTGAAAAAAGCTGTAGCGCGAGGCGCGGACATCAATCCGAACCGGCTAAAGATCGAGTGAAATTCGCTTACGCAGATCCGCCCTATCTCGGACTCGCCGCGCGGTTTTATGGAGATGCGACCTACGACAACATCAACGCGCATCGCGAATTAGTCGCGCGGCTGATGACTGAATTTTCAGACGGATGGGCGATGTCCCTTCACTCTCCATCCCTCAAATACATCTTGCCGCTTTGCCCCGCAAGATGTCGCGTGATGGCATGGGTAAAACCGATGTGCTCATTCAAAAAGGGAGTAATCCCGCATACGCGTGGGAGCCTGTAATCGTCTACGGCGGGCGGAAAGTTCAGACGACGAGCGCGACCGTTCGCGATTGGCTTGCCTGTTCGATGGCAATGGAAAAGGGCTTGCGCGGTGCAAAACCGACGACATTCGCATTCTGGATTTTTCGCGTTCTAGGCTTGCAGCTCGACGACGAGTTTAAAGACCTGTTCCCCGGTTCCGGTCAGATCGATCGGGCATATCGGCAATGGCGCGGGCAGCTTGAGCTGCAACTAGGGTGATTTTCCCCTCATGGCAGCAGCGCGCCGTCGATAAGGAGCAACGCCAGCGAAGCGGACAGACGACAATGCGCGTTGCGAAAGTCACGCTCGCACTATTGGAGCGCGTTCGCGGCAGCGTCGAGGCGACCGACGACGAGACGGCCTACTACCTGGCAGCGCGCGAGATTGTTGAGCGCGAGCGACGTATACAGCAAGCTCCTACGCGCCCCGCTAACGCGAGCGATGCCGACAGGGCGACTCTCCCAAGCGAGAGGCCAGGATCGTGACGACGCGCCCCGAATCCGCCGCGCCCCTCACGAAATGCGATGCCCTTCCCCGAGCGAAAGCGAGGACAGCGAGCGAAGCGAGTGTGGCAACTACCCGGACAACTCTCGACAACCGAGGACTCAGACAGCGTGAATGCGAGAGGGTAGTTGCCGTTCCTTCTTTGTTTAACACTACCTGTAACATCCTGCACCCACCGCTCGCCGAAAGTGAGCCGATTTATATCGACGACGCCCCGACTCACCGCTTTCGGCTCGCGGTCGCTGCAGTTGTGGCTGAGCTTGGCTGGCAAGGCCGTTCGACGGGGCTCGGATTGTGTGGGCGAGCTGGTATCGAGGTCACTTGCGGCGGGTGCAGTTGTCCCACGCTTGTGCCATACCGATGCGGGGCTCGCACTTGCCCGACCTGCGCGAGGGCAAGTGCCGCCGGTGTTTCTCAGCGCATCGCGTCTCGAATCACGCTCCACGATGCCGCACTTGCAACGGTCGAATGGGACGGACCGACTCGACGCAAGCCTGGTGTTCACTGGGAATGTCCCATACACCGGGACCGTTGCAAGTGCTGGCAGCTCCGGCAATGGCGTCTAGTCACTCTCACGCGCCGCTCGACGCCTGGCGCACCGTGGAATCTTGAAGCGATCCGCGCGCAGGTAAAACAAGCGAGTGCGCTCCTAGCCTACTGGTGGAAGCTCACTGAATGGGGACGTCAAGTCCGGGACGCTGGCAGTCGGAAGAAGCGCAGTCGCCTTGACACATCTTGCGTCTGGGGGCTGGAAATCGCGCCGGGTGGAATGGTTCACTTCCACGTCATCGTGTATGGCGAGTACCTAGCACAATCCGCTCTGCACAGAGCGTGGCGCGCAGCTCTCGCGCACTTGGGCGTTCAAGATCCAACAGACGGCGGCGCTCGCGTGGAAGCTCTACGCGGTGGTTCTGTTAGCGAATCTATCCGCGAGGTTTTGAAATATGCGACGAAGGGCGCGCAGAAGGACGGCGTGGACGCGATGCCGACCGCGCTACAAGCGGGCATTGTGGAAGTTGCTTTTCGCTCTATACGCCGCACCGGAATTAAGGGCGCTCTTAGAAAGTTTGCGGCTCCCGAGATTCTCGACACGACGCTAGCCGACCTGCACGACGACCACGTTATGAGCTGCGAAGCTTGTGGTGTCGTCGGTGAATGGCATTTCGGTGAAATCGTCGGGCGCAACGCCGTACACCGGAATAACGGTTACGGACTCCTACGCATCGACGCGCTAGGCAACGACTATGGCGGGTGGATCATTCAGGACAAGCCCGACATCGGTTACTGCGACGAGCCACTAGGGGCCGTCGCTCCACTGGACCGCATCGAGCGGTCCCAACTTTTGCTCTTAGGAGATTCAGACCAATGACAGCCGCAACGATGCCAGGATTCGCGCCAGTAACCGCAGAGGGGCGCGGCGCGCAGATCGAGCGCGAGGATTTGTCTCAGGGTGCTATTGTCCGCTACATCGGCGAACGCTGGGTAGACACGGTGAAAGCAAAAGGATTTATCCATACCTTCAGAACCCGCGCGGGCGGCGTAGGCGGGCGGCTCTTTTCGATATGGGGAACGGGCGAGCTAAACGATTTACTGCGGAAGATCACACCGCAGACGATTCTCTTTATCCGCTACGGCGGAAAGCATCCGCACCCCGAGCTGCCGGGCGCGGAGATGCATAAGTGGGAAGTGCAAACGTCGCGCGCGAAAGACATCACGCCCGAGCTTGGCGCGCTAATTCGCCAGCGGGTGAACGTCGAGGAAGCGCTAGAAAAGGCTATCGACGTCTCGCGCGACAAAGCGGCCGCGCGATTTGCGGAACGGCTCGCAGCGGCACTTTTACGAGGCGAAGCGCCGCCGCCGCACACTGACGACGCCTTGCCTTTCTAGTCGTGGCCGATATTCGGAAATGCCCCGGTTGCGGGGCGGAAATCGACATCGAGACCGGGCGCGCAGAGTTTTGCGCCCCGGCAGTTCCGGTGTCTGACGTAGAGCACAAAACAGAGGGCGCGCCTATCAGCGCGCCCGCCGAGACTCCCATTCCCGAGCGCACAGCTCATTCCTCCCGATTCTGGCGGCGAGATGATTGAAAACAATTCAGACCCATTCGAGGACGCAGCGGCAAGCGCCCGCTCAGAAATTCACGACGATGCGCCGCTGGCGTCTGTCGAGGGAGATTTCGCAGATGATACGCAAGAGAGTATTCGTCCTAGAGGCAGACCGCGCGGGAGTCATAACCGCTCGGGGCGTAAACTTTCCCACAAGCGAGCCAACATCACCGCACGCCAGAGACGGCGCGCGCAAGGTCAAACGGAGACAGGGGGAACGCCTGCAGGTGAAGCGGTTTACGAGGCGCAAGAGGATAAGGCGACCCGGTTGGAAGTTAAGGTAAAACTCGCGCCGATTCCTTCCGCGAGCGTGGCGCTCGCGATCAAACAACTCGACGCATTGCTTGTGCGGCGAGCCGGGACGTTGCCACTTTCCGAAGAGGAAGCATCACAGGGCGGCGTGGTGTTCGCGCCGATCTTGGACCATTACATGCCGCTTCTGGCCGGTGACGGTGGGATGTGGGTTCCGGCCGCGATATGGGTGCTCGGCGCCTACGCGCCGCGCGTCATCGAGCTGAGCGAGCGCAAGAGACTCGGCGCGGGAGATGCGCCGCCAGGCGCGACCTTTCGGGCAACGGGTGCTACACAATCTGAGAGCGCGACTGGTACGGTCTCGGCTGCGCCGGTCGCTAAAACTGTGAACAAGGACGGAACTGTCGGCGGGTATTGAGCGTGACCCGCGAGAACGAAAGCATCGTCATCATTGGCCGGAAGGGTTGCGGGAAATCGACGCGGGCGCGGGAGATTGCACTTTCGCGCCCGCGCCGTATTTACATCGATTCCATGCACGAACACACTGACGGCGTGATAGTTCGGAGCTATTCGGCGCTCGTCGAGTACATCCGGCCGCGCGTCCACGCAAACTACGCGGTGATACTTCGCACTATGACAGAGGACGATATTTACGCAACCTTGGCTCTCGCGACCGGTACAGGCGATCCAGAGCGTCCATCGCTGCCCGGTGTTACCTACATCATCGACGAGGCTGACAACTACTGCGCGCCCGGCTCGCTGCCGGAGCCAATTCGAAAGATCGTCAACTACGGGCGTCACTTCCAAGTCTCGACGATTTTCGTGGCTCGTCGAGCGAAGCGATTGCACATCGACGTGAGAGCGAACGCTGATCGTTACATCATCGGGCAGACGTTCGAGCCTGGCGACGTGGACGGGATAGCGGAGTTTATCGGTGCAGAGCTGGCGCAGCGAGTACGAGACATCCCGGCGCGCATCGAGGGTGTAGCTCCTATATTTGTCGAATGGCCGGAGGGCACAGAATGAAAAACATCTTCTCACTTGACGAGAGCAACGTTTCCGCGATCCGCGAAGTATTGGACGCCGAAGAACACCGTCTTAGCCGTGTGGTAAAGGAGTGTGCAGCGCGACAGCGGGATCAGCCAGGAATGAAGGACGCGGAGACACAGCGTCAGCGCTATGCATGGCTGAGTAAGGTTTTCGGTG
>CAAGKR010438230.1_pt1 | contig 12851 bp, 14 predicted proteins | sample 2556971 | NCBI WGS metagenome assembly CAAGKR01 (sample SAMEA5207829, study PRJEB30636) | soil metagenome | biome: forest; feature: boreal; material: soil | place: USA | collected 2011-09 | depth 1 m | reverse complement strand
CCCGATCGGATTTGAACCGACGATCTCCACCTTGACAGGGTGGCGTGTTAGGCCAGGCTACACCACGGGGCCGCGGAGAGCGAATCATAGCATCGGGCTTTGGACCGACCCGCCGCCCGGGTACGCTGCGGTCATGCCGAGCCGCCGTCCTGACGAGATCTCCGCAGGCGGTGTGCTCGCGCGTCCGTCGGCGACGGGTTGGGAGGTGTGCATGGTGCGCGCCGGCCGGTACTGGGGCCTGCCCAAGGGCCACATTGAAGCTGGGGAAAGCGCAGAACAGGCGGCGCTGCGTGAGATCTCCGAGGAGTGCGGCGTCGCACTCGAGTCGCTCTCAGTCGTAGCCCTGTTGCCGTCATCAGAATACGTCTATCGCCGTGTCGGCCGGCTCACGTCAAAGCGCGTGGAACACTTTCTCGTCACTGCGCCGTACGGAGCGGAGATCACACCGCAGCCTGGTGAGATCGACGAGGCGGAATGGCTGACCATCGACGAGGCCAGCAAGCGGGCCAGTTTCGCCGACACGCGCACCGCACTGGCCGCCGCTCGCACCGCGCTTGCGGCTCTGCGGCTCTGACGGGTCGCGCAGGCCCGCTCCGTACAATCGAGCCACGTGCAACTCTTTGACACTGCGACCGAAGCGCTCGCCACGCTGACCCCGCGCGACGGCCTCGTCGGTATCTACGTCTGCGGCATCACTCCGTACGACGGCGGCCACCTCGGTCATGCGTTCACGTTTCACACGTTCGATGTCATCGCACGCCGTCTGTGGGCCGACGGGGTGGACGTGCGCAGTATCCGCAACGTGACCGACGTCGACGACGACATCCTGCGCGTTGCCCGCCAGCGCGGCATCGACTACCGCGTGCTCGGTGATCGTGAGACCCTGCGATTCGATCGCGACATGGCCGACCTCGGCCTTCTCGACGTCGACGCGGCGCCGCGTGCCAGCAATCGCGTCCCGGAGATGGTGGAATGGATCACCCGTCTCGTCGCCAACGGCGCCGCATACGCGGCGCAGGGCTGGGTGTACTTCGACGTGGAGCGCTTCCCGCGCTACGGTGCGCTCAGCGGCCTGGACGTGCCCACCATGGTGGAGCTGTCGCGCAAGCGCGGCGGCAATCCGGATGACCCGCGCAAGCGCAACCCTCTCGACTTCGTGCTCTGGCAGCCATCACTACCGGACGAGCCCCATTGGCCGTCACCGTGGAGCGACGGCCGACCTGGCTGGCACATCGAGTGCACTGTGCTGGCGGCAACCGAGCTCACGCTACCCGTGGACATACATGGCGGTGGCGACGACCTCATCTTCCCCCACCACGAGTCGGAGATTGCCCAGGCGGCGGCCGGCGGTGTGCGGTCGTACGTGCGCCATTGGGTGCACGTCGCCATGGTGGGATACCAGGGCGAGAAGATGAGCAAGTCGCTCGGCAACCTCGTGCTCGTCCGCGACCTCCTCGACCGCGTGCCTGCGGCGGTGATCCGATTGCTGCTCTGCGCCCACCACCACCGTGCCGCGTGGGAGTACGACGAGATCGAGTTGGATCGCGCACAGGCGCGATGGCTCGCGTACCAGACGGCGTTGACCAGCGACGCGAGCTTCACCGCCACCGACGCACAATCCGTGTACGACGACTTCATGGCCTGTATCGACGATGACCTCGACACCCCCGGCGCACTGGCCATCCTCGACGAGGTGGCCGGGCGGGCCGCCCTCCCGCGCCGCGCGATCGCAACGGACGTCACAGCTGCGCAGCTGATGGGCCCTCTGCTCGATGTCATCGGAGCGCCCATCGCAGGCGCCAGCGCGACTACGCGCTGAGGCTGGCGTCCGCGGTGCGCTGCGAGGCGATCTCTTCAGCGATGTGGTTGATGAAGAAGCGGTGGAACAGCTCGCGCTGATCCTTGTCCACCTGTCCACCGACGCCCAGCCCGGCGCGGCGGCGCGCGATCCATGGCGGGACGCCTCGCGCGATCACGTTCGAGTTGACTCGCACGTCGATGAGAGCGTCGTCCTCGTCCTCGTTGACGGTCAGCGCCACCTTGAGGCTGATACCGGTCGGCTCGATCAGCTTCCAGCTGCGCTCCCAACGGCGGCGACGCTTGTGGTTGAAGACCACCTTCACCGCGGTTTCGGCCTTCACTGATTCGCCGCCTCGCGCGGCGCGGCGCAGCAGCTCCTCGACCTCCGGTCCGATCTCGTCAGCGACCCAGCTCACCAGCGACGGACCGCGATTCTCCAGCTCGGGAAGCGCTCCGATCTCGGTGTCCGCACCCATCGCGCTGATGGTGCCGGCATGGCGGCGGCAGTACACGACGCCACCGACCTCCGACCAGTGCTCTGGGCAGAAGGCCATCGAGCAGGCCCGCCCGCGGCGGTCGTGATAGGCGCACATGATCGCCGTCTCGTTCCTGCAGCCCTGCTCGGAGCATGGCAGCGTACCGATCGGTGAGGCGAATTCAGTCGGGGTGCGGCGTCGAAACAATGGCATGGTGCACGCCGGATGGCGCGCCCTGATCCTACCGCGTGTCCTGTGACGGCACGCCAACAAGCTCGTGTCGCAATGCAGTGACGAGGCGGCGCACATCATCCATCAGCGACGCGAACTGCTCGAACGTCAGCGACTGCGGACCGTCGCTGAGCGCATCGTCCGGAGACGGGTGCACCTCGATCAGCAATCCGTCGGCGCCCGCCGCGACCGCGGCCAGCGCCATCGCGGGAACCAGGTGACGATGCCCGGTGGCGTGCGAGGGGTCGACGACGACGGGCAGGTGCGAGAGCGACTTCACCAGCGGCACCGCAGAGAGGTCGAGCGTGTTGCGCGTGCCGCTCTCGAATGTACGGATGCCGCGCTCGCAGAGCACGACATCCGCGTTGCCGTGGGCCACGATGTACTCCGCGCTGAGCAGCCATTCCTCGACTGTGTTGCTCAGCCCGCGCTTGAGGAGCACCGGCTTGCCCGCCTCGCCCACCGCCTCGAGCAGGCTGAAGTTCTGCGCGTTGCGCGTGCCCACCTGGAGCATGTCGGCCGCGCCGGCGACCACCGCCACGTCGGATGGCGTCAGCACCTCGGTGACCACCGGGAGACCGGTCAGCTCACGCGCCCGGCGCAGGTGCTCCAATCCCTCGGCCCCCAGCCCGCGAAAGGCATACGGCGAGCTGCGTGGCTTGTACGCGCCGCCGCGCAGCAGGCCGGCGCCCGCGGCGGCGACGCTAGTGGCGGTGTCGACCAGCTGGGCTTCGCTCTCCACCGCGCAGGGACCGGCCGCGACCACCAGCGAGCCGTCACCGATGCGCACCCCGCCGACGTTGACGACCGAGCGCTCGGGGTGCCACTCCAGCCCGACCATCTTGTACGGCTTGCTGACCGGGATGGCGGCCACAACCCCGGGAAGCGCGACCACTGCGTCACGGATGGCGGACGGGTTGCTGCCGAGGACGCCGATGGCGAGCCGGTCGGCGCCCGGCAGCTCGATCGGCTTGTAGCCCCGATCGCGCACATGGCTCATCACGTTGGCGATCTCCGCAGGGGTCGCCTGCGCGTTCATCATGATCAGCACGTCAGCTCTTCCATCTCCACGCCGTCAGCACAGCCTGGATCCCAGACTGCTGCTGAGTGAACGCGAACTGGGACGTGTTGAGAACAATGTCGTAGGTGCTCCCGCCGTGGTTGATGATCATGTCCTGGCTCTCGCCCGGTGTTCCCTGGATGTCACGGTCGTAGGTGATGAACTGACCGGTGACGCCGTCAATGGTGAACGACTGCGGGGAGCTCAGGTTGGTGGCGCCGCTGCTGGACACGCTCTGCAGGTAGGTCGACAGCTGGTCCTCCGGAACTGGCGAGGCAAGGAGCAGGACATTGATGTTGGCGGTCACGTCGTTGATGTTCTGCTGCAGCGGCTTCGGCGGATCCTGCTCGATGAGCATCTCTACGGTGCCGTTGCCGCTGAACTTCTGGACCTCGGTGGGGTCGTCGAGCTTGTTGCTCCAGCCCGTCGGGACGATGGTCGAGAACTTGCCAGTGGTCAGCGGCGTGCCGGTCAGCGGCGACGGCGACGCTGTCTGCGGGACGGATGAACCGCTCGATGTCGGCGTCGCGGGCCCGCCACAGGCGGTGAGGAGTCCGCAGCCGGCCACCACGACGAAGGCGGCACGGCGGGCTCGGATCACTCGGGGCACCTGGTGTGGCATGGGTCGCGGCGGTGGCCCAGTCTAGTGTCGGGTGACGCCGGACGCCCTTCGCGCGCTGCCAGGATTGCAACACCCGCCACAATCGAACGATGACCCAGCTGACCGTTGGACGAGTCGGCCCCGCCGAGGTGGGAGCGCTCGAGCGCCTGCTCGACTCCAACCCTGTTGACAACGTCTATCTGCGCAGCGAGCTTCGCCTGCTGGGCAGTACGGCGCCCTGGTGGTGCGTGTCCGACGGTGGTGAACTCCGCGCCGCGGTCCTCGCCGGCGCGCTCACGGTGCCATACCTTCCCGACCCCGGCGACGCCCCCCACCTCGCCGAGGCGACGCGAGCACACAGCCCACCTCACCTCATGGTGGGCCCGCGGGCGGCTGTCCTCGCGCTACACGAATGCCTCGAGCCGCGCCGCCGCGCGCGGGAGATCCATGACCCTCAACCGGTGATGGTGGTCGACCGTCAGCGTCTGCGAATCCTGCCCCCTGCGCCGCTCCGGCGCAGCACCCGGCGCGACGTGGACGCGCTCGCGGTCGCCGCGGCGATGATGCACCGCGAGGAGCTGAGCGCCGACAGCGCACCGCCCGACGCCAGCGCCTGGCGAGCGCGGATGACGCAGCTCGTGGACCGCGCCTGGAGCTGGGCTTGGATCGAGGGCGGCCAGGTGGTGTTCAAGGCCGAGCTGAGCGCCTGGACACCCGACGTCGTACAGATCCAGGGCGTCTTCACCGCCCCGTCGCGGCGCGGCCGTGGCGTTGCCACCGCTGGGATGACGGCGCTGTGCTCCCTGCTCCTCGACCAGGTCCCCCTGGTCAGCCTCTATGTCAACGGCTACAACCAGGCGGCGCAGCGCGTGTACCGTCGGGTCGGGTTCGAACAGCAGGGCGAGTTCGCCACCGTGTTGTATTGAGGGTGGGCCGGGCATGATCGAGGCGAGCGCCACCGCCACACTGCCGGTTCCCCCCAAGGAAGCCTTCGCGGTGGTCGGCGACATCTCCAACGCCGACTGGCTGCCGGCCGTCCGCGGCGTCCGCCACCTGGGCGGACCGAAGCGCGGCGTGGGAGCGCGCTTCGAGGTGGAGGCTGGGATGGTGGGTCGCCACCTCCGCGGCGTGTTGCTGGTCAAGGAGATGGATGACCCCCGCAAGATGGTGCTGGTGCTCGAGGAGGGCCTCGACCTCACCATCACGATCGAGGTGACGCCAGCCAGGGCCGGTTGCAAGCTGCGCGTGGAGGCGCGCTACTCGGTCGGTGGAGCGTTCGGGGGCGCTGTCGAGCGGGCCAGCCAGCCCGCGGCGCGGCGTGAGGTGGCGCGGGCTGTGGAGCAGCTGGCTGCTCGCTTCGGGCGCGAGGATGCGGCCCCGGCCCGGCGGCGATGACCACCCGCTTCCCTGACGACACCGAGCTCGACGCGATCGCGGCGCAGGTGCGCTCCGTCACCCCGATGCCGGCGTCCGAGTTGGAGCGCCTCCTCGAGGACGCGCGTCGCTCGCCCAACGGCCCGGCCACCGGCCGCCTGGTGGAGCAGCAGCTCGGCACCGTCCTGGACGCGGTCCTGGCCCGGCGCGGGCAGGGCGTCGACCTCATGGACCTGTACCAGGAGGGCTCGATAGCCGCCACCGTCGCGGTGGGCGAGTTCACCACTCGCGGCGGTGCCGCTTCCGGGCTTCGCCCTTACGTGGCGCATGTGGTCAACACCTTCCTCGACGACGTCATCAAGCGCGAGGCCGCACAGAAGCTGGCCGACACGCTGCTCCTCGACCAGGTCAAGCTTCTCGAAGCGGCCGAGGTGGCTCTGCGCCGCCGCCTCCAGCGCCAGGCGACCACCCTGGAGCTGGCGGCGGCGCTGGAGTGGATGCCGGAGACGGTCGAGGTGGTTGGAGCCGTGCTGCACCGGGCCCGTGACACCTACGACGCTGAGATCGTCGACTTCCTCGATGACATCGACGAGTCCGATGCGGGGGACAGCGCGGACATCTGAGGGATTGTCGCAGCGCGTCGCTCGAGACCGGCTTGAACCGCCTCTCGCTGCCACTCGCCCTGGTCCGCGACGGTACCGTCCACAAGGCGACGCGCACATGGGACGAGGAGACAGCGCTGCTTCCTGGTCGCGCCCTTCCCCCGACTGCACGCGACGCGCAGTGCGTCGCGGCGGCCGCGGCCACCCCGGGCAGCATCGTCCGCGTCGACGGATGGTGCGCGCGAACCGGGCGCAGCGGGACGTGGGTGGCGATCCCGCCCGATGCCGTGGTCGAACGCGCCCGTGACGTGCTCGACGGGATGGTGCACGAGCGGGCGTTGTGGGACGGCGTACCCGCCGGCGCCATCGCGCATCGTCGCCCTCGCCGCCATCCTCGGGTCGATGCTCGGGGCCGACCTGGTGCGCGTGCCCGGGGAGACCTGGAACCGGCGCGCTCCCGAGCTGGCCCGCGCCAACGGGCTGCAGATGTCATTGCCGGTGTTTCGCGGTGCGGGAGCGGTGGACCCGCGTATCGCCCTGTTCCTGGCGACCGAGTACGGCGAGGCGCTGGACGCCGAGGGCGACGAGCTCTACCTGCGCATCCGGGCGGATCGACGGGATGACCCGCTGGTGCGCGTCTTCCTCGCGGCCGGCGACGACTCGTTGAAGCTCAGTTGACTGAGGTGGCTGGTTAGGCCTGGCCGGGGACGGCTGCGTGCTCGTCCCGTCCCGGCCACCAGCCGTCCGGCTCGCCGGCGAATCCTGCCTGTCGATGGACGGCGCGCACCACGGTCTTGATGTTGCCGCGGACGTTGAAGTCACCGATCACCTCGCAGTAGCGCGGCGCGAGAAGCTCGACGAGGTCGCTGAGGATGCCGTTGACGACGTCCTCGTGGAAGACGCCGACGTTGCGGAACGCGTTGATGTACATCTTCAGCGACTTCAGTTCGACACAGCGCGGCCCGGGCACATAGCGCACATGAATCAGCGCGAAATCCGGGAAGCCGCTGCGCGGGCAGAGACAGGTGAACTCGGGCAGGGTGAACTGGATCGTGTAGTCACGCGCTGCGGTGCGGTTGTCGAAAAACTCGAGCAGCGTGCGTGGTGCCGCGTCGTCGGTCATGCCGCCGCACCCTCGAGCACCCGACTGTCGCGGCGCGGGGTGAGGACGTACCACCGGCGCAGCGGAGCGAGCACGATCACTGCGAGCACGGTCATCCACGCCTTGCCGAGCACCTGTCCGCCGAGCAGTGAGAGCGACCCGAACGCGATGCTCAGGAACACCAGCGAGTCCACAACGCAACCGACCAGGTTGGCGGGCACCAGCGCCACGATCCACCCGCGGCGCAACAGCGGGGTGTAGACGAGGAAGTCGGCCAGCTCCGAGCAGAAGAAGGCCAATCCGCTGGCCAGCGCGAGCGCCGGCGACACCGCCGCCGACACCAGCGCCCCGGCGGCGATCGCCCCCACCGAGACCCACCGGCCGAGGATGTTCTGCACCAGGTCGCGCAGCGTGAACGCCACACCGACGAAGTACACAGCCGCGGGAGCGTGAAGCCCGAAGCCGACGGGGACGAGCCCGAAACGCTGCACAGCCCAGTTGGCGGCAAAGATCACCGCGATGTATGCGGCCAGCGCGACCAGTCCGGCGGCGCTGCGCAGCGAGATGGCGGGCATGGGCGCAAGCGTAGCTCCTGAGCCCGCGCGGGCTGGATCAGCCGACCGGGACAGGGTCGGCGTGCGGCGGCGTCTCGATGGCCAGCTCGCGGTTGCGCACCAGGACTTGGGCGCGGTCGCCGTCGCGCAGGCGGGCCTCGAGGATGGCCATCGCCAGCGGGTCCTGCAGACGCCGCTGTATCACTCGCTTCAGCGGGCGGGCCCCGTACGTCGGGTCGTATCCCTCCTCTGCGAGCAGGTCGAGCGCGGCCTCATCGACGTCGAGGCTGATCGAACGAGCGGCCAGGCGGGTGCGAAGGTTCTGGAGCTGGATCTCGACGATGTGACGCAGCTGCTCGCGGTCCAACCTCGAGAACACGATCACGTCATCGACACGGTTGAGGAACTCCGGGCGGAAGTGCTGTCGAAGCACGGCGAGCACCTCGTCGCGCACCTCCTCGTGCTCCGCCACGCCGGCGGTGGGTGACATATCCGCGATGATGTGCGAGCCGAGGTTGCTGGTCATGATGACCACGGTGTTGCGGAAATCCACCGTGCGTCCCTGCCCGTCAGTGAGACGCCCGTCGTCGAGCAGCTGCAGCAGGATGTTGAAGACGTCCTGGTGCGCCTTCTCGATCTCGTCGAGCAACAGCACGCTGTAGGGGCGCCGCCGCACGGCCTCGGTGAGCTGGCCGCCCTCGTCATAGCCGACGTAACCGGGGGGTGCGCCCACCAGGCGGGACACGCTGTGCCGCTCCATGTACTCGCTCATGTCGATGCGCACCATCGCCTGCTCGCTGTCGAAGAGGAAGGCTGCCAGCGCCCGGGCGAGCTCGGTCTTGCCCACCCCGGTGGGGCCAAGGAAGATGAAGGAGCCGATCGGCCGGTTGGGATCGCTCAGCCCGGCGCGCCCGCGCCTCACGGCTGCCGCCACCGCGGCGACGGCGTCGTCCTGTCCGACCACGCGCTCGTGGAGGCGTTCCTCGATGTGTAGCAGCTTCTGCGTCTCGCCCTCGAGCATGCGGCTGACCGGGATGCGGGTCCAGCGCGCCACCACCGCGGCGATGTCGTCCTCATCGACCTCCTCCTTGAGCAGCGGGCGATCGCCCTGGAGCTCGGTGAGGTGTTCCTGCTCCGCGGCCAGTCCGCGCTCGAGCTCCGCAAGGGTGCCGTACCGCAGCTCCGCGGCGCGTCCGAAGTCGGCGGCCAGCTCGGCGCGCTCGGCCTCGTGGCGCAACTCCTCGATTCGCTTCTTGACGTCGCGGATGGCGCCGATGGCCCCCTTCTCCTGCTGCCAGCGCTCACGCATCTCCTTGGCGCGCTCCTGGAGGTTGGCCAGATCGCGCTCCAGGGTCGTCAACCGCTCCTGGGAAACGGCGTCCGTCTCCTTGCGCAGCGCCTCGCGTTCGATCTCCAGCTGGCGGATGTCGCGCTCCACGCTGTCCAACTCGGCGGGCAGCGAGTCGATCTCGATGCGCAACTTCGATGCCGCCTCGTCGATGAGGTCGATCGCTTTGTCGGGGAGGAAGCGGTCGGTGATGTATCGATCGGAGAGCACGGCCGCCGCGACGATCGCGGAGTCCTTGATGCGCACGCCGTGGTGCACCTCGTACCGTTCCTTGAGCCCGCGCAGGATGCTGATGGTGTCCTCGACACTGGGCTGGTCGACGACGATGGGCTGGAAGCGCCGCTCCAGCGCAGCGTCCTTCTCGATGTGCTTGCGGTACTCATCGAGGGTGGTGGCGCCGATGCAGCGCAGCTCGCCACGTGCGAGCGCGGGCTTCAGCATGTTGCCGGCGTCCATCGCGCCCTCGGCGGCGCCCGCACCGACCAGGGTGTGCAGCTCGTCGATGAACAGGATGATCCTGCCGTCAGAACCGGTGACCTCGGCGAGCACGGCCTTGAGACGATCCTCGAACTCGCCGCGGTACTTGGCGCCCGCGACCATGGCCCCGAGGTCGAGCGCCACCACGCGGCGGTCGCGCAGGCCCTCGGGCACGTCGCCGGCTGCGATTCGCTGAGCGAGTCCCTCGGCGATGGCGGTCTTGCCGACGCCGGGCTCGCCGATGAGCACCGGGTTGTTCTTGGTGCGCCGGCTCAGCACCTGGATGACCCGGCGGATCTCGTCGTCGCGCCCGATGACCGGGTCGAGCTTGCCGGCCCGGGCGGCGTCGGTGAGGTCGCGCCCGTACTTGTCGAGGGCATCGTACTTGTCCTCGGGATTGGGGTCGGTGACGCGCTGCGAGCCGCGCACGGATGCCAGCGTCGCGTAGATCCGGTCGGGGGTCACCCCGGCAGCGCTGAGCAGTCGGTAGGCGTCGCCGCCCTTGCGGCCGCTCAGCGCGAGCAGAAGGTGCTCGGTGGAGACGTACTCGTCCTTCAGCCGCGACATCTCGTCGAAGGCGGCCATGAGGACGTCGCGCAGCGCGTCGCCCACCGCCGGCTCGCCGCCGCCGTACTGCTTGGGCCGGGCATCGAGCTCGCTCTCGAGCCGGGCTGCCAGTGGCTGCGGGGGTACTTCGAGCCGCTGCAGCAGCGAGGGCACCAGCCCGTCTTCCTGGCGCAGCAAGGCGAGCAGCAGGTGCTCGGGCTCCACGCGGGCGTGCTGCATCGCGGACGCTGCCTGCTGGGCCGCCTGCAGCGCCTCCTGGGAGCGTTCGGTGAAGCGGTCAAGACGCATGCTCTTGTCTTACCCCACTGTCGGTGCGACAAATCTGTGTCGGCGGCCGATGTCTGGATTCACAGGGCATCCGGCCGCCACTGACGTACCATGCGGCTCGTCGCGATGCCGTTGGTCCTCCGCCGCCCCAGCACCCTCGCGGTCCTCGTCGTATTGGCGACGATCTGCGCCCTGGCTGTCGTCAGCGGCCGCGCCGGACCGGCAACCGCCCTCGGCGCCCGAGCGGACTCCGCCAACACCGCCGCCGACCTGACGCGGGCCGCCTGGTATGGCATGAGCGTGGACCGCGACCCGGTGCAGTTCGCGGCCACCACCGATGCAGGCACAGCGCCGACCGTGAACACCCGCGCCGGGATCCTCGTCGACATCGATTCGAACGCCATCCTCTGGCAGCAGAACGCCCATGCGCAGCTGCCACCTGCGAGCACCACCAAGATCGTCAGCGCGTTGGTCGCTCTCGCCAACTTCAACCCGTCGCGGCCGGTCACCGTCACCGCCGACGCGGTGCACCTGGCCTGGGACGAGAGCCGCATGGGGTTGGCGGCCGGGCAGACCCTGACCGTGAGGGAGTTGCTCACCGGGATGCTGGTGGTCAGCGGCAACGACGCCGCCAACGCGATCGCCACCGACACAGTGGGCGTGGAGCGCTTCGTCGGAGCGATGAACGCCCAGGTGGCGGCGCTGGGCCTCCACGACTCCCATTTCACCACCCCGGTCGGGCTGCAGGATCCCGACCAGTACTCGTCGGCATACGACCTGGCGGCGATCGCCACCGCGGCGGTGCGCAGGTTCCCAGTCTTCCGGGACATCGTCGCCATGCGGACGGCCGACCTCGCCGCGACCCCGGGACACCCCGAGTTCTTCCTGCAATCGATCAACCAGCTGCTGGCCATGTACCCGGCGGCCGTGGGCATCAAGCCGGGGTGGACCGCTGACGCGGGGTACTGCGAGGTGGGCATGGCTGTGCGCGACGGCCACCGGCTCATCTCCGTCCTTCTCAACGCCCCATACAGTTACAGCCAGTCGCGCCGCCTGCTCGACTGGGGGTTCGTGCAGGAGGGCCTGGCGTCCACGCTGCCGACTCCGACCCCAACCCCGACCGCGACGGCGAAACCGTCCCCGCATGGCTGAGAGCGGCGCCGTCGACAGTACCCGGCTGACGGTGGTGGGTAGCGGGGATGCGTTCAGCGGCTGTGGCTGCAATGCCGCGTACCTCGTCGACGAGCGAGTGCTCATCGACTGCGGATCGCCCGTGCAGGCGCTCCTGCCGCGGGCGGGCATGACGGTTGCGTCCATCGACCTGGTGCTGGTCACGCACTTCCATGCGGATCACACCTACATGCTGCCGATGCTGCTCGGCGCCCGTGCTTTCGCGGGGGAGCTGCGAGGTGGTCTGACCATCGGCGGTCCACCGGGCACGCGCGAATACGTGCTGCGCCTGCTCAACACCGGCTATGGCCGGCATCTCGTCGAGCTCATCGAGCAGCGCCTCGAGCTGCAGTGGGCCGTGTTCCAGGATGGGGCCAACGACGTCGTGGCGGGGTACCGGGTGGGCGCCCACGCCGTCGTGCACAGCACGGGGCCGTCTCTCGCATACACCGTGCAACGAGACGACGCCGCGGTGATCGGCTTCAGCGGTGACACCACTCTGTGCGCCGGGTTGCGCCGCGCCATCGCATCCGCCGACGTCATGGTGTGCGAGTGCACGGGCTGGGACGGTCCCACTGAGGGCGGGCACCTGTGGCGCGGCGAGCTGGAACAGTTGATCGCGGAATATCCCAACACCCGCTTCGTGCTGAGCCACCTGCGCACCCGCGGCACCGTGGCGGGCGCGATCCTCGCCCATGACCTGCTGTCGATCGATGTCGGCGCCCCGTCGGACCGCGACGCGTCAGGGAGCGGGCGCGGGCCGGGTCGCGCGGCGGCCGAGGCGGGGCGCAAGTAACGCCACGTGCCGCCAGGCACGCTTGAGGCGCGCATCGTCAGATGGCGCGATCGGTGCGGAGTAGAAGGTGCGGTCGCTGATGGTGGCAATGTCGTGCAGCCCGTCGGCGACACGCGCCGTCCACGCGTTGTTGCCTCCGGCTCCGGCGTGGCGGCCACCGGACGAGCCGCGCGTGTCACTGGGCAGCGCCGCGGTGAGCCGGTCGACGTACTCGTCGAACGTCAGCGCGCGGTCGCGAGGCACCCCGAGGATGCGGCCGATGATGCCGACTCGCCTCCACACGCCCCGGACGTCGCGCGGCCGGAGGAACCACGCGGCGAACAGTGCGATCACAAGCAGGACGATTCCCGCAAATCCCGCGAGCCCCATGAGCACCGCGCGCCCGCCACTGGACCGCACCGAGTTCGAGCCGCCCGCCAGCTGGGG
>CAAGKR010253668.1_pt1 | contig 12851 bp, 11 predicted proteins | sample 2556971 | NCBI WGS metagenome assembly CAAGKR01 (sample SAMEA5207829, study PRJEB30636) | soil metagenome | biome: forest; feature: boreal; material: soil | place: USA | collected 2011-09 | depth 1 m | reverse complement strand
TATACGCACAACGCCATTGGTGGCGCATTCCGGGGATTCGGCTTGCCCCAGACCGTCGTTGTGACCGAGGCGCTGGTCGATGAGCTCGCCGCTGCGGTGCGAATGGATCCGCTGGAATTTCGCTATCGCAACGCGATTCGTGCCGGGCAATCGACCGCGACCGGACAACGCCTGCTGGCAAGCGTCGGGCTTGTGGAATGTCTCGATGCATTGCGGCCGGCCTGGCAGGCGGCATTGGGTGCCCGAGACAGCTTTAATCGTAGCGCGCTCGAAGCTAACTCTCCGCTGCGTCGCGGTGCCGGCATCGCGTGCATGTGGTACGGCATCGGCAACACGGTTATTGCCAATCCCTCGAACATGGCTGGCTCATTGAGAAACACGGGACGGCTATTTCTGTACAACGGCGCCCAGGAGATCGGTCAGGGTACGGCCACGATCCTGCCGCAGATCTTTGCCGACGCGGTGGGATTGCCCGTGGCACTCGTCGACCAGATCATGGGCGATACCGATCTCACGGCAGATGCGGGCAAAAGCTCGGCATCGCGGCAGACCTTCGTTTCAGGCAACGCTGCGAGATTTGCCGGTGAAGAATTGCGCCGTATGCTGTTGAAGCTCGCAGGGGCCTCCCAGCACGCGCGCCTGTCTATCGAGGGCGCGGTTCTGGTTGCTAACGATAACGGGAATGAGCTGCGAGTGGACTTAGATTCGCTGCCCGCCGATGAGCACGGCGATGTTGCTCGCGGGCAGGGATACTTTAATCCTCCTACTGTGCCACTCGACGCAAATGGTCAGGGCGTGCCGTATGCGACCTATGGATTCGGGGCTCAAATCGCGGAGGTCGAAGTCGACGCGGATCTTGGAACCGTGCGACTCATAAGGATCCATGCGGCACACGATGTCGGGCGCGCCATCAATCCGACACTGATCGAGGGTCAGGTCTATGGCGGCATCGCGCAGGGAATCGGATTTGCGCTCATGGAGGAATACATCAGCGGTCGGACCGACAACCTGCACGACTATCTCATCCCGACTGTTGGCGATATTCCCCCGATTTCGGTGCATCTCATCGAGGATCATGACCCACTCGGCCCATTTGGCGCCAAAGGCGTCGGCGAGCCCGCACTGATCCCTACGGCGCCTGCCATTCTCAACGCAGTCTATGACGCGGTGCGCGTTCGGGTTGCGACGATTCCCGCGACACCGGCTCGCCTGCGTGCCGCGCTAGCCGAGCGCGGCCTGGGTAGGAAGTCCCCACAATGAACGAACATTTAACCGAGCACACACGGGTTGATCACGGGTCGGACAACATCGACCCCGGAATGCCGTTGACGCCCGGTCCCACGATGCTGAAGAGTGCAGCGTTGCCGCGCATTGCAGCCGACAAGGTGCTGTGCCAGGCGTGCCCAGTACTGTGCCACATTACGGCGGGCCGGACAGGTGCCTGTGACCGTTGGGGCAACATTGACGGCGTGCTCACGCGCATCGAGCCGATCGTGCTGGCGCAGCGGCAATCCACAGAGGGCGATGACCCGGCTGTGTTCGTGACAGGAGTCGGTGCGGGAACCACTTATCCGGACTACAAGCCGGCACCCTTCATCGTGGCAACTCAGCATGAGGGTGTCGACATGGTGACGGTAGTCACCGAAGGTATTTTCAGCTATTGCAGTATCAAGATAAAGATTGATACAGACCGTTTCCTGGGACCTGAGCAAGCCAACGTTCGACACCGGGGCGAGATCGTAGGTCACGTCACCACAGCAGAGTACGGCTCGCAGATGCTTTCCGTGGGCGGGGTGCATCACCTCACGGGCGCCAGCAGGAAAGAGGGCCGCGTCACCTGCGAGCTGATGGCAGCTCTCGGCAACAAGCAGGCAGTTGATCTTTTAATCGATGGGGGCGCTAACCTCATCGTACAGGCCGGACGGCCGCCCGTAGTCAACGGGCTGCCGGAAGCTCGTATGCGCGTCGGGTGCGGCTCGGCAACGATTGGGATTTTTGCGAAACAGTGGTTTGGTTTGGTGGATGACGTCGTCGTCGTCGACGATCACATTACGGGCGTGCTGTCCGAGCACCAGGCGGGTCGCTGTCTCGGCATGAGCCCATCCGGGATCGAGTTGAAGGGCCGCAGATCGACTCCCGGACGTTATTTCAAGGTCGCCAATCCTGGAACGGGGTGGGGCGGCACTGATATCGATGATCCACTGTCAATCATTCAAGGCTTCGACAACTCGGTGAGCTGGCCGGGTTTGCGCCTGCTGATGGTATCGACGACAGGAGAACATTCTGCGTATTTCGTTCTGGATGAGGCACTGCGTCCACAAGCGGCGGAGATGCCGCCAGCTGTTCGCCAAGTGGTCGAGCGAATTGCCGAGAACTGCGAGCCGGCACTTTCGACGGTCTTGTTTGTGGGCGGAGCCGGCGGAAGCCTACGCGCGGGGGTCACGCAAAGTCCTGTACGCCTGACCCGATCCATCAAGGATGCGCTTGTCAACGTGACCTGTGGAGGCGCACCCGTATACATCTGGCCGGGCGGGGGCATCACCGTGATGGTTGATGTGAGTAGGATGCCTGCTAACTCGTTCGGCACAGTGCCGACGCCTGCGATCGTTGCACCCATCGAATTTACGATGCGCCTTACCGATTACGCGAGCCTCGGCGGGCACGTCGAGAGCATTGTACCGTTGAGCGACGTGTTGGCGCGGGCGTCAAAGCGGGTGATCGAGCAGGATGTGGTGAATCCCTGGCCGATTGGTGGCAAGGCGTTACTCGGATGAGCGTGACCAAGTCTGGTCCCATTCGTGCCCGAGTTGCGGGGGGCCGTTGGCATTTTCAGCACGGGCCGATCGATCTAATCCTGCATGCCGAAGGTGACTTGGACGCTGCGGACCGATCGATTGCGGATTGCTGGGATCGGTTCCAGAGCGTTCTGCCGGCACTCGTCACTGAGTTGGCACAGTTGCGACAGCCGATGCATGAGCGCCCGGCTGTAGAGGGACCCGTCGCTAGTCGAATGGTCCAAGCCTGCGCGCCGTTTGCGGCCGAGCGCTTCATTACCCCCATGGCGGCGGTTGCGGGCGCTGTGGCTGATGAACTGATCGAAAGCTTCAGGCGAGCCGGTGTAACGCGTGCCTTCATTAATAACGGCGGAGACATTGCGCTGCATCTCACCTCAGCCGAGAAGTACAGGGTCGGGATCTGGTCTAAGCTCGAGCGCCTTCACTCGCCTGATGCTTCGGGACCTGATCTTGACAGCATCTTCGTAGTGGGCGCCGAGATGCCCGTGCGCGGCATTGCGACCAGCGGTTGGCGTGGCAGGAGCTTTAGCCTGGGAATCGCCGACAGTGTCACTGTGTTAGCAAACAGCGCGGCCTCAGCGGACGCGGCTGCAACCATGATCGCCAATGCGGTGAATTGTGACTTTGCGGGGATCATCCGTGCCCCGGCTGAGCAATTGAAGGACGACACCGACCTGGGAAGTCTGCTGGTCACTGTGGATGTTCCGCCTCTGCCGCCAAGATCAATAGCGGCCGCTTTGGAGAGGGGGCGCGCCGAGGCCGAATACTGGTGCGACCGCGGGATCATCTGCGCTGCGGCGCTGTTTTTGCAGAGTGAGGTCGAAGTAGTGTTGCCAAATACCAAGGCATCCGCGCCCCAGGCGAAGCCACCGGTCAGCTGTGATCGAGCTCGCGCATGATCGAGCTCAGGCGCGTATTCACTCACGTGGAGAGCATCTTCCATGAGTTCGGACCGCCTCCAGCGAAACCGCTGCGGCGCGCCGCCGCGATAGCGATCATCAGAAACCCGTTTGCCGGACGCTTTGAGCTGCAAATCGCTCCATTCATGGACGATCTCAAACCCTTGGGCCTCGAGCTCGCAAAACGCCTTGTATCGGCGCTCGACGTCGCGGTGGCTGAGGTTCAGGGCTACGGCAAGGCTGCGATCGTCGGCTCCTCCGGCGAGAGCGAACACGGCGCCTTGTGGCACGTCCCCGGCGGGTATGGGATGCGAGAGGTGCTGGGCTGGCACGCTGGTCAGGAAGTCAATTCCGGCCAGGACCAACGCGGCAACGGGCTTGCGATTGTGCCGTCAACGAATAAGGTTGGCGCACCGGGTGCTCAGATCGACGTGCCTCTCACGCATATCAATGCGAGCTATGTGCGCAGTCACCTCGATGCGATGGAGGTTCGGGTCCCGGGTGCGCCGTGCGCCGACGAGATCGCGTTCATTCTCGCCATGAGTGCGGGAGGTCGTATTCATGAAAGGCTCGGCGGGTTGCGTGTAGAGCAGATCAGTCGCTGGGATGGTCAACGTTGAGGGGTCAAAATGATTGCCGCTATTCGCAAGCTCATCGTCCAGGTCGACGAAACGCGCATCGAGATGGGTCAGCCGATCACGCCTGCGACCCGGCGTGCCGTCGCGATTGCCGTGATCGCCAATCCCTTTGCGGGCCGCTACTCGGACAATCTGGAGGAGCTCACGGCGATCGGCGAAGAGCTCGGTGGACTGCTCGGCGCCAAGTGCGTCGAGGCTCTCGGCATTCAGCCCGATCAGGCACAGAGCTACGGGAAGGCCGCGATCGTCGGCGAGGCCGGTGAGTTGGAGCACGCCGCCGCCATTCTGCATCCCAGGATGGGGGCGCCCTTGCGGCGGGCTGTCTCCAAAGGCGCCGCGCTCGTACCCTCATCCAAGAAAATGGGCGGCCTCGGCACTGCTATTGATGTGCCGCTCGGGCACAAAGATGCGGCATTCGTGCGCAGCCACTTTGATGCTATCGAGGCCAGAGTGTCGGACGCTCCGCGCGCGAACGAAATTGTTGTCGCTGTAGCCATCACCGACAGTGGGCGACCGCTCGCGCGCGTTGGCGGACTGCAGCAGCACGAAATCAAGGGCGAGGATGGTCTGCGCTGAAGTCCGCGAGCCGAGTTGATCGAAGGAGAACGAAAGTGACGGCACCCTCACAGACGGAAGGCTCCGGAAAAGTCGTCATTCGGAACATCGGTCTGATGCTGTCGGGGTCTCTTCGCCAGCCCATTCTCGATGCGAATACCGTCGTCATTGAAGCGGGTCGGATCGCGGCCGTGGGCCGCGAGTGCGACTGCGATACCGAGCGCGCTGACAAGACGATCGACGCGCGCGGCACGGCTGTCGCACCAGGGCTTATCGATTCGCACGTTCACCCTGTGGCCGGGGACTGGACGCCGCGCCAGAACCAATTGGGATGGATCGACTCGACGTTGAACGGGGCCGTTACAACGCTGATCTCCGCCGGTGAGGTGCACTTTCCGGGTCGGCCCAGGGACATCTTGGGGGTCAAAGCGCTTGCGATTACGGCACAGCGAAGTTTTGCGAACTTTCGGCCTAGCGGTGTGAAGGTGCTAGCAGGAGCCCCGGTTCTCGAGAAGGGCATGCTCGAGTCGGACTTCGCCGAGCTCGCGGCCGCGGGTGTCAGATTGCTCGGTGAGGTGGGACTCGGATCTGTGAAGAGCGGCGAGGAGGCCCAACGGATGGTCGCTTGGGCGCGTAAGTATGGCATTCAGAGCACAATTCATACAGGCGGCCCTTCGATTCCCGGTTCCGGTCTCATTGACAAGGATGTTGTGTTGGAAGCTGATGCCGACATCATTGGGCACATTAACGGCGGCCATACCTCGCTGCCGTACGCAGATGTCTGTGAGCTCTGTGAGCGCTCCAGACGTGCGATTGAGATCGTCCACAACGGAAATGAACGCATCGGTATCCTTACTGCCCGACATGCTCGGGAGCTCAAGTGTTCGGATCGAGTGATTCTGGGAACCGATAGTCCGGCTGGTTCGGGTGTGCAACCGCTCGGAATACTGCGTTTGATAGCGCTCCTGTCCAGCATGGCGGATATCCCGGCGGAGGAGGTGTTCTGTTATGCGACCGGCAATACAGCGCGTCTACGTGGTCTGGACAGCGGTGAGATCGCGGTAGGCCGCGCGGCGGATCTGGTCTTTCTTGATCGTGCGCAACACACTGCCGGAGGCGATCTACTTGAGAGCGTGCAACTCGGGGATATTCCGGGCGTAGGCATGGTGCTGGTTGATGGTGTGGTTCGTTGCATGAGAAGTCGCAACACGCCGCCGGCAACGCAAGTGCCGGTCATTCTCCTGTCATCAGAACAAACATGATCAATCCACACACAGGCAATCCAAGCTCCGTCAATCCAACCAGTGCCGATATACGCGCTTTGATCAGTCACGGTCCGATCAGCGCATTTCAGTTTGTCATGTTGGCAGTGTGTGTTGGCCTCAATATGTTGGACGGGTTTGACGTGCTGGTCATGTCATTCACCGCCTCGGGCGTCAGCACCGAATGGAAACTCACAGGCAGCGAGCTCGGACTGCTCCTGAGCGCCGGCCTCGTGGGCATGGCGGCCGGGTCGCTGTTTCTGGCACCGCGCGCCGATCGGATCGGCAGACGCGCCATTATTCTGGTTTGCGTGATTATCGTCAGCATCGGCATGCTGTTGTCCGGATTCTGCCGCAGTGTCCTACAGCTCGGCGCGCTACGGGTTGTTACGGGCATCGGCATCGGCGGCATTCTGGCGAGTGCGACGGTAATGGTTTCCGAATTCTCCTCCGCGCGCTGGCGCAGCACGGCCAGCTGCCTTTATACCTCGGGCTACTCAATAGGAGGCACCGCAGGCGGCGCGGTCGCGGCCCTATTGATTGCGCGCTACGGCTGGCGATCGGCATTTCAATTCGGCGCTCTAGCCTCTGCAATCATGTTGCCCCTGGTTTATTGGGGCCTTCCGGAGACGGTGGACTATCTAGTCACGCGCCGGCCCCTGGATGCGCTATCGCGCCTCAATCTGCTTCTCAAACGCATGCGCCGCGCTACGCTCGTCACGCTGCCGGCAGCGATGCTGCACGAACATGCTCCCAAGGGCCCTGGCGTGTGGCGATTGCTGTCGACCCCGCTTGTGCGCTCGACTACGCTGATCTGGATCGCGTTCTTTTTCATGATGGCGGGCTACTACTTCGTGTTCAGCTGGACGCCGCGGCTTTTAACGGTCAGCGGTCTGACTGCTGCGCAAGGTATTACGAGTGGTGTGCTGCTGAGTCTTGGCGGTATTGTCGGCACTGTCTTGTTCGCCTTCGTTGCCGCAACGACTGAGATACGCCGCCTGACTTGCCTATCCCTGCTCGTCGCCAGCATGCTGATGGTGCTATTTGCACTGACGCTCACGAATCTGGACCTAACAATGTTTCTTGGCGTACTGCTCGGTGGTGTAGCGACCAGCGCCATGGCCGGCTTCTATGCGCTGACGCCGATCCTCTATCAGCCGGACGCGCGTGCCACGGGCATGGGATCGGCGATCGGCGTCGGCCGTCTCGGAGCAATTCTGGCGCCCATCGGGACCGGTAAGCTCATCGATCTGGGTTGGCATCCCATGCAGCTGTACCTGGTTTTTGCAAGTGTATTTTTGGTGGCCATGCTGGGGTTACTCGGGCTGGCGGCGCCGGTTGCAGCGCTCGTGCTTGCGCGCGAAGCCGCCTGAAGATGACATCGCACGACATGCATGCGCTGATTCTCGCGTGCGCGCGCACGGGCGTAGCGGTTTTTGCATCGTGACCAACGCCGGCGCGCTGTCGCACATCCGGGTGCTCGACTTGACGCGAGTCCTGGCCGGCCCTTGGGCGACTCAGATCCTCGGCGATTTGGGGGCCGAAGTCATTAAAGTCGAGCGGCCGGGCTGCGGAGATGAAGCACGCGATTGGGGACCACCGTACCTTTCGGGCACGGACCTGTCCGCCTACTACCTGTGTGCCAACCGCAATAAGAAATCGATCGCCGTGGATCTGTCGCAACCCGAGGGTGCAGACATCGTGCGACGACTCGCATCTCAATGCGACGTTCTGGTGGAGAACTTCAAGGTCGGCGGCCTCAAGCAGTACGCATTGGACTACGACTCACTGCGCTCGAGTGATCCGCGTCTGATCTACTGCTCAATTACCGGCTTTGGCCAGACTGGTCCTGAGGCGCAACGTTCCGGCTATGACGCGATGATCCAGGCCATGGGCGGACTCATGAGCGTGACGGGAAGAGCGGCCGGCGAGCCTGGGGAAGGTCCACAGAAGGTGGGCGTCGCCATAGTCGATGTCATGACCGGGTTATATGCCACCATCGCCGTTCTCGCGGCACTCCAGCACCGCGCCCGCTCCGGTGTGGGCCAATATATCGATATGGCGCTATTGGACGTTCAAGTGGCCTGCCTGGCAAACCAGGCCATGAATTTCCTGACTGCAGGCGACTCGCCGCAACGCCTGGGCAATGCACATCCGAGCATTGTGCCGTACCAGGACTTCGCGACTGCGGACGGGAATGTGATGCTGGCAGTCGGCAATAACGAACAATTTGCGCGATTTTGTAGTGTGGCAGGACATCCGGAGTGGGCCACTGATGCCCGTTTCAGCTCGAACCGAGCACGCGTGGAGCACCGCCAGGCGCTGGTGGTGATGATTGGCGAAGTCACGCGAACGCAGAGCACACAATTCTGGCTGCGCGCGCTGCAGGCGGCGGGCGTGCCATGCGGCCCGATCAATACGATAGCCGAGATGTTTCGCGAGCCTCAGGTACGCGCGCGCGGCCTGCATGTAGAGATGGCGGACGCGCAGGGGCGCGCAATGCCACTCGTTGCAAGTCCACTGCGTCTGTCGGAATCGCCCGTGAGCTACGATCGGGCCCCGCCAACGCTAGGCCAGGACACCCGCAGCGTCCTGCGCTCACTGCTGCATCTGACAGACGATAAATTGAATGCACTGCAATTACGCGGAATCCTCGAGGAGTGCTAGCGCGGAACGAACTTCTGCACGCGCATACCTTGATTGACGTCCCCGACGTAGACGGCGCCGTCTGCGCCAACGGCAATGCAATGTCCCCAGTAGATCTGTCCGTCGTAATTACCGAAGCGGCTCCATCGAGCGAGGATCTTGCCGGAAAGATCACTCTTGACCAACTCTTCATGCCCTGCAGCCTTAGTGAAAACTCCGTTACCGCCATAAACCGTGTACAGCAAATTGTCCGGTCCGACCGCGACATCCCAAGGCTTACCCAGTTCATCGGACTTCCACATTCTCAAGAACTTGCCGTTCGGATCGAATACCTGGATACGGGAGTTTTCACGGTCGGCAACGTAAACCAATCCTTGCCTATCCACGGCTATACCATGCGGAGTGTTGAATTCACCGGGACCGCTGCCTTTGTGACCCCAATCGAGCAGGAATTTGCCGCTCGCAGAGAACTTCGCGACGCGACTGTTACCATAACCGTCACTGATATAGATGCTGCCGTCCGGGGCGAAAGCGATGGCGGTCGGGGCATTGAAGTGCGTGCCATCCAAACCGGGCGTACGCTCCGTACCCAGCGTGAGGAGGAGCTGTCCATCATTGGAGAACTCAAAGACTTGCTGCAGCGTTACGTCGGTAACCCATACGTTATCGTGGCTATCCACACCAAGGCCATGAGGCGATACAAAGCGATGTTTCCCCCAAGCAGCAAGCTGCTTTCCTGTTTTTCCGTCAAAGCTGAGGATCGCCGGCGAGGCAATGGGACCAGGTTGCCATGTCGGGGCCGGTGGCGGACAAACCGCTTCTCCGCCTAAGCAGAGGGAGGAATTCTCTGCTCGATTAAAAACGAAGACGTGATTGTGAGAGTCGACACCCACTCCGGATATTTGTCCCAAAGCGAAATCCGCCAGTAGCTGCGGCCAGCCGTGGACGACGACATAGGGCTCACGTGCGCTCGCTTCTTCTTGCCCGAAAACCGCCGAATTCGAAGCGAGCAAGATTGCGAGAAAGCCCACCGTCATAAGAGATTTCCACTTTCCCATAAAAAACCCCTTTTTTTATGCCCCGGCGCTTGAGAGCAGTCTAATCAGCTCTTCTGGTATCGCCGCGGCCTCACGTATCGTAAGCCAAAGGGTGAAAGAGTGTCGGATCGGCAAGCTCCCTAATCAAATGGCCAAGGCATTGACTCAGGCAGCGTGATTGCGGGTGGCGTCGATGCGAGTTGCCGAGGCGGCCGTTGGTCGACCGCCCGCCACCAGGGCGTCAGCTCGTGCTCGTGCGCCGGCTCGACGGGCTCACCCAGTCTCGGCATCAGAAGCCGCACGCCTTGATTCGGCGCGAGCTTCAGCAGCGATTCGACCGGCTGGTCCCAATCATGGGTCGCCAGCGCAAAAGTGCCCCAATGGATGGGGCAGGAATTTGCCATTCCCCAACAACGCGAGCGCCTTGATGGCGTTATCAGGACCCAGGTGCATATCACCCCACGCGGGATGATAGCCGCCCACTTCGAGCATGATGAGATCAAATGGACCCATCCGCTCGCGGATGGTCGAGTACTCTGTAGTCAAGCCGCTATCCCCGCTGAAAAATACGGCGTGACGAGAAGATCGAATGACCATCGATGACCAGAGCGTGGCGTTGCGATCGTGAAGGCCGCGACCGGAGAAATGTTGAGATGGCGCGGCGGTCACCGACAGGTCCGTGCTCTCTAGTCTGTAAGTCTCCCACCAGTCCAGCTCGAAGATGCGTTCTGGTGGCACGCCCCAGGCCTCCAGGTGCGCGCCGACACCAAGCGAGGTGAGGAATGGCACCGTGAGTTTCGCCAGCTCGCGAATCGTCGGATAATCGAGGTGGTCATAGTGATCGTGAGATACGATCACGAGGTCGATCGGCGGCAGTGTTCGCAGCGCGACCGGGACTGGCTGGAAGCGCTTCGGACCGATCAGGCGCGACGGCGAGGCGCGCGGCCCCCACACCGGATCCGTCAACACAACATACCCATCAATTTCGATCAGCACGGTGGAGTGACCCAACCAGGTCACACGCAGCCCCGAGCCCGGTGCCTTGGACCACGCGGCGCGCGGACTGACAGAGGGAAGCTGCCCGCGAGGAACACGCCGCTCACCGCCGCACAGAAAGTCCGACAACGAGGGCATCTTCGCGGCCGAATCGCGCAACCCCGGCATTATCGGGTGAATGTTGCGAAAGCCCTCTCCAGCCCAGCGAGCGGAAGACTTCATGCGCTCGAGCCGCAGCCCATCTGCCCGTTTACCTAAAGATCTCATCTTGATAATAGTAGCCGACAGACAGCACGCCAGTCATTCCACGGCAGTCAGCATTTGCGTGTCCCCTGCAAATTCCGGAAAGTGTCACTGCGGCGGCGGTCCGGGCAAGGTGCGGCAATGAGTTTGGCAACTCGAAGAGCGCTGATCGGGAGTCCGCATTTCTCGCTCTTGCTCCTGTTTATCGTCGCGATATTCAACTATACGGACCGCTACGTGATCGCGATTCTGCTGCCGGATATCAAAAACGATTTCCAGCTCTCCGACACGCAGATGGGGTTTCTGACCGGGGTGGCCTTTACATTCCTGTACGTTCTTGCAGGGGTCCCCATTGCGAGACTTGCCGACCGCTTCAGCCGCAAGACACTGCTCTCGATCGCGCTCGGCATCTGGAGCTTCACCACAGCCGCGGGAGGGTTGGCACAGAACTTCGTGCAGATCGCGATCATGAGAACGCTGGTCGGTCTGGGTGAGGCTGGCGCGAGTCCGCCATCCTATTCTCTGATTTCAGATCTGTATCCGGCCAGACAACGAGCCACAGCGATGTCGATCTATCTGGCAGGGTCGCCGACGGGGGTACTGATCGGCTTCATCTTCGGAGGTTGGCTCACGCAGCGCTACGGCTGGCGAGTCGCGCTCCTGGTTGTTGGGCTGCCGGGCGTGCTGTATGCCTTCGGCCTGCACAAGCTCTTGCCGGAGCCGGCGCGAGGCCGCACGGACGCAAGCATGCCTGCCGCTACGCATCCCGGGTCCCGGGCGGGTCTACGCGGCCTGCTGCGCAAGCCCACCTTTTGGCATACGGCGCTCGCCACGGCGTACTACAACGCACTGGTCGTCGGTTACGTGAATTGGCTGCCGTCGTTCTTTGTCAGATCGCACGGCCTGGGGATCAAGCAGACGGGCCTGCTCCTGGCACTCGTAATCGGGCCATCCTCGCTGATCGGCGTAGTGCTGGGCGGTACTGTCACCGACTATCTCGGCAAACGCGACGTGCGCTGGTATTCGCTCTGTCCGGCCGCGGCCATCGCGATCGCGACTCCCTTGTTTATGCTATCGCTGCTGATCGAAAACCTTAACCTGGCGCTGCTGTGCCTGTTCATTCCGCTACTCATCGGCGCCATGCAGACCTCGCCGCCGTTCGCCACCATCAACGGCCTGGTCGACGCGCGTACGCGATCGGTGGCCTCAGCAGTGCTGATCCTCATCATTAATGTCGTCAGCGGCGGGTTGGGGCCGATATCAGTTGGCTTCATCAGCGACGTGCTGGTACCCAGCGTCGCCGGCGAATCCCTAAGATATGCACTGCTAATTACTACGCCGGTATTTGCTATGCTGGCCTTGCTGCATTACTACGTGGCCGGCAGGTACATTTACCGCGATCTCGGGCTTAAAGAGGCATGCCATGTCGGATGAATTACACCCCCGTCTGCGCCATCCCGAATTTCGCGGCCGCATCGGGCTCGCCAGGAGAGCCATTACTCCTCCGGTTGGTATCTATGCGCGCACCTGGGGGAGCGCCCAGCATGATGTCGCCGAGGGCGTGCATCGCCCGCTACTGGCGACCGCGATGGTGTTGCAGAACGAAAGCGGCGCCACGGAGCTCATCCTCGTCACGCTGGACCTCATCGTTCTCTGGCAGGAGGAGGCCGATAAGGTCCGCTCGGCCATCCTGGAGCGTCTCGGCCTGAGACCCCATCAGCTCATAGTGCATCCCTCACACTCGCACAGCACACCGTTTTTTTTGAGCCGGCAGGTAAAC
>CAAGKR010252830.1_pt1 | contig 12852 bp, 8 predicted proteins | sample 2556971 | NCBI WGS metagenome assembly CAAGKR01 (sample SAMEA5207829, study PRJEB30636) | soil metagenome | biome: forest; feature: boreal; material: soil | place: USA | collected 2011-09 | depth 1 m | reverse complement strand
TCGCTTCCTACCGAACCGCCCACGGAGGCTCTGGCCGAGACCCTCCACAGGCGCATGGTGCGGGTCATCGTGCCCGAGTTGCTGCCCGACAAGGACCTCGACTGGCACGAGCTTCGAGCAGACGGCAGCCAGGGCCCGGGGCTCGGTCTGGAGGGGATCACCGCCGCCGACGTGATCGTTGTGCCGGCGCTCGCGGTCGACCACAGCGGGACAAGGCTGGGACAAGGTGGTGGAAGCTACGACCGGGCGCTCGCACGACGCAACCCCGATGCCCTCATCGCCGCAGTCGTCAACGACGATGAGTATGCCGCGTGGCCGCTGCCCCGCGACGTTCACGACGTGCTCGTGAATGCCGTGATCACCCCTGGGCGAGGCCTCACCCTCATCCCGGGATCGGGCTCAGTTTCCTGACGCGTCAGGGGTCAACGTCAGCTCGTCACCGCCACCAGCGCGCACAGCCTTCTCGCTGAAGGGCCACGGATAGGTCCGGTTCGCAACCCACGCATCCGCCTGGTCGACGTAGTGGACGTCGTAGGGGTGGCCGGAGTTGCCGCTCTGGTTGACCCAGGTCGACGCGTCGAGATCACCGAGGTTGACGACCATCCGCATCGACGGTGCCCAGTCCACCTGATAGCCCTTGCTGGCCGTCCAGCCGTTGGCGTTGACGATGGAGGAACCGCCAGGCATCTGCCAGGGGCCCCGGTTGAACATCGCCCGGACCGGACCCGGCACCGAGGCGACACCCAGGACCTTGTGCTGGAGAGTGAGCTGGTGAAGCCGGCCCCACTGCCAGGTGCCGGGGTTCTTGCCCAGCCTGCGGGTCAGGTCCATCCGCGCCTCGACCATCGACTGGCGCAGGATCTCGTCGCGACCCTCGATGACCCCGGGTGTCAGGTTGTTGTCCCACCACTGGTCACGCGGCGACTTCAACAGCCGGGAGACCGCTTGCATCCACCGCCCGCCCCCATCGGGCTTCATGTCACCGAGCTCGCCACCGAAGGTCAGCGCCAGGATGTTGGACCACACCGAGTTGTAGAAAGCCGCGGCCGCGCCAGAGGGAGACCGGCCGCTGGGTTGGGTGAAGTCCCAGGTGCGCAGCAGGTCCTGCGCCTCCTCCGTGAACGGGTCGTCGAGCTTGACCGCCAACAGCGCCTTGACGAGCTCGGGAGCGAACTCGTTGCGGGTGTCGGCCTGGATCTGGGACATCCGCGCCGGGGTGACCTTGGCGGTGGCCGTGATCAGGGTCCTGATCCGTTCGCTGCGGTAGCCGTAGTCCCACTCGGTGGTCAGGAAAGGCGACGAGCTGGCGGTTACGGCCTGGTTGGCGGCAACGATGTATCCCTCGGGCGGGTCGTATGCCGAGGGCATCTGCTCGAAGGGGACAAAACCGGTCCAGTCGTACCGCGGGTCCCAACCCGGCGCGGGCAAGTAGCCCGGTGGCGCCCCCACGGTCGATGACACCCGGATCGGGATCTGCCCTGGGGCCTGGTAGCCGATGTGGCCCTGGTTGTCCGCGTACAGCAGGTTTTGGGCAGGGACCGCGAAATCCCTTGCGGCGTCACGGAACTGGGCAAAGTTCTGCGCAGTGTCGATCTTGAAGATCGCGTCCGCGGTGTGCCCGGGCAACAAGCCTGTCCAGGCAAGGGAAACGGCATACGAGGTGGTCTCGGCCTTGCCGTTGACCAGAGCGGTCTGGCCGGCCTGGGCCACCGACTGGATCACGTCCGAGAGCAGCGGTCCGTGAACCGTCTCACGAACCGTTGTGGTGACGTCCTTGCCGCCCGCGACCTTGATGGTCTCGGTGTGCTGCGTCAATGGCAGGAAGCCCTTGAGTCGGCGGTAGGTGTCTCCCTTGACCTGCTCGAGGTAGAAGTCGCTGACGTCCGGGCCAAGGTTGGTGATGCCCCACGCGATGCTCTGGTTGTGCCCGACCACGATGCCCGGCAGACCGGCGAAGGAGAAGCCTGCGACGTCAAAAGGACAGGATGGCGAAACACTGCGACAGTGCAGCCCGGTCTGGTACCAGATGCCGGGGATGCCGACGCCGAGGTGAGGATCGTTGGCCAGCAATGGTTTTCCGGTCGATGAGCGCTTCGGCCCCACAACCCACGAGTTGGACCCCACGCCTTCGCCTCGACCGACCATCACCGGAAGCTGGTCGAGAGCTGCGGCCACCTCGGCGTAGACGGCGCCGGCTGCCCTGCCACCAGGGGCGGACCCGGAAGCAGCCGTCGGGACGGCCCGGATGGGCGAGGCCGCGCTCTGGGTCGAGCTGGCGACACTGGGGCGCCAGTCCTGTGCGGAGAGGATCGGGTGGTGGGAGTCGATCGGGTAGGGCGGGAAGATCTGCGCCAGCCGAGCAGGGCTGATCCGCCCCGAGAGCCGGGCGCGGGTGAGCTCGTTGTCGTAGTCGCCACGCAGATCCCACGCCATCGCCTTGAGCCATGCCAGGGAGTCCGCCGGTGACCAGGGCTCGACCCGGTAGTCGGGGAACTTCTGGCCGAGAACCGTGTACTCCAGACCCATCTTGTCCGGACTGCCCGCCGCCTTGATGTAGGCGTTGACCCCGTCGGCGTACGCCTGAAGGTACTGCCGGGTCGTTGACGACAGCGTCGGCAGCTCGGCCTCGGCCACGCGGCGCCAGCCCATGGTCCGGATCACGCGGTCGGTCTGGACGCCGTCCTGGCCAACCATCTCGGAGAGCCGGCCAGCGGTGATGTGCCGCCGCAGGTCCATCTCGAAGAAGCGATCCTGCGCAGCCACATAGCCCTGGGCCCGGAAGAGGTCCTGTGGGTTGTCGGCGTAGATCTGCGGGGCGCCATGATCGTCGCGCAGGACGGTGACCTTCGCGGTCAGACCGGAGAGGGTGAGCTGACCAGATGTCTGTGGGAAGGACTGCCGGACCAGGCTGATGCCGACACCTGTGGCGACCACGACGGCAACGACGACAAGGGCCACGACGGCGACGGCGATACGACTGGCGAGTTTTGCTCGGGGCACCCTGCGAGACTAGGACACATCGAAGCCCTCCCCGCCTTCACCGTCTCCGACCTCGACCTTGCCCTTCTGGTCGGGACCTTGGTGCTGCTGCTCTCTGTGGCAACGGTTCGTCTCTCCGTACGCTCCGGGCTGCCCTCCCTGCTGCTGTATCTCGGCATCGGGATGGCGATCGGTGAAGCAGGGCTCGGCATCCACTTCGACTCGAACGAGCTGACGCAGGTCCTCGGCTTCAGCGCCCTGGTCCTCATTCTGGCCGAAGGCGGGCTGACGACGTCGTGGGACGGGATCCGGCGATCCCTCGCACCCGCGGCGCTCCTGTCGACCCTGGGGGTGGTGGTCTCCGTTGCGGTCGTCGGGCTGGCAGCGCACCTCGTGCTCAACGTCTCGTGGACGATCGCGCTGCTGGTCGGCGCGGTCCTGGCCTCCACCGATGCGGCGGCGGTGTTCTCGGTACTGCGCCGGGTGCCGCTCCCACGCCGGCTCACCGGCCTGCTCGAGGCCGAGTCCGGGTTCAACGACGCCCCCGTCGTGATCCTCGTGCTGGCCCTCGCCGCCCAGGCCTCCCCCGGAGGCGGTGCTCACGCTCCCTGGTGGCAGCTGGTATTCATCGCCGTCGCCGAGCTCGCAGGCGGTGCTGCCACCGGACTGCTGATCGGGTATGCCGGCGGGCACCTCATCCGCCGGATCGCACCGTCCTCGTCCGGCCTGTTCTCGATCGGAGTCGTCTCATTGACCGTGCTGGCCTACGCGGCCGGCGCGATGGTGCACACGAGCGGCTTCCTGGCGGCATACATCTCCGCCCTCCTGCTGGGGAACATGCGGCTGCCGCACCGGGCCGCGGTCCGGGGGTTCGCCCAGGCGCTGGGCTGGCTGGCCCAGATCGGCCTGTTCGTCATGTTGGGCCTCTTGGTCCACCCCGCCCGCCTGACTGCGCAGATCGGGCACGCCGTGGTGATCGGCCTGGTTCTGTTGCTGGTGGCCAGGCCGCTGTCGGTCATCCTGTCCCTCACGCCGTTCCGCATGCCATGGCGCGACCAGGTGTTCCTGTCCTGGGCCGGCCTGCGCGGCGGCGTGCCCGTCGTGCTCGCCACCGTGCCTCTGACCGCAGGGACGCCGCATGTCGAGTGGCTCTTCGACCTCGTCTTCGTCCTGGTCGTGATCTTCACCCTGGTCCAGGGGCCGACGCTGCCCTGGGTGGCGCGGCGCCTCGGAGTGACTGACACCGACCGGGCGATCGACCTCGAGGTCGAGTCGACGCCGCTGGACGAGCTCGGCGCCGACGTCCTCCAGATGACTGTTGGTGCCTCCTCGCGGCTGCACGGCGTCGAGGTGTTCGAGCTGCGCCTGCCGCCGGGAGCCAACGTGACCATGGTCGTGCGCAGCGGCAAGGGGTTCGTGCCGGCCCCGAGCACGGCCCTGCGCCATGGCGACCAGCTCTTGATCGTCGCGACGGCCGAGACGCGGCTCGCCGCGGAGAGCCGCGTCCGTCAGATCAGCAAGGCCGGCCGCCTGGCTGGCTGGAACACCTAGTCCTGGTTCTTGGTATGTGGCACGGCCGCCCGGCTCTCGTGAGCCCTGCCGGGACTTTCGGTGGGTAACAGGAGGTTACACTTGGCAGTCAGACCCTGAGAGTGCTAACGGAGGAACCGTGCCGACGTACGCCTACACATGTACAGCGTGCAAACACGACTTTGAGATCGTCCAGTCCTTCAGCGACGACTCGCTGACCGAGTGCCCCAAGTGCGAGGGTCGCCTGCGCAAGGTCTTCAACGCCGTCGGAGTGGTATTCAAGGGCTCCGGCTTCTACAGCAATGACTCGCGCAACGACTCGCGCCACGGCTCCCGCTCCGGGTCGCACTCAGGTTCGCACCCGGGCTCAGGTGACGGCTCCGCTTCCTCGGGCGGGTCGGGGAGCTCGTCGTCCGACTCACCCTCCTCGACGTCCTCGGACTCCTCCCCTTCAAAGTCCTCTGACTCCTCGGGCGCGGGCACGACCAAGACGGCCACGAAGAAGGTCCCGGCCGCCGAGGGCTCGGCCGCCTGAGGCCCTGTTCCGGGTTCGGACTTCTCCACATCCGTCCGGCTCTTTGCCCCTCGTCCACAGGATCCCGGAGGCCTCTGGCCAGGGCCGGCGCCGCGGCTAGTCTCGGCGCATGACAACCAGCACAGACACTGTGGTCACCTCCTCGGCCCGCGCCGAGATCGGCGTCATCGGGGGCTCAGGGTTCTACGAGTTCCTCTCCGACTCCGAACGGTTCACCATCACCACCCCGTTCGGTGACCCCAGCGACGATGTCGTCATCGGGGATCTCGAGGGTCGGCGGGTCGCCTTCCTGGCCCGGCACGGGCAGGGCCACCGCTTCCCGCCCCACCGCGTCAACTACCGCGCCAACCTCTGGGCTTTGCGCTCGGTCGGAGTTCGACAGGTCCTGGCCCCCTGCGCCGTGGGCTCCTTGAAGCCGGAGAACGGGCCGGGCACCATCGTCGTGCCGGACCAGGTCGTTGACCGCACGTGGGGTCGCGAGCACACGGTCTACGACGGAGTCGGTCCGGTCGTTCATGTCGCATTCGCCGATCCTTACTGCCCGCGCGGTCGGCAGGTCGCCGTCAACGCCTGTCGCGCGGCTGGAATGAGCGTGGTCGATACCGGCACGCTGGTCGTCATCAACGGGCCAAGGTTCTCCTCGAGCGCAGAGTCGCTCTGGCACCAGCAGGCCGGGTGGACCGTCGTTGGCATGACCGGTATGCCGGAAGCCTCCATCGCGCGCGAGCTCGCCATGTGTTTCACCACGATCGCCCTGGTCACCGACCACGATGCCGGGGTCGGAGGCGGCGAGGCCGTGACCCACGCAGAGGTGCTCAGGGTGTTCGCTCGCAGCATCGACGGGTTGAAGACGGTCCTGCGCTCAGCCGTCGCCCTGATGCCTGCGGCTGAGGATGACGCCTCGGCCACCTGTTCATGTCGGCGCTCCCTCGATGGCCTGAGACTGCCGATCACCCTGCCCCTATGAGGGCCGGCTCAACGAGCGGATCGGGAGACACGGATACGCCAGAGCCCAGGAAAGGCAGGATCGAGCGCATCCTGCCGATCCGTCTGGGCGGCGACGGGCGGCGACCCGCCTGGCAACGCACCCGACTTCGCCGCGTTGTTTCGGCCGGACTTGTCGCGGGAGCCGCCTGGTTGGCGATGAGTGCGTTCCTGCCCAAGACCCCTCCTCGGGGGATCCCGGTCGTGGTCGTCGCCCGGGATCTGATGCCCGGACACGTGCTCATGAGCAGCGACCTGACGGTGGCTGACTGGCCCAGGGACCTGGGTCCTGGTGGCGCGGTTACAGATCCCGAGGCGCTCGTGGGCAAGGCACTGGGTGCGGGGATGTCACATGGCGAGGCGGTCACGGCCGCCCGGGTTCGCGGCCCCGGGCTGTTGACCGGAGCGCGAACCGGTCTCGTGGCAGCCCATATCCGGCTTGCAGACCCGGCCATGGCGGCCATGGCGGCGCCGGGCGACCACGTGGATCTGATCAGCTCGGCAGGCCAGGTCGAGGCCGCGGACGTCGTGGTGCTGGCGGTGGACGCAGGCTCCGAGGGCGGCAGCGCCTGGTCGACCAAGTCCGGGTCCGGCCCACCCGGCGGCGTGGTGGTGGCCGTCGACAGCGGCGAAGCCGTACGACTGGCCACGGCCGACCCATCCGGCTTGACGACGCTCACGTTCAGCCTGGTCTTGAGAGGACCGGGCACCTGATCGACGGGTGGACTCTTGGGGGCAACCGGGATGCGTGTCGATCCGGTGCGGGAAAGCAGGACACCCGTAGCCGATTCTCCGCTAGTTTGGCGGCAGACAAGATCCATCTGGACAGGACGAACACATGAGTGGGTTCAAGAAATTCGTCATGCAGGGCAATGTGGTTGAGCTTGCCGTCGCGTTCGTTATCGCCGCAGCCTTCGGGGCGGTCGTCAAAGCCTTCGTGACAGTCATCATGGACATCATCGGTAAAGCTGGCGGCACCCCAAGCTTCTCCACGTGGACACCTGGCGAGGTCCATGTCGGCCTCTTCCTCACCGAGCTGGTCGCGTTCATCATCCTCGCCGCGGTCGTCTACTTCTTCGTCGTCAAACCCTACGAGATGGCCAAGGAACGGTTCAGCGCGCCGGTCGAGGAGGCCGCCGCTCCGGCCGATGTCGTCCTGCTCACCGAGATCCGCGACCTGCTTACCCGCCGCGCCGACGTGGTCTGATCGCCTCGCTCCTCCCGGGTCGGTACTCGGCGAGTGATGTGACCACCAGCGACGTGCACTAGCCTGCCTACGAGTGCGAACCGGCGTCGCCAGTCTTCGCCGAACCTGAGAGTCGGTTTCCGGCACCTAGTCGGTCTCGTCCGTCCGTTCATCCGTCCGAAGCCCGAGGTGGTCCTGATGTCCTTAGCCCTTCCCGCACCGACTCTGCCGCTGGTGCTCGCTGACGTATGGTCGCGCACCCGAGTCGCCGACGTGGTGACAGTCGTGTCCGCAGCCGCACTGACGACGGCCGCCGCCCAGATCGCCTTGCCCGTCCCGGGCTCCCCCGTCCCGGTGACCGGCCAGACCCTGGCCGTACTGCTCACCGCGGCAGCACTCGGCCCGATGCGCGGTGCGCTCGGACAGCTGCTCTACGTGATCGCGGCTTTCGCAGGACTGCCTGTTCTGGCGCAACATTCGGGCGGCGCCCACGCGGTCTTCGGCGCCACCGGGGGCTACCTGCTCGGCTTCATCGTGGCCGCCGCCATCGTCGGTCGCCTGGCGAAGGGCGGCTGGAGCCGCACCCCGGTCCGCGTGTTTGCGTCGTACACGGTGGGATCGGTGGTCATCTACGTCATCGGAGCCACGGTGCTTGCCCGTGTCTTCAAGCAGGACGTGACCTGGGCGCTCCAGAAGGGCGTCGTGCCGTTCCTTGTCGGCGATGTTCTCAAGGCTCTCTTGGCCGCAGGGTTGCTGCCGCTGGCCTGGGCTGCGGTCCGCAGGATCAGCGGCTCGAAGGGCGACGAGACCTCCGGCAGCACCACGCCAGCTCGGTAGCCTGCACCACCTGCACCACCTGCGCGACTTGCGCAACGGCAGTGAGCCGACGGCTGCATACTGTCGACATGACGACCACCCTCTTGACCGATCTCGAGATCGGTCGCGCCACCGACCTACTGCCCATCGAAGAGGTCGCGGCCTCGGCCGGCATCGCTGCCGAGCATCTGGAGCCGTACGGCAGATATATCGCCAAGATCGCTCCTACGGCACTGGCCACCCTGTCCGACCAGGCGCCTGCGAAGTACGTCGTCATCACGGCGGTGACACCCACTCCCCTGGGTGAAGGAAAGACCACCACGGCGATCGGACTGGCCCAGGGTCTGTCGCTGCTCGGGCACCGCTCGATGCTCTCTCTGCGACAGCCATCGCTGGGGCCCACCTTCGGCATCAAGGGTGGCGCGGCCGGCGCCGGCTACAGCCAGGTCGTGCCGATGGAGGCCGTGAACCTGCACCTGACCGGCGACTTCCACGCGGTCACCGCGGCACACAACCTGCTGACTGCCATGGTCGACAACCACCTGCACCACGGCAACGAGCTCGGCATCGACTCCCGGACGATCGCCTGGCGTCGGGTGCTGGACGTCAACGATCGGGCCCTGCGCAACGTGGTCGTGGGCCTGGGCGAGCGAATGGACGGCGTACCCCGGCAGTCGGGGTTCGACATCACCGCGGCGAGCGAGGTGATGGTGATCCTGTCTCTTGCGACCTCGTTGCGGAACCTTCGCGAACGCCTGGGCCGCATCGTCGTGGGATTCACCTATGCCGGGGCTGCAGTCACCGCGGAGGACCTCAAGGCTGCTGGGGCCATGGCGGTCATGCTGCGGGATGCAATCAAGCCGAACCTGTTGCAGACACTGGAGAACACGCCGGCGCTGATCCACGCCGGACCATTCGGCAACATCGCCACCGGCAACTCCTCGGTGGTGGCCGACCTGCTCGGAATCCGCACGGCGGACTACCTGCTCACCGAGGCCGGCTTCGGCTCCGACATGGGTGCCGAGCGCTTCTTCGACGTGAAGTGCAGGGCATCCGAGCTACAGCCGAACGCCGCGGTGCTCGTCGTCACGGTCCGCGCTCTGAAGACCCACTCCGGTCGGTACCACGTCGTCGCCGGCCGGCCGCTGCCACCCGAGATGCTGGAGGAGAACCCCGAGGATGTCCGCGTCGGTGGGGAGAACCTGCGGCGCCACATCGAGATAGTGCGTCGCTTCGGGGTGTCACCCGTGGTGGCCATCAACGCCTTTCCGACCGATTATGACTCGGAGCACAACGTCATCCGGGAGATCGCGGCGGAGGCCGGTGCCCGGGTCGCTGTGACCCGGCACGTCGCCGAGGGCGGCAAGGGTGCCCTGGAGCTGGCGGCCCTCGTGGTCGAGGCGGCGCAGGAGCCGACCGCGTTCCGCTACCTCTACGATCTCGACCTGCCGCTCGTGGACAAGATCGAGAAGGTGGCACGAGAGATCTACGGCGCCGACGGCATCGACCTGGCGCCATCCGTCGCTAAACAGCTCAAACGGTTCGAGGTGCTGGGCTACGGTGCGTTCCCTGTCGTCATCGCCAAGACACACCTGTCAATCTCGTCGGATCCGACCCTGTTGGGTGCACCGACCTGCTGGCGAATGCCCGTGCGTGAGGTCAGGGCGGCTGTCGGCGCCGGCTACGTCTATGCGATCTGCGGCGAGATGAGGACGATGCCCGGGTTGCCGAAGCACCCAGCCGCTGAGCGCATCGACATCGACGAGGACGGCAATATCGTCGGCCTTTCCTGACTCGAAGGCCCTGACAAGAGGGACTAACCCCAGTGCGGCGGGCGCTGCTCCTCCAGCCACTGGTCGTGTGAGCCCTCGCTGGACCTCTCACCCCAGTCAGCGTCCGTGTCATCGCGGGTCTGTTCAGGCTTCAACCTGACCTCGGCCGCCTTCACCTTGGGGCCGGCGATCTCCTGGGCCTGTTCCTCCTGTGGCGCCGCCACCGTCGCCTCGTCACCGTGTGGGTGTGCGTCCGAGGCTCGGCGAACCGCAGCGACGACCCGAGCGACGTCCCGCGCCGGGTCGCGGAAGAGGTCCGTGCTCCAGATCCGCACGTGTTCCCACCCGAGGCGGCGCAGCTGCTCGATCCGCAACCGGTCGCGGTCGCGGGTGCTGGACATCGCGGCATAGCGCGGGCCGTCGGTCTCGACCGCAACCATGACCCTGCCTGGGTGGTGTGGATCCTCAACAGCAAGGTCGAGGCGTTGGACCGACGTGCCGTAGCCGGGGTGGACCACCAGACCTGCAGCCCGCAGCCGCACCGCCAGGTCGGCAACCAGGGGGTCCAGCGCCGATCCAACGAGGTCCGCGCCCCCGGAAGGGTGCTGGGAGCCGCCTTCAGCGGCATACGAGAGGAAGTCCCGCAGCATGAGTGCCCCTCGGGCCTTGAGCCGCGCGGGGTCGAGGTCGGCGGCGGTGAACGATGAGACGACGGTCATCCTGCGGCGAGCGCGGGTGATCGCCACGTTGAGGCGGCGCTCGCCCCCCTCGATGTTGAGCGGGCCGAAGCGATGCAGCACCCGGCCGTGCGGGGTCTTCCCGTAGCCGATCGAGAGGATGATGGCGTCGCGCTCGTCGCCCTGGACCCGTTCGAGGTTCTTGACGAAGAACCGCTCGGCGGCATCCTCGTCGAAGAACTCGCCGAGGCCCTCTGCTCCGATCAGAGCCGAGCGCAGCGCCTCGTCGATGCGGGTCGCATGCTTGATGCCAAGAGCGATGACCCCAAGCGACTCTCCCGGGCGGGTCCGCGCATGCGCAAGGACCAGCTTGACGACGCGGTCGACCTCAGCCTGGGTGGACTCGATCGCCTCGAGGCCCGGCTGGACGGGCGCCGAGCCGTCGACCACCTCGAGACTGACCACAGCCTCGTCGCTGGTGCCGGGAAAGGTGACCAGCGTCCCGCCATACATCTGGGCGTTGGCGAAGGAGACCAGCCGCTCGTCCAGCGAGCGATAGTGCCAATTCAGCCGACGCACCGGCAACGCCGCCGAGAGGACATCGAGGATCGACTCGAACCCCTCCGTCAGCGAGTCGTCGAAGTCCGTCGGGGACACCGCGGCTGAATCGTCAATGTCGGTCGCCGCGGTGAAGAAGCTGGTGGGCGGCAGCTGCCGCTCGTCGCCGGCGACGACCACCTGGGTGGCCCGTGAGATGGCCGAGACCGCCTGCGCCGGCGGGATCTGCGATGCCTCGTCGAAGATCACCACGTCGAACCAGCGACCGGCCGGCAGGATCGAGGCGACGACCAGGGGGCTCATCGCCCAGCAGGGCTTGATCGCCGTCAGGGTCTCGGCGGCTCGTGGCAGCAGCTCGCGCAGAGGGCGGTGGCGCCGGGACTTGCCCGCCTCAGCGCGCACCAGCGCGTCCTGTTCGGGGTGGTCGGCGAGAACCTCGCGCAGCCGGCGTCCGACCGCGGCCCGGACCCGCTCAACGGTCGCGGCAAGGTGTGCATGGTCAGCCTCGATGTACTCCGACCCGACCTGGCGCAGGAAGTCGCCGTCATGTGCGCCGTAGGCGCTGTCACGGACACTGATGTCATCCAGCAGCGAGGTCCACCAGACGAAGTCCATCTCTGGAGCCACGTCGGCGGCCGCCACCCCGCGACCGGCCAGGTCGTCGACCAGCGGCCCCATCCCGGACTCTCGCAGGTTGTCGAGGACGGAGACGACGCGCGGGAGCACGGCGAGGCGATCGCTTCGCTTGGCCAGCGCCTCAAGGCGCACCGGCAGGTCGGACAGCGGCGACCCCAGCAGATCACCTCCGGCCGGCGTGGTCCCGAGCCTGGCACCGAGCCAGGCCAGGTCACGGTCGAGGGCGTCGTAGCTGTGCTCGGCCTCGTCGATCCCGCCGGGAACCTCCGGTCGTCCTCCGACGCCGGCCAGATGCCCCCAGATGACGCGTTGCTCCTGGGCGGCCTTGAGCGCAGGGTGCAGGTCCGGCGGCGGCGGGCCCGGGCGGAGCAGGCTGCGTGCCTGACGCCGCAGCCGCAACCGCGACCAGAACCCCAGCCTGAGTCCATGGGTCTGGCGGTACTTCTTGGTGGCCGTGGCTCCCACCATGTCGGTGAGCGGCACGTCGAAGACCTCGGGCCGGAAGATCTCCAGTGTCTGGCGCACCTGCTCCACGACGCCCAGGGCGCGACCCCAGTCCTGCGCCTTCGTGGCTTCGGGCAGCCCGGCTTCGACCATCGCCTTCTCAAGTCGAAGCTGTGCGGCCTCCAGTCCCCCACCCGCCAGACGGCTGGTGATCTCCAGCGCCTGCGCAGCGTCATCCGCCGAGGTGACGTGCGCGCCATACCAGGGGTCGTCGTCCTCCCCCGCGGTCCAGGCTCCGAGCGAGGCCGCCTCGCTCAGAGACTGGCTCAGCTCTGCGACCCGGCGACGGCTGATCCCCCTGAGCGCATCGCCATGCAGACGGACCCTCGAGGTCGGCGGCCTGAGGCGCGCCCCCAGGTCGGCGAGTGCAACCTGAGCGTCGAAAGCGCTGACGCCCCAAGGACTTCGCTTGTCGTGAAGGGCGGCGCGATGCTCCACCAGCCGGGTACGCCGATCTGCCACGGTGCGCTCGATGGCTGCAGTGTCCGGGTCTTCGGCGTCACTGGCCCGGTCCAGCGCGGCGCCGAGCTCCTGCGCCAGCCGACGCTTGTTGGACGCGCCGTCGTAGACGTCCAGGACGAGGTCACCGAGGCCGAGACGGTCCAGCCGCCCGACCACGGCATCGATAGCCGCACGCTTCTCGGCCACGAACAACGTCCGCTTGCCCTCGCTTGC
>CAAGKR010507929.1_pt1 | contig 12857 bp, 11 predicted proteins | sample 2556971 | NCBI WGS metagenome assembly CAAGKR01 (sample SAMEA5207829, study PRJEB30636) | soil metagenome | biome: forest; feature: boreal; material: soil | place: USA | collected 2011-09 | depth 1 m | reverse complement strand
GTACCTCGAGGAGACGACGCGCGCGCGGGCGCCGTACGTCGGGGTGAACTTCGTGGGCATGCTCCACGCGGGGCCCACGCTGATCGCCGAGGGCACCTCCGAGCAGAAGGCCGCGCACCTCCCCCGGATCCTCAGGGGCGACGAGGTGTGGTGCCAGGGGTTCTCGGAACCGGGCGCCGGCTCCGACCTCGCGTCGCTGCGCACCCGCGCGGAGCGCGACGGCGACGACTACGTGCTCAACGGTCAGAAGATCTGGTGCTCCTTCGGTCAGATCGCCGACTTCGGCGAGTTCCTCGTACGCACCGATCCCGACGCGGCGAAGCACCGCGGCATCTCGTGGCTGATCCTGCCGATGGCCTCGCCCGGAATCGAGGTGCGCCCGCTGCGCACCGTGCTCGGTTCGTCGGAGTTCTCGGAAGTGTTCCTCACCGATGTGCGCGTGCCGGTGAGCAACCGGGTGGGCGCCGAGAACGACGGCTGGCGGGTGACGAACGTGACGCTCTCGTTCGAACGGGGCACCGCGTTCGTGAGCGAGCTCGTCGACACGTTGCGGCTCATCGACGATCTCGCGCCGTTGGTCACCGATGCCGCACACCGGCGCGAGCTCGGTCGTTGCACCGCCGAGTTCGACGGGCTGTGGGCGCTCACCAAACGGAGCGTCTCGCAGGCGGCCCGCCACGGCGCGCCGGGCACCGGTGCGATGGTGACGAAGCTCGCGTACTCGGAGGCCCGGCAGCGATTCGGTGACCTGTGCCTGCGTGTGCTCGACCGCGACGCGCTCGCAATCGACGGCAACGAGCTCGTCGAAGAGCGCCTCCGCACGCTCGCGCTCACGATCGCGGCCGGCGCGTCGCAGATCCAGCGCAACATCGTGGGTGAACGGGTGCTCGGGCTCCCGAGAGAGCCGCGCTGAGATGGACCTCGAGCTCTCCGACGACCAGGTCGCGCTGCGCGACGGCATCGCCTCCCTCCTCGCCGGGCGCTTCGACGCGGCCCGGATCCGTGCCGGCTTCGACCGCGTGGTGTGGGACGAGCTGGCCGCGGCCGGGGTGTTCTCGCTCGGTGCCGACGGCTTCGGTTGGGCCGACCGCGTCGTCGTGTTCGAGCAGCTGGGCGAGGCGTGCGTGCCGGGGCCCCTCGTCGCGGGGAGCCTCGCGAACGGGTTGGTCGACGGGGTCGTCGGTGGCGTCGACCGGCCGCACTCGGGCGAGGTCGCGTTCGTCGAGCACCTCGACCGGCTCGATCATCTCGTCGTGCTCGACGCCGAAGGGGTGTGGGTGATCGACGCGACCACGATCGCCGGCGACCCTTCGCCCTGGCCGCTCGACCCACTCACTCCCGTCACCCGCCTCGCCCCGTTGCCGGCGGGGGAGCGGCTCGGCGGTTCGGAGCTGGCGCGCGAGTGGAGCCGCGAGGGCGCCGCGCTCACCGCGGCCTTCGCGCTCGGACTCGCGCAGCGGTGCACCGATCTCGCCGTCGGGTACGCGTCGACGCGTGAGCAGTTCGACCGGCCGATCGGCTCGTTCCAGGCCGTGAAGCACCTGCTCGCCGACATGCTCGTGCGCACAGAGGTCGCGCGCGCCGCGGTCTACGCGGCCGGCGCGCACCTCGACGATCCCGACCTTCCCGGGCTCGAGCGGGCGGTCGCAGGGGCCAAGGTGCTGGCCGGCGAGGCCGCCGTCACCAACGGCAAGTCGGCGACCCAGGTGTTCGGGGGCATGGGATTCACGTGGGAGGTCGACGTGCATCTCTACCTGAAGCGCGCGTGGGTGCTCGACACCCACTTCGGATCGGCCGACGTGTGTGCCGACCGGGTGTTCAAAACCGTGACGGTATTGTCAGGTTGATGACCGGGTCGACGCGCACGACGATCAACGCCGAGTTGGCGGCGCGGGTTGCCTCCGATCCCGACGGCGCGTATCTCGATTTCATGGGCGACGCGTACTCGGCGCGCCGCATCGACGAGCAGGCCGGGCGGCTCGCGGCAGCGTTGGCCGGCATCGGTGTCGGCCGCGGCGATCGGGTGGCCAGCCTGCTCGAGAACGGTCCGGAGCAGGTCGTCAGCTTCTTCGCGACCCTGCGGCTCGGCGCCGTCGCCGTGCCGGTGAACACCGCCTACAAGGGTGAGTTCCTGCGCCACCAGCTCGCCGACTCCGGTGCTCGCGTCGTGATCGTCCAGGGCGACTTCGCCGGCCGCGTCGCCGAGATCGCGACGGGCGCCCCCGAGCTCGAAGCCGCCGTCGTTGTGGGCGAGGCCGATGCGGCCATCACCGCGATCGCCGCACACGAGTACGGCGCGTTCCTCGCGGCGTCGCCGAACGGGGTGACGCCGGCCGAGATCGCGCCGGGCGATCTCGCGTGCCTCATCTACACGGCGGGCACGACCGGACCGTCGAAGGGCTGCATGCTGAGCCACAACTACGTCGTGTGCATGGCGCGCCAGATCGCGCGTGCCTGGCAGCGCGCCGCCGACGACGTCGTGTGGACGCCACTCCCGCTCTTCCACCTGAACGCCATCTCGATCGCGGTGGTCGGCACGCTGTCGGTTGGCGGGGCGGCGAGCATCGCCCGGCGCTTCTCGGTCTCGGGCTTCTGGCCCGAGGTCCGCCGCAGCGGCGCGACGATCACCTCGATGCTCGGCTCGCTCGCGATCCTCGTTGCGAACGCCGATGATCACGACGACCAGCACGGTCACCGGCTCCGTCTCTGCGCCGCGGCACCGATGCCGCCCGACATCGACCGCATCTGGCGCGAGCGCTTCGGGTGCACCACGTTCAGTGGCGGTTTCGGCCTGACCGAGGCGTCGTTGATCGCCGCGCTGCCGCCCGGCGAGGAGAATCGCCCGGGCGCGGCCGGCAAGCCGAACGCCGTCGAGCTCGAGGTTCGGATCCTCGACGACGACGACGTCGAGGTAGGGGCGGGAGCGGTCGGTGAGATCTGCTGCCGGCCCCGGTATCCCGACACGATGTTCGCCGGCTATTGGAACCGTCCGGCCGAGACCTTGAGCGTGCTGCGCAACCTGTGGTTCCACACCGGTGACCTCGCTCGCGTCGACGCCGACGGCTTCATGTACTTCGTCGACCGCAAGAAGGACGCGCTCCGCCGTCGGGGCGAGAACATCTCGAGCTTCGAGATGGAGAAGACGTTCTTCGCGCACACCGCGATCCTCGACGTCGCGGTGCACGCGGTGCCGAGCGAGATGGGCGAGGACGAGGTGAAGGTGACGTGCGTGCTCCAACCCGGTGCCGAGCTCACGGCCGAGGAGTTGTGCCGCTGGGCCGCCGAGCGGGTGCCGTACTTCGCGATCCCGCGTTACGTCGAGTTTCGTGACGACTTGCCTCGCAACCCGGTCGGGCGGGTGCTCAAGTACGAGCTTCGCGCGCAGGGAGTGACCGGCACGACGTGGGACCGAGAGGCCGCCGGCGTCATCTTCGAGCGGCGCTGAAGTTCGCGCGTCGCCGACGGTTCGCGCGCGGTACGCTCGCCTCGAAATCGGGGAGAGGCCGTTGGGACGTGCGTCGATGCGCCGGTGCCGTATGGCCGCCGGGCTCGTTGGAGTCGCCGCGTGGTACGTCGCGTGCGCGCTGGTCTCGTTCGTGGTCTGCCTCACCTTCGCGGTGCCGTTCGGTCTGCTGTTCGCCTTGGACGCCTTGGTCGGTGAGCGCGAGTCGAGACCGACGATGAGGGTCGTACCGCCCGCGCCGCCACGGCAGCCGGTTGCCGTGCCGTCTCCGGCGCGGCTTGCTGCGTGATCCGCGCGATCAGCGCGACCAGGGTGTGAAGAGCAGCGGGAGCGACGCGAAGCCGCGGACGTTGCCGGAGTGCACGCGACGCGTGCGATCCTTGTCGACTTCGTATTCGCCGAGCACGGGCAGCAGCTCCTCGAGCGTGATCCGCGTCTCCAGCCGGGCGAGCGCGGCACCCAGGCAGTGGTGGATGCCGTGTCCGAACGCGACGTGCCCCGCCGTCTCGCGGCGCACGTCGAAGCGGTCGGTATCGAGCCAGTGGCGCTCGTCACGGTTCGCCGACCCGTAGAGCAGCAGCACCTTCGTGCCCGCCTGCATGTGCTCGCCGTGCAGCTCGAGATCGCGTGTGAGGCAGCGGGCCATCGCCTGGGTCGAGCCGTCGTAGCGCAGCGTCTCTTCGACTGCACCCGCGATGAGCGTCGGGTCGCGCACGATCGCGCGGCGCTGGTCGGGGTTCTCGGCCAGCAGGTACGCGGCGTTGCCGATCAGCTTCGTCGTCGTCTCGTTGCCGGCGATGATGAGCAGGAAGCAGAAGCCGAGGAGCTCGGGGTGCGTGAGGGCGTGGCCCTGCTCCTCTGCGGCGATCAGCGCGCTCAGCAGGTCGTCGCCCGGGCGTTGCCGGCGATCGCGGATCAGGCCGTCGAAGTATCCGTAGAGGGTCGTTGCCCCCTCGATGCCGGCTCGCGTGAGCTGGTCGGAGTCGGGTTCACGGTGCAGCAAGGCGTCGGCGGCGTGGCGGAGGGGATCCTGATCGGAAGCAGGAACACCGAGCATCTCGCTGATCACCGCCATCGGGAGCAGCGCGGCGAAGTCGCCGATGAGGTCGACGCGGCCCGTGTCGGCGAACGACGAGACGAGTGCGCGGGTGCGCGCGCGGATCGGTTCCTCGAGCCGAGCCATCCGGGCGGGGGTGAACGCGCGGCTGACGAGCGCGCGGAGCTGGGTGTGGCGGGGCGGATCCATCTCGATGATGTGGGGCTCGATACCTCTGCGCAGCGGCTCGATCGTGATGCCCTGGCTCGAGGTGAAGGTGCGCCAGTCGTTGGTGGCGGCGCGCACGTCGTCGTAGCGCGACAGCGCCCAGAAGCGACGCTTCTCGTTGAAGTACGCGGGCGCCTCGTCGCGCAGGCGCCGGTAGACCGGGTACGGGTCCTCGTGGATCTCGTAGGAGTAGGGGTCGAAGTCGAGCGCCGTCTTCATGGGTTCAGCAGTCCGCGGTCGGGCGCCTACGCGGTGGGGGTGAGCTCCGAGATGCTCACCGGCCCCTCGTGACGGCTGCGCCGCCCCTTGCTCTGCACCGACACGTCGTGGCCAGTGGCCTCGGCGCGGAGCGCGCCGACGGTGCACCGCTCGCGAGGTCGCACCGAGAACGGGTCGTAGTGGAAGAGCTCGATGGCGTTGCGGTGGGTCATCTTGTCGATCTCGTCGTCGGAGAGGTCGGTCGTCGCAAAGTGCCTACCGAGCACCTCGGGCGCGTTCGGCCAGATCGCGTCGGAGTGCGGGTAGTCGGTCTCGATGCAGATGCGGTCCACCCCGATCTCGCGCGCGTGGCGGACACCGAACTCGTCCTCGATGAAGCAGAGGATCACGTGCTCCATGAAGACCTCGCTCGGCAGCTGCTTGCCGAAGTCGGCACCCGTCCACGCCTTGTGCGTGAGGTACGTGTGGTCGAGACGCTCGAGGAAGTAGGGGATCCAACCGATCCCGCCCTCCGAGAGCGCCACGGTGAGGTTGGGGTACTTCTTGAACACCGGTGAGTGGATGAGATCGGCGGCCGCCTGCACGATGTTCATCGGCTGGAGCGTGATCATCACGTCGATCGGCGCGTCGGGAGCGGTGATCACGAGCTTCGACGACGACCCGATGTGCATGCACACGACGGTGCCCTCGTCCTCGCACGCCTTCCAGACCGGGTCCCACCGGTCGTCGTGCAGGCTCGGCAACCCGAGCGGCACCGGGTTCTCGGGGAACGTGATCGCGCGACAGCCCTTCTTCGCCACCCGGTGCACCTCGGCCGCGAGCACCTGCGGGTCCCAGATCGGCGGGACCGCGAGCGGGATGAAGCGCCCCGGCGCCGCGCCGCACCACTCCTCGATGTGCCAGTCGTTGTACGCCCGGTCGAGGGCGAGCGCGGCGTCCTTGTCGTCCATGGCCGCGAACAGGCGGCCGGCGAACCCGGGTAGCGACGGGAAGTTGAGCGATCCGAGCAGCCCGTTGGCGTCCATGTCGAGCACGCGCTGGTGCACGTCGTAACAGCCGGGTCGCAGCTCGTCGAACGACGTCGGATCGATTCCGTACTCGTCGCGCGGCCTGCCGGCCACCGCGTTGAGGCCGACGTTGGGAATCTCGAAATCGAGGAAGTGCCACACGTCGGTGCCGTCGTCCTCGTGGACGACATGGGGAGCAAGGTCGCGGTACTTCGCGGGCAGGTGCCGCTCGAAGAGGTCGGGCGGCTCGACGACGTGGTCGTCGACGCTCACCAGGATCATGTCGTCGTTCTTCATCGCCGCACCTCTCGCTGCGTAGCCGGCGGGCCGTTCGCGATGCTAGGCGCCCCGGGGACGACTCAGCCCCGGAGGATGCGCCCGGGGGTGGCGCCGGTGTGCTCACCGTCGCGGAGGAGCACGTCTCCGTTGACGATCACCGCGTGGTATCCACTCGCGTCGCACACGTAACGACCGGAACCGGCGGGGAAGTCGCGGACGTAACGCGGCGTGTCGGGGGTGCCGAGCCGGTCTCGATCGATGAGCAGCACGTCGGCGGCCATCCCGGGCGCGAGCGTGCCGCGGTGCGTCAGACCCTGCGTCGCCGCGGGAGCGGAGGTGAGCCGGGCGACGGCCGCCTCGAACGTAAGCACGTCGGGGACCCATTCGGTGAGCAGCCGGGTGGTGAAGTCGGCTCCGCAGAACGACAGCAGGTGCGCGCCGCCGTCGCTGCTGCCGGCCATCACGAGCGGATCGGTGACGAGCGTCTCCGTGGCGGCCCGACGTTTCGCGTCGGGTGGTGCCGCCAGCACGAACTGGGTCGCGAGATTCTCGGCGAGCGAGAGATCGAGGAACGCGTCGAGCGGGTCGGCGCCCCACTGCTGAGCGATCTCGCTCACCGACTGGTCGAGGTACCGCTCGTGCTCGGCACGCGCGACCGTTTCGACCCGCAGCACCTGCCACACGAACACGAAGCTGCGGCCGCGCGGATCGGCGATCTCGGCCCGCATGCGATCGCGGAGCGCCGGATCGCGCAACCGCGCCGAACGCTCGGGCTCGGCCAGCGTGAGCGTGTCGCGGAAGCTCGGCATCTCGTCGAACAGGAACGTCGTGTCGAGCGAGAAGTGCGCGCCCTGCCGGTTGGAAGCGAACATCGGGTGCACCGCGAGCCCCTCTTCCGCGGCTTCGCGCGCGAACTCGAGACTGCGCGACCAACCATCGGGTGCGTGGGGCATCTGCGTGAGGGTGTTGAGGTGCACCGGGCGCCCCGAGGTGCGTGCGAGATCGAGGATCAGCCGGCGGTCGTCGTCGTCGTAACCGGTGAGGAAGGTGCGGGGGATGAACTCGATCGCGCCCCGCCCGAACTCGTGCAGCACCGACGCCAGCGCGAGGAGCTCGATGGGCGCCGCGTGGTTCGACGGCACACCCCGCCCGTCGTGCGCGACGTGCAGCTCGAGCTGCGACGACGTGAACCCGTACGCGCCTTCGGTGAGCGCTTCTCGCAGCAAGGCCTGCATCGCCGAGATCTCGTGGGCGGTCGCGTGGCGTTCCGACGCGTCGTCGCCCATCACGTAGCGGCGCAGGGCGCAGTGGCCGACGTTGGCGGCCACGTTCACGCCGATCCGGCCTTCGAGCCCGTCGAGGAAATCGCCGAGCGAGCCACCCGCGAAGTCGACGCCGGCCGCGAGCGCCTCGGCCGACATGCCCTCGACTCGGCTGAGCATGAGCATCAACCAGGCGACGTCGTCGGGTCGCGCCGGTGCGAGCGTGAAGCCGCAGTTCCCCGTGAAGATCGTCGTCATGCCGTGCCATGACGCCGGCGAGGCGGTCGGGTCCCAGTGGAGCTGCGCGTCGTAGTGCGTGTGCACGTCGATGAAACCGGGCGTGACCGCGAGGCCGTCGGCGTCGATGACTGCTCCGGCCGTATCGTCGACGCGGCCGATCGCGACGATCTGTCCGTCACGCACCCCCACGTCGGCCGTGCGCGCGGGTGCGCCGGTGCCGTCGACGACGCTTCCGCCGCGGATCAGCAGGTCGAGCGGCGCGTTCACGGCTCGGGGTCGTCGATCCGGTACGGCTCGATGCCGTACATGGCGAGCGCGTTCCGCCCGAACAGGCCGGCGCGCGCCGTCGGCTCCATGGCTTCGGTTCGCTCCCGCAGCTCGTCGACGACACCCGGGTACTTCGCGTCGCTGTGCGGGAAGTCGGATGCCCAGACGAAGCGGTCGCCGCCCGCGAGCTCGGCGAGAAGCGGCGCGGTGCGTTCGCCGGGATCGAAGCTGATCCAGCACTGGCGCTTGAAGTACTCGCGTGGGGTGAGCGAGAGGTGCGGCGTGGCCCACCCGTAGCTCTCGAGGAACTCGTCGAGCCGGTCCATCCAGTGGGCGATCCATCCGCCGCCGCATTCGAGCACGACGACCTGCAAGTCGGGGTGGCGCTCGAGGACGCCCCCGTACACCAGGTTCGAGAGCGTCATCTCCTGGTCGAACAGCAGGATGAGCGCGTGGTGCGTGCCCGGCGCCATCAGGTGCCCCATCTGACGCGACGCGCCGGGCATGTCGGCGAGGCCCGCGGGATGAAACGCGAGGGGAAGGCCCGTCTCCTCGAGTGCCTCCCAGACCGGCGTGTACACCGGGTGGTGCAGTGGCCGATCGTTGTACGCGTTGGGACGGGCGAAGCCGGCCTTGAGCCCGAGCCCGGCGATGCGCCGCGCCTCGTCGGCCGCGCGTTTCGGATCCTGCATCGGCAGCGCGCCGGTGCCGACGAGCCGACCGGGCGCGGTCGAGCACCATTGCGCGACCCAGTCGTTGTAGACCTGGCACGACGCCACCGCGAGATCGCGGTCCTGGATCGCGCCGAGCTTCAGGCCGAGTCCCGGGTACATCACCGCGATGTCGATGCCCTCCGAATCGAGCACCTTCACCCGTTCCTTCGCGTCGAAACCGGCGGGATTGATGCTCTCGTAGTGGCGACCGCGGCCGAACTCGTCGAAGCTCTCGCCCGCGTTGCCGAGGCCGACGAGCCCGCGATCGGTCGCCATGCCGTCCTCGACCCAGCACTCGTCGTAGCCGGTCGCCTCGTTCCAGCGCAGGCGGATCCCGCGGTCGCGCATACCGGAAGGCAGGTTGCGTTCCCACAGGTCGGCGGGCTCGCACAGGTGCCCGTCGGCATCGACGACGATCTCGTGGCCGGTGTCGCGCATGCGTCCCCCTGCGCCGCTTTCCTACCTACTCCGACGCTCGACGGTACTCCCGGCGTCGTCTGGCCGCGTCGAGATGGCCACCGATAGTGTCCCGCGCATGACGAGGGTGTGCGTGGTCGGCGTCGGGCTCTCGGACGGCCCAGTTGCGCCGGGGATGTCGTCGACCATGCTCACCGCGCAGGCGTTCCTCCGCGCGCTTGACGACGCGGGCCTCGAGAAGGGCGACGTCGACGGGCTGGCGTCGGCGGGCTACGGCGGGATGCACGAAGTGATGCTCGCCGAGTACTTCGGCATCACGCCCCGGTGGCTCGAATCGACGTCGGTCGGCGGCTCGTCCTTCGAGTTCCACGCCCATCACGCGTTCCGGGCGATCGAGGCCGGCGACGCCGAGGTGGTCGCGATCTGTTACGGCAGCAACCAGCGCTCAGCCAGTGGTCGCACTCTCGGTACCGGGGGCGGCGGCGGCGGGCGGGGGATGATGCCGGGCCCGATGCGCTACGAGTTCCCGAGCGGGCTCACGCTCGTCGGCGCGTACGCGATGGCGGCGCAGCGCCACATGCACCAGTACGGCACCACACCCGAGCAGCTCGCGTCGATCGCGGTGCAGGTTCGCGAGCACGCGGGCCGCAACCCGACCGCGATGTACCGCGACCCGATCACGGTCGACGACGTGCTGAGCTCCAAGCTCGTCGCCGACCCGCTCCACAAGCTCGACTGCTGCGTCATCTCCGACGGAGGTTGCTGCATCATCCTGGCCACCGAGGAGCGGGCACGGGAGCTTGCCCACCGGCCCGTGTACCTACGCGGCGCCGCGGGCGGCACGACCCACCACTCGATCCAGGCGATGGCCGACATGACCACGACGGCCGCCGCGGTCTCGGGGCCCAAGGCGTTCGCCGAGGCCGGCGTCACCCCCGCCGACGTCGACGTCTTCCAGATGTACGACTCGTTCACCTACACCGTCCTCGTCGTGCTCGAAGATCTCGGGTTCGCACCCAAGGGTGAGGGCGGCCCGTTCGTCGCCGACGGCAACCTGCGGTTGGGGGCGAGCCTGCCGACGAACACCGACGGCGGGGGGCTCTCGTCGACGCACCCGGGAATGCGCGGTCTCTTCCTGCTCTGCGAGGCGACCCGGCAGCTGCGCGGTGAGGCGGGGGAGAGCCAGGTGGTGGGAGCCGAGATCGCGGTGTGCAACGGCAGTGGCGGCTGGCTTTCGACCCAGGGCACCGTCGTGCTCGGAACGGAGCCGGTGCGGTGACTGGCGATTGGACCGCGGCCGACTGGACCGAGACGCCGAGCTATCTCGTGCCGGTGCCCAACGAGGAGGACGGTGAGTTCTGGCGCGGTGCCCGCCGCGGTGAGCTGCGGATCCAGCGGTGCACGACGTGTGGGTTGCACCAGCACTACGCCCGGTTCCTGTGCTCCCACTGCGGGGCGACGACGCTCGAGTGGGTGACCGCGAGCGGACTCGGCACGGTCTACTCCTACACGGTGATCCGCCAGAACGGGGTGCCGCCTTTCCGTGAGCGGTTGCCGTTCGTCGTCGCGACGGTCGACCTCGACGAGGGCGCGCGCGTGCTCGCCGCCATGCCGACCGTCGCACCCGATGCCGCGCACGTGGGGATGCGGGTTCGCGCGACATTCCGCCCCGCTTCCGACGAGATCGGCTTCGTCGACTTCACCGAGGCCTGATCGCGCGATGAGCGCCGCGCGCGATCCCGTCGCTCACGACCTTGCCGGTCACGGTCCGACCGCTCGTCGACCCATCGCGATCGACGGTCGCGCGCTCGGGTCGCGCGGCGCGCGCACGCGGCGCCGGTTGCTCGACGCGACCGCGTCGCTGCTCGAGACCCACGGGATCCGCGATCTGCGTGTCGTCGACATCGCCCGCCGGGTCGAGACGTCGCCCGCGACCTTCTATCAGTACTTCCGCGACGTCGAGGACGCGGTGCTCGCGCTGGCGGGCGAGGTCGGCGAGTCGACGGCACCGTTGCTCGCCGTCCTCGCGGGTTCCTGGGATGCCGACGGCGCGCTCGATTCGGCGCGGGCGCTCGTCGAGGGCTTCGTCGACTTCTGGGACGTCAACCGGGCCGTGCTCCGCACCCGCAACCTCGCCGCGCAGGAAGGCGATCCGCGCTTTCGCGACGTGCGCAACCGCGCGCTCGAGCCCTTCACCGTGTGGCTGGCCGAGCACGTGCGCGAGGCCCAGCGGGCCGGGCGGGTCGCGCCCGAGCTGTCTCCCGCGGCCGCGGGTGCCGCGCTCGTCGCGTTGCTCGAACGCATGGCCGCGTTCCACCGCGATCTCGAGCCGCTCGGCATCGACCGGGCGCAGCTCGTGGAGACGACGGCCCGGATCATCCACCAGACGGTCGCCGGCGGCTGATCATCGAGCGAACGAGCGGCTCGCGCTCGCTTTCGGCATCCTTGGTGCGACGTTCGTAACGTATGCGATGCGAATGTCGTACCAGTGAGAGGAGCGGATGACGTGCCGACGCTCGAGGAGGCTCCGTTCATCGACTGGTTCGATCCGGAGGTCGTGGCCGATCCGGAGCCTCTGCTCGTCGACCTTCGGGCTCGTACCGCGGTCGCGCGCATGCCGCTCGGTGCCACGGTCATCCGGCGGGAAGAGGTGCGCCAGCTGCTCTCGGATCCGCGACTGGTCAGCTCGATCCCGGCCCTCGTCCGGATCCAAGGAGTGGACACCGGCCCGCTCCACGACATGGTCGCGGCTTCGGTCATCGCGATCGACGGCGCCGACCACACCCGGTTGCGTCGGCTCGTGAGCCGCTCGTTCACCCCGACCGCGGCGGCCCGCCACCGGCCGGCGATGCGCGGCCTGGTGAACGAGCTGGTCGACGGCTTCGCGGGCGCCGGTCGCTGCGAGTTCGTCGCGGACTTCGCCAACCACTATCCCGTGCAGGTGATCTGCGAGGTGCTGGGTGTACCTCGCGACGATCACGACGAGTTCGCGCGGTGGGGCGACGCGCTGACGTTCGTCCTTTCACTCGATCTGGGCATGCATCTCGAGGAGGTTCAGCAAGCGGTCGGGGCGCTTCGCGCATACGTCGAGGTGCTCGTTGCCGACCGGCGCGCCGCGCCGCGCGACGACCTCGTCACGAGTCTCGTGCAGGCCTCCGAGGACGGCGACCGGCTGTCGCCGCTGGAGCTGTTCTCGATGATCGGCGGCATCCTCTTCGCGGGTTACGACACGACCCGCAATCAGCTCGGCCTGGGGCTGGCGAAGTTCTGCGAGCATCCCGATCAATGGAAGTTGCTTGGGGAGCAACCCGATCTCGCGCCCAGGGCTGTCGACGAGGTGATGCGCCTCGTCGGTGCCGTGTCGAGCGTGCCTCGGGTCGCGATGGAAGATCTCGAGGTCGACGGTTGGTCGATCCCCGCGGGAACGCTCGTGTTCCTCTCCGTCGCGTCGGCGAACCGCGACGAGCGCGTGTTCGACGACCCGCTCGACTTCGACATCACGGTCGAGCGGGAGACGCAGCTGACCTTCGGTGGCGGGCCGCACTACTGCCTTGGAGTGCACCTCGCGAGGGCCGAGATGGAAGAGGCGCTGCGCATCCTGCCCGCACGGCTCCCGAACCTGCGGCTCGACGGCGAGGGGGTGGGGCGGGGCGCGAGCCGGCAGCTCTCTCCACCAGCAGCACCGGACGCTCCGGGCCGGTGAGGAGATGGGCCTCCTGCGCGGAG
>CAAGKR010459826.1_pt1 | contig 12859 bp, 13 predicted proteins | sample 2556971 | NCBI WGS metagenome assembly CAAGKR01 (sample SAMEA5207829, study PRJEB30636) | soil metagenome | biome: forest; feature: boreal; material: soil | place: USA | collected 2011-09 | depth 1 m | reverse complement strand
TACATCCTCCGCCGCCTCCTGCTCATGATCCCGGTGGCCCTGCTGGTCACCGTCGGCATCTTCGTCATCATCCGGATCGCGCCGGGCGATCCCGTCCTCACCTATGCGGGCGAGGACCCGAACCCGGAGACCATCGCCGCGGTCCGCGCCGAGCTCGGCCTCGACCAGCCCCTGCCCGTGCAGTACGCGGCGTGGCTCTCCCGCGCGCTCCAGGGCGACCTCGGCCGCTCGTTCCAGACCCATCAGCGGGTGCTCGACGCGATCGTCGAGCGGCTACCGGTGACGTTCGAGCTCGGAGCGGCGGCAATCCTCATCTCCGTCAGCCTCGCGCTCGTCATCGGCACGATCTCGGCGATCAAGCGCAACTCGGCGGTCGACCTGCTGACCACGAGCATCACCCTGGCCGGCGTGTCGTTCCCGAATTTCTACCTCGGTCTGCTGCTGATCCTGCTGTTCGCGTACGTCATCCCGGGACACATCCTTCCGCCGGGCGGCTGGACACCGTTCTCGACCGACCCGGGCGACAACCTCCGCCGGCTCATCCTGCCGGCCATCACCATCGCGACCGCGAGCCTCGCGGTGAACCTGCGGCAGGTGCGCTCCAGCCTGCTGGATGTGTTCGGGATGGACTACGTGCGCACCGCGCGGGCGAAGGGCCTGCGCGAGCGGGCGGTCGTCACGCGCCACGCGCTGAAGAACGCGCTCATCCCGGTGGTCACGATCATCGGCATCCAGGTCGGGGCGATCATCGAGGGCGCGATCATCACCGAGACCATCTTCTTCATCCCCGGGATCGGCCGGCTGGCCGTGCAGGCGATCCCCTCGCAGGATTACCCGGTCGTGCAGGGCGTGGTCCTCGTGGCGGCGTTGTCGTACATGGTCAGCACGCTCGCGGTCGACGTGCTGTACGCGTACCTCGACCCGCGGATCTCGTTCGGAGGCGCCGAGGCTTGAGCGGCGCCACGCTCCGGGTCGCGATGCCGCTGCGCCAGCAGAGCCGGGCGTCGTCGCTGCGCTGGTTCCTCCGCAAGAACCCGCGGATGCTCGTGGGCGTCGTCCTGCTCGCGATGCTGCTCTTCGTTGCGGCGTTCGCGCCGATCATCGCGCCGTACGACCCGATCAAGGTGAGCATCCCCGACCAGCTCCAGCCGCCGAGCTTCGATCACTGGCTCGGCACCGACGACCTCGGCCGCGACGTCTTCTCGCGCGTCCTCTGGGGCTCGCGCATCTCGCTGTCGGTCGGCGTGATCTCGGTGAGCATCGGCTTCCTCGTCGGCGTCTCGGTCGGGCTCCTCGCCGGTTATCTCGGCGGGACGTTCGATCTGCTGGCGATGCGGGTCATCGACGCGCTGCTCGCGTTCCCGGCGCTCGTGCTGGCGATCGCGATCACCGCCTCGCTCGGGCCGCAGATCCAGAACGCGATGATCGCCATCGGCATCGTCGCGATCCCGGGCTACGCGCGGCTCACCCGCGGGCAGGTCCTCGCCGTGCGGGGCCGCGACTTCATCGTCGCCGCGCGGACCGTCGGCGTGCCGCCGCTGCGGATCGTCCTGCGGCACATCTTCCCGAACATCGCGAACGCGCTCGTCGTGCAGGCGACGCTTGCGACCGCGTTCGCGATCCTTGCGGAAGCGGCGCTCTCGTTCCTCGGTCTCGGCGGGCAGCCGCCGACCCCGTCGTGGGGCCAGGACATCAGCTACTCGCAGCGTTACCTCGCGAACATGAAGTGGTGGATGAGCGCCGGCCCCGGGATCGCGATCTTCATCGCGGTGTTCACGTTCAACTTCCTGGGCGACGCGCTCCGCGACGCGCTCGATCCGCGGCTCCGTCGCAGCGGGTAGTACGCCAGTACTAGCCGAAGCACCCCCGCAGGGGGACTGGGAGGCAGGCGGCGGCGCGCGTATTCCAGTGTCGTGATGCAGGTCAGCCAGGTCGCTTATGACCGATTCGTGCTCGAGCTCCCGGCCGCGGATAACGAGTGGAAGCCGCTCGCGGACCCGGAGATCGTCGCCGAGACGGCCGCGTGGCTCTGGGACTTCGGACCGACGCCGCTCATCGGCGTCGTCGGGTACGACGGGACCGGGGCCGTCCCCGCCTGGCTCAGCCGCTGGCAATCACGGCAGGTGAACTGGGCACCGGATGGCACCACGGCCGGTCGCGCGGTCATCCTGGTGGAGCAGACGGACCTCGAACGCTTCCTCGTTGCGGGCGCCCCCCACGAGCACACGACGCTGCTCTGGCCGGCCGTCAGTGATGCGAAGACGTTCGAGGCTCTCGTCGCCGGCGGAGCCGGGTGGCTCCGCACAGTGGATGCGCATGCGCGCATCCAGCGCAACGGCGAGGTGTTCGAGCTCGTCCAGACCAACCCGCAGTCGAACTAGACCGCGGCGCCCGTCCTCGACGCGCGCGCGCTCGCGAATCCGATGAACGCTCCGACGAAAGTCACCACGACTGCGATCGCACCCGGTGGGATGTGACCCGGCGCGAATTGATCCGCCATCTCGACGAGCGGGATGAACCCTCCGACGAGCAGTGCGATCGCCCACCAGCGCTTCGGGGCCACAAGCGCGAGCACGAGCGACGCGATCACCAGGAGGCCGAGCTCGATCGCCGTGTCATCCGTGCGCGTGTCGTACGAGGCCAGCGCGAGCCCACAGAGCAGCGCGAGGATGATCGCGACCGCGTCCCTCACTCGTCCTGGGTGACCTTCCGTTCCGCGTTCGCGCCGAGCTCCGTCGCGCGCTGGTAGGCCGCGTAGACCGCCTTCGAGAGCACGGTCCGCAGCGAGCCTTTCTCGAGCTGGTAGATCGCGGCCGCGCTCGTGCCGCCTGGTGAGGTGACCATGTTCCGCAGCTCCGCGAGGTGCCGCCCGCTCTTGCGCGCGAACAGCGCCGAGCCCTCGACGGTACGCAGCACGAGCTCCTCAGCAACGCGGCGGGAGAACCCGAGGTGTACGCCCGCGTCCACGAGCGCCTCCATCAGGAGGAAGACGTACGTCGGGCCCGTCGCCGAGAGCGCGGTCGCCATGTCGATGTACGACTCGTCCTCGACCTCGAGCTCCTCGCCGAGGGCCGCGACGATGTGCTTCGCGTGCTCGCGCTGCTCCGCCGTGACCGCTTGCGACGGATACCACGCCGTCACGCCCATGCCGACCTGCGCCGGCGTGTTCGGCATCGCGCGCACGATCGTCGGATGCCCAAGGCCGACCTCGAGCGCGCGCATGTTCGCGCCGGCGACGATCGAGATCACGAGCTGATCCGGGCGGAGCTTCCCGCGGAGCTCCTTCATGACCGTTGGAAGGACCTGGGGCTTCACCGACAGCACCACGACATCAGCCTGCTTCGCCGCGTCCGCGTTCGATGCGAGGGCCGTCACGCCGAACTGCTTGGTGAGCTCCGCGCGCCGCTCGCGGCGCGGGCCCGTGACGGTGACCCGCGATGGCGGCACCAGATGCTTGTCGAGGACGCCGCGGATCATCGCCTCGGCCATCACGCCGCCGCCGATGAACGCCATCTTGTCCTTCGCCACCACGGGATTATGGGGCTGGCGATGACCTGTCCGTCATGCCGAGCGGCCGAGCGGGCACGACCATAGGAGCGTGAGATCGTTCGGATTCGCCGCGATCCTGCTCCTCGGCGCCTGCGGCTCGACGCTCGCGGGCGCTTCGCCGTCGCCGAACGCGACAACGGTGGCGCCGCCGTCACCGTCGGCTGCCCCGAGCGGAAGGCTGCCTGGATCCGTCGTGCGCATCACCGTGAACGGCGCGCCCTACGTTGACGGCACCGGCTTCACGCTCACGCCGACGGGCGGCACCGTCGCGATCGTGATCACGTTCCCGTTCGCGGTCGAAAAGGCGTCCGTCGAGCGGTGGGTGTCCAAGTCTCCGATCACTTGGACCGACGATCGGACCGCGCGGCTGACCTTCCCCGAGACCGAGCCGATCGGGTTCAAGATCGCGGAGACGCGCGCAGCGGATGGCAGTGCGGTGATCGACTGGTTCACGGTCAACGTCGACTTCCCTGCGACGCGCGTGGTCAACGAGTTCACCGTCGATGAGCTCTACGCGATCTCGACCGGCGGATCGCGCACTGCCGCAGCATCGTTCCGCGTCAGCGCGGCCGGCGCGATGACGGTCTCTCCGGATGGCAAGCGCGCGATCTTGTTCCAAGCGGTCGGACCTGGACCCGCGGGGCCCGCCGTCGGCGGGAACGCCGTCGCTCCGGGTGCGCCCGCGCTGATCGACCTCGCGACGCGAGCGAGCACGCCGCTTGCGCCGCTGACCGCAGCCGATGGACCGTTCGCATTCGCGGAGTGGCTGTCGGATGGACGGCTGCTGATCGTGGGACGCGGCCTGTGGCTCGGCAACGGCGACGGCAGCGGCATGCGGTACGTCACGGACGCCATGGCCGCGGCGGGCGGCCTGCCGTGGACCGCGGTGCCGAGCCCGGTCGGCGATCGCGTCGCGATCTGGGCGTACACCGCCGACGGCCACGTCGCGGTCGTCGATCTGCGGAGCGGTAGCGTTGCCACAGTCGCTGGACCGTTCCGGCGCTACGGAGCCGATGGGCGCGTCTGGCTCGCATGGTCGCGCGACGGGACGATGCTCGCGGGAACGGATAGCGACTCCGAGCAGGGCCCCGCGTCGGCACGGGTGCGGATCACGGACGTCGCAACGAACCGGACCGTGCGGACGATCGAGGGCGGCGCGATCAGCGTCTCATCGTTCCCGACCGGCGAGCTCGTCGTCGTGCGTGACTCAGGCCAGCAAGGTGCCGGTGCCCAGCTGCTCGGGCTCGTCATGGGCTTCGATGGCGTCGAGCACCATCGTTACTTCGGCGCCGGGTGGTACATGTCGCCGGATCAGCACTACATCCTGCAGCCGCAGGCCGGCGGTGCCGGGTTCTCCGGCTTCACGCTCATCGACCTCGTCGCTGGCCGGACCGCCGGTGCCGGGTTCGGCCTCTCGGGACAATTCGGACGCTGGCTGGCCGACGGCCGCCTCGTCTTCTACTAGAGCTCCTTCGCGAACTCGACTGTCTTCTCGCGTCGGTAGCCGAGCGCCTCCCAAAATTGCATCGCCCAGGTGTTGTCGTCCCACACGATGAGGTTCAGCTTCGCGCAGCCGAGGTCGCGCAGCCGCCGCTCGATCTCGGCCACGAGCGCGCGGCCGATGCCGCGGCGGCGTTCGTCCCGATGTACGGCGACGTGATAGAGCCAGCCCCGCCGGCCGTCCCAGCCGCCGAGCGCCGAGCCGACCAGATGGCCATTCTCCTCTGCGAGGAGCATGAGCTCGGGATTGCGCGCGGCGAATCGCGTGAGCCCCGCGTCGTCGTCGCCCGGTCGGATCTTGATCCCGCAGGTGAGCCAGAACGTGCGGAGGCGATCGCCGTCGCCGTCACGGTACGTCCGGATGTCCACGACCCCATACTCGCACCGTGCGCTTCGGCCGATTCCAGATCGACATCTTCAGCGACGGCACGTTCAAGATCGACGGCGGCGCCATGTTCGGCGTCGTCCCGAAGGTCCTGTGGAGCAAGCAGAAGGACGCCGACGAGCTGAATCGGGTCACGATGGACATGAACTGCGTCCTCATCCGCGACGCGGACCACGTGGTGCTCGTAGAGACCGGCGCGGGCTCGAAGCTGACCGAGAAACAGCGCGGCGTCTACGGCATCGAACGGCCGCCGCAGCTCCTCGATGAGCTTGCCACGCGCGGCGTCCGGCCGGACGACGTGACGCTCGTCGTGAACACGCACCTGCACTTCGATCACTCCGGCGGCAACACTCGCCGCGAGGGCGACGCGCTCGTCGCGACGTTCCCGCGCGCGAGCTACGTGTTCCAGCGCCTCGAGTGGGTCGACGCCCTCAACGCGAACGAACGGACGCGGGCGTCGTATTTCCCCGACGACTTCGTGCCGCTCGAGGCCGCCGGAAAGCTCGAGCTCATCGACGAGGCGGTCGAGATCCTGCCCGGCATCCGGCTCGATCGCGTCCAGGGTCACACCCGTGGGACCCAGACCGTGCGCGTCGCGGACGGCAAGCGCACCGCGTTCTTCTCGTCCGACTTCATGCCAGACCGACATCACCTGCCGCTGCCGTGGATCCCGGCGCAGGATCTCTTCCCGCTGGACACGCTCGAGGCGAAGCGCACGATCCTCGCGCGCGCGGTCGAGGAGCAGTGGATCGTCGGATTCACCCACGATCTGCCGCGCTTCGGCACCGTCACGAGCGTGGACGGGAAATACCGGTTCACAGAGCTCGCCGACTGACGGTCCCCGATCGCGCGTCCACGCTCGTCATCGGCGGCGGGATCGTCGGCGTCGCGTCCGCGTTCTTCCTTGGCGAGCGCGGCGAGACCGACGTCGTCCTGATCGAGCAGGGCGTGCTCGGCTCCGGCACCACGAAGGGCGGGCTCGGCGGCATCCGGCATCAGTTCGTCGACGAGCTCGATGTGCGCCTGTCGCAGATCGCGACCGAGTTCTGGCGTGACTTCGACGCCTTCACCAGCAGCGGCCACGACTTCGAGGAGAACGGATACCTCTTCATCGCCGCGAGCGACGAGGGGATGGCGGCCCTTCGCGCGCCGATGCTGCTGTACGCGCGCCTCGGCGTCGAGGTGGAGCTCGTGGGGCCACAGCGGATCGCCCAACTCGTCCCGGGGATCCGCACCAACGACCTGAAGGGCGGCCGGTTCGGTGCGCGTGACGGCTACGGCTCACCGCTCGACGCGCTTGCCGGCTTCGCCGCCGCCGCTGCCCTCGAGGGCGTGCGGCTCGTCGAGCATGTGCGCGCCACATCGCTCATCGTCGAGAACGGGACCGTCGTCGGCGCGCGCACGAGCGACGGCGACATGCGCGCCGACCGCGTGCTTCTCGCGACCGGTGCCTGGACCGCGCCGCTCGCCGCGACGGCCGGCGTGCGCGTGCCGATTTGGCCGTACCGGCGCTCGATTATGGAGGCCGCCGGCCCCTTCCCGAAGCTCGCCGCGATCCCGCTCGTGATCGAGTGGGAGTCAGGCTTCCACTTCCGGCCGAAAGGCGGCGCGCAGCGCTTCGCGATGCCGAACCTTACCGCCGACGGCAGCGTCGAGAAAGGCCCGACCGGCACGCCGGCATCGTTCGACGCGCCCGGCGACGCGCTCGAGGTGCCCCCGCAGCTCGAGGCGTGGGTGAAAGCGCGCGGTGCACGGCGGATGGAGCCGTTCGCCGATCTCAAGATCACCGACCGCTGGTCGTGCAACTACGAGATGACCCCGGACGATCATCCGATCGTCGGCGCGGTGCCGGGGACACCGGGGCTGTACATCGCCGCGGGCTTCTCCGGCCACGGGTTCATGCATTCGCCGGCGACCGCGCAGCTGATCGTCGAGGAGATGCTCGACGGCAAGGCGACGATGCTCGACATCGCCGACCTCTCGATCGAGCGCTTCCGCTCGGGCCGCATGCCGTTCACTCCCACCGTCCTGTGACGATCCGGCGGCACACCGGACTCGATGGCGCGCGCGCCGCGACTGGGACCGCCGTCATCATCGACGTGTTCCGCGCGTTCACGACGGCGGCGTTCGCGATCGCGGCGGGCGCGCGCGACGTCGTGCTGCTCGGCGATCACGAGCAGGCGCTGGCGATGAAGGCCGCCGATCCGAGCCTGTTCCTGACCGGGGAGATCGACGGCCGGCCGATCCCGGGGTTCGACGCCGGTAACTCGCCGTCCGCGATCCGGCACCTGGATCTCTCCGGTCGACGCGTCGTGCAGCGCACGAGCGCCGGCACGCAGGGTGTCGTCGCCGCGACGAACGCCCGACGGATCGTGCTCGGCAGCTTGGTCATCGCTGCGGCGACGCTGCGGCATGTTCGCGCGATCGGCGACGACGTGACGCTCGTGGCGATGGGCACCAACGAGATCGAAGACGCCGACGAGGACCTGGCCTGCGCGCTGTACATGGAGCAGCATCTGCTCACCGGCGCCGCCTCTCCGCCGATCATCCGACTGCTCGGCGACGAGGCTGGCTGGCCGGACTGGTTTCCGCGCGAGGATGCCGTTCTCGCAACGGCGGTCGATCGCTTCGACTTCGCGCTGCCGGTGACGCGCGAGGACGGGCTGCTCATCGCGAGGCCGGTGAAGGTCTAGCCGGCGACCGCCGGCAGCCGTGTGCTTTATCAGCCATGGACGAGCGATATCGGCGCGGCGCTGTAGTCGCCGTGCATGAGCCAGCCGCTGCCGTCGTTGCCGTCCACGGCGAGCCACATCGGCTGCGCGGACGCGGTGCGTTGGAAACGCGCGAGCTCGTCCACCGGATAGCTGTGCCGCACGCCGCGCATGACCTCGATGAGCGTGCCTTGGAGATGCACGGTGACGATGCCGTCGCCGAGATAGGAGGTCGGGGCGAACTCGGTCACCTGCGCAGTGATGCCCTCGAAGTGCCGATCGGTGAGGGTGCCGCGCTCGGCGAGGCTGAACAGCTGATCGAGCGCCGCCTTTCGGGCATCCCAGTACGCCGTGCCGTTGTACGGCGACATCGGGCGGCCGCCGCCGGGCGAGGCCTGCTCCTCGGCGAGGTGGTTGACGACCTGCCGCGCCACTTCGCCGTCGAGCCCGTGGATATCGAACGCGACGACCGGAGCGAGCGTTCCGCCGGTCTCCGTGCCGTCGACGATGAAGACGCTTCCGCTCTGACCGAGGCCGCGGATCGTCCAGCTGTGGGGCTCGTACCAGTGCGACTCAGGCGTGCCGACCTCGTCATCGAATACGAGGGTGCCCTCGACGAGCAGCAGCCCGTGCTGTCCGCGCCACCCGCGCTCGAGCGATGCTGACCGAAATACGAACCGGCGGATCTGGTTCGGCTGCACGGTCTGCAGCAGGTCGCGGACGCTGTCAGCGAACGCGCTCGGCCCGAACATGCTCGCGAACATGTACGGCTCGCTGCCGTGGAACTTGTCGTCGCGGATGTTCTGCAGGTTCTCGATCAAGTGCGGCGCGAATTGCGCGAATGCCTGCGAGACGTCGGCGAGCTCCTTCCCGGCGGGCACGAGAGCGGGAGGAGCGACGCGCGCAGCGATGCCGGGGAGTGTTGTCACGGTGCCGTCGGCTGGCGCGTCGGCCGTCGGGGGCCACGCGATCCGCGTCGCCGTCGGCAGCGGCGCCGGGGTCGGGCTCGCCTGAGCGGCGATCGGCGCGGACGGCACGGTCGCGTTGCCGTCCACGGCGACACACGCGGCCGTCGCCCAGATCGCGAGCACGAGCGCGACATGTCTGCGCATGTGGCTGATGGTCGCGTCCGGGGATGCCCCCCGCGTCTGACTTATCGGCCCGAGGCGTACGACTTAGGCGGAGGCCGCGTCCTCGAGCGGGGTCGCCACAACGAGTCGCCAGGTCGCCAAGCGCACGCCCAGAAGGATGATCGCCCCGCCGACGATCTCAAGGGCGGTCGGCTGCTCGTTAAGGACGACCACGGCCTGGACGAGCGCGAAGACCGGCACCAGGTAGCTGACCATCGACGCGAGCCCTGCGCCGAAGCGGCGCACCGCGTAATAGAAGAGCACGAAGCCGACGATCGTCGCGAAGACGACGAGGTACGCGATGTCGAGCCACGCGGCGATCGGCCACGTGGGCACGTCCTGATAGCCGTGCTCGAGGAAGCCGAACGGGAAGAGCATCGCCGAGCCGGCGAGGCAGGCCACCGCGGTCACGCCGAGCGGCGAGCCCGTGCGCGTCGTGATCGCGCCGAGTGTCGCGTAGACGCTCCAGCACGCCGCGCCGCCGACCATGAGCAGATCACCGATCAACCGCTGCGACGACAGGGCCGCGCCGCTCTGCGCGCTCGCGACGACCACGAACGCCCCGACGGTCGCGCACGCGACGCCCGCGACTTTGTTCCGCGTCAGCCGCTCGCCGAGGAACGTGGCGATGAAGACCGTGAGCACCGGGTTCAACGTGGGCACGAGGACCGCGCCGTCGGATGCCGGTCCGAGCGTGAGGCCGACGAAGACGAGCGCGTTGTACGCGAAGATCCCGAAGAACGCCGCGACGAGCAGCAGCTTCCAGCGCACGAGACCCAACGAGGCGCCGGTCGCGCGCGCGATCGCGAGCATGAGCAGCCCGGCGATCGCGAATCGGATCGACGACAGCTCCAGCGGCGGAACTGCGCCGACGCCGAGCTTGCCCGCGGTCCAGCTGCCGCTCCAGCAGAGGGCAACGGTCACGTATAGAAGGACAGTGAGCAGGGGAGCTGGCACCGCGCACCACCCTAGCCCGGACTAGCATCCGAGCGTGACCGCGCGCGTTCTCCTCACCGGCGTCACGGGGTTCATCGGCTCGCATCTCGCCGAGCGGCTCGTCGCCGACGGGATCGAGGTCCATGGCATCGCGTTCGAGCCGCCGCCGCACCCGAATCTCGCGGCGATCGCGTCCAAGGTCACGATCCACCGCGCCGATCTCGCGGATCCCGACGGACTACGGACCGCGATCGCAGCCGCGCGGCCCGACGCGGTCGTCCATCTCGCCGCGCAGGCGATCCCGTCGCTCGCGCAGCGCGACGCGAGCGGCACCGTCCAGGTGAACGTGGTCGGGACGGCGAACGTGCTCGCGGCGCTCGAGCCGGGCACGCGGCTCGTGTACGCGTCGAGCGCCGATGTGTACGGCGTGCCCGAGCGCATCCCGGTGAATGAGGACGCGCCGCTTCGTCCGACCAACGTGTACGCCGCGTCCAAGGCCGCCGCCGAGGCGATCGTCCGCGAGTTCGGCGATCGCGCCGACCACCCGACCGTGATCCTGCGGCCCGCGAACACGAACGGGCCGCGCCAGCATCCCGGGCTTGCCGCGTCCGGATTCGCGAAGCAGATCGCCGAGGCCGAGGCCGGGCTCGCCGAGCCCGTCATCCGTCACGGCCGACTCGATGCCCAGCGCGATTTCCTCGACGTGCGGGACATCGCGGCGGCGTACGTGGCCGCGATCGCACTCTCGCCGGAGCGGACGGAGACGTACAACGTCGGCAGCGGACAGCCCGTGACCATCGAACGCATCCTCCACATCCTCGTTGGCCTCGCGCGGATCAAGGTCCGCACCGAGCTGGAGCCAGAGCGCGTCCGCGCGGGCGATCCGACCACGCTCGCGCTGGACGTGTCGAGATTCCGCGCGCGAACGGGCTGGGCGCCGAAGATCCCGCTCGAGCGTTCGCTCGAGGACACGCTCGATCACTGGCGTGCCGTCACCGCGCGCGCGACCGTCCCGGCGCGTTAGCGCCGACGCTCCTATCGTCAACCTCACCACCTAAGGGGGGCTTCCAACAGATGCCCAAGATCGTCTTCGGGACCGATGGCTGGCGCGCTCGCATCGCCGAGGAGTACACGTACGACGCCGTGCGAGTCTGCGCGAACGGCGTCGCCGAGTGGGTGAAGAGCACCGGCGAGGAGAAGCGCGGCGTGGTCATCGGGTTCGACCGGCGCTTCTCGTCCGAGTTCTTCGCCGACGCCGCCGCCGAGGTCGTGACCGCGCACGGCATCCCGGTGCACCTCGCCACGATGGCGTCGCCGACGCAGTCGTTCTCGTGGGCGACGATGCGCAAGAAGGCCAAGGCCGGCATCGTCATCACCGCGAGCCACAACCCGTGGATGGACAACGGCTTCAAGGTCAAGGCCGAGACCGGCGCGGCGGCCGGTCCGGACATGCTGAAGGCGATCGAAGGTTTCATTCACCCGCTCGAAGATCATCCGGACCGGATCCAGCGGATGCCCATAGAGGATGGAGTAAAGAACAACCTCATCGACCGCTTCGATCCCGCGCCAGACTACCTCACGCACGTCGCCGAGCTCTTCGACCTCGAGGCGTTCAAGGCGGCGGGGTACACGATCGTGTGCGAGCCGCTGTTCGGCTCGGCCGGCGGCTACTTCCCGCGGCTGCTCGGCGGCGGGAAGACGAAGATCATCGAGCTCCACGGCGAGCGCAATCCGTTCTTCGGCGGCGTGAACCCCGAGCCGATCCCGCCGAACATCAACGAGTTCCTCGCGCGCATCCCGATGGAGAAGGCGAACGTCGGCCTCGCCGTCGACGGCGACGCCGACCGCGCCGGCCTCGGCGACGAGAACGGGAAGTTCGTCACGACGCTCACGCTCTACGCGCTCCTCATGTGGTACCTCATCACCATCCGTGGACTGAAGCAGCCGGTCGTGAAGACGGTGAACATGACCTCCATGGCCGACCGCCTCGGCGAGAAGTTCGGCGTGAAGGTCTACGAGGTGCCGGTCGGGTTCAAGTACATCGGGCCGAAGATGCAGGAAACCGGCGCGATGTTCGGTGGCGAGGAGTCGGGCGGCTATGGCTTCGCGATGCACCTGCCGGAGCGTGACGGGATCGTCGCGGACCTGTTCATCCTCGACTTCTTGATCAAGACGAAGAAGACGCCCTCGCAGCTCATCGCCGAGCTCATGGCGATGGTCGGGCCGTCCTTCTATCTCCGGCGCGACCTGCACTTCGACGCCGCCGTCTACGCCGGCGTGAAGAAGCGGGTCATGGAGACGCTGGATCGCGAGAAACCGACGAACCTCGCCGGCCGCACGGTCGCGAAGATCGTGCAGCTGGACACGAAGGACGGCACGAAGTTCTTCCTTGACGACGGCTCGTGGCTGCTGCTGCGCCTGTCGGGGACGGAGCCGCTCGTGCGCGTGTATGCGGAGACCAGGTCGCAGGACGAGCTCGCGCCGCTACTCGATGCGGGCGAGAAAATGGTGCGGGAGGCCAAGTAGGTGGACACGTCGGTCATTGAATCTGTCGACGCGATCAAGAAGGCCGACCCGGGCGACATGCTTACGAAGATCAAGGACCTGCCGCTCCAGATCAAGGACGCCTGGAAGATCGTCCAGGCCGC
>CAAGKR010254164.1_pt1 | contig 12861 bp, 13 predicted proteins | sample 2556971 | NCBI WGS metagenome assembly CAAGKR01 (sample SAMEA5207829, study PRJEB30636) | soil metagenome | biome: forest; feature: boreal; material: soil | place: USA | collected 2011-09 | depth 1 m | reverse complement strand
GCGTCGAGGTCATCGATCGCGACGGCGAAGTTGTAGAGGACCGACCCGTCGGCGCGCGCGATCACGGGATCGTCCATGTGCACGTGCTCAAAGCGGGTGTCGCCGCGGATCACGTCGTGCACGACCGTCGCCCCCTCGGCGGGTACGCGCAGCCGCACCGCCCCCTCCCCCTCGGGCTCGCCCCGGAAGCCGCGCTCGGCGCCGTGCAGGCGCTTGAAGGCCTTGACGTCCTCGGCGGTCGCGGTCGAGCGGTAGGCGTGACCGGTCGCGAGCAGCGCCTCGAGGGCCTCGCGATGGCGCGGCGCGCGCTCCGTCTGGAGGATCGGGCCCTCGTCCCAGTCGAGCTCGAGCCAGCGCAGCGCGTCGAGGATCTGCTCGATGTTCTCGAGTGTCGAGCGCTCGCGGTCGGTGTCCTCGATGCGCAGCACGAGCGTGCCGCCGTGGTGGCGCGCGAGCAGCCAGTTGAACAGCGCCGTGCGGGCGCCCCCGATGTGGAGCGCGCCCGTGGGCGAGGGGGCGAAGCGAAGCCTCATAATCCGCCCTACGCCCCGGGTTTACTGGCCGGATCGCTGCTCGGGCCAGTATTTGGGCCAGTAGCGTCGAGCTGCGCAAGACGTGCGTTCGTGTCTGCGCGCTCCATGTAGGCGTCGAGCATCCCGGCCGCCTCGACCTCGCTGCCGGGCATCAGGTGGCCGTAGCGGTCGAGCGTGATCGAGATTGCCGCGTGCCCCATGTACGTGCTGAGCGCCTTTGCGTTGACGCCCGCCGCGATCATCAGCGACGCGAACGTGTGCCGGCACTCATGCAGCGTGATCGGCGCGAGCTTCGCCTTCCCCCACGCCTTCACCGCCCGCCGGTTGGTAGACGTGAGCGGGAACGGGCTGGTCGCGGTGGCGCCGAACACGAGCCCATCCTTCCATGCGAGCCCGAGTAGGTGCTCGTCTAGGTAGTCGCGGAGGATCGCGGCGATAGGCACCCGGCGATCCTTGCCGGACTTCGTGGCGATCTCCCCCGCCACAACGTCCCAACCCCGGCGAACGTGAATCACCCCGGCGCCCAGCTCCACGTCCTCGACACGTAGAGCCATTAGCTCGCCGCGCCTGAGCCCGCCGAACATCGCGGTCGCCCACAGCGCCCGGTCGCCTTGCGCGAGCGCCGCCAGCAGCCGCGAGCACTCATCCGGCGGGGCGATCCGGTCACGTCCTCCGCGTGGCGCGGGAACGTCGAGCCCTGTCGTCGGGTTGACGGCAGCCTCACCGCGCGACACGGCCCGGCGATAGATCGCGCGCACGGGTAGCAGCGTCCCGGCGATCGTGCTCGCGTTGACGCCCTCGGCTAGCAGCTCGTCCACGATGTCCTGTAGGTCGATGCGGGCGATGGCCTCGAGCCGCCGCTGCCCGAGCTTCGGGAGCACCCGCAGCCGTAGCGCCTTCTCATACGTCCTGAGCGCGCCCGGCTTGTAGGGGTCGCCCGAGCGGGTGCGAATGACGCCGCTCTCCGCGCCCTCCTGCCATGCTCTCGCGGCCTCCCGGAGCGTCTGCCCCGTGGGTGCCCTCATGCGGCCGTTCTGGACGGCAGAGAGGCTATCCCGGCGCCATGCGACCGCCGCTGCTTTGGTCGGGAACGTCTTACGGATCTTCGTCCCGTCGCGCACGCTGTAGACCTCCGCGCGCCACGGGCACGGGCACGCCTTCCCGCCCTTGCAGCCGTTGCCGTGTCGTTGACGTATGCCGGCCATCATGCACCGTCCAGGTCGTCAAGAAGCGCGTTCCCATGCTCGACCAGCTGCTCGCCCCATCGCTTCATGCTCGGCGCGATGCGAGAGCCGGCAGGTGCCGGGTGCCTCTCCAGGTGAGCGAGAATCAACTCCCCTACCTCGATCTCGGTGTCGCCGTCCCACCGGTCCGCCTCATCGCCGTAACCCGGCTCGTTCCCCTCGGGCGACCGTTCATTGGCAGACACGCGAAATAGCCCTTCGCCCTGCTGGGCTCGCCGGTAGTCGATCTCGGCCCACCGTACGCCGTCCCTGACCGCCTCGTTGAGGCATGATCCGCACCACGGGCTGTCCACCGACACATCGCGCTCACCCACCGCCCAGAGCTGCTCTCCATCAATCTTCCGTCCGCATTTCGAGAAACCCCGCCCGTCCTCGGTGACGCCTGCGAGGTGAAGCCGCTCTCCGTGCCGCGTCCTTCCGATATGCAAGTCCCGCATTTGGTCCCCCTTGGTTTGGAGGCTCCGGGAGAGGCTTCTAGCGAGGGAGACACGCTGCCTGCGTCGGTAGGGTGTCAAGCGCGCCGGGAGCGGAATCTCTCGGTGCCACGGGGCCGGCGATCGCAAGTCGCGCGGCCCCACTCTGTTGGATGGTGCCCATCCTACTCCTCTCGGAACGGGTCGTCGGCGTCCTGGAAGGTGTCCACGCCGTAGCGCTCGCACAGCCGCTCATATGCGGCGCGCTTTTCCTCGTCGCCTTCGACGAAATGCGCGCGGCCGGCGCCCTCGCACCACTTCAGCCGGTGCTCCACGCAGTAGGTCCATTCGCCGCGGCCGATGTCGTACCGGCCGTCCCAGAGCCCACATATCGGGCAGCCGCGGTGGTACTCATTGGGCTCGTAACGGCCAGGCTGGCTCATCGGTCTCCCATCTCCCCTTCGCGACAGTCTCGGCTCAGCGTCCATCGTCTAAAACACCACGCCAGCCACGGGCCCATTCTGACTGCCCCACAGCGCCAGCGTCACGCTCACCAGCGGCGAGATATCCACGCGCGAGGATTTCCGGCTCCACGCCCAGCCCGCGTCCCCGAGCGGACGCTTCACCGCGTTCTCGACGGCCACATCGAGCGCCTTGGTCCTCCGATAGCGCAACGTCCGCTGTTCCACGGCGTCGAAGAACAGCCCGGCCGCCTGGGCGTGTTGCGTGGCCGTCACGAGCGTGACCTCTACGCCCAAGCGCTCAAGCTCTGGCAGCAGGGATGCCGCGGGGCCTGCCGGATCGCTTATCACCCCCTGCGCGCTGTGCCGGGTCACGAGCTCGGCGAGGCGCTCGGGCACCCCTGCGGTGCCGTCGCGCCGCTCGATGACGTCGACACGCGGCAGCCCGTCCTCACCCTGCCAGCTTGCGGCGATCGCGGTGTGCGCCCGATCGGGTGAGACATCGAACGCGAGAGTGACGGGATCGAGCGCGAAGGGGTCCGGGTCCTCGCACGCGCGCCAGCTCTCGGGATTGAGAATCCCCGGCAGGCCATCGCCACGGGGCCAGCGGCCGGCGCCGCAGCGCTCGACGGCGAAGGCGACAGGGTCCATAGCGTCCAGCTCGCGCTCGACCTGGTCGGGGCTGATTCTGATGCCGAGCGCCGGGTTCGCTTCGGCCCACACCCTGGGGTCGCGGGCCAGCTCGGGCGTCAGGTCCTCCGGGCTCTCCACGTTGGCACTCCACTCGAAATACGCCAACCGCTCGGCGTTCTCATCCTTGATCGCACGCGCACGGACGGCCGCCAGCACGAGCGCGTCCTCGTTGGAGTCCATTTCCGGCGCCGTGGCCGCGTACCAGAGCTGGGCCCTGCGCCTCGCGGAGAGCATCGGCAGCAGCGATCCGTGCGCGGCCTCACTCAAGATGTGCGCCTCATCGAAGATCAGCAGGTCGCAGCTATGGCCTCGGCCGCCGAGTTTCGTGCGCGTCCGGAATGACACCCGGCAGCCATCCGTCGTCTCGATCGACTCAGTGCCGTGAGCCCGGTTGACGCGCTTTATGCGCTTGGCGAAGGCGGGCGTATCTTCGATCGCGGCGACCAGTCGGCGGAAGACGACCAGCGCCGAGTCGAATTGGTAGCTGCAATAGATGCCCTCTTTCTCTTTGAGCAGGAACAGCCCGATCAAGAGCCTCGCGACCAGCAGCTCGCTCTTTCCGTTCTGCCGAGAGCACACGATCGCTGTCTCAAAGCAGCTCCAGCGCCCGTCCTCGCGTTCACCTAGAGCCTGCCCGATGATCCATGCCTGCCAATCGTCCAGCGTCAGGCCGCCCAGCTCGCAGAGAGCCAGCGCATCCAGCCCAGCAGAGCGATCGCTCGCCGGGACGTGGCAGACGCGCGGGCGCTGATTACCTACGGGCCTCGCGGCGAGCTGTGAGCTCATCGAGCGCGTCCACCTCCTCTCGGGCGGGCGCCAGGGCCCTCAGCTCGCGCTGAACCTGCACCAACGAGCGCGAGCACGCCGCCTTGGCGGTCGCAGACGTCTCGCTCGCATCCATCTCGCGAGCCAGCGAGAGCGCCGCGGCCGCGAGCGCCGAGCGAGCAAGATGGCTCGGCAGCGCCTTCAAGTCGCTTTCCACGCCCTCCACGGTGCTCGGCGGCTTTGCGTTGCGCGGCGCCATCGCTCACCAGAACCTCGACGGCGGAACGGCGTCGCGCCGCGAACGCCTGCCGGCTGTCGCTCGGTTGCATTTCCGATGTTCGGGACCGACGTAGACGCCGCGGTTGCGGTCGTGGTGTCCGAGGTCCCACCTCGTGCCCGGAGCGATCGGGCGCCCACAACGGGCACACGACGCTCGGCCTTCTGCGACGACCTGAGCCCATCGAGCGCGTTCGCGCTGATGACGGGCCCCGTAGCCGCGCAAGGTCGTCCTACAGGCCATCAGGCGCGGTCCTCCGGACCATCCTGGGCGGGGCCCCGAAAGTGTTTTGCCCCTGGTGGGGAAATGCTGACTGCGAGGGTCAACTGGCGCGATCGGTGCCTGGACCCTCCCCCCCTTTGGTCAGAGCATCCGCTCTGTCCGCTGCGCGACCTACCGTGCCCACCGTGGATAGCGGGCTGATTGCTGTGCTCGGCGTGACCGGTGGATCGGTCGCCTCGGTGGGTGCTCAACTCATGCTCGGCTGGCGCGCCCGGCGCACGGACGCGATCGCTGGCGCTCGGATCGTCTACAGCGCCCTCGCGGACACGCTCGCGATGCTCAACAAACTGGAGGATGCCGGGCACCCGAGGCCCACGATCACGACGAACCTCGGGATCTCCGAAGCGGTCTGGGGTGAGCACGGGTTGGCCTTGGCGCGGTCGACCAACATCGAGGCCTTCCACCGCATCCAGGTCGCGTTCGTCGACATTCGACACATTCGGGACGCGCTCTCGAGCACCGCGGACAATGCCGACCTCAACGTGCGAGCGTCGCGTCTCGTTGCGGAGGCTACCTTTGGTTCGCGCCTCAAACGGATCGAGCGCGCCCGGGAACTGGCCCTCAATGCCGGGACGCGTCTGACCGACAGACCCCGCCTCTGGTGGATGAACTGGCGGGAGCGAGAGTCGGCGCACTAGTTCCGGCTCATGGTGTGCACGAGGGCCTGTGCCCATTGGATGCGCCCGGTGTGGATGGCGCCAAACTCGGTGTTGCCTTCGTCATCGGTGCGGACTGCGACTGGCTCACCATCCTCGCCGCGGGCGAACCAGAGCGGTGAGCGATCGTCGTCACTGAACAGCAGCAGCGTGCCGTCGCTCGTCTTGTAGGGCCGGAGCTCCTGCACGCGCCTATCCCAGAACTGCCGGCCGAGACGGTCAAGCACGTCGAATGCGAGTCGTTGTGCCTCATCCGAATCGGTCACCTCAGTCCTCCGTTCGTAAGCGGTGCGGCAGCGCCCCCGCCACCACCAGCGAGGGCGCGTGGCCGCTACAGCGATACAGCCGCCAGGCCGGTCCCCTGCATGACCGATATGGATTTCGGCAGGCGCCCGGCGATCAGGATCATGTAGACGTACGCCTGGATTCTTACTTCGAGTTTGGCTGAGAGCACCTGCTCGAAGATCCGCAGGACCGGTGTGCTTTCCCACATGTAGATCTGGTTGCCGTCATAGACATACACTTCGTCCTGGTTCGTGCCGGCGCCCTTCGTCGTCGGGATGTTCGGGTCGATGATGACCGGCAGGCCCTGGAAGCTGCCGACCAGGTTCTGGGCGGCGACTTTGTCCTGCAGCGCGGTCGCGTTGAAGCCGGGTGCTCCGTGCGGAACCACCAGCGGCCGTTCCGCCGTGTCGCTTGCCGCGAGCAACCATGCCCAACGACTCGGGTGCATGGCGATCACTGTCGGCGGCAGGAACACACCCTTGCTCACTTCGAGTCCCGCCAGCGCGGTCTTCGAGTAGAACTTCGTGACTTTGGGCGTCGTTTCCGTGAAGGTGACGGTGTTGATCCCCGACACCTGCGTCAGGCCCTTCGCGTTCGTCGCCGTTCCTTCGATGCACTTGACATCGACCTGCGTATCGATGGCCCTCGTGAGGTCATCGAACAGCACCTGGTCAACGCCGGGGCCCGACAGATCCACGAGCTGCTGGCTCACGTCCTGCGAGCCCGCGATGGTCTGTGCCTGCCCGGTGATAAGTTCCGTCGTGATCGCCGTCGACGAGACCGTCCCGCCGTCGGTCTGCACGGCCACCGTCGTTCCCGATTTGATCTTCGGCAGGTTGATCGAGTTCGTGTGCAGCCATTTTTCCTGGCGGAACGTGTTTGCGATCGGCCGTGTCGGACGCGGTAGGCCGACCCATTTGTCCTGCAGGTAGATCGGTGCGATCAGCTCGCCGCCTTCGCCCATCGTCTGTGTGATCGCCGCGCGAGCTTCGACTCCGGGACCAACCGGTGCTCGCCGGCCCTCGACGCTCATCTCGTGCCTGTGGTTGTCGAGGCGATCGCGCGCCTCGGGAGAGCCCTTGGTCGCCGCGAACATGTCGCTGAAGAAACCCCAGGGGGCCTCGGGCTCATACGTCAATGGCTCGCCCGTGACCCGGACGCCGTCGCGGAACCGCAGGCCCTCCGCGGGCGGCACCGGCAGATTGCTCCTTGCCTCCTCGACCGCCAGCTGCCGGTCGAGGCCCTTGTGTTCGTCCCTCGCCTTATCGAACGCCCGCTGCAGCTCCCGCTGCGACCGGCCGGCGGGGGGGTGTTCGACAGCCTCGAGGGCCTGCCCCATCCGGTCAACCGCGGCAGAGACTTCGTCGCGGAGCTCTACTTCGCGTTGCGTGTGTTGCGTCCTCACGGGACACCTGCTTTCGCTACACCCCAACCACGACACGCGCATGCGCGGGCCCACCGTGTTGGAAACTGGCCTTTGGAACGTCCGAGGCGCTCTAAGCCTCGCGGCGCAATTCCCGCCAGCCCGTCCGTGGGCCTGACATTGGGGGTCCTTCGTGAAGCGAACCGACGGGTTTTCACCGCCGCGCGCGCTTCGGGGTCGCCCTAAGCCAGGGCTTGGCTCCCGTGAAGTAGTGACAATCATACCGCGGCTACCCGTCGGCTTCCCGCTGCTCGCGGCGCTGGCGCCTGGCTCGCGCTCTCTCAGCGAAGCCTTCGCTCACGTCTTTGGCCTGACTCGTGGTGTGCCAGCAGCGACATTTTCCGCACAGGTACACCCGGGTCTGGATCTCGCGATTCGCTTTCTGGCTCTGTTCACGGTTGACCCGCTTAAGCTGGTCCTTCGCCTGTGACTTCGAGGAGTACTTCAACTTGCCGGTGGCCTCGCAGTAGCCGCTGGACGGCGGGACGCTGTTCGCGAGGGACTCCTTGGTCCCGCGCCGACGCTTAGAGCTGTTCGATCTGCTCATCGGATCGCCTCCGCGTGATCGTCCAGCCAGCGCTGCAACTCGCTGACAGGGACCAGCTTCCGCCTGCCGACGCGGACGATCCGCACTTCGGGCTCTACGTGCTGGCGCCAGGTTTTCCATGACACGCCGAGACTCGCACAGGCGTCCTCGACGCTCAGTGCCAGGGCCGGCGCCGTTGGCTTCACCGTGGCGCTCATGCGAGTCCCTTAGTGATCAGGCGTTGGAGCTCGTCTTCTGCCGCGTGGCCGCACTTCCCGCACACGCCCTCGTCATCGAGTAGTGGACGGTCGCAGCGGCAGGGGCGTGGACGGCCGTTGGTTGCACTGGCGTCACACTCGCGACTAGCGTTCTTAGCGTCCTCTGTGTCGTGTGTGTCGTGTGTGTAGTTATTGGGGCTTTTCGGGTCTTCGCTCGCGTCACTGGCGACACTCGCGACACCGCTATCGCGTGACGTGTGTGTGTCCTCAGTGGCCGTCGTCTGGGGCCAGCGCCATTCGCTCGGTGCCTGGAACGTGGACGCGCGGCGATGGTCCAGCCCCAGCCGTTGCGTGGCTCGCTGGACTGTGCGCTTGTCGATCTCCTCACCGGAGCACGCTTCATAGACCGGCTTGGCCGCGTGCCACTCGCCATCCTTCGGTAGCAGCGCTTCGATGATCTCTGCGGCTTCCCCAACTTTCGAGTGCTCGGCCGTCTTGCCTCCACTGGTGTCGATCAACTCATCGACCGTCAGGTCCCCTACCCGGAAGTCGACGGCACGCGGCACGTTGAACTCATGGCCGTTCGCCTCGAAGCGATGCCCTTCGATCGCGAAGTCGACCGTTGACGGCAGCGCCGAGAGGTTCCCCTTGCCGCGGACGAGACATCGCCTGTTCTCGTCCTCGGGATGCTGCGCAAGTAGGAGGGACGATCGGCTGACCGCGTTGAACGCTGAGCTGCCGGCGACGAGCTCCCGGAAGGTCGAGCCGCGCTTGTTCGGGTGCAGCGAGCCGAGGACGGCGACGCCCATCTCTCGGGCGATCCACCGCAGCGGCAGGAGTGCCTGCCGTACCTGCTTCGCGTGCCAGTCGTTTACCTCGGCGCCCAGGTGATCGATCAGGCTGTCGAAGAACACGAAGCCGACGTGCTCCAAGTCGATCGCCGTGGCGAGCTTTTCCTGATCGTCCTCGAGTTCGATGTAGCCCGACGGCGCCTCGAGGGCCTTCACCCGACCGAGATCAGCGCCAGCGGCGTGCAGGCGCGGCACCCAAACATGGTTGAAGGAATCCTCATCCCCGATCAGCGCGACGTTCACCGGCTTGTGCCGTAGATGCCCCGGGAGATCCCCGTGAGTGAGCCTGGCAATGACCCATGCGGCAAGGGACGACTTGCCGATCCCCTCCACCCCGAGAATCAGGCTCAGGTAGCCGATCGGCAGCCGGTCCTTCCATGCCCACCGCGGCGGGCGTGACTTCGATAGATCGGCGGTGGTGATCGTCAGCCCCGACGGGTGTTCGATGGGCGCGTTCACGCCGCCCACCTGCTCCGGTCGGCCGGCTGCTGGATTCGACCCCAGCGGCCCTTGTCGATCGCGTCGAGCTGCTGCAGCACGTTGCGAAGCGCGAGCGTGTCAGCGATGTGCTGGCAAACCTCGAAGTCCAACGCCTCGTCGCCGCTAGTGCCGCTGTATTCGTCGGATTGGAGGTCGACCACGCGCCCGTCGTAGGACGTGTCAGCCGTGACGGTCGTGGAGAGGTCGTCCGTGAACGCTTCGAGCCGCCAGCGGAGCCCTATCGCGTGCACGCGCACGCTGGTAGCCCTTACGCGCCAGGCCATGCGACCACCGCCCCGATGCGGCTGAGAGGGCCTGCTAGACGCCGCTCATCGGCGGCGAGGAGGATCAGCTGCCGGGGTCTTTCACCCGGCCCGTCAGAGCCAGGTTCAGAGCCGCCGGGCGATGCTGTCGAGCGAACCGTGCGGCGGGCTGGTCGGCGTCGACCGCCAGCACAGTCCCGTCGCGCACGCGGGACGCTCTGCACGTTGCTTCGATGGTCCTGACGCTGCGCGCGCGCCTGCGCCCATGCTTCGGCAGTCCACCTACGGCGCATAGCGGCAACATCGAGCCTGAGGGGAAATATTCCTACCTCTGCGGCCTTCTCCACCGCAGCCTGACACTTCTGTGCCGCTGTCAGCTCCCACGGGTCACCGACGATTTCGACGGTGACGCGCTCAGACGGAGCGGCCGCGTCCTGTGCGGGGGACATTCGGTGTTCCTTTCATCGAGTTCATCAGGAGCACCCCACTCTACACAGCGGTTCCCCGGGAAAAGAGAGGGCCGCCTTCCGGCGGCCCTCTCTAACCTGATGACCTCTCAAAACGAAAGGACCACGAACGTCGCTTACTCAAGGCGACACGTCCGAGTCTACCCGACGGTCGGGCGGCGGATTCACGCCCCAGGCGCGGGCCATTTCCTGGGCCAGTCGGGCTAGTATTCGGGGCGACTCAGGGCGACTCGGGGCGATAGTGTTTAGCTTGCCAGAGCGAAAAACGGCTCTACAGCGCGCCCTCCGACAAACCCTCATAATCCGCTCGCATGCTAATCGGCGCGCACGTCTCGCCCGCGGGCGGCCTGGCGAAGGCGATCGAGCGCGGCGTGGAGCGCGGCTGCCGGGCGATCCAGATCTTCAACCAGTCGCCGCGGATGTGGAAAGCCTCGAGCTACCGCGACGAGGACGTCGCCGCGTTCAGGGAGGCGATGGCCGCCAGCCCGATCGACGCCGTGTTGATCCACGCGGTCTACCTGGTCAACTGCGCGAGCGAGGACCGCGACATCCGCGCGAAATCGCTGGCCTCGCTGGTCCACTCCCTACACGCCGGCCAGGCGATCGGCGCCGACGGAGTCGTGCTGCATCCCGGCTCCGCCAAGCAGGGGCACGTCGGCAGCGCGCTGCAACGCGCTGCGCAGACGATCCGTGAGGCGCTGGCCGAGAGCGAGGGATGCCGGCTGCACCTGGAGAACACGGCCGGCGAGGGCGGGACGCTGGGGCGCTCCTTCGATGAGCTCGCGGCGCTGCTCGAGGGGATCGACGACGGCCGGCGCGTGCACGTGTGCCTGGACTCCTGCCATCTGTTCGCCTCGGGGTACGACATCCGCACCCCCGCCGGCATGAGCGCCGTCCTACGCCAGTCATCGCGCAAGCTCGGGCGCGGGCGTGTCGGCTCGCTGCACCTGAACGACTCCCAGACGGCGCTCGGCTCGAGCCGCGACCGCCACGCCAACATCGGCGAGGGCGAGCTCGGCGAGGCGGGCTGCGCCGCCTTCCTCTCGGCGCCGTCGCTGCAGAAGCTCCCCTGCATCCTCGAGACGCCAGGCGAGAAGCGCGGCGGCCCCGGTCGAGGGGAAGTCGAGCTCGCCATGCGGCTGCGCGAGCGGGGGCTCGCGGCTCGCGGCTGAGCGAGCGCGCCGCGGAGCGCGGAGGGCGTCAGCCGGTCGCGGCGGAGGCGACCGGCGCGAGCGCGTGCTCCAGCTCTGCACGCAGGGTCGGCGTGTGCTGCACGCGATACTCCTCGCCGAGGCGCACGCGCCGGGTGCCGGCGCTCGTGTCGATGTCGATCAGCACCTCGGCGGGGCCCGGGAAATCCTCGATCGCCTGCTTGAGGTCGTCGAGAGCGCTCCGCGAGAGGTCCGCCGCGGCCACCCGCAGATGGACGGGCTGGGACAGCGCGGTCGCGCTACGGGCGGCCGCCTCGGCCTGTGATCGCGCCCGCTCGATCTCCTCCTGCGAGGGGGCGAAGGATTCCACGCTCTGCACGACGAGGCAGGTCTTGCCCGCTTCCTTGTGATCGACGCGGCCCTTGACGATCACCACCTCGTCCACCGCCAGCGCCGCCTCGTGCTCGGTGAGCGCCTTGCCGAACACGAGCATCTCCACCGAGCCGACGAGGTCGTCCAGCGTCGCGAACATCATGGGGTCGCCGTTGCGCGTGCGGATGCGCTTGGCCTCGGTGATGATCCCGCCGACCGTCACAAGGTCCTTGTCGCGGCGGTCGGCCAACGCGGAGACCGGACAGTCCACGCGCGCGCGCAGCGCCTCGCGCAGCGGCTTGAGCGGGTGCGCGGAGACGAACAGGCCGATCGCTTCCTTCTCCGCGGCCAGCAGCTCGGGCTGCTCGAACTCCCCGGCCGGGATGGGCAGCCGCGGCAGCGAGGCGGCGGGGGTCTCGTCGAGGTCGAAGATCGACCCCTGGCCGATCAGGGCGTCCTGCTGCATGTTCTGGCCGTTGGCCTGTGCCTGCTCGAGCACGTGCAGCATGCCCTTGCGACTCGCGCCGGTTGACCCGAACGCGCCGCACTTGATCAGCGACTCGATCGCCTTCTTGTTGACGGTGCGGTTGTCCACCCGCTCGCAGAAGTCCCACAGCGATCGAAATGGACGGGCGGGCTCTGATCCAGAGCCTTCCCGCGCCCGCTTGATCGCCTCGACCGCCTGGTAGCCGACGCCCTTCACGGCGTCCAGGCCGAAGCGGATGTTGCCCTCCACGACCGTGAACTCGTGATCTGAGAGGTTGACGTCGGGCGGCAGGATCTCGATGCCCATCTCCTCGCAGCGGGCGACGAAGAACGGCACCTTGTCCTTCGTGGACATCACCGAGGAGATCAGCGCGGCCATGTACTCGGCGGGGTAGTTGGCCTTCAGCCACGCCGTGCGGTAGCCGATCAGCGCGTAACAGGCGGCGTGGCTGCGGTTGAACGAGTAATCGGCCGACTTCTCGTTCGTGTTCCACAGGAACTCGATCACCTGCTGGCTCGTGCCCGATGCGCGGCAGCCCTCGACGAACTCGGGCTTGAGCTTCGCCATCGCCGCGCGGTTCTTCTTGCCGATCGCCTTGCGCAGGTCGTCGGCCTTCGCGCCCGAGAAGCCGGCAAGCTCCTTGGAGATCTGCATCGACTGCTCCTGGTAGAGGATCACGCCCTTCGACGACGCGAGGATCGGGCGCAGCCGCTCGTCCGGGTAGGAGATCGCGGTCGGCTGGTGCTTGCCGCGGGCGTAGGTCGGGATCTGGTCCATCGCGCCCGGCCGGTAGAGCGCGTTGAGCGCGATCAGGTCCTCGAACTCGGTCGGCCTGACCTTCCTGAGCGCCTCGCGCATGCCCTCCGACTCAAACTGGAACACCCCAACCGACTCGCCGCGGGCGAGCATCTCGTAGGTGCGCGCGTCGTCAAGCGGGAGCGTGGTCATGTCCGGACGCTCGCCCGTCGAGCGCTCGATGATGTCCAGGGCGTCCTCGATCACGTCGAGGTTGCG